>Ga0194121_10000193_pt1 | contig 107416 bp, 105 predicted proteins | sample TA2MahCa50mmetaG_FD_148609 | JGI IMG/M metagenome (GOLD analysis project Ga0194121, IMG submission 148609) | Freshwater microbial communities from Lake Tanganyika, Tanzania - TA2015020 Mahale Deep Cast 50m | ecosystem: Environmental > Aquatic > Freshwater > Lake | place: Tanzania: Lake... | reverse complement strand
GGGTGCCGGCGCTCGCGGGCGTCGGGCCGCTGCCGTTCACGCTCGCGTTCATGCTGCACGGCGATCCCACGTTCGCGCTGTGGATCGCGACGCCCGGCATGGCGATCGCGGCGTTCTATCAGGGCCCAAGCTTCGCGACCGTGCAGAACCTCGCGCGCCCCGAGATGCGCTCGGTCGCGAGCGGCCTGATGCTCTTCATCACCACGATGATCGGCTACGCGCTCGGCCCGCCGACGATCGGGCTGCTGAACGATCACGTGTTCGCGCACCACGGCGACTTCGCGGTCCGCTACTCGCTCGCGCTCGTGCTCTCGGTCGCTGGCCTCGCCGGCACGCTCAGCTACGTCGTGGCGGGCCGCTACCTGCGCGCAGACCTGCATCGCGCAGCCGCCTGACGAGGTGAGCGCGCCCGAGCTCTCGCCGCTGCGCGCGGACGAAGTGCGCGAGGCCGCGCGGCTGCTCGCGCGCGCGTTCTGCGAGAACGCGATGAACCGCGTCGTCGCGCCGGGCTCGGCGCGCAGCCGCGAGCGCAGCAACGCCGCCGGCATGCGCGCCGTGCTGCCGCTCGCGCGCGTGCGGGGCGAGGTGCTCGCGGCGCGCGCAGGGCGCGAGCTCGCAGGCGTGCTCGTGGCGCTGCCGCCTGGCGTCGTCAGCGTGGGCCGCCCGGCCGTGCTCGACGCGCTGCGCCTCTTCTTCGTGCAAGGCCCGGGGGTCGCAGGCCGCTGGTCCGCCGTCGCGGAGGCGCTTCAGCTCCATCGCCCCGCCGCGCCCCACGCCTATCTCGCGACCCTCGGCGTCGCGCCCGACCGGCAGCGCGCCGGCGTCGGGCGCGCGCTGCTCGCGGACTGGCTTGCGCGCGTTGACGCTGGGAAACAGCGTGCATATCTCGAAACGGATTCGAGCAAGAACGTCACGTGGTACGAGCGCTTCGGCTTCGCGGTCCGCGCGGAGCTCGAGGTGCTCGGCGTGACCGTGCACCTCATGGAGCGAAGCCCGCGAGATGCCTGAGAAGTCTCTCTACGACACGCTCGGCGTCGCGCGCGAGGCCGACGCGGACGCGATCAAGAAGGCCTACCGGAGGCTCGCGAAGAAGTTCCACCCCGACGCGAACCCCGGCGACAAGAAGGCCGAGGAGCGCTTCAAGCAGATCTCGCGCGCCTACGACACGCTCTCGGACGCGGAGAAGCGGCGCGCCTACGACGAGTTCGGCGACATCGCGCTGCAGGCCGGCTTCGACCCGAACGCCGCGCGCCGCGCGCAGGCCGACTTCGGGCAAGCGTTCCGCGGCACCCACGGCAGCGATTTCGACTTCGGCGGCGCGGACATGGACGACCTGCTCGGGCGCATGTTCGGAGGCGCACGCGGTCGCGGCGCGGGCCGCCAGATGCGCGGGGCGGACGTCGAGGCCGAGCTCGAGCTCGAGTTCCTCGAAGCGGTGCAGGGCGGGGAGAAGAAGCTCACGCTCTCGCTCTCCTCCGCGCGCGGCGGCACGAGCGAGACGGTGACCGTGCGAATCCCGCCCGGCGTCGCCGACGGCGGACGCATCCGCCTCGCCGGCAAGGGCGGCGCCTCGCCCGGCGGCGGCCCGCGCGGCGACCTCTACTGCACGATCCGCGTGCGCCCCCACCCCGTGTTCCGCCGCGAAGGCCGCGACGTGCTGCTCGACGTGCCGATCAGCGTCGCCGAAGCCATCCGCGGGGCGCAGATCGAGGTGCCCACGCTCGAGGGCCGCGCCACCGTCGCGATCCCGCCCGGCACCGACAGCGGGCGCAAGCTGCGCCTGCGCGCGAAGGGCGTCCCCGATCCCGGCGGCGGCCCGCGCGGCGACCTCTACGTCGTGGTGCAGATCAAAGTGCCGCGCGGCCTCGACGCGAACGCGCTCGCCCACGTCGACGCGCTCGCCGAGCACGAGGCGAAGGACCTGCGCGAGGGGCTGTTTCGGGCCTGAGTGGCCATCGGTGCCAGGCACCGATGGCCAGGCGCGACTCGACTCCGCGCGCGCGCGTATGTCAGGCTGCTGCGCGCCATGACGACGCCCCCTACCACGACCGCCTCCGTCGACAAGAAGTCGCGGCGCGCGCGGCGCCCCGACGACGGGCGGCTCGTTCGCGGGCGCAAGAGCCGCGCGAAGATTCGCGCCGCGTTCCGCACGCTGTTCCGCGAGCACGGCTTCGACGCGACCACGCTGCGCATGATCGGCGAGCGCGCGGGCATGGGCGCGAGCTCGATCTACCGCCACATCCGCAGCAAGGAGGAGCTGCTCGTCGAGGACCTCGCCGAGCTGCAGAACGAGGCGTGGAAGAAGTTCCGCGCCGCCTGCCCGCGCCGCCTGCCCGCGCGCGAGCGGCTGCGCCGCTTCCTCGACGCGGAGCACGCGCTGCTCGCGCAGGACCGCGACTTCACCGTGGTGATGCTGCGTGCGACGACGCACCCCGAAGCGCGCGTCGCGAAGCGCGTGCTCGCGCTGCAAGACCGCACGATCGGCCTCGTCGCCGAGATCCTGCAAAGCGCGCGCTCGCGCGGCGAGCTGCGCAAGGACGCCGACGTGCTCGCCGCCGCGCGCACCGTGCTGCACGTGACGAACGGCGCCCGCATCGCGTGGGCGAACGGCCAGCTCGATGCCGAGGAGTGCCGCGAGGCGATCGCGGCGGCGGTGGAGTTGTTGTTCGCGGGGATTGCGGCGCCGGCGAAGAATGCGCGCTAGCGCGCGCTCAGCCGCGAAAGCTCGCCACGTCGATGCGCAGCTTTCGCATGCGCGCGCGCAGCGTGTGCGGGTTGATCGCGAGCAGCTGCGCGGCGCCGCGCGGGCCTTCGACGCGACCGCGCGTGTGCGCGAGCGCGCGCTCGATGTGAGCGCGCATCGCGTCGTCGAGGGTCGCGATGGCAGCTTCGGCGGGAGGCGCGCTTCGGTCGCGTGATGCCGAGGCGGCTCGCGGAGGCTCGGTCCGCTGAGGCCGCGCCGCGCGCGCGGGCGAGCCGAGCGCGGTCGCGACGTCGAGGCGATCCTGATCGCCCAGGATCACCGCGCGCTCCATCACGGCGCCGAGCTCGCGCACGTTGCCCGGCCAGGAGTAGTCGAGCAGCAGCTCGAGATCGCCGCGCGTGGGCAGGCGCGGTGGGCTGCCGAAGCGCGTCGCCGCGCGCAGCGCGAAGTGGGTCGCCAGCGCGGGAATGTCCTCGGGCCGCTCGCGCAGCGGCGGCAGCTCGATCGGGAACACCGCGAGCCGGTACCAGAGGTCCTCGCGGAACGCGCCGTCCGCGACCATCGCGCGCAGATCGCGGTGCGTCGCGGCGACGATGCGCACGTCGGCGTGCAGCGCGCGCTGCCCGCCCACGCGCTCGAAGCTGCCGTCCTGAAGGATCCGTAACAAGCGCACCTGCGCCGCGAGCGGCAGCTCGCCGATCTCGTCGAGAAACAGCGTCCCGCCGTCGGCGCGCTCGAACCAGCCTTTGCGCAGCGCGCCCGCGCCCGTGAACGAGCCGCGCTCGTGGCCGAACAGCTCGGAGTCGACGAGCCCGCTCGGAATCGCGCCGCAGTTCACGCGATGAAAAGGCGCGCCGGCGCGCCGCGAGCGCTGGTGAATCGCGCGCGCGACGACTTCTTTGCCCGAGCCGGTCTCGCCGAGCACGAGCACCGGCACGTCCGAATTCGCGACGCGATCGACGCGCGCCATCACGCTCGCGAGCCCGGCCTCGGCGCCCACGATCGTCTCGCGGTTCTCGCTGCGGCCGAGGCGCGAGAGCAGCGCGACGCGATCGGCCTCGGCCGCCGCTTGCTGCGTGGCGAGCGCGCGCACGCGCTCCTCGTTCTCGAGCGCGGCACTGAGCGGCTCCGCGAGCGCCTCCGCGAACGCGACGTGCTCGGGCGCGAAGTGGGCGCCGCGGCGCGCGACGAGCAGCAGCGCGCCCGCCGGCGCCTCGCGATGCCCGAGCGGCGCGAGCAGCGCGTCGCCGCTCAAGCCGCTCGGGATCGCGCCCGGTGCGCGTGGTTCGAGTGCGCGCGCGCGCCCGTGCAGGACACGTCCGGTCAGCGCCCAGCCGACGAGGTCCTCGAGCTGCGCGGGCTCGAGCTCGCTGCGCTCCGCGCCCGGCGCGTGCGCGTGCGCGTGCGGGGGCACTGCGGCCGACGCGACCGTCTCGACGCACGCGCGCGCCCGATCGATGCGTCGCACCGCGAGCGCGCCGATCGGCAGCTGGCGCGCAACCAGCGGGGCGATCGCCTCGACGGCGGGCGCGAGCGACGAGGCGCCCGAGATCTCGCGCCAGATCGCGAGCAGAGAGGCGTGATGGCGCTGCATGCGTGCTCCCAGGAAATGTGACGGACAAGAATTAGTCATAGATAGCCAGCGAATGTGACGGATCAATCCCGTCCTATTTGACGGCAAATGGCCCAGGCCGCTTCTCAGGCGCCGGCGCGGCTGGCATGCGGGTTGCTCTGCGGCTCCGGGACTCGAAGGAGCCACGTCATGGAGTTGCGGAAGAAGCTCGCTGCGCTGTCGGCGGCGCTCGTGCTCAGCGCTTCACAGCCGATCGTCGCGGAGACGGACGCCGAGCTGATCGAGCGGCTGAACGCGCTCGAAGCGGAGCTCGCGCTGGTGAAGCGCAAGCTCGAAGTGAAACAGGAGGAGGACGAGAACAAGGCGTCGACCGCTGCGCTCGTGACGGCCGACAAGAGCGGCTTCCAGATCACGTCGCCGGATCGCACGAGCTTCCGCTTGCGCATCCGCGGCTACGCGCACGCCGACAGCCGCACCTTCCTCGAGACGCGCTCGCTCACCGCGCGCGAGACGTTCACGCTGCGCCGCGCGCGCCTGAACCTCGAGGGCACGCTGTTCGAGCACGTCGACTTCCGCCTGATGCCCGACTTCGGCGGCTCCGGTCCGTCGCTTCAAGATGCCTACGTCAACCTGCGCTACTGGCCGCTCGCGCAGCTGCAGGCGGGTCAGTTCAAGTCGCCGTTCGGGCTCGAGCGCTTGCAGTCGGCGACGGCGCTCACGTTCGTCGAGCGCGGCTTTCCCACGCAGCTCGCGCCGAACCGCGACCTCGGCGTGATGCTGCAGGGCGACTTCCGCGAAGGCGTCCTCCAGTACCAGCTCGCCGCCGTGAACGGCGTGACCGACGGCGCGAGCGCGACGGGCGACTCCGACGACTCGAAGGATGTCGTCGCGCGCGTGTTCGCGCAGCCGTTCCTCGAGACGAGCTGGGCGCCGCTGCAGGGCCTCGGCGTCGGCTTCGCCGCGAGCTACGGCGACCAGTCGCGCGCGACCACCACCTACCGCACAAACGGCCAAGACGTGTTCTTCCGCACCGTGAACGGCGTGACCGAGGACGGTGAGCGGCTGCGGCTCGCGCCGCAGGCGTACTGGTACTGGGGTCCGTTCGGCTCGCTGTTCGAGTGGACGAAGTCCGAGACGAATCTGCAGAGCGCGACGCTCGGCAGCATCGAGTCCGACGTGCGCGCCTGGCAGGTGGCGGCGAGCTGGGTGCTCACCGGCGAGTCGGCGAGCTTCCGCGGCGTGAAGCCGCGCAACCCGTTCCGCCCGAGCGACGGCACCTGGGGCGCGCTCGAGCTCGCCGCGCGTTACCACCGCCTCGAAGTCGACGACGACGTGTTCGCCGCGGGCTTCGCCTCGCGCACGGTCTCGGCGCAGCGGGCGGACGCGTGGACCGTCGGCCTCAACTGGATGCTGAACCCGTTCGTGAAGCTCGTCCTCAACTACGAGCGCACCGAGTTCGACGGCGGCGGCGCGGTGCTCGGCACCGATCGGCCGGGCGAGGACCTCCTCGCGACGCGCGTCCAGCTCAACTACTAGCGCCGGCCCTCGCGCGGCCTGACATCGACGAAGGATCAAATCATGCGCTCGATTCGCCTGCTCACGATCTCGCTCGCGCTCTCGCTGCTCCCGCTCGCCACAGCGGCGCAGACCTCGCTGCTCAACGTGTCGTACGACCCGACGCGCGAGCTCTACGACGACTACAACGCGCTGTTCGCCAAGCACTGGAAGCAGAAGAGCGGTGGCGACGTCGTCGTGCGCCAATCCCACGGCGGCTCCGGCAAGCAGGGCCGCGCCGTGATCGACGGGCTCGAGGCCGATGTGGTGACGCTCGCGCTCTCGGGCGACATCGACGCGCTCGCGACGCGCGGGAATCTGCTGCCGAAGGCGTGGCAGAAGCGCCTCCCTAACAACTCGTGCCCGTACACGTCCACGATCGTGCTGCTCGTGCGCAAGGGCAACCCGAAGAAGATTCACGACTGGGACGACCTCGCGCGGCCCGGCGTGGTCGTGATCACGCCGAACCCGAAGACCTCCGGCGGCGCGCGCTGGAACTTCCTCGCGGCCTGGGGCTGGGCGCTCGACAAGTGGAGCGGCGACGAGGCCAAGGCGCGCGAGCTGCTCGCCGGCATCTTCAAGAACGTGCCGGTGATGGACACCGGCGCGCGCGGCTCGCTCACCACCTTCGCGGAGCGGCGACTCGGCGACGTGATGATCGCTTGGGAGAACGAGGCGCTGCTCGCGCGCGAGTCGCTCGGCGCCGACAAGTTCGAAGTGGTCGTGCCGTCGGGCAGCATCCTCGCGGAGCCGCCCGTCGCGCTCGTGGACGTGGTCGCGCGCCGCAAGGGGACGACCGCGGTCGCGAGCGAGTACCTGAAGCACCTCTACTCGCCCGCGGCGCAGGAGCTGATCGCGAAGCATCACTACCGCCCGTCGGACGCGGGCGTCGCCGCGAAGCACGCCGCCAAGTTCCCGAAGCTGAAGCTGTTCACGATCAGCGACAAGTTCGGCGGCTGGGCGAAGGCGCAGGCGCGCTTCTTCAACGAAGGCGGCGTGTTCGATCAAATTCAGGCGCAGGCGCGGCGGTAGCGCGGCCGTGGCGGCGAAACGCAAACGCCGGGTGCTGCCCGGCTTCGGCCTCTCGCTCGGCTTCGCCGCGACTTATCTCGGCCTCGTCGTGCTGCTGCCGCTCGTGGCGCTGATCGTGAAGGCGGCCGAGGCGACGCCGAGCGAGTTCTTCGCGGCCGCGTTCTCAGAACGCGCGCTCGCTTCGTACCGCGTGTCGTTCGGCGCTTCGCTCGCGGCGGCCGCCTTCAACGCGCTCTTCGGGCCGCTGCTCGCCTGGGTGCTCGCCCGTTACCGCTTCCCCGGCCGCGAAGCGATCGATGCGCTCGTCGATCTGCCCTTCGCGCTGCCGACTGCGGTCGCCGGCATCACGCTCACCGCGCTGCTCGCGTCCACCGGCCTCGTAGGCGCGCAGCTCGCTAAGCTCGGCGTCGAGGTCGCGTACACGAAGCTCGGCATCGCGGTCGCGCTCGCGTTCATCGGCCTCCCGTTCGTCGTGCGCACGGTGCAGCCGGTGCTCGCCGATCTCGACAAGGAGTGGGAGGAGGCCGCCGCCACGCTCGGCGCCGGCCGCTGGCGCACGTTCCGCAGCGTGCTCTTGCCCGCGCTCTGGCCCGCGATCGCGACGGGCTTCGCGATGGCGTTCGCGCGCGGCATCGGCGAGTACGGCTCGGTCGTCTTCATCTCGGGCAACATGCCGTACGAGACCGAGATCGCTCCGCTGCTGATCGTCACGCAGCTCGAGCAGTACGACTACGTCGGCGCGACCGCGATCGCGGTCGTGATGCTGAGCGCGTCGTTCACGCTACTGCTCGCGATGAACGCGCTGCAGCGCCGGCTCGGCGCCGCCAAGGCGCAGGAGGTGCACGCGTGAGCGCCGCCGACTGGAGCGTGCTGCGTCCGAAGCGCTCGCCGCATTCGCTCGCCACGAGCGAGCCGAGCGGCGTGCGCGCCGCGCTGATCGCGTTCGCGGTCGCGTTCGCCGTGTTGTTATTGGTGCTGCCCCTCGCGACGGTGTTCGTGAGCGCCTTCGCGAGCGGCATCGGCGCGTTCTTCGAGGCGCTGAGCGAGCCCGACGCCCTCGCCGCCGTGAAGCTCACGCTCTGGATCGCGGCGATCTCGGTGCCCCTCAACGCGGTGTTCGGCGTCGCCGCCGCGTGGGCGATCGCGCGCTTCGAGTTCCGCGGCAAGGCGCTGCTCGTGACCGCGATCGATCTGCCGCTCGCCGTCTCGCCGGTCGTGTCCGGCCTCATCTACGTGCTCTGCTTCGGCGCGCAGGGCGTGCTCGGGCCGTGGCTGATGGAGCACGGCATCCGCATCATCTTCGCGGTGCCGGGCATCGTGCTCGCCACCACCTTCGTCACGTTTCCGTACGTCGCGCGCGAGCTGATCCCGCTGCTCGAAGAGCAGGGCGACGAGGAAGAGCAGGCGGCGATCTCGCTCGGCGCGAGCGGCTGGCAGATGTTCCGCCGCATCACGCTGCCGAACATGAGCCTCGGTCTGCTGTACGGGATCGTGCTGCTGAACGCGCGCGCGATGGGCGAGTTCGGCGCGGTGTCCGTCGTCTCGGGCCACATCCGCGGCGAGACGAACACGATCCCGCTGCACGTCGAGGTGCTTTACAACGAGTACCAGGGCCAGGCCGCGTTCGCGGTCGCGTCGCTGCTCGCGGCGCTCGCCGTGGTCACGCTCGTCGCGAAGCGCCTGCTCGAAAACCGGCTCGCGCGCGCGAGCCGCAACGCTCCGGAGAACTCATGAGCATCGAAGCCAAGTCGATCACCAAGCAGTTCGGCGCGTTCACCGCGTTGGGCGGCGTCGACCTGCACGTGAAGGAGGGCGACCTGCTCGCGCTGCTCGGGCCTTCGGGCTCGGGCAAGACGACGCTGCTGCGCATCCTCGCGGGCCTCGAGACGCCCGACGCGGGCCGCGTCTTCATCGACGACGTGGATGCGACGGATCACGCGGTCGGCGACCGCGGCATCGGCTTTGTGTTCCAGCACTACGCGCTGTTCAAGCACATGAGCGTGCTCGAGAACGTCGCGTTCGGCCTGCGCGTGAAGCCGCGCCGCCAGCGCCTCGCGGACGCGGAGATTCGCAAGCGCGCGCTCGAGCTGCTGGACTTCGTGCAGCTCGCCGGCCTCTCGGAGCGCATGCCGGCGCAGCTATCAGGCGGACAGCGCCAGCGCGTCGCGCTCGCGCGCGCTCTCGCGGTGCGGCCGCGCGTGCTGCTGCTCGACGAGCCGTTCGGCGCGCTCGACGCGCGCGTGCGCAAGGACCTGCGCCGCTGGCTGCGAAAGCTCCACGACGAGCTGCACATCACGAGCGTGTTCGTGACGCACGATCAGGAGGAAGCGCTCGAGCTCGCCGACCGCGTCGTGGTGATGAACCAGGGCCGCATCGAGCAGGTCGGATCCACGGACGAGCTCTACGAGCGCCCGGCGTCGCCTTTCATCTTCGACTTCCTCGGCGACGCGAACGTGCTTCCCGCGGAAGTGCGCGGACGCAGCGTGTTCCTGCAAGGCGCCGAGCAGCCGATCGCCAGCGACGCGATTCATCCGAGCGGCGCCGCGGATGTCTACGTACGGCCTGGCGACCTGCGCCTCGCCGACGCGGGCGCGGCGGGCGTCGAGGTCGTGATCGAGAGCGTGCAGCGCACGGGGCCGATCGTGCGCGTGGCCGCGCAGCTGCGCGGGGGGCGGCTGCCCGTCGCGATCGAGCTGCCGCACCTGCATCACGACGTGCCGCACTTCGTCGCGGGCGCAGCGCTGAGGCTGCGGCTCATGCAGTTCAGCGTGTTCCCGCGAGAGGCGCGCGCGCCGTCGCCGCCGACACTCGCGGCGCCGGTGCTGATCGGGCGTGAGCGCGAGCGCGAGATCGCGGGCTGAGCGCGCTCACCCCCGCGCCTTCAGCTCCTGGCGAAACTTTGCGAACGCCTCGCCCTCCCACGCGCGATGCTCGCCCTTCGCGTAGGCCTGCGCGTTGCGCGCGTAGTTCCAGGCGTTCTCGCGGTTCTCGCGCGTGAAGTCGCGCTGCTTGATCACCTTGCCGGGCACGCCCGCCACGAGCGAGTGCGGCGGCACGATCATCTTCTCGCGCACCACGGCGCCCGGCGCGACGATCGAGCCGCGGCCGATCACGGCGCCGTCCATCACGATCGCGCCGATGCCGATCAGGCAGTCGTCCTCGATCGTGCAGCCGTGGACCACGGCGCGGTGGGTGATCGAGCACAGGTCGCCGATCACGGTGGGGTCGTCGTAGCCGACGTGGATCATCGTGAAGTCTTGGATGTTCGTGTTGCGCCCGATCTGCACGCGCTGGCACTCGCTGCGAATCACGACGTTCGGCCACAGCGAGGAGCCTTCGCCCACTGAGATGCGCCCGTAGAGCTGCACGCCGGGCGCGATGAACACGCTCGGATGGATCTCTTGCACGCTCACTCCTTCGCGCTTCGCCGCGCGCGCGGCGTCTTCGGGATGCGCTCGACTCGATAACCGAGCGCGGCGAGAAGCTGCGGGATCGCGGTCTCGCCCACCATGTGGCCCGCGCCGAGCGCGACGAACCAGCGCCCGCCCGCGTCGACGAGCTTCGCGATGTCGGCGGCGAAGTCGCGATTGCGCGCGTGGTAGATCGACTCGAAGTACGGGGCCGCGTCCGGCCCGGTGGGCGAGGCGAAGACCGCGCGCGCGAGCGAAGCGAGGTCGCCGCGCTGCCAGGCGAGCGCGAGCGTGTCGACGGGCGATCCCGGCGCCGGGAACACGGCGTCGCGCAGCAACAACTCCTGCGTGGCGAGCGGCATCGCGTCGAAGCGCGCGATCTGCTCTGCGGTGGTCTCGAGGCCGCGCGCCGGCTTCTGCGCGGCGATCGCGTCCGCCGCGAGGCTGCGCTCGACGCCGACTTCGCGCGAGAAGCCCTCGGCTTCGAGCTGATCGCTCGCGAGCGCGAGCGTCACGACCCACGGCTCCCAGCCGAGCCAACGATCGAGCGGGATCTTTCGCTCGCGAAAACGCTTCTCGACGGCGCTGAAGACTTCCGGCGAGATCAGCTCACGGAACGTCTTGCCCTCGGGGAGCTGACCGAGGTCGATGATCAGGTTCGTGACGAGCGGCGAGCCGAGTTCCTCGGGCGCCACTTCGAGCACGAGCTCGTCCGCGGCTGCGAGCGCGCTCGCGATTGCGGGATCGAGCGCGAGCTCCTGCTTCCCGACGTGCAGCGTGCCGAGCAGGTGCGCGCTGCCGCCCGCGCCGTCGGCGCGCGCGATGCGCCAGAACACCAGCTCGCCCGTCTCGCGCGGGCGCGGTGTCGTCGCGCACGCCGACAGCGCGAGGGCGAGAGCGAGCAGCGTGCGCGTCCCGGTCACGTCGCGGCTCGCTCCCTAATCACTCGCGCGCGGCGCTGCGCGCGGGACCGCTTATCGTAGGTGCTTCTCGCGGAGGAACTCGCGTGCGTGCAGTCGTCGTGGATCGCTGGATGGACCCCTCGGAGCTGCGGGTGTCGGAAGCGCCGGAGCCGGAGCTGCGGCCCGGCGCGCTGCTCGTCGACGTGAAGGCCGCGGGCTGCAACTTCTTCGACATCCTGATGGTGCAGGGCCGCTATCAGCAGAAGCCGCCGTTCCCGTTCATCCCCGGCGCCGAGATCGCGGGCGTGGTGCGCGCAGTGGGCGACGGCGTGCGCGGCTTCGCGCCCGGCGACCGCGTGCTCGCGGGCCCGGGCCTCGGCGCGTTCGCAGAGCGCGCGCTGGTGGCCGCCCGCGATGCGCACGAGCTGCCGAGCGCGATGAGCTTCGCGGAGGGCGCGGCGCTTCCCACGATCTACCCCACCTCGTACGCGGGCCTCGTCTTCCGCGCGCGCCTCGCGCAGGGCGAGACCCTGCTGGTGCACGCCGCAGCGGGCGGCGTCGGCAGCGCGGCGGTGCAGATCGGCCGGGCGCTCGGGGCGCGGGTGATCGCCACGGCCTCGGGCGAGGAGAAGCTGAAGATCGCGCGCGAGGCGGGGGCCGACGTGGCGATCGACTACACGCGCGAAGACTGGGTCGCGCGCGTGCTGGCGGAGACCTGGGGGCGCGGCGCCGACGTGATCTACGACTCGGTGGGCGGCGACGTCTTCGACAAGTCCCTCAAGTGCATCGCCTGGAACGGGCGCCTGCTCGTGATCGGCTTTGCCGGGGGCGAGATCCCGAGCGTGAAGGCGAACCGCATCCTGCTGAAGAACATCGCCGTGGTGGGCCTGCACTGGGGCGCCTACGCGAAGTTCGAGCCGGAGCGCATCCCCGAGACGTACCGGGCGCTCTTCGACATGGCCGAGAAGGGCGAGATCCGCCCGCTGATCTACCGCGAGTACCCCCTGGCCGAGGTGGCCGCTGCGCTGGCGGCGCTCGGCTCGAGGCAGAGCTGGGGGAAGGTGATCCTCGCGCCGTGAGCGGGTCACGCGGTGGCACGCTTGGGGTCAGACCCCGGGCGTGACTCCGCAAATTCCGCGTTGACCCCTCCCGGCGCCTCGCCTAGCTTGCGCGGCCTTTCGCGGGCCCAATTCGGCGATTTCGCGACGAAATTGCTCCCTGCGGCGCGCGGTTCCCCGGAGTCCTCATGGTCAAGATTCGTCTCATGCGTGCGGGTGCGAAGAGCCGCCCGTACTACCGCCTGATCGCGATCGACGAGCGCGCGCCCCGCAACGGCCGCAAGCTCGAAGAGCTCGGCACGTACGACCCCATCGCGAAGGGCGCGCAGATCAAGCTGTACGGCGAGCGCATCGCGAAGTGGGTGGGCAAGGGCGCGCAGATGACTCCCGCCGCCAAGGCGCTGGTGAAGCGCGGCAGGAAGCTCGAAGCGACGCTGCTCGCAGCCGCCGCCGCGAGCGAGGCCTCGGCGTAGTCGTGGCCAGCGCAGCGGAGCTCGTGGAGTTCATCGCGAAGGGCATCGTGGACTCGCCGGACGCGGTGCGCGTGAATGCGCAGGACGGCGGGCGGCTGCTCGAGCTCGTCACCGCGGACGAGGACCGCGGGCGCGTGATCGGGCGCCAAGGCCGCGTCGCGAAGGCGATCCGCTCGGTGCTCGCCGCCTCGCGCAGCGGGCGCGACGTGCGGCTCGACATCGTCGATTGAGTTTTCGCGCGCCCTCGCGCCGAGTGATCGTCGGGCGCATCGCGGGCGCGCACGGGATTCGCGGGGAAGTTCGCGTCGAGCTTCAGTCGAGCGCCGAGTTGCTCCTGGGATTGCAGCGCGTCGCGCTCTCCCGAGTTGGCATCGACGACCCGCAGGCAACTGAAACCGAGATCGAGGGAGGAACGACAGCAAGGCCGGGCGAGGCGAGGCTCAGGCTCAACGGCATTGCGGATCGCGATGCGGCTGAGGCGCTGCGCGGAACGCTCGTGCTCGCGAGCACGCAAGACCTGCCGCCGCTTCCCGCGGGCAGCCACTACTGGTTCGAGCTGGTGGGCTGCGCGGTCGAGAGGGCGAGCGGCGAGCGCGTCGGTGAGGTGAGCGAGCTCTGGGACACCGGCGCCGCGCACGACGTGCTCGTGGTCGCGGGCGACGACGGCAAGCGGCGACTGATCCCGATGGTGAGCGCGCTCCTGCGCACGGTGGACGTCGCGGCGAAGCGCATCGTGCTCGAGGACGTCGCGGGCCTCGCGGATCCGGCGTAGCAAGCGAAGCGCGCAGCAAGCCGAAGGCGAGCGAAGTTCAGCGCGGAGCGCCGCATGAAACGAGTGGACGTCATCACGATCTTCCCCGAGCTGTTCGCGCCGTTTCGCGAGGCGGGCGTGCTCGGGCAGGCGATTGCGCGAGGCGAGCTGATTCTCGAAGCGCACGACCTCCGGAGCTGGACGAAGGACAAACACCGCAGCGTCGACGACATCCCCTACGGCGGGGGTCCCGGCATGGTGATGAAGCCGGAGCCGATCGTGGAGGCGGTCGAGGCGGTGGTGGGAGCGAAGGGCGCGCGCGGGGCGCGCGTGCTGCTGATGAGCCCGCAGGGCGAGAGGTTCACGCAAGAAAAGGCGAAGGAGTGGGCCCGGGAGAGCCATCTCGCGATCGTGTGCGGCCGGTATGAGGGCGTGGACCAGCGCGCCATCGAGCTGGCGATCGACGAGGAGATCTCGATAGGGGACTACGTGCTGTCGGGCGGCGAGGCCGCGGCGATGGTGGTGATCGAGGCAGTTTCGAGATTCGTGCCGGGGGTGCTCGGGAACCCGGCTTCAGCGGAGACGGAGTCGTTCCAACAGAGTTTGCTCGAAGGGCCGCAGTACACGCGGCCCGCCGAGTTCCGGGGGCTCGCAGTGCCCGAGGTGCTGCGCTCCGGGGATCATGCAAAGATCGCGCGCTGGCGGGCGGAAGCGGCGCTCGCGCGCACAAAGCAGCGGCGGCCGGACCTCTTGGCGCGCGGCGAAGGAGACGAGTGATGAATGCAGTAGACGTGATCGAGCGCGAGTCGCACCGCAAGGACCTGCCCCCGTTCCGGTCGGGCGACACGGTGCGCGTGCACGTGAAGATCCGCGAAGGCGACAAGGAGCGGACGCAGGTGTTCGAGGGCGTCGTGATCCGCCGCCGCCGCGGAGGCTCGAGCGGCAGCTTCACCGTGCGCAAAGTCTCCTACGGCGTCGGCGTCGAGCGCATCTTCCCCACCGATTCGCCGAGCGTGGAGAAGCTCGAGATCAAGAGCCGCGGCCACGTGCGCCGCTCGCGCCTCTACTTCCTGCGCGACCTGCGCGGCAAGAAGGCGCGCCTGCGCTCGAAGCTGCGCGACCTCTCGGGCCTCGTGCCCGAGGAAGGCGCCGACGAGCGCGAAGCGGTGCTCGCCGCGGCTGCCGCAGGCGCACCCGAAGCGAAGTAGGCACGCGGCCATCGGTGCCAGGCACCGATGGCCACTCGTCAGGCCTTGCTCGTGCCCTCGCGCCCGAAGTCGTCCTCGATGCGCACCACGTCGTCGAGCTCGGGCGTCGACACCTCCATCACCTCGACGCGCTCGAGCGCGATGAAGCGGTGGATGCGGCCCACCGGCACGCGCCGGTGCTCACCGGGCCCGAGGTCGATCTCCTGCAGCTTGCCCGCATCGTCCTCGAGCACGAGGCGCAGCTGGCCGCGCACGACGTAGATCGTCTCGTCCTTCTTCAGGTGCTTCTGCAGCGAGAGCCGCTTGCCTGCTTCGATCACGAGCAGCTTGCCCACGTAGCGATCCGTGTGCGCCCAGATCAGCTCGTGACCCCAGGGCTTCTCCACCCGCCGCGCGCCGTCGCCTGCCACCACACACCTCGGTCTGGCGAGTATCGGCGCGCCCGCCGCGAGGCTTCACCGCTCCTCGCTCGCGTCGAAGGCCGCCTGCCAGTGGCGCAACTCGTATCCGCCGCCCGGGAGCGCCGCCACTGCGATCACGTCGAAGCGCGCGCGCAGGTGCGCCGCGCGCCGCGCATGGAGCCACGCGTACGCCCCGCGCACGAGCCGCGCACGCTTGCGCGCATCCACGGCTTCCTCCGCCGCACCCGCGAGCGCGCCGCGCCGCGTCTTCACCTCCACGAACACGCACACGCCGCCGCGCAGCGCGACGAGATCGAGCTCGACGCCCTCCGCGCGCGCGTTGCGCGCCACGACGCGATAGCCGCGTCGCGCTAGATACTGCGCCGCGCAGCGTTCGCCCGCGGCGCCGAGCGCGAGCCGCTCGGGATCCCGAGTTGTTACGGCCACGTTCCGTCTCCCGGGACCAGCGGGGCGACCAGCCGACGCTAGCGAGCGAGCGGAGCAAAGGAATGACAGTGGGCGATCGGCAAGCCTGCACGCGCCGCCGAAGTCGGCGGCGCAGCAGGCGCGCAGTGAGCCGCAGGCGAGCGGAGTTCGGAAGAGATGGGAACGCTGCACGTGATCGCGACGCCGATCGGCAACCTCGACGACATCACGCTGCGCGCGCTCGCGGAGCTTCGTGCGACTGAGGTGCTCTACGCCGAGGACACGCGCCGCACGCGCATCTTGCTCGATCGCCACGGCATTCCCGTGCGCGCGCGCTCGCTGCACGCCCACAACGAGGCCGAGCGCTGCGCGGAGGCGCTCGCAGCGCTCGCGGAGGGGCGGCGCGTCGCGCTCGTGTCGGATGCCGGCACGCCGACGGTCTCGGATCCGGGCGCGCGGCTCGCGGCGGAGGCGATCGCGGCGGGGCACACGGTCGTGGCGCTGCCCGGTGCTTCGGCGGTGCTCACTGCCCTCGTCGTGTCCGGCTTGCCCGCGACACCGTTCACGTTCGTCGGCTTTCTGCCGCGCCGTGGGCGTGAGCGTTCGGAGCTGATCGATTCGCTCCGCTCGCGTCCGGAGACGCTCGTCTTCTTCGAGTCGCCGCAGCGCATCGCGGATACGCTCGGCGAGCTCGCCGACGCGCTCGGCGATCGGCGCGGCTGCGTCGCGCGCGAGCTCACGAAGCTCCACGAGGAGGCCGCGCGCGGCACGCTGCGCGAGCTCGCGGCGCGATTCGCCGAGGGCGCGCGCGGTGAGATCACGCTCGTGGTCGAGGGCGCGCGCGCGGAGGATGCGCCGGCGCCGAGCGCGGAGGCGCTGCGCCGGCGCGTCGCGGAGCTGCTCGCGAGCGGGCTCTCGCCGCGCGACGTTGCCGACGCGCTGCGCGGCGAAACGCGGCTCCCGCGCCGCGAGCTGTACGCGCTCGCGCTCACGCTGAGGGCAGAGCGCGCAGCTGAGAGCGAGGCGGAGTGACCGTGGCAGGCGAGGCGACCAGGGGCGGAGCTTCCGAGGGCGTGCGCATCCCGACGCTGCTGCGCACGCTCTGGTACCTGCGCCCCGAGCAGATCGCGGGGCAACTGAAGCGCGCGCTGTCAGGGCGCGAGGTGAAGCCGCGTGCCTTCAGCGGCGAAGCGCCGCGTGCCGCGTTCGAGGCGCCGCGCGCGGCTTGGCTCCCCGCGCCGCCGCACGCGCGCGCGGCGAGTGCGGCGCGCATCGAGCTCATCCACCGCGCGCAAGGCAGCGCGAGCGCCGCCGAGATCGACTGGGCTTCGAACGCGCACGGTCCCCTCTTCGCGTACCACCTGCACCAGTTCGACTGGGCGCGCGACGCGCAGCTCGCGCCGGCCGAGCGCCTCGCCGCGATCGAGAGCTGGATCGCGCGCCATCCGCGCGGCGTCGGCTGGGACAGCGGCCCGATCAGCCTGCGCGCGTTCGCGTGGACGAAGCTGCTGACGACGCGGGCTGCGCTGCCCGAAGCGGCGGACACGGCGCGCATTCGCGCCTCGCTCGCCGCACAGCTCGAGACGCTCGCGGCGAATCTCGAGACGCACTTATCAGGGAACCACCTGCTCTGGAACCTGCTCGCGCTCGTGTTCGCCGGCGCCGCGCACGCCGGCGCCGCGGCGGATCGCTGGCTCGCGTTCGCGCCGCGCCTCGCCGCGGAGCTGCGCGAGCAGCTCCTCGAGAGCGGCCTCCACTACGAGCGCAGCCCGATGTACCACGGGTTGTTACTGGAGAACGCGCTCGATCTCGTGAATGTGGACGCGAGCGCGCCAGGGCGCCTCCCGCGCGAGCTGGCGTCGGAGCTGCGCAAGACCGCAGCGCGCATGCTCGGGGCGCTCGCCGTCGTGACGCACCCCGACGGCGAGATCGCGCTCTTCGGCGACTCCGCGTTCGGCATCGCTCACGTGCCCGCGCGGCTCGCGGAGTACGCCGCCGCGCTCGGCATCGCGCCGATCGCGCCGAAGGAGCCCGGCGTGCTGCGCGACGCCGGCATCGCGCGGCTCGAGGACGCGGCGCTGTGCTGCATCGTCACCGCGTCGCGCCCGTGGCCCGAGCACCAGCCGGGGCACGCGCACTGCGACGCGCTCTCGTTCGAGCTGAGCGTGGGCGGCGAGCGAGTCGTTACGGACAGCGGCGTCTCCGAGTACGCGCCCGGCGCGAAGCGCGACGCCTCGCGCGCGACGCGCTCGCACGCCGTGGTGCAGATCGACGGGCGCGAGCAGGCCGAGTGCTGGGCCGCGCACCGCATCGGCGGCCGTCCCGACGTCGCGCTGGTGCGCGCGGAGCCCGCTCGTTTCGTCGAGGCGGTGTGCGCGGGCTGGGCCACGCCCGAGGTGCTGCACCGCCGCCGCTTCACGCTCGAAGCTGGCGCGCTCGCGATCGCCGACCACTTCGACGCGCCAGCGCCGCACGCGCGCGCGTTCCTCCCGCTCGCGCCCGGCCTCGAGCCTGCGCTGGCGGGCCGCGCCGCGACGATCACGCTGCGCCGCGGTGGCGCGCTGCGCATCGCATTGCCCGAAGCGCTCGCATGGCGCATCGAGCGCGCGCCGTACTTCCCCGAGTTCGGGCTCGAGGAGGAGCGCGCGGTGCTGGTGGGCGAGGGCGAGAACGTGGTGCGCGCGGAGTGGCGGTTCGACGTGCTGCGCTAGCCGCGGCGAGCGTCACTCCGTGCCAAACCCCAGTTGACCTCCCGCGGGGCTCACGGCTCGAACAGATCCCCCGTCTCGCCCGGCTCCGGCTCCGCGCCCTTCTTCGCCTTCCGCCTTCGCTTCGGCTTGCCCTCGCCGTCGCTCGCGGCATCGGCTTTCGCGCTCGCGTCAGCGGGCAGCGCGCCTCCGGCGAGTGCGGCGAGCAGCGTGGCCTCATCGATCACCGTGACGCCGAGCTCCGCGGCTTTGCGCAGCTTCGAGCCGGCCGCTTCGCCCGCGACGACGTAGCTCGTCTTCTTCGACACGCTGCCTACGACGCTGCCGCCGCTCGCCTTGATGCGCGCCTCGGCGTCGGCGCGCGAGAGCGTCGGCAGCGTGCCCGTCAGGACGAACGTCTTGCCCGCGAGCGGGCCCCCCGCCACGGCGCCGGACGCGCGCACCTCCAGCGCGGGCCAGCGCACGCCCAGCTCGCGGAAGCGCGTGATCTCGGCTCGGTGCGCGTCGTCGGCGAAGTAGTGCGCGACGCGCTCGGCGATCACGGGGCCCACGCCGTCGATCGCGGTGAGCTGCTCTGCGCTCGCACTCATCAGCGCATCGAGATCGCCGAAGTGCGCGGCGAGCAGCTCGGCGACCGTCGCGCCCACTTCGGGAATCCCGAGCGCCACGAGAAAGCGCGGCAGCGTCGTCTCCTTCGCGCGCTCGATCGCGGCGACGAGGTTCGCCGCGCTCTTCTCGCCCATGCGCTCGAGCGCGCCCAGCGTCTCGGCGCTCAGCGCGAACACGTCGGGCGCGGCCGTGACGAGTCCGCTGTCGAGCAGCTGCGTCACGATCTTCTCGCCGAGTCCGTCGATGTCGAGCGCGCCGCGGCCGGCCATGTGTAGGAGGCGATTCTTCAGCTTCGCCGGACACGCGCGGTTCGGGCAGCGCGTCACCGCGTCGCCCTCGGCGCGCACGAGCTCGCTCGCACACACCGGGCACTCGCGCGGGAGCTTGTAGGGCTGCGCGTCCGCGGGGCGAAGTGACTTCACGACGGACACGATCTGTGGAATCACGTCGCCTGCGCGCTGGACGACGACCGTGTCTCCAACCCGCACGTCCTTACGGTCGACCTCGTCTTGGTTGTGCAATGACGCATTCGACACAGTCACACCGCCGACGAACACCGGGCGCAACTTCGCTACCGGCGTGACTGCGCCTGTTCGGCCCACGCTGGGGAAGATCGCCTCGACAACGGTGTTTTCCTGATGAGCCGGGAACTTGAACGCAATCGCCCATCGGGGTCTATCGGCCAGCTCGCCGAGATCCCTCTGCAAGGCAAGATCGTTAACGATGAAGACGACCCCATCGATCTCAAAGGGGAAGCTCTCGCGACGAGCCAAGTACTTGCGGTGGACTGCGACCGCTTCTTCGGCGCCTGAACAGAGCGTGCGTGTCGGCGTCGTGAAACCCCAGGCATCAAGGGTCGCAACGAGATCCTCTTGTGTGCGCGTGCTCGCGGGGAGTCCCTCGGCGATCGCGTAAGCAATGAATTGGAGTGCCCGAAGCCGCGGAACGTCGAGCTCATTGATCTGGCGCAAGGAACCAGCCGCCGCGTTCCGTGGGTTCACGAACGGATCGAGGCCCAGCGACTCGCGCGCGCGGTTTAGTCGTCGGAACCCCGCGATCGTCATCACTATCTCGCCACGAACTGAGACACGTTGCTGAAACGCGCGGATGTCGCCTCTCAGCGCGCGGGGGACGTTCACGACCTGCTTTAGGTTCGCCGTGACATCTTCGCCGACTCTTCCGTCGCCTCGCGTGGAGCCGACGCGAAGCTCGCCATCGACGAAGACAAGCTCAACGCCCAGCCCGTCGAGCTTGGGTTCAGCGAGGAGCGAAACCTGGCCTTCGCGATCCAATGATCGTTGGACGCGATCGACGAACGCTTGCATCTCGATTTCGTTCATCGCGTTGTTCAGCGAGAGCATCGGGCCTCGGTGCTCGACTGGTGCGAGGCTGGACTGCGCGTACGGGAGCTCAAGTTCGTCCTGGCGATGGGGTGCGCCGAACCCCTCTGCCGCAGGCGCCCCGACGCGTCGCGTCGGCGAGTCCGGCAGTACGACGCCGGTCTCTTTCTCCAGCGCCTCCAGCTCGCGGAAGCGCCGGTCGTACTCGGCGTCGCTGATCTCCGGCGCATCGAGCTGGTGATAGAGGCGCAGGTGCCGGTTCAGATCGTCGACGAGGGAGCGTAGGCGGGCTTCAGCCTGGGGCACGTGAGGCGCCTACGCCGCGCGCGTTCGCGTGATTAGGCGCGCGAGGTCGCGCGGCGTAGTCCCGACGGCGAGTAGCGAGCGAACCAGGAGATCGAGGCTCACCGAGCGATCCCCCGCCTCCATCTTTGCGACGCGCGATTGACTCGACTCGATCTTCAGCGCGAGTTGCGTCTGAGTGAGGCCCTCCTTGAGGCGGCGCTCCTTCAAGCCTTCCGCGAGCGCGAGCTTCAACTCGACGAAGGCCGCCTCTTCGTCGCCGAGCCCGAGGAACTCGCGCGCCGTTCCGACGGCCCAGCCACTGGCGACGAGACGCCTTCGCTTCGCTGCCTTCATCCCTTGTCTCCTTCGTCCAAAGCGTCGTACTCACGCAACCGCCGTCGGCAGCCCGCTTCGATGCGTGCCTCGGATGAGAACGGCGGTGTCTTGACCTCGCCCTTCAGCCAAACGACCGGCTTGTCACGCCCCGGCATTGGTTGAACATATGTCCGATCTGATATTCGAACAAGTCGAGTCGCGCCTCGGTTCCCCGGTCAAGCCGCCCCCCGCGCTGCGCCGATACGTCGCGAATCGTGGAGGATGCCATGGGCGGCGCGGGTGCAGGGGTGTGCGCGTGAGCGGGAAGGCGCTGCGGCGCGCGCTCGTCGCGGACGACTCGGCGGCCACGCGCGCGCGCATTGCGGACGTGCTCGCGGCGCACGGGCTCGCGGCCGAGCTCGCGGAGAGCGCGGAGCGCGCGCTCGGCCTCGTGCGCTCGGGCGGTCCCTTCGAGCTGCTGCTGCTCGACCTCGGGCTCGCGGGCGAGGAGGCGGGCGACTTGTTGCGGCGCGTGCGCGCGCTCGATCCGGCCACGCCCGTGGTGATGCTCGCGGGCGGCGGCAGCGCACGCGCGATCGTGCAGGCGATGCAGGCGGGCGCGAACGATCTCGTCGCGAAGCCGATCGACGATGCGGAGCTCGCGGCCGCGATCGACCGCGGCCTCGCGCGCGCCGCCGAGACGCGCACGAAGCCGCCGCGCCCGCGCGCCGAGAACGCGAGCGCGCTCTGGGACTCGCCGAGCCTCGCGCGCGTGCGCGAGACGATCGAGCAGATCGCGGACACGGACGTCGCGGTGCTGATCTCGGGCGAGAGCGGCACGGGCAAAGAAGTCGTCGCACGCGAGATCCACCGCAGCTCCGGCCGCCGGGAGCGCGCGTTCATCAAGGTGAACTGCGCCGCGTTGCCAGGCGAGCTGCTCGAGAGCGAGCTGTTCGGCTTCGAGAAGGGCGCCTTCACCGGAGCCGCGGCGCGCAAGATCGGCAAGTTCGAGCTCGCCCACGGCGGCACGATCTTCCTCGACGAGATCGGCGAGATGAGCGCCTCTGCGCAGGCGAAGGTGCTGCACGTGCTGCAGGACCGCGCGTTCGCGCGGGTCGGCGGGAACCGAGAAATTCAGGTGGACGTGCGCATCCTCTCGGCCACGCATCGCCCGCTCGCGGAGCTGGTCGAGCAGCGCCGCTTCCGCGAGGACCTGTTCTTCCGCATCAACGTGGTGAACGTGCACGTGCCGCCGCTGCGCGAGCGCCGCGACGAGATCCCCGTGCTCGCGAAGCACTTCCTCGCGCGCGCCGCCGAGCGCTACGGGCGCGCCGCGCCTAGGCCGAGCGCGCGGTTGATCAATGCACTCGATGCGCACGCGTTTCCGGGCAACGTGCGCGAGCTCGAGAATCTGATGAAGCGCATGGTGGTGCTCGGCGGCGAGTCGCACATCCTGCGCGATCTCGGCGCGCGCGCGCGCGGCCGAGGTCGCCGCCGCTTCGAGGATTTGCTCGCCGAGTTCGACGAGACGGCAGGCCAGCTGCCGCTGAAAGAAGTCGGCCGCCGCGCCGCCGTGCTCGCTGAGGCCGACACGATCGCGCGCGTACTCGACGGCACGCACTGGAACCGCCGCCGCGCCGCGCGCCTCTTGGGCGTGAGCTACAAGACGCTGCTCGCGAAGATTCGGGAGTGCGAGCTGAGCCCGGAGTGAGGGGCAGTGGGAGAGTTGTGAAGCCGAGTCGAGCGATTCTGCTCGCGGGACTTCTCGCAATCGTTGCGGCAGAGATCGGCCTCCGCGTTCTGACCAGTGCGGACAGCCGCTGGAACGTGCGGCTCGGCGCAGCGCGGGAGTTCGATCCCATTGCGGGGTTCCGCAACAAGCCGGGCTACGAGCTGGCGCCGGGGATTCGCACGAACGCCCTCGGCTACCAAGCGCCTCAGCCCCTGAGGGTCGCGCCCCCAAGCGGTGTGCGGCGAGCGATTTTTCTCGGCGACTCGAACTCGGTCATGCCGACGATCGGCGCGTATCCCCAACAGGTCGAAGCGTTGCTCGACGCGGAGCTCCCCGGCGAGATCGAAGTCGTGAACGCGGCGGTCCCGGGCTACTCGAGCGACAACGCGAGGAATCTCTTCGAGCACGAGTTGTCCCGATTCGAGGGCGACTACTTCTTCGTGTATCTGGGCTGGAACGATCTCGGACAGTTCGGGCCCGAGGGGCTCCCGTACAAGCGGCAGGCGACGGGCTACCAGGTGACGCCCGTCCAGCGCGTGCTGTCGAGCATCTATCTGCTTCGTTACGCATTCCTCATGCCGAGCATGCTCGATCGGGAGCGCGAGACCTTCGATCGTCCGCTCGACGCGCGAGAGCAGAAGATCTACGGCGACTACCGTCCCACACACTTCGAGCGCAACCTGCGGCAGATCCTCTCGCTGGCGAAGCGGCGCTATCCGCACGTGTTCGTGATGAACCTCGCGACGATCACCAACGCCGACCCGACCCCGTCCGAGTTGCAACGGGCTCACTTCCCACGCGGAATGGGGAAGAACATGCGCAAGCTCGACCTTCTGGTCAGGCACTACAACGACAGCGTGGCGGTGGTTGCGCGCGAGCAAGGCGTCTCGTTGATCGACTTGCACGCGGCGTTCGACAGCCGCGAAGCGCGCGAGACCTTCACCGACAGCTGTCACATGAACCGGGCTGGCGCGGCGCGAGTCGCGAGGTTGATCGCGGATGAAATCGGCGCCCTCGAGCAAACGCGCGTTCGGGATCTGGCGCGACCTGCCGCCGACTCATAGCCGCGCGTGAAGCCGCTTCGCCTGCTGCTGTTAGGGACGCTCCCGCCTCCGCCGGGCGGGACGACGCTCTTGTTCGAGCAGCTCGTGCGAAAGCTCGCTGCCGATCCCGCGGTGCGCGCGCACGTCGTCGACACGGGCGCGCGCGGGCTGTTCGCTCGCGCCGCGGTACTCGCGCGCTTCGCGGCCGCATTGCCGCGCTGCGACGTAATCGCGCTGCACGCGTCGCCGCCCGGCATCGCGCGTGCAGGCCCGTGGCTGCTGCGCTGCGGTAAGCCGCTCGTCGTGCGCGTGTTCGGCGGCAGCCTCGACGCGGACCTCACGAGTGGCGGCGGGCCGCAGCGCGAGCGACTCGAATGCGTACTCGCCGGCGCCGCGCGCGTCTTGGTGGAGACCGACCTCGTTGCGCAGTGGCTCGCGACGAGTCGCCCGCGCGTGCGCGTCGCGATCCAGCGCAACAGCCGCGAGCTCGCTTCGGGAGCGCCTGCGCCGCCCATCACGGCCAAGCACTTCGTCTTCGCCGGCAGCGTGAGCGAGGTGAAGGGCGTAGGAGAGCTGCTCACCGCGATGCAGGAGCTCGCGCGCGAGGGCGTCACGCTCGACGTGATCGGCGCATGCGAGGACGCGCGCCTGCGAGAGCGCCTCGCGCGCACAGCGGGAGTGCGGTACTCGGGCGAGCAGCCGAACGCGCGCGTCGTGGAAGCGCTCGCGAACGCCCGAGCGCTCGTGTTGCCCACGCGCCACGCCGCAGAAGGCCACCCCGGCGCGATCCTCGAAGCATTCGCGGCGGGGCGGCCCGCGATCGCGACGCGCTTCCGCGCGATCCCGGAGCTCGTCGCGCACGGCGAGAACGGGCTCCTCGTGCCGCCAGGCGATGCGCGCGCGCTCGCCGCTGCGATGCGCACGCTCGCGAGCGACGACGCGCTCGCTGCTCGCCTCGGCGCGGCGGCGCACGAAACCGCGCGCGCCTACGACGCCGCGGTTTGGGCGGAGCGCTTCGTCGCCGTGTGCCGCGAGGTGGCCCGCGCCTAGTTGCCGGCGGGGATCAGCAGCACCTGCCCGCTCTGACACCCGCGGCCCGACAAGACCGTGGCGTTCGTGACGGGTCTTCCGACGTAGCGAGTTGTGCCGCCGCGCGTCGCGAGCTTGGGCAGCGAAACTGCCGCGACCGCCGGGTCCGCTCTCCACTCGAGCTCGCAGCTGGGGTCGGGCAGGCGCGCGGAGTGCGCGATGAAGTCGCCCGCTGCCGTAGGCGCCAGCAGCGACGCACCGGCGCGCCAAAGCGTCCAGCGCTCTGCGTCGTGCCGCACGAACGGGTACGGGCCGATGACGGTGCGCGGATGCGTGCGCGCGTAGCCGGTGAGGTCGAGCGTGCCGGTCGCGTCCGAGTCGGCGCCGAGCAGCGCGAGCCAGCGCGGATCGTGGCGACTGTCGTCGCAGCCCTCGCTGCAGCCGACATCGCTCGCGCTCACGCTCGCGGCGAGCCGCACGCTGCCGGAGCGAAAGCCGGCGCCGAGGTCGATGCCGTTCCAATCGGGCTCCGCTTCGTGCGCGCCATCGAAGCCGCGGTCGCCGCCGACTTCGCCCGTGACGCGAAGCGTGCCGATCGGGAACTTCGTCTCCGGGATCGCGAGTCGGCCGCCCGGACAATCGTTCCGCGGCGGTCCGGCGAACACCGAGTCGACGAAGCCGGGCAGGCCATCGCGCGCGCCGCCGACGCACACGCCGCCGAACAGCCCGAGATTCGGCGCGCGCATCGGGCGATCGCCGCGCGCGTCGCAGCGTGGGGTGGAGCAGTGCGCGCCGCCTTCGCCCCTGAAGTCGACGCGCACGCGGTCAACGGTGCCGAACACGAGCAGGTTTCCGCCCGCGTTTCCTTCGACGACCCCTGATAACTGCAGCGAGCTCAGTCCGGAGTCGACGAACGTGCCGCAGGTCTCGACGCCGTCGCGCGCATCGCCGTCGTCGCCCACGCAGGCGCCGCCCGCCGCGAAGCTGCTGATTGCGCCGCCGCGTGCGGGCGTGCCGAACGCGATGCCAGGCCCCGCGTTCGCCGTGACGTACACGTCTCGATACGACGAATCTGCGGAGCCGAGCGCGAGGACGCCCCCGCCGCCGAACTCGCCGCAGCGCAGTCCCTGCACGCGCACGCCCCAGCTGTGGTGATGGATCACGCACGTGTCGTCGTGATCGCGCGCGGGCCAGCCCGTGGCGTCGAGCGTGAGCTTCGTGAGATCGGAGCGCATCAGGCCGTTCACGAACATCACGGTGCGGCCGGTGCCCCGCTGGCTGAGCAGCGTCTCGGGACGCAGCTCGGGCGCCACGCCCGCGCGCTGGCCGCCATCGCAGTCGCCCTCGAAGTGCACGCGCAGGAAGCCTGATAACTGGACGCCGCCGCTGATCGTGCCGCCCGCGTACTCGTGCGAGCCGGCCTCGTAGCCCGCAAGCCAGCCCGCGCCGAGGAACAGCGCCACGAAGTCGCGCGACTGCCCGCCCTCGCAGCGCACGCGCAGCTCGACGTTCTCGAAGTGAATGCGCGCGAACGCACCGCTCAGCGAGGAGCCGTCGGCTACGGGAGCGCCGCGAAAGAACTTCGCTCGCGTCGTGGGGATCAGCGGCACACAGGCGCGAATCTTCGATTCGAGCGGAGGCCCCGGCCTCGCGCCGCCGGTGCGGTAAAGCACCGGCACGCCGAGCGCATCCGCGCTGCCCGTCAGCGAGCCGGTCACCTTCACGAAGCGCGACGACGCGGATCCTTCGAGCAGCGGCTGGAGTGCCGCGACGATCGGGCGGCACGATGTCTCGCGGTCGAGATCGACCACCGCGTCCCAGCCGTCCTCGCGCGCGAGGGTGGCGCTAGCGAGCAGCGTCGTGAGCGCGAACAGCAGCTTGTGCATGCGAAGGCTTCACCCCCTCTTGAGCGAGCGACTCGAGCGAGAGCCGAAGGATGGCCGCTTCGCGCTCGCGCGTCCTGAGTGGATTCACGAGCAGCGCCTCCGTGGTTTGCGCATCCGGCCGAAGTAGCCGCACGGCAGGATGCGGGCGGCTCGCATCAGGCGTCACCGCCCACTCGTGCACGAGCCGCGGCTCGCCGCGCTCGACGAGCCACAAGGAGGCGCTCGTCTCCGCGAGCGTGATCACGCCGCGCTCGCCGCCGCGCGCGGCGGCGTAATAACCCGGGTGCGGCAGCTCGGCGCGCGACTCGCGCAGCGCACCACTCGCACGCTCCCAGCGCACGACGCGCTTCACCGCGCGTGGCGAATCCATCGCCCACGTCACGGCTTCGTGCGTGAACAAGAAGCTCACCGCGCGGAACGTCTGCGAGCCCGCGCCGACCCAGGTGAAGCTCGCGCCGCCGTCGCGCGAGTAGCCGATGCGGCACTCGGCGTCGCGGTCGCCCGTCGCGACCCAGAGCGCGGCGCCGTGCGGGTCCCACTGCACCGCGTGCACGTGGCGCACGGCGCCCGGCGCGAACTCGTGCGCCATTTCCCACGTGCGCGCGGCGTCGCGGCTGCGCCACACGCGGATCGTCTCGTCCGGCCCGACCGCGCCGGTCGCGTACTCGCCGTAATAGATCGCGCCGCTCGCGTCGCGCGTGAGCCCGTGTGGCATGAGCCCGCGCCCCCTGCCGGGGCCGAAGTAGCGCAGCGTGTGCACCCGCTCGGTGCCGCCGCTCGCCGTGTCGACGCGATAGGCGTCGCCGCCCGCGAAGACGAGCAGCGTGCGCTCGTCGAGTGCCATCGCCTCCACCAGCTCCTGATATCGCTGCGAGTCTCGGAACGTGCGCGAGTAGCCGGCCCACGCGGGGCCGAGGCGCGGCTTGATCGCAGCAACGCGCTCGAACGCGCCGCCCGCGCGGCTGCGGTAGAGGCCGTAGCCGCGGCTCGCCCACACCTCACCGCCGCGCGCGTCCTGCAGCACGAGGCCGTCTGCGCGCTCCGCCGTCAGCGCGCCGAGCTGCGCCGGTTCCCACGCGATCTCGCCCGGGATCCACAGCTCGTAGAGCGCGCCGAGCGCGAGCAGCGCGGCGAGCGCGACGCCGAACAGTCCGCGCCGGGAGAGCCTCACGCGCGCGTCAGCGCTTCGGCGCTTCGGGCGGGCCGTAGGGCAGACCCGTCTGCGAGCGCGGCCGGCGCACGGGATGGCCCGGCCGGCTCAGCGCGGGGTCGTACACGTCTTCCCACTTCACGCGGTTCGCCCACTTGCCGCTCGTGGCATCGATGCCGGTCTCAAAGATCACGAAGCAGCCGTCGCAGAAGTTCTTCTTCAGCGCGGGCTCCGTGTTCGCGCGCTCCGGATTCGAGACGAGCCGCCGCGAAGCCTGATAACTCGCGCCGTTCCAGATCTCGGCGAGCGGCGTCTCGAACACGTTGCCGAACACGCGCGCGTCGGCGCCCGGCGCGTGCTGAGCGGCCATGCGGTGCTCGCAGCACGGGATCACGTCGCCGTTCCATTTCACCACGACCGAGAAGTGCGGCCAGAAGCAGCCGGGTAGGGCGCGGTTCTTCTTCGGCCCGTGCACCGCGTACTGATCGGGCTCGCGGTCCGCGTAGTTGTGGAGCGCGCCCCAGAAGCTCGAGAAGCGGTCGACGCCGAGCTTTTCGCACAGCGCCTTCGCGGGCTCGACCTCGTCGAGGTTGTGCTGGTACTGGATGAACTGCACCTCGACGAGCGGGCTCTTCGCGCTGCGGAACTTCAGCGTGCTCTCGAGGTTGTCGAGCACCCACGCGATGCGGCCGCCGACGCGCGTCTTCTCGTACTTCTCCTGTGAGAGCCCGTCGACGCAAACTGTCAGGTGCGAAAGCCCGCTGTCCACCAACTCGCGCACGCGCGCATCCGAGAGCTTGAAGGAGTAGTTCGTGCTGATGTGAACCTGCAGGCCCGCCGGAGCTCGGCCGCGTCGAGCACGGTGACGAGGCCGTGCGCGAGCCCGAGCGTGCCGACGTAGCCGACGCGGAACGTGCCGCCGATGCCGTGGCGTGCGAGCAGCGCGGGGGTCGCTGCGCGCGGCGTCCAGCTCTCGTCGATGCCGTTGTAGACGAGCGCGATGCGCTGCTCGGGCACGCCGCGCGCGGCGATGTGCTGCGCGAACGCGCGCGTCACCACCACGACGCCGCGCGCGCGGCGATACAGCCAGCGCTCGACCGCCTCGAGCATCCGCACGGCGAGCGAGCCGCGCTCGAGCTGCCCGAGCGCCACGATCGACTCGGGCCAGAGGTCGCGTACCTCGAGCACGAAGGGTCGCCGCTTCAGCGCGGCAACTACGGCGCCCGCGATGAAAAAGAAGAACTGCTGGCTGGTGGCGACCACCACGTCGGGCCGTTCGGCGCGGAACGAAGCGAGCACCGCGGTGAGCATGAAGAGCACGTAGTTCGCGGTGCGCTTCACGAAGCCTTCGTTCGCCGTGACGTACATCCACGTACGGATCACGCGCACGCCTTCGATGCGCTCCTCCTGGAGCCACCGGTTCGCGTAGCCCGCGAAGAGCTCCCCGCGCGGGTGATTGGGCACGCCCGTAATCACCGTCACGTCGTGCCCGTCGCGCGCCCACACGCGCGCGTGCTCGTGCACGCGGTTCGCCGGCGCGTTCACCTCGGGCGGGTAGTAGTGCGTGATGAAGAGGACCCTCACGGCACGGCGACCCGCAGCGTTGTCGGCGCGCGCGCGCGTGGACCCCCTCCACGCGCGCGGAGCGCAGGCGCTCTAGAAGAGCGTGTAGATGAAAGGCGCGACGGCGGAGACCTGTGTGAAGACGATCAAGGCGGAGAGCAGCACGAGCGTCACGATGATCGGCCCGAGCCACCACTTCTTGCGCACGCGCATGAACTGCCAGAGCTCTGAGAGCAAGGAACCCATCGTTTCGTCTCCAAGAAGTCTGTTAGGGAGATCGCTGCTTCGCTCGCCCTAGTCGAGTGCGAAGCGATCGCGCCAATCGAAGTCTTCGACGAGCTCGGGCTGATCCGCCTTGCGCAGGATCTGATTGCCGAGCACGAGCACGTCCATGTTCGTGCGCATGAAGCACAGGTAGGCGTCCTCGGGCGTGCACACGATCGGCTCGCCGCGCACGTTGAAGCTCGTGTTGATCAGCACGGGGCAGCCCGTGCGGCGGTCGAACTCCTTGAGCAAGCCGTAGAACTCGGCGTGCTGGTCCTCCCGCACGGTCTGCAGCCGCGCGGAGCCGTCGACGTGCGTGATGCCCGCGAGCGCGCTCGTGTAGCGCGTGACGGGGCCGTCGCTGCGCTGCACCTCGAGCCTCTCGAGCTGCTTCACCTGACACACGAGCAGCATGTACGGGCTCTCGCGGTCGATGTCGAACCACTCGCCCGCCTTCTCGGCGAGGCACGCAGGCGCGAAGGGCCGGAAGCTCTCGCGGAACTTGATCGCGAGGTTCACGCGCTTCCAGTTATCACGGTTGCGCGAGTCGGCGAGGATCGAGCGCGCGCCGAGTGAGCGCGGGCCCCACTCCATGCGGCCCTGGAACCAGCCGATCACGGCCTGCTCCTCGTCGAGCACGCGCGCGGTCTCCTTCAGCATCTCCTCGCGCGAGTAGACCTGATACGGCGCGCCGCGCTTCTCGAGGAACTTGCGGATCTCCTCGTCCGTGAAGCTCGGGCCCCAGAACGCGTGCTCCATCTTGAACTTGCGCGGGCGCTTCAGCACCGCGTGCTCCGCGAAGAGCGCCGCGCCGAGCGCGCCGCCGGCGTCGCCCGCGGCGGGCTGGATCCACACGTCGTCGAAGATGCCCGCGCGCATCAGGTGCCCGTTCGCGACGCAGTTGAGCGCCACGCCGCCCGCGAGCACGACGTTCTTCATCCCGGTCTTCTTGCGCAGATCGCGCGCCATCGAGAGCACGATCTCTTCCGTGACCTTCTGGATGCTCGCCGCCACGTCCCAGTGGAAGTCTTCCATCTTCGACTCGGGCAAGCGCCGCGGCTGGCCCATCGCTTCTTCGAAGCGCTTGTTGGTCATGGTGAGGCCGTAGTCGAACGCGAAGTACTTCATGTCGAGCTTGAACGAGCCGTCCTCGCGGATGTCGACGAAGTGGCGCTTGATCAGGTCCGCGTACTTCGGCTGCCCGTACGGCGCAGCACCCATCACCTTGTACTCGGCGCTGTTGACCTTGAAGCCCAAGTAATAAGTGAACGCGCTGTAGAGCAAGCCGATCGAGTGCGGGAAGCGGATCTCGTTGATCAGCTCGATCGAGGTGCCGCGCCCGACGCCCGCGGTGGTCGTCGCCCACTCGCCCACGCCGTCGAGCGTGAGGATCGCCGCCTCTTCGTACGGCGAGGGATAGAACGCGGACGCCGCGTGGCTCTGGTGATGCTCGGCGAACAGGATCTCGCCCTCGTAGCCGAGCGCGCTCTTCAGCGCCTTCGGCACGAGCAGCTTCTCCTTCAGCCAGATCGGGATCGCTTTCGTGAACGACGGCAGCGAGCGCGGGAACGTCGCGAGGTACGTCGTGAGAATGCGCTCGAACTTGAGCAGCGGCTTGTCATAGAAGACGACGTAGTCGAGATCGCCGAGGCGCAGCCCGGTCTCTTGGAGGCAGTAGTCGACTGCGCGCTTGGGCACCGACTCGTCGTGGCGCTTGCGCGTGAAGCGCTCTTCGTGCGCCGCGGCGGCGAGCCGGCCGTCGACGAGCAACGCCGCGGCGGCATCGTGGTAGAAGCAGGAGAGGCCGAGGATTTTCACGAGGTTCCTCTCAAAACAGGCGCTTGGCGCGCTCGAGGTCCGGGCTTGCGACGCTGTCGGCCGGGTTCCACGCGCTGCCGGCGACCCGTAACAACTTCTTGTGCAGCAGATCCTGGCGCGTCGCGCTCATGAAGATCGCGACGGGGCCGATCGCGATCGCGTAGCTGAGGAACAGCAGGATCAGCGTCTGTACTTCGCCGAACGCGCCGGCGATCTCCAGCCAGCCCGCACGCAATCGCGCTCCGAATCCGGGTGTCGCTTCGCTCATGCCGTTCGCTCCAGCTCGCGCGCGAGAATGCCCGCGATGCGCTCCGCCGCGTGTCCGTCCCACAGCGCGGGAACGCGCCCGCGTTTGGTCTCACCCGCCTGCAGCTTGTGAATCTCGGTGCGAATCACCGCGGGATCCGTTCCCGCCAGAACGTTGGTGCCCTCGGCGACCGTGATGGGTCGCTCCGTGTTGGCGCGCATCGTGAGGCACGGCACGCCGAGCGCCGTGGTCTCTTCCTGCACACCGCCCGAGTCCGTGAGCACGAAGCGCGCGTCGGCCATCAGCGCAAGAAAGTCGAGGTAGCCGAGCGGCTCGGTGAGGCGCAGTGCCGGCGCTCTGCCGCCGAGCTGCCGCTCGATCACGGCGCGCGTGCGCGGGTGCACCGGGAACACGACGGGGAGCTCGCGCTGCAGTTCCTCGAACACCGCGAACAGGGCGCTCAGCTGCGCGGGATCGTCGACGTTGCTCGGCCGGTGCAGCGTGAGCGCGACGTACTCGTTCGCGCGCAGCCCGAGGCGTGCCAGCGTGCCCTGCTCGCGCGCGCGCGCGAGGTTCGCGACCAGCGTGTCGATCATGACGTTGCCGACGAGATGGATGCGCTCCGGGGCGACGCCTTCGCGCAGCAAGTTCTCGCGCCCGGCGGGCTCGGTCACGAACAGCCAGTCGCTGATCGCGTCGGTGAGCACGCGGTTGATCTCTTCCGGCATCGCGCGGTCGCCCGAGCGCAGCCCAGCTTCGACGTGCGCGATGCGCACCCCCAGCTTCGAGGCGGCGAGCGCGGCGGCGAGCGTCGAGTTCACGTCCCCGACGACGAGCAGTGCGTCGGGCTCCTGCTCGACCAGGATCGGCTCGATCTGGCGCAGCACCTCGGCGGTCATCGCCGCATGGGAGCCCGAACCGACGCCGAGGTTCACGTCGGGCCGGGCGATGCCGAGCTCGCGGAAGAAGCTCTCGGACATCGCCTCGTCGTAGTGCTGGCCCGTGTGGACGAGGAAGCTCGCGAAGCGTCCGGAGCCGCCCAGCGCGCGCAGCAGCGGCGCCACCTTCATGAAATTGGGGCGCGCGCCGGCCACGGCGACCACTCGGAACTTCCTGGCCTGCATGGAGCTCGCGTTCACCTCGAGGGAGTGAGTCACCCGCGTCATCTCGAATGGGGCGGGGCATTTTTCCGTGGCCCCGTGGGGAATCTGGCGACGCCTTAAGGATCGGCGAGTCGCCACGAGCGGTGAAGTGGCCCACCGCCTTTCGGGCGAGTGGAAAACATGTACACACGGAGGGCGATCCGCCGAACAATAGGGGCATCACGAGCCTGCTGTCCCTGCTCGTCGTCGTGCTGCTCACGCTGCGAATCCTGCGAAACTTGGGATTCGCCGCGCCGGAGGAGCAGCCCCCGGACGCCGCGGAGGAGAGGAGCGAGCGATGAGCGCAGGCGTCGCGCTGATCACGGGCATCACTGGGCAGGACGGTTCGTACCTCGCCGAGTCGTTGTTGGCGAAGGGCTACGCCGTGCACGGCGTCGTGCGCCGCTCCAGCACCGAGAACTTCGAGCGCATCGCGCACCTCGCCGGCCGCGTGCAGCTGCATCAAGCGGACCTGCTCGATCAGAGCTCGCTGCTCGCGGTGATGTCCAGCGTCCGCCCGCGCGAGGTCTACAACCTCGCGGCGCAGTCGTTCGTGCCGACGTCGTGGTCGCAGCCGACGCTCACCGGCGAGTTCACCGCGCTCGGCGTGACGCGCATGCTGGAGGCGCTGAAGCTCGTCGACGCGAACATGCGCTTCTACCAAGCATCGAGCAGCGAGATGTTCGGCAAGGTGCGCGAGACGCCGCAGAACGAGCTCACCCCGTTCTACCCGCGCAGCCCCTACGGCGTCGCGAAAGTGTTCGGCCACCACATCACGGTGAACTACCGCGAGAGCTTCGGCCTCTACGCCGTGTCGGGGATTCTCTTCAACCACGAGTCGCCGAGGCGCGGACGCGAGTTCGTGACGCGCAAAATCAGCGAGGCGGTGGCGCGCATCAAGCTCGGCCTTCAAGACGAGCTCGCGCTCGGCAACCTCGACGCGCGCCGCGACTGGGGCTTCGCGCCGGAGTACGTGGACGCGATGTGGCGAATGCTCCAGCAGGAGGAGCCGGAGGATTTCGTGATCGGCACGGGCGAGACGCACTCGCCGCGCGAGTTCGTGGAGATCGCGTTCGCGCACGTGGGCCTCGACCCCGCGGACTTCGTGCGCGTGGATGCGCAGTTCATGCGCCCCGCCGAAGTGGACTTGCTGCTCGCCGATCCGCGCAAAGCGCACCACAAGCTGGGATGGAAGGCGCAGACGCCGTTCGCGGATCTCGTGAAGATCATGCTGGACGCCGATATGGAGGCGCAGGAACGAGCCAGCGGCCGGCGCCGCGGGGGGGCCGGAACGCGATGACGCAGAGCGCACTCGTTACGGGCGGCGCAGGCTTCATCGGGAGCCACCTCGTCGACCGCCTCGTGCGCGAGGGCTGGCGCGTGCGCGTGCTCGACGACTTCTCGAGCGGACGCGAGCAGAATCTCGCCGCCTCACGCGCGCACATCGAGCTGCTGAAGGGCGACCTGTGCGACGACGCGCTCGCCGCGCGCGCGGTCGCCGGCGTCGACGTCGTGTTCCACGAAGCCGCGGTGCCGTCGGTGCCGCGCAGCGTGGCCGAGCCGGTGCGCACCAATCGCGTGAACGTCGCGGGCACGCTCGGCCTACTCGAAGCCGCGCGCCAAGCGGGCGTGCGCCGCTTCGTGTTCGCCGCCTCGTCTTCGGCGTACGGCAACACCGAGAAGCTCCCGAAGGCCGAGGAGATGCCGCCGACGCCGGAGTCTCCGTACGCGCTGCAGAAGCTCGCGGGCGAGGAGTACTGCCGGCTCTACACGAAGCTGTACGGCTTCGAGACGGTGTCGCTTCGCTACTTCAACGTCTTCGGGCCGCGCCAGAACCCCGAGAGCGAGTACGCGGCCGTGGTGCCGCGCTTCATCACGGCGTGTCTCGCGGGCCGCGCGCCAACGATCTACGGCGACGGCGAGCAGACGCGCGACTTCACCTTCGTCGGCGACGTGGTCGAGGCGAACTGGCTCGCGGCGCACAGCGCGAAGGCCGTGGGCAGCGTGATGAACGTGGCCGGAGGCAAGCGCATCAGCCTGAACGAGTTGCTACGGGCGATTCAGAGCATCGCAGGCACGCGCCTCACCGCGAAACACGAGCCGGCGCGCGCGGGCGACGTGAAGCACAGCCTCGCGAGCATGGCGCGCGCGGAGGCGCTGCTCGGCTTCCGCCCGCAGACGACGCTCCTCGACGGGCTCGCGGTCGCGGTCGAGAGTTATCAGGGAGCGCGCTCATGAACGTGTGCGTGATCGGAACCGGCTACGTCGGCCTCGTGACGGGCGCCTGCTTCGCCGAGTTCGGCGTGAGCGTGATCTGCGCCGACAAGGACGCGAGCAAGATCGAGTCGCTGCAGCAGGGCAAGATCCCGATCTACGAGCCGGGCCTCGAGTCGCTCGTCGCGCGCAACGTCGAGCAGGGCCGGCTCTCGTTCACCACCGAGACCGCCGACGCGATCAAAGCCTCGCTGGTCGTGTTCATCGCCGTGCAGACGCCGACGCTCGAAGGCGGCGGCACCGACCTGCGCGCGGTCGAAGGCGTCGCGCGCGAGATCGGGCGCGCGCTGAACGGCTACAAGGTCGTGGTCACGAAGAGCACGGTGCCGGTGGGCGCCACGCAGCGCGTGAAGGAGCTGATCAAGGAAGAGCTCGAGGCTGCCGGGCGCGACGAGAGCTTCAGCGTCGCCTCGAACCCGGAGTTCCTGCGCGAGGGCGCGGCGATCGGCGACTTCATGCGCCCCGATCGCGTCGTGATCGGCGCCGAGGACGACGCGGCGCGCGCGATCCTGCGCGACCTGTATCGCCCGCTCTACCTCAACGAGACGCCCTTCGTGTTCACGAACGTGGCGACGAGCGAGCTCACCAAGTACGCGGCCAATGCGTTCCTGGCGACGAAGATCTCGTTCATCAACGAGTTCGCGAACCTGTGCGAGGCCGTCGGCGGCGACGTGCAGGCGCTCGCGCGCGGCATCGGCCTCGACGGGCGCATCGGCAAGAAGTTCCTGCACGCGGGCCCCGGCTTCGGCGGCTCGTGCTTCCCGAAGGACACGAAGGCGGCGGCGCACTTCGCGCGCGCGCTCGGCAGCTCGCTCGAGATCGTCGAGGCGACCGTGAAGGTGAACGAGGCGCAGCGCGCGCGCATGGTGGACAAGATCGAGAGCGCGCTGGGCGGGCTCGCGGGCAAGACCGTCGCGTTGTTGGGGCTCTCGTTCAAACCCGAGACCGACGACATGCGCGACGCGCCCTCGATCGACATCGCGCGCGGGCTCGCCGCGCGCGGCGCCGCGCTGCGCGCGTTCGATCCCGTGGCGATGCGCGCCGCGGAGCCGCATCTGCCGGGCGTCACGCTCTGCAAGGACGCTTATCAGGCCTGCGAGGGCGCCGACGCGGTCGTCGTGATCACGGAGTGGAACCAGTTCCGCCTGCTCGACCTCGAGCGCGTGCGCGCTTCGCTGCGGCGGCCCGTGCTGATCGACCTACGCAACGTGTACGAGCCCGAGCAGATGCGCAAAGCCGGCTTCGAGTACAGCAGCGTCGGGCGCTAGCCGCGTGGCGATCCCGATCCACGCCGTCGTGCTCGCGGGAGGAGCGGGCACGCGCTTCTGGCCGCTCTCGCGCGAGGCGCGGCCGAAGCCGCTGCTGCGCGTCGCGGGCGCGGGCAGCCTGCTCGCCGACGCCGTCGCGCGCGCGCGCCGCGTCGCGAGCCCGGGCTGCGTGTGGCTCGTGTGCGGGCGCGAGCACGTGGAGGTGGTGCGGCGCGAAGCCGGCATCGCGAAGTCGCGCACGCTGGTCGAGCCCGCGATGCGCAACACCGCGGCTGCGATCGGCCTCGCAGCGGCGCGCATCGCGGCGGAGTCGCCGCAAGCGGTGATGGTCGTGCTGCCCGCCGATCACCGCGTGCCGCGCGCGGGCGCGTTTGCGGCGGCGGTGCGCAAAGCAGCGCGCGCCGCATCGCGCGAGGGTGCGCTCGTCACGCTCGGCGTGCGCCCGACGCGCGCCGAGACCGGCTACGGCTACATCCGCCTCGGCGACGCCGCGGGCGCATCGCACCCTGGTCTGCACCGCGTCGCGCGCTTCGTCGAGAAGCCCGATGCAACGACGGCCGAGCGCTTTCTCGCGAGCGGCGATCACCTCTGGAACAGCGGGATGTTCGTGTGGCGCGCGGGTTCGCTGCTCGCGGAGCTTGCCCAGCACGCGCCCGAGATCGCGCGCGCGCTCGCGCCCGTCGCCGCGCTGCCCGCGAAAGCGGGGTCGCGTGCGGTCGGCGACGCGATCACGCGCGCCTACCGCCGCATGCCGAAGGCGCCCATCGACACCGCGGTGCTCGAGCGCAGCGCGAACGTGTGGTGCCTGCCGGTGAGCTTCCCCTGGAGCGACGTGGGCACGTGGGCCTCGCTCGCGCAGGAGCTCGGCGTGAACGGTGCCGCGAGTTCGGTGATCGCGGGCACAGCCTTCACCTTCGATGCACCGGGAAACTTGATCGCGGCGGGCGATCGGCCGATTGTGCTGCTCGGTGTTCGCGGAGTCGCGGTGATCGACGCAGGCGATGCGCTGCTCATCGCGAATCTCGAGCGCAGCGGCGACGTCCGAAACGTCGTCGCGAGCCTGCGCAAACGTGGGCGGCGCGATCTTCTGTAACGAGGTGAGGAGGGAACATGCCCGGAGCCGACGCACTCGAAGCCCTGCGCGCGATCCCGCTGTTCTCGCACGTGGCCGACTCGGATCTGGACCAGATCGCTTCGCACCTGATCGAGCGGCGCTACCCGCGCAACACGACGATCGTCGAAGAGGGCCTGCCCGGCGACTACATGTACATCGTCCGCGAAGGCCGCGTGAAGGTGACCAAGCTCAGCGAAGACGGGCGCGAGAAGATCCTCGCGTTCTTCGAGCCCGGTCACTTCGTCGGTGAGATGGCGCTGCTCGACCGCGCGCCGCGCTCGGCTTCGGTGAAGGCGCTCACGCCCGTGCGCGTGCTCGCGCTTTCGCGCGCCGACTTCACCGGCTTGATTCGCAAGAGCCCGGACCTCGCGATCGCCGTGATTCGCGAGCTGTCATGGCGGCTGCGCGCCGTGAACGACCAGGCCAGCGCGCTCTCGTTCCAGCGCGTGAAGGATCGCACCAAGGGCCTGCTCGTGCGGCTCGCGAAGGACGAGGGGCCGGACAAGAACCACGTCATGACTCCCGTGCTCACGCACCAGCAGATCGCCGACATGATCGGCACGTCGCGCGAGACGGTGACGCGCGTGGTGAAGGACCTAAAGGCGGCGGGGTGGCTCGGCCAAGAGGGCAAGCGCTACGTCGTGTCGCGCGATGCGGCGGAGAGTGCCGAGGTCGACTGAGGTCTCGGGGCGGTCTCGGTTGGGTCACGGAGGCTCCGGCGTTTCATGTGGGCGTTGCCTCGGGCGGCGTCTTTGGCCGTCTGGCTTCGTTGCGAACGGCTCGGCGTATGGCTGCGATACGCCTTCGCCGTTCGACGCCTCGCCAGCCGGCCAAATCCGCTCGCCCTCGGCTCGGGGCGCGGTTGCTGAGACATTTCGGCCGGGCCGAAATGTCTCAGCGTGGTGGCGCTCTCCAGCGGGCGGCTCGCCGCGCCGATGCGGGCTGCGTGTTGGTGCGAGATCCCGCGTTTGCGCATGCGCTGCTGCTTTCGCTGCGTTCGGGCCTGGTGGCCGTGGACGCGGGCGGGCGTGTGGCTGCGATTTCGGCAGAGGCGGCGCGGCTGCTCGGGATCACGCCGCGTCTCGGCGCTCCGGTGGCGGAGGCGCTCGCTGGGCAGCCGGAGGTGCTCGCGCAGCTCGAGGCGGCGCGCGCGGGCAGGGCGGCGCCGCGCGCGGAGCTGTCGCTGCGCGATGCGGCAGGTGAGGCGCGCACGATCGGGTTCACGGCGCTGCCGGTCGCGTCGGGCGGCGCCGCGATTCTTTTCCGCGATCTCACGCCGATCGAGCGGCAGGGCGAGCAGGAGCGGCTCACGGGCCGACTCGCGGCGCTCGGGCAGATGGCGGCCGGACTCGCGCACGAGATTCGCAATCCGCTCGCTTCGATCGAGCTGCTCGCGGGGATCGTGGCGCGCGAGGCGGGTGATCGCGCCGCGCTGAAGGACCACGCGGAGGAGATCTCGCGCGAAGTGCGCGCGATCGCCGCGACGGTGGAGACGTGCCTCGCGTGGGTGCGCCCGGCGCCGGCGCAGCGCGCGCCGCTCGACCTGGCGCTGCTCGCCGAAGACGCGCTGCGGCGCGCTCTCGCACGCGCGGCGTTCACGGGCGAGATCGCGCGCGACATCGATGCGCGCGCCTCGGGCAGTGGCGACGCCACGCTGCTGCGCTCCGCGCTGGAGAATCTGCTCGTGAACGCGGTGCAGGCGATGAACACGCACCCGCGCAGCGGCGGCCATCGCCTCGTGCTGCGCGTCTCGCCGCTCGCCGGCGACGCCGGCTTCACGCTCGAAGTCGAAGACACGGGCCCCGGCGTGTCGGCGGAGCTGCGCGAGCGAATCTTCTTCCCGTTCTTCACGACGCGCGCCTCCGGCTCCGGCATCGGGCTCGCGTGGGTGCAGAAGGCGGCTGCGGCGCACGGCGGCAGCGTCAGCGTGAGCGACTGCGCCGCGAGCGGCGGGGCGCGCTTCACGCTGCACGTGCCGGACGAGAGGCCCGCGTGAGCTTGCTCGGGGCGAGCGTCCTCGTCGTCGAGGACAACGCGACGCTGCGCCGCGCGATCGCGCGCGCGCTCGAGGGCCGCTGCGAGCGCGTCGTCGAGGCAGAAACCTGCGCGCAGGCACGCGAGCACGTCGCCGCGAACGACGCCTTCACCGTCGTGTTGACCGATCTGCGTTTGCCCGACGGCGACGGCATCGAGGTGCTGCGCGCGGTGCGGGCGCGTGATTCGCGCAGTGCGGTGGTGCTGATGACCGCGCACGGCACGATCGCGTCCGCGGTGGAAGCGATGCGCGAAGGCGCCGTCGATTTCCTGCAGAAGCCGTTCGAGCTCGCGGAGCTGGAGGCGCGCACCCTGCGCGCGGCTTCGCACGCGCGGCTCGTCGGCGAAGTCACCGAGCTGCGCGCCGAGCGCGGCGCGCGCCGCTCGCGCGGTGCGCTCGTGGGCCGGCATCCCGCACTGCTCGCGGCCGTCGCGCTGGCCGAGCGCGTCGCGCCCACGCGCTCGACGGTGCTCGTCACCGGCGAGACCGGCACGGGCAAGGAGCTGATCGCGGGCCTGGTGCACGCCGCATCGCCGCGCGCTGACGGGCCCTTCGTGAAGGTGAACTGCGCGGCGCTGCCCGAGACGCTGCTCGAGTCGGAGCTGTTCGGGCACGAGCGCGGCGCCTTCACGAGCGCCGATCGCCAGCGTATCGGTCGCTTCGAGCAGGCCAGCGGCGGCACGCTGTTCCTCGACGAGATCGGCGATCTCTCGCTCGCCACGCAATCGAAGCTGCTACGCGTGCTGCAGGAGCAGGAGTTCCACCGCCTCGGCGGCGTGCACACGCTGCGCACCGATGCGCGCGTGGTGGTCGCGACGAACAAGGATCTGCGCGCGGCGATCGCGGCGGGCGAGTTTCGCGACGACCTGTTCTTCCGGCTCAACGTGATCACGATCGAGCTGCCGCCGCTGCGCGAGCGCGTGGAAGATCTCGAACGCCTCGCGCAGCACTTCCTCGCCGAGTTCGCGGCCGAGCTGGGGCGCCCGCGCACGGGCTTCACGCCGGCCGCGCTCGCGCGCATTCGCGCCCACGCCTGGCCCGGCAACGTGCGCGAGCTGCGCAACGCGATCGAGCGCGCCGTGCTGATGGGCGACGGCCCCCAGCTCGAGGCCAGCGACCTCGCGCTCACGCATGGCGAAGTCGCGACGGGGCGGCCTGGCTGGCGTCCGCAGCTGCCGGCGTCCGGGCTGGGCCTCGCCGAGGTCGAGCGCGCGGTGGTGCTGGAGGCGCTGGAGCGCTGCGGCTGGGTCCAGAAGGAGGCTGCGGCCTGGCTGCGCATCTCGCGCCGCAAGCTGAACTACCTGATCCAGCAAATGGGCATCACGCACGCAACCTGGCGGCGCAATCGGGACACTGACTAGGACCCGTCCCCGCGCACGCCCCAGCCGATAGATTCGTTTCCCCTTCGAGGAGCTCCCTGCAATGACGCTTTCACGACTTCTGCCCGTCTTCGCCGCGCTCGCGCTCTTCGCATGTCAGAGCGACTCGGAGCGCGCCGCCCAGCATCTCTCGCAAGGCGAGAGCCTGCTGAAGGAAGACAAGTTCGACGAGGCGGTGATCGAGTTCAAGAACGCCACCAAGCTCGATCCCAACAACGCGGCGAGTCATTACGGGCTCGCGAAGGCGCATCTCGGCAAGAAGGACGGACGCAGTGCGTACTGGGAGCTCGAGGAAACGGTGCGCCTCGATCCGGCGAACGTGCAGGCGCGCATCGATCACGGCGAGTTCTTGCTGCTCGGCCGCAACGAGGAGCTGGAGAAGGCCGTCGCGAGCGGCGAGCTCGTGATCAACGCGGAGCCGAAGCGCTGGGAGGGCTACGCGCTGAAGGGCCGGGCGCTCGCGGGCCTCGGCCGCCACGAGGAAGCCGGCATCGCATTCGCGAAGGGTGCGGAGGTCGCTCCGGACCAGGCGGCGGTGGTGCTGCTCTGGGCGAACCACCTGAGGGGCGCGGGCAAGCTCGCCGAGGCGGAAGCGCAGTACAAGAAGCTCGCCGAGATGGCGCCCGGCTTCGGCACCTCGGCTGCGCTCGGCGGCTTCTTCGCAGGAGTCCCCGGCCGCGAGGCGGACGCCGAAGCGGCCTACCGGCAGGCGCTCGCCAACGCGAAGCCCGAGGAGGTCGTGCTCGCGACGACCGTGCTCTCGCAGTTCCTCGGCTCACTGAATCGCGCGGCGGAAGCCGAGCAGGTCATCAAGGACGCGATCGCGAAGGCGCCCGGAAGCACCGAGCTGATCTATGCGCTCGCCGGCTTCTACGCGCAGCAGGGCCGCGCAGCGGACGCGGACGCGATGATCGAGCAGGCCACGCAAGCGGCGCCCGACCAGCATCAGCCCTGGCTCGTGCTTTCGGCGCATCGCGGCAAGAAGGGCGACCTCGACGGCGCGCTCGAAGCCGCCGAGAAGGCGATCGCGATCGCACCTGACGACGACCTCGCGAAGCTGCGCCGCGCCGAAGTGCTCGTCGACATCGGCGCGCGCCGGTCGGAGAGCGCCGTGCTCGCGCAGGCGAGCGCGGTGGTCGACGCGATTCTCGCGAAGAACGAGAACCACCCCGAAGCGAACTTCGTGAAGGGCAAGCTCGAGCTCGCCCGCAACAACTTGCCCGCGGCGCTCGCGGCGCTGCGGCGCACGATCGAGCGGCGCCCGGAGATGGCGCAGGCCTACTTCCTCTCGGGCTCGGCGAAGTTCCTGTCGGGCGATCGCGCCGGCGCACGCGCCGACGCGCAGGAGGCGATCGCGCGCGCTCCGGGCTTCCTCGAAGCGATCATGCTGCTCGCGCGCTCGCACGCCGCGCTCGGCGACCACGCGCTCGCGGTCGAGGCCGGCAAGCGCGCGCTCGCCCTCGGAGGCGGCTCGGACCTGCGCATCGTGATCGCGCAGAGCCTCGTGCAGCTCGGCCAGATTCCCGACGCGCTCGAGGAGCTCGAGGGGATTCCGGAGGACGAGCGCGGCCTCGATGCAAACTTCGCGTTCGGACGCGTGTATCTGTTCCAGGCCGCGCAGCTCGACGCGAAGTCGCGGCGCGATGGGAAGGAAGTGACGGACCCGGGTCGCCAGGCCGAAGCAGTGGCGACTTACGCGCGCGCGCGTGCGCACCTCGAAGCCGCCGCGAAGGACGCGCCGACTCACCCTGAGGTGCTCGCCTCGCTGTTCGTGCTCGACCAGCGCGATGGCCGCGTCGAGCAGTCACTCGAGCGGGTGAACGCGGCAGCGGCTGCGGCGCCGAAGGATGCGTCGCTCGCGCGCCTCGTCGGCGACATCGCCGCGCGCACCGGCAAGCTCGACGTCGCGGAGGCGAGCTTCCGGCGCGCGATCGAGATCGATCCGAACCAGCTCGAGAGCTACGGGCGCCTCGCGGGCCTCTACAACGCGACGGGACGCGGCGCCCAGGTGATCAAGACCTACGAAGACGCGCTCGCGCGCAACCCCAAGTCCGGCGAGCTGCACCTCGTGCTCGGCATCCTCAAGGAGGCGCAGGGCGGCAAGCAGATCGACGCCGCGATGGCGCACTACGAAGAGGCGATCAAGCTGAACGGCGAGCTCGCCGCGGCGAAGAACAACCTCGCGTACTGGCTGGCCGAGCGCGGGCAGGATCTCGACCGCGCGCTCGACCTCGCGCAGGAAGCCAAGGCGACGCTCTCGAAGAATCCACGCACGAACCCGTCCTCGGCCGACACGCTGGGCTGGGTCTTCTACAAGAAGAACCTGCCCGAAGCGGCGGTGAACTACCTGCGCGAAGCCGTGAGCGGCTTCGATCCGACGATTCCTTCGGACGCGCAGACGCGCCCGCTCGTGCGCCACCACCTCGCGCTCGCGCTCCACGCCCTCGGCGACAAGGCCGAGGCCAAGAACGAGTGGACCCTCGCGCTGTCCGAGTACTCGGCGCTCCCCAAAGCACCGAACGCCGCCGAGCCGGCCTGGGTCAGAGACGCGCGCGCAGGCCTCGCCGCGGCGGGCGGGGCCTGAAGGTGGTGCGCCGCTTCTGAGTGACTAGGCGCATCGAGGGCGCGCGCTTTCTCCACGCTTACTCCGCATCGGGCTCGAGGACTCGCCCGCTGCTGCGCGCTTCGCTTGCGGCCTCGGCCGACCCGCTTGGGATGAGCGTTCGACTCCGAGGTCGTTCGGTCGTCTCCTCGCCGCGGCAAGGCAGCGAGGGTTGGCGTGCGCTGAATCACCGCCCTCTCGGTTGGCCGGATCGGCGCGTTGCATAGGGGTTAAGGCGCGGGGGGCGCAGGCCGATGCACTTGGGGAGTACCTGCGGAGGGGGTTCCCCATGCGATTTGGTCGGCTCGCGCCGGTGGTGTGTTTGGCGGTTGCGCTTCCGGGCTCGCTCGGAGCCGAAGAGGCGGCGCAGGCTGCGCCCGCCGCAGTCGCGGCGGAAGCAGCGGCGGAAGAGGCTGCGCCCGCGCAGGAGTTGTTAGGGCCGCTCGGTCACGACGAGCAGGGGCGCCCGGGCCGCGTTCACGTCGTGGTGAACGGCGACACGCTGTGGGACATCTCGGACGCTTACCTCGGCACGCCGTGGGTGTGGCCGTCGATTTGGAAGGACAACACGGCCGAGGTCGAGAATCCGCATCAGATCTATCCCGGCGAGCGCATCTGGATCAGCCCGCACGAGATGCGGAAGATCAGCGCTGCGGAAGCCGCCGAGATGCTCGCGCGCCCCGCGCCGGCGGAAGAGCCGATGCCGGCGGCGATGGCTGACCCCGACGGTCCGCCCCTCGCGCAGCTGCAAGAGACCTACCGCTACAGCGAGATCGAAACGACGGGCTTCGTCACGTCGGAAGAGCTCGAAGGCGCCGCCACGATTCTCGACTCCACCCAGCCGCACGCGATGTTGAGCGACGGCGCCGAGATTCAGGTGGGCCTCGGTCAGGGCGAGATCGCCGTCGGCGATCAGCTCGACGTCTTCCGCCCCGGCGAGATGGTCCGCGACCCGGAGACGAATGGCGTGCTCGGGCACGTGACGCTCCAGCTCGGGTGGCTGGAGATCACCGAGGTTCACGAACAGTCGGCGACCGGCGTGATTCGCCTTTCACGCTCCGAGATGTATCGCGGCGATCACGTGATGCCGCGCCGCGTGCGCAGCATCGACATCGCAGTCGGCCCGCGCGTCTGAGTCGAAGGCGTGATCGCGCATACGCCCAACTCGCGCATGCAGATGGGCAGCGGCGACGTCGTGTACCTGAACCGGGGCTCGCGCCAGGGCGTCAGCGTCGGCAGCCCGCTCGAGGTCTACGAGACCGTGGGCGAGAAGTGGGACGCGATCCGCAAGGAAGATCGCGCCCTGCCGGATCAGGTGCTCGCCAAGCTGATCGTGGTCGACGCCTACGAGGACGCGTCGGTCGCGGTGGTGACGCACACCACGAGCGAGCTGAACCGCGGCTTCAAGGTACGCGGCAGCGACTCGATCCGGCCGTAGCAAGCGAGACGCTCTCGGAGTCTGACGCGAGCGGATTTCGGAAGCGGGCTCGGGGCGCAGCAAGCGAAGCGCGCAGCGAGCCGTGGGCGAGCGAAGTCACCGCAGTGGCGTGAACGCGCGTTCGCGTTGCGAGTGCGGCTGCGCGCGCCACCTTGTGCGCGCCTCCGGTCCCGCGGAGCTGCCCGGTGGAGTTGTTAGACCCGCGCGAGGCGCGCGATCGCGCGCTGCTCGCGCTTTGGCTCGAGGCGCAGCGTCAGTACGCGCTGCATCCGGAACAGGCCCCGCCCGCTCTGCGCCGAGCGCACGGCGCGGCTGAGCTGGCGCGCGCCTTCGAGCGCGTTCCCGGCGCCGAGGAGCGCGCCGCGCGCGACGCCGACACGCTCGCGCGCGTGGCCGCGCGCGCGGTGCCGATCGCGTCGCCGCTCTATCCCGAGCGGCTGCGCAGGCTGACCGATGCGCCCGTGTTGTTGCTGGTGCGCGGCAACCCCGCGCTGCTGCTCGTGCGCGGCGTGGCGATCGTGGGTGCGCGCGCTGCCACCGGCTACGGGCTGCGCGTCGCGCGCGAGCTCGCGGCGGCGGCCGCGCGCGGCGGGCTCGCGGTCGTGTCGGGCCTCGCGCGCGGCATCGACGGCGCCGCGCACGGCGCCGCGCTCGAAGCGGGCGGTGCGAGCGTCGCGTTCCTGCCCTGCGGCATCGAGCGCGTCTACCCGCCGAGCCACCGCCGCCTCGCCGGCGCGCTCGCCGCGAACGGCGCGCTCGTCAGTGAGTTCCCGCCCGACACGGCGCCGCGCGCGCCGTACTTCCCGCTGCGCAACCGCCTCATCAGTGCGCTCAGCGAAGCGGTCGTGGTGGTCGAGGGCCGCGTCGCGAGCGGCACGCTCACGACCGCCCGCCACGCCGCGAACCAAGGCGTCGACGTGCTCGCCGTCCCCGGCCCGATTCACTCCCCCACCAGCGCCGGCCCCCACCAGCTGATCCGCGACGGCGCCGGCCTCGTCACCAGCGGCGACGACCTACTCGCAAGCTTCGGCATCGAGCTCAAGCGCGCCGCCGCGGGCGCAGCCAGCGCAGCCCCGCTGAGCCCACTCGCTGCACGCACACTCGCACTCCTGCACAGCGAAGCCCTCACGCGCGACGAGATCGCCTCGCGCCTGCGCGCCAGCGAAGCCGAGCTCGCCCCCGCCCTCCTCGAGCTAGAGCTCGCCGAGTCCGCCAAAGAAGACCGCGACGGCACCTGGTGCGCGACATAGAACCCGCAACGCGCCAACGGCGCGCGCACTCCAACAAGGACCATTCGACTCAACAGCCCGACCAAGGAAACCCGCGCTGCCACGATCCAATCCGCTGCAGGGTCATGCTCGCAGTCGAACGCTCCACCCAAGCAGGTCGGCCGAGGCCGCAAGCGAAGCGCGCAGCATTCGCCGGAGTCCCCGGAGGCGAATGCGAAGTAAACAAGGAAAACCGCAAGCCCCAGAGCACCCAGACCAGCTACTTCTTCGCCATGCACGCCTCGGTCATAGGAGCCGGCCTCGCCGGCGCGGAAGCCGCGATGCAGCTCGCGGTGCACGGCGTCCAAGTCCTCCTCACCGAGATGAAGCCCGCGCGCTTCTCTCCCGCGCATCAGAGCCCGGAGTTCGCGGAGCTCGTGTGCAGCAACTCGCTGCGCGGCGCGGCGCTCACGAACGCGGTGGGGCTGCTCAAGGAGGAGATGCGGCGGCTCGGATCGTTCGTGATGCGCGTGGCCGACGAGACCGCGGTGCCCGCAGGCCGGGCGCTCGCGGTGGATCGCACCGAGTTCTCGCGGCGCATCACGGCCGAGATCGAGTCGCATCCGAACATCGAGGTGCGGCGCGAAGAGGTCACGGAGCTGCCGCGGGACGGGCTCGTCGTGCTCGCGAGCGGGCCGCTCACCGCGCCGGCGCTGGCAGCGGAGCTCGCGCAGATCGTCGGCGGCGAGTCGCTGTACTTCTACGACGCGATCTCGCCGATCGTGTACGCGGACTCGCTCGATCTCGGCGAAGCCTTCCGCGCGTCGCGCTGGGAAGACGGCGAGGGCGACTACTGGAACCTCGCGCTCGACCGCGAGAGTTATCAGGGGTTCGTGGCTGCACTGCTCGCGGCCGACACCGTGCCGCTGCATCCGTTCGAGAAGGAGCTCTACTTCGATGGCTGCCTGCCGATCGAGGAGATGGCGCGGCGCGGGCCGGCCACGCTGCGCTTCGGGCCGATGAAGGCCGCCGGCCTCACCGATCCGCGCACGGGGCGCTGGCCGCACGCCGTCGTGCAGCTTCGCCACGAGGACAAGCGCGGCACGCTCTTCAACCTCGTCGGCTTTCAGACCAAGCTGAAGCAGGGCGACCAGCAGCGCATCTTTCGCACGCTGCCGGGCATGCGCGAGGCGGTGTTCGCGCGCTTCGGCTCGGTGCATCGCAACACCTTCGTGAACGCGCCGCGCGTGCTGAACGCGGACCTCTCGCTGCGCGGGCGCGAGAACGTGCTGCTCGCGGGGCAGATGGCGGGCGTCGAGGGCTACGTCGAGTCCGCAGCGCTCGGCTTCATGGCCGCACAGTTCGCGCTCGCGCGCCTGCGCGGCGAGCGTTCGCCCGAGCCGCCGCCGACGAGCGCGCACGGCGCGCTGCTGGCGCACCTGCGCGAGGAGAAGCCGCACGGCTTTCAGCCGATGAACGTGAACTTCGGCTTGTTCCCGCCGCTCGACGGCGCGCGCATGAAGCGCCCGCAGAAGAACGAGCGGCTCGCGGAGCGCGCACTCGGGGATCTCGCGAGCTATCAGGCGGCGACGCGTCCGTGAAGTGGGACGACGCGCTCGCCGGCTTCGCGCGCTCGCTGCGCAGCGAGCGCGGCTTCTCGGAGCACACGCAGCGCGCGTACCTCTCGGATCTGCGCCAGTTCGCGGAGAGCGCGAAGAAGCCGCCTGCGCGCGTCAGCGGAGACGATGTGCGCGACTTCCTCGCCGCGCAGCACCGCGCGCGGTCCCCGGCGACGCTCGGGCGCCGCCTCGCCGCGCTGCGCACGTTCTTCAAGTGGCTCGTGCGCGAGGGCGCGCGCGAAGCGGACCCGACGCTCGGCATTCCCGCGCCGCGCGCACCGCGCCCTCTCCCGCGCCCGCTGCCCGTGGACGACGTGACCGCGCTGCTCGACGCGACGCCGGAAGCGCCGCCCCGGGACGAGCGCATCGCGCTGCGCGACCAAGCGCTGTTCGAGCTGATGTACGGCGCCGGCCTGCGCGTGGGCGAAGTCGTCGCGCTCGACGTGCGCGATCTCGACCTCGTGCGCGGCGAAGTGCGGGTGTGGGGCAAGGGTGGGAAGGAGCGCGTCGTGCCGCTGCCTGCGGCGGCCCGCGAGGCGCTTCGCATCTACCTGGATGCGCGCAGCGAGCCGGGCGTGCTCGCGCAGCCGCTGTTTGCCAGCGCGAGGCGGCGCAAAGGCGAGAGGCCGCGCCGCCTCGACGCGCGCGAGGCGCGCAAGCGCCTGCGCAAACGCGCACTCGAAGCCGGCGTCGCGGGCCGCGTGCATCCCCACCGCATGCGCCACAGCTACGCCACCCATCTGCTCGACATGGGCGCCGACCTTCGCGCGATCCAGGAGCTGCTGGGCCACGCGAGCCTCTCGACCACGCAGCGCTACACGGCCGTCTCCGCGGAGCGCATCGTGGCCGTGTATGACAAGGCGCACCCGCGCGCGAAGCGGGGGAGGCCGCCCGCTCCTCGCGCGGACTGACCGGGAAACGGTCATCGCGCGGCGACCTCGCTTTACCGATGTCATGATGAGGTCGCGAGGGGAGAGTCGTGAGCCAGCATCGGGTGCTCGTCGTCGACGACGAGCTGTTCTTTCGCGAGCTGATCGGCGACGTGCTGACGAACGCGGGGATCGGCCACGTCAGCGCCGCGACGGGCGCCGATGCGCTCGAGCTCGCATCCGACCCGGAGGTGGGCGTCGTCGTCCTCGACCTCGAGCTGCCAGATCTCCACGGCCTCGAAGTGTTCCGGCGCGTCAAGGAGCAGCGGCCCACGCTGCGCGTCGTGATTCTGTCCGCGAGCACGCAGGAAGTGCACGTGCTCGAAGCGCTGCGGCTCGGCGCGTTCGACTACCTCGCGAAGCCGCTGCACGAGGAGGAGCTGCTGCTCTCCGTGCGCCGCGCGCTCGAGACGTATGGCATCGCGAGCGGCTGGCAGGGCCTGCGCTCGCGCATCGACCGGTTGCAGGCCTCGCTCGCGGAGCTGTGGTCGCGTGCGCGGGCCGATGGCGCATCGCCCGAGGACTTGCGGTCGCTCGCGGTGCAGGCCGCCGCCGAGGTGTTAGGCGCGGCGCGCACGTCGCTGATGCTCCTCGACGATCGCGCCGATGCGCTCAAAGTCGTCGCCGCGGTCGGCAACAAGGTCGCGACGGAAGAGATGGACGCGGTGCCCGTCGGCCAAGGCGTAGCGGGTCTCGCGCACGCGCGCGGCGAGGCGCTGCTCGTGAGAGACGTCGCGGAAGACGAGCGCTTCGCAGCGCGGCAGGCCGCGGGCGCGTACGGCTCGCGCTCGTTCGCGGTCGCGCCGCTCACGGCCGGCGCGCGCACGCTCGGCGTGCTGTGCGCCACGGAGCGCAGCGGCGGCGGCGCCTTCGATACGGAAGATCTCGCGCTGCTGCGCATCATCGCCGCGCAAGTCGCGCACATGCTGCAGGCGCCTCCGGCGGAGCCGAGCAAGCCCGGCGCGCCGCCGCCCGATCTCGAGATCGACGTCGACCTCGAGGTCGACGAGCCCACGCAGCTCGCGACCGCAGCGGCGCCCGCTGCGGCTTCCGCGCCGCAGCCGGAGCCCTCGCCGTTCAATGCGCCGACCGAGCGCGAGCGCGGCGCCGATCTCGCGCGCGAGATCTGCGACGCGGTCACTGCCGAGGTCGAGCCAGCGCGCGTCCTCGATGCCGCGCTGCGTCCGGTCGCAGCGGCGCTCGGCGCGGCGCCGGTCTCGATCTACCTGCGCAGCCCCGAGACGGGCGATCTCGCGCGCGAAGCGGAGTTCAGCGACGACGGCCGCCGCGCGGTCTCGGTGGCAGCGTGCTCGCGACGGGCCAGCTCGTCGCCACGGCCGACCCGAGCGCCGACCCGCGCTTCGACGCCACGCTCGACACGCCCGAAGACGGCGCGGCCGGCGCGCTGGTCTGCGGCGCGCTGCGCTTCCGCGGCAAACCGATCGGCGTGTTCCGCGCATTCCCCGCCGACGGCGCGAACGCCTCCGCCGAGCTCGGCGAGCTGATCTCTGCCGCGCTCTCCGCCGTCGTGCGCAACGTGCTGCTCTACCGCAGCCTCGTCGAAAGCATCGAAGAAGTCGCCGAAGCCCGCCGAGCCGCGCGCTCCGGCCCTCCAGCAACGTGACGTACGCAGGCACGACGCAGTGCAACGGCCGAACGCGGCTCGAGAAGCGCAAGCGGCCCGAGCGAGCGAAGCTCGCTCAGGCCGCGCGCAGTGAGCCGAAGGCGAACGGAGAGTCGTAACAACTTGAAAGACCTCATCGACAAAGCAGCGGTTCTGATCGAAGCGCTCCCGTACATCCGGCGCTTCCGCGACAAGACGATCGTGATCAAGTACGGCGGCCACGCGATGACCGATCCGCGTTTGCGCGCCTCGTTCGCGCGCGACGTCGTGCTGCTGAAGTTCATCGGCGTGCGCCCCGTGATCGTGCACGGCGGCGGGCCGCAGATCGAAGACACGCTGACGCGACTCGGCATCCAGTCGAGCTTCGTCGATGGCCTGCGCGTCACCGACGACGCGACCATGGAAGTGGTCGAGATGGTGCTCGGCGGCAGCGTGAACCGCGAGATCGTCGGGCTCGTGCAGAGCGCGGGCGGCAAGGCGATCGGCCTCACGGGCAACGACGGCCGCTTGTTGTTGGTGCAGCGCCGCGTGCGCGCGGGCAAGAATCTCGGGCGCGTGGGCGAAGTGGTCGCGGTCGACCCGGGACCGATCACCGCGATGACCGACGCCGGCTTCATCCCCGTGATCGCGCCGATCGGCGTGGACGAAGCGGGCGTGACCTACAACGTGAACGCGGACGACGCGGCCGGTGCGATCGCCGCCGCGCTGCGCGCCGAGAAGCTGATCCAGCTGACCGACGTCGAGGGCGTGAAGGACGCGGACGGCGAGCTGATTCAGCAGCTCACCGAGGCCGACGTGAAGCGCCTCATCGCCGAGGGCGTGATCAAGGGCGGCATGATCCCGAAAGTGCAGTGCTGCTTGGACGCGATCCGGGGCGGCGTAACCCGCAGCCACATCGTCGACGGCCGCATGCAGCACGCCGTGCTGCTCGAGATCTTCACGGACGGCGGCGTCGGGACCGTCTTCATGGCGCGGCCAGCGAAGGCGGCGAAGCGGGGCTGATCCCGCCTCGTCCGAGCCCCGCGGGACCCGCTGAGCGCAGCGGCGCCCCGACCTGTCCGGCCCCTCAGGCTTGCCCCGCGGCAGGCCGATACCAGCGCTCGGGTAGGGCCTCGTGTCTACGGGGCCTTGGGGGCTGTACATGCGAGTTGGCGACACGCTCGGGACTGCGCACGCGCAAGTGCTTGCGCTCGCGCCCGGTGTCGCGCCGACCTCGCTCTCGCTCGATCCCGTTGCCGGGTATCTGCTGTCGCGCATCGACGGCCACACGAACTGGGGAACGCTGCGCCAGATCGGGGCGCTGCCGCCGCACGAAGTCGACCGCCTCGTCGAACGCTGGCTGAAGCAGGGCGTGATCGTCGCTTCGGCATCGAGTGCGATTCGCACGGCGCCACCCGGCGCGTCCGCGAGCGCGCCGAAGCCGCCGCCGCGGCCAGCGGCTACGGCGTCGCAGGCGAAACCGTCGGCTGCGCCCGCAGCTGAAAACGCGAAGCCGGCGCCCCCGCCCCCCCGCGGCCGCGAGAAGCGCAGCGGTGACGCTGCCCGAAGTCGATGCCGCGCTCGACCTCGACGTCGAGCTGCAGCGCGAGATCCTCGAGTTCGCGAAGGGCCTCGGCCGCAAGTACCACGAGATCCTCGGCGTCGCGGCGAACGCCGACACCAAGGCGGTGAAGAAGGCGTACTTCGCGCTCTCCAAGAAGCTGCACCCCGATCGCTACTTCCGGCGCAAGACGGGCTCGTTCGGCCCGCTGATCGAGACGTGCTTCAAGCGCCTGCTCGCGGCGTACGAGCTGCTCTCGGATCCCGCGACGCGCGCGGCCGTGGAGGCCGCGCAGCTCGAGAGGACGACGCAGCACCTCGCGAGCGCCGACGCCGGGAACGCAGCGAGCGCTCGCGCCTCGAGCCTCGACGCGCGGCGCCGCCTGCGCGAGCGCGTCTCTTCGATGCACGCGCACGCGCGACATCACGACGCGCAGCGCCGCAAGGCGAAGGGATTCTTCGAGCACGGCATGTCCGCGTTCGCGGCGGGCAGGTGGATCGAGGCTGCCGGCGCCGTGCGCCTGGCGATCGCGTTCGACCCTGATAACTCCGCCTATCTCAAAGAGTTCCCGAACGTGCAGCGCAAGGCGCACGACGAGCGCGCGAAGCACCTCGTGAAGCAAGCGGAGGTCGCGCTCGAGATGCGCGACTACTCCGCGGCGCTCGATCACTTCGAGGAAGCGCTGCTCTATCGCCCGGCCGACGCAGAGCTCGCATTTCGCAGCGCGAAGCTGTCGATGCAGATCTCGGGCGACCTCAAGCGCTCGAAGGAGTTCGCTGCGCAAGCGGTGGAGTGCGCGCCGGAGAACGGCGAGTACCGGAAGATGCTCGCAGGGATCTACGCCGCCGCGGGCCTGCGCGCGAACGCGAAGCGCGAGTTCGAAGCCGCGCTGCGCATCGCGCCGGACGACAAGGAAGCGAAGGCAGGCCTTCGCTCGGTGAGTTGAACGTGAAGGTGCTGAGGAAGTGAGGAGGGGCTCATGAGTCGCGTCATCGGAATCGATCTGGGGACCACGAACTCGTGCGTGGCCGTCGTCGAGAACGGCCAAGTCACGGTCGTGCCGAACTCGGGCGGGTACAAGACGACCCCTTCGATGTTCGCGATCACGCAGGACGGCAAGCGCCTCGTCGGCCACCTCGCCAAGCGGCAGGCGATCACCAACGCCAAGGGCACGGTGTATGCGTCGAAGCGCCTGATCGGCCGCCGCTTCGACTCGGACGAAGTGCAGAAGTCGGTCTCGCTGTATCCGTACGAGATCGTGCGCGGTCCGAACGACGACGCGCGCGTCGTGGTGGGCGGCAAGTCGTTCACCACGCCGGAGCTCTCGGCGATGGTGCTGCGCGAGATGCGCCGCGTCGCAGAGGAGTATCTCGGCGAGCCGGTCAAGGACGCAGTGATTACGGTGCCCGCGTACTTCAAGGACGCGCAGCGCCAATGCACGAAGGACGCCGGAAAGATCGCGGGGCTCGAAGTGCTGCGCATCGTGAACGAGCCCACCGCGGCGGCGATCGCGTACGGGATGAACCGCCCCGGCAAGGACGAGAAGATCGCGATCTACGACCTCGGCGGCGGCACCTTCGACATCTCGATTCTCGAGCTCTCCGACGGCGTGATCGAAGTGCTCGCGACCGCGGGCGACACCTTCCTCGGCGGCGAGGACTTCGACCGCCGCATCGTCGAGCACCTGATCGCGTGGTTCGACGAGAAGGAAGGCATCGATCTGCGCGGCGACGCGATGGCGATGCAGCGCCTCAAGGACGCGGCGGAGAAGGCGAAGTGCGACCTCTCCTCGCGCGAGAGCGTGGAGATCAATCTCCCGTTCATCGCGAGCGACGACAACGGGCCGCGGCATCTCTCGTGCTCGATGTCGCGCGAGCAGCTCGAGCAGCTCGTGCACGACATCGTGAACGGCACGCTGAAGACGGTCGAGCACTGCATGCTCGACGCGAACGTGCGCCAGCAGGACATCGACCAGGTGATCCTCGTCGGCGGGCAGACGCGCACGCCGCTCGTGCAGCAGGCCGTCGCGGATTTCTTCGGGAAGCGCCCGCACAAGGGCGTGAACCCCGACGAGGTGGTCGCGGTCGGCGCCGCGCTGCAGGGCGAGAGCCTCGTCTCCGAAGATCAGAACCTGCTCTTGCTCGACGTGACTCCGCTCTCGCTCGGCATCGCCACCTTCGGCGGTCACTTCGCGAAGCTGATCGAGCGCAACACCACTGTGCCGGCGCGCAAGGGCCAGATCTTCACCACCACGCGCGACAACCAGACCGCAGTGAAGATTCGCGTGCTGCAGGGCGAGAGCGACACCGCGCTCGACAACGACTTGTTGGGCGAGTTCGTGCTGAACGGCATCCGCCAGGCGCGCAAAGGCGAGCCCGAGGTGGAGGTGACGTTCGACATCGATGCGAACGGCATCGTCTCGGTGTCGGCGCGCGATCTCGCGACCGGCAAGGAGCAGTTGATCACCGTCAACGCGACCGGCACGCTCACCGACGACGAGATTCAGCGCATCATTCGCGACCAGGAGCTGTACGAGGTCGCGCTCAAGGCGTGACGCGGGCACGCGCTGCGGACGGAACATCGAGAACCGTTGGGGAGTAGAGCGCGGTGGCGGATACCAAGGACCAGAAGATCGCGCGGCTGATCGCCGAGGGGCTCGACCGCTACGGCCAGGACGACACTGCTGGCGCGATCGCGCGCTGGCGGCACGTGCTCGAGCTCGATCCCAAGCACGAGGCCGCGCGGGAGTACCTGGAGGTCGCTGGCGCGGGCGCGGAGCCAGCGACGCCGCGCGGGGGCGTCGTGAGTCGCGCGGCGGACTACCTGCGCGAAGGCCTCGAGCTGATCAAGCAGGGACACGATGCGGAGGCTCTCGAGCTGGTGGAGCGCGCGACGCGCGAGTCGCCGGCGCTGCTCGAGGCTCAAGCGACGCTCGACTTGCTGCGGGCGCATCTGCATCAGCGCGCGCGCGTTCGCACGAACGGAGGCGCGGGCGTGCCGCGCGTGAAGCTCGGACCGCAGGAGGTGTTGCGCTTCAACCTGCCGCCGAACGCCGGCTTCATTCTCTCGATGATCGATGGGCGCACGTCGGCGGACGAGATCGTCGCGCTCAGCGCGATGGACCCGTTCGAGGCGCATCACACCCTCGCGAAGCTTCTCGATGCCGGAATCGTGGAGGTGCGCGGGTGAACGGCGCCGAATCGCTGCTCTCGTATCTCGACGCGCCGATCGTCGTGGGCGACCCCGAAGGACGCGCGGTCTACGTAAACCCCGCGTTCGAGGAGCGCTTCCCGCGCGGCGACGACAGCGCGATCGGGCTGCCGCTCGCGGAGCTGTTCGACGGCGGCGCGCGCGAGGCCGTGCTGCGCGGCGTGATGACCGCGTGTGAGACGCGCACGACCGCGCGCTTCCGCCTGCGCGCAGGCGCCACCGGCTACTCGGCGGTTGCGTCGCCGATCGCCAGCGGCGGCCAGGCGGTCGGCGTCGTGATCCTGTTCAAGGAAGAGATCGGCGAAGCGGAGCGCCTGCTCCAGCTCCAGCGCGATCTTCAGGGTGGACTCGAGGAGCTCGCGGGCACGCTCGACGACATCGCGACGCATGCGAGCGGAGCGCGCGCCACGCAACAGCGCGCGCTCGTCTACGACGGCCTGCGCGCGATCGCGCGCGTGCGCAAGTTCAGCGAGGAGATGCAGGCGGCGCTCGCCGGCAAGCCTTCCGCGGCGCGGAGCGAACGAATCGACGTGACTGCGCTGCTCGCGCGAATCGTCGACCGTGCCGAGCGCCTCGCGGGCGGCGAAGGCGTGGCGATCAGCCTGCTCGCGCCCGGCAAGCTGCCCGAGCTGCGCGGTGACGAGGCGCAGCTCGCGCGCGCGCTGCAGCGCATGCTCGACGCGCGCCTCAGCGCGCATCCCGCGCCGGAGCGCATCACCGTGGGCGCTCGCGTCGTCAGCGCCGACAACGGCCGTGCACTGCTGCTCTCGTTCAGCGAGCTGCGCAGCGGCGGCTACGACGCGCCGTTCTCGGACGGATCGGTGCTCGACGAAGCGTTCGGCCCGTTTGGGGCGACGAAGCTCTCGGCTTCGTCGGCGCGGCTTGGGCGGGCGACCGTGGTGAGGTTTCCGTTGGGGTGAGGTGTGCGGGGCTTGTCGGCGATTCGGGGCAACGCCGCGCTTTTCCTTGTTGACTTCGCAAGCGCCTCCGCAGACTCCGGCGCTTGCTGCGCGCTTCGCTTGCGGCCTCGGCCGACCTGCTGGGGAGGGCGTTCGACTGCGAGGTCGTTCTGGCGGCGGGGTGGCGCGTGGTTGGCGCGTAGCTCGGTTCAGCTCGTAGTGGTTACTCGCGTTGCGCGAGGAATCGGAGGAGGTAGGGGGCGGCGAGCTTCATGGGATCGACTTCGGGGGCGAGGTCGCGGGAGAGGGCGAAGACGGTGCTGACAGTTTTTGCGTAGAGCAGCAGGTCGGGGGGGAGTGTCAGGCCGGGCGTCGCGTAGAGCAGGGTCTGCGCTTCGTCCTTGAGCGCGAGCACGCGCTCGCCGGACAGCGCGAGCGCGTTGCCGCCCTCGCCGCGCAGGCGCGTCAGCATGGCGCCGACGGCGTCGCGCACGGCGGGCTCGGCGCCGGGCTCGATCATGCGCATGCGCTGCATGGCAGCGAGGAACTCGTCGAGCTGGTTGTTCAGCAGGGCGAGGATTCCGGCGCGCAGCTCGCGGCGCAGCTCGGTTGTCAGGCGCTGCGACAGGCCGAAGTCGACGAACAGGACGCGCGGGTTCGCGGCGGCGCTCGGCTCGTCGATCACGAACAGGTTGCCCGCGTGCGGATCGGCGTGAAACACGCCGTCGAGGAAGATCTGGCGCGCGTAGGCCCGCAGCACGATCTCGACCACCGCGGTGGGCGCGATGCCGCGCGCGAGCAGCGCCTCGCGCGAGAGCGGGATCGTCGCGATGCGCTCCATCGCGAGCACGCGCTTCGCCGAGGCGTCGGCGATCACACGCGGCACGACCACGTTCTTCTCGGCTGCGAGGTTCGCCGCAATCTCGCGCGCGGAATTCGCTTCGCGCGCGAAGTCGAGCTCGCTCTCGAAGCCGCGCGCGAACTCGCGCCAGGTCGCGTCGTCGACGCGCGCACCCGTGACGACTCGGAGCGCGAGCCGCGCGAGGGCGAGGTCGGCGCGCAGGCTCCGCGCGAGCCAGGGGTACTGCACCTTCACCGCGACTTCGCCGCCCCCGCGCAGCTGGGCCGCGTGCACCTGCGCGATCGAGGCGGCGCCGAGCGGCCGCGCGTCGAGGCGCGCGAAGTGCCGCGCGAGCGGCGCGCCGAGGGCGCGCTCGATCTCGCCGCGAATCCAGCTTGCGGGCAGGGGCGGCACGTCGTCGCGCAGCGCGAGCAGGGCAGCGCGGGCCTCGGGCGCCATCACGTCGACGCGCAGCGCCGCGAGCTGCCCGAGCTTCGCGAACGGCCCCTTCAGCACGCCGAGCGCGCGCGCCGCGAGCGCGAGGCGCTGCTCGCGCGGGGCGAGCGCGGCGCGCAGCGCAAACGCGGCGAGCACGAGCGCCTGCGTGATCCCGAGCGCGCGCAGGGCGACGGCGCACGATGCGACACCACGTGCGACTCGCGATTGCCGCGGCGGAAGTGCGGTCTGCGGCTCCACGCGTCGCCCCCATTTCTCTGATAGGCCGCGGCTGCGCGCGCCGCTAGCCCGCGGCGCCTAGAGTTCGCGAGCAATTTCGCGAGGCTCAAGCCACCGTTGCGCAGAGACGATGCATTTCTGCGTGAGGGGCGAGATGAGCCGTCAGCCGCAAAGCTGCGATCGCGGAGGCGCGCGATGAGCGCGGAGGAACGGCGCGCGCGCGTGCTGGTGGTGGACGACAGCCGCTTCCACCGCGAGCTCGCGCGCGACGTGCTCTCGAGCCGCGCTGAGGTGACGTGCTGCAGCGGCGCGCAGGAGGCGCTCGCGGCGCTCGAGCACGGCGAGTTCGATCTCGTGATCTCCGATCTCACGATGCCGGAGTTATCAGGGCTCGACTTGCTGGAGCGCGTGCAGCGCCGCTTCCCCGGCAGCGAGTTCGTGATCGTCACCGCCAACGCGACGGTCGACAGCGCCGTGCACGCGCTGCGCATGGGCGCGACGGACTATCTGCAGAAGCCCGTGCGCTCGGCGGACCTGATCCTGTGCCTCGAGCGCGCCCTCGCGCGGCGGCGCCTCGTGAGCGAGAACCAGCGCCTGCGCGGCGAGCTCGCGCTCTATGCAGCGGCGCGCACGCTCGCGTCCACGCTCGAGCCCGACGAGGTGTTCGCGCTCGCGCTCGAGATCGCCTGTCGCACGCTCGCGAACCGGCGCGGCTTCGCGCTCTACCAGCGCCCGAACCTCACCGACTCGATCGGCGTGCACGCGGCCGGGCTCGAAGAGACGGAGCTGGAGCGTCTGCGCGCCGTGATCGAAGCGGGCAAGCGCGTCGACTGGAACGCGTACCCCGCCATCGCGCGCGTCGACCGCGGCCCGCTGCTCGAGTTGTTACGGGCGGCGGGCATCGCCGAGGCGCCGGTGGTCGTGGTCCCCCTGCGTGGCGAGGAGCAGGACGCGGGCCTGCTCGCGCTGCTCGGCGCCGAGGACTCGCCAGACGCGCTCGCGCAGCTCGCGATCGTGGCGGCGCACGCGGGCGTCGCGTTGCGCAACGCCGAGCGCTACCGCCGCGCGCGCGACCGCGCCTTCGTCGACGACGCCACCGACGTCTACAACTCGCGCTACTTGCTCGAAGCGCTCGACCGCGAAGTGCGCCGCTCCGAGCGCTACGGCAGCGAGCTCTCGATCCTGTTCATCGACCTCGACCGCTTCAAGCTCGTGAACGACAACCACGGCCACCTCGTCGGCACGAGCGTGCTGCGCCAGCTCTCGCGCCTGCTCGCGCAGTCCGTGCGCCAGGTCGACACCGTGGCGCGCTACGGCGGCGACGAGTTCACGATCCTGCTCGCCGACACCGGCGAGCGCGGCGCGCGCGTGATCGCCGAGCGCATCCGCAAGTGGGTCGCCGACAACGCCTTCGAGGCCGATGCGGGCCGCACGCTGAAGCTCAGCTGCAGCGTCGGCCTCGCGACGTATCCCGCGCACGGCCGTACGCGCGAGGCGCTGCTCGACGCCGCGGACAAGGCGATGTACCGGGCGAAGAGCCAGGGAAGGAATCGCGTGTGCAGCGCGAGTGAGTTGGCGTAGGGCGAGCGCTTCGCGCGATCTCGCGCGGAGCGAAAGCCGCCGCGTGTAGAGTGGGTTCTCGATGCCCCAGCAGGAAACACTGCTCTCGCTCGCGGAGATCTCGGTCGCGCTCGCGGGCTTTGCGGGGTTGGTCGCGGCGCTGGGGTCCTTCTTGTCCGCCGAGCGTCAACTCGCGGCAGCGCGAGTTCGAGCGATCGCAGAGAACGGCCTGATCGTCCTTCCGTTCGCGCTGTTGCCGCTGTTCGTGCTCGGGTTCGGCGTCGAGGAGGAGGCAGCGTTCCGTGCGTCGAGTGTTTGCTTCTTGATCGGGTACGGCGCCCATTGGAGCCTGGTGATCACACGCTTCGCGCGTCTCGCCCGAGAAGGGAGATACGCATTCGTCTTCTCGAGCTGGGTCGGAATCGGCTTCAGCGTGGGCGCCTTGCTCGTGGCTTTCGCCAACTCCTTGGGAGTGTTCGGGAGTTACGTCGGCAACGCCTACGTCGTGAGCCTGGTCGGGCCGCTGTACAACTGTGCTCTCCCATTCTTTCGGCTGCTGGCAGCCATCTCGATCCGCGACCGCGCGGAGTGAGGACTACGGAACGAGCTCTCGCGTCTCAGCCCTTCAGCACTCCGCTCAGCTTGGCCGCGTGCGTCGAGAGCGCGTCCATCAGCGCTGGGGAGAGGCAGTCGTAGGCGGGCAGGCCGATCTTCTTCAGGCGCGCGCGGATCGCGGGCATGCTCGCGGGGTCGGTGCCGGTTTCGATCACCGAGGACGCGAACGCGGCGAACTCGATCGGCGACCAGCCCTTGTCCTTCGACAGCTCCGTGTGCACGAAGTCGAGTCCGTGGAACGCGTGCCGCGTGTTCTCGATGCGCCCGAACATGTGCGTGCCGCAGTCGCTGCACGCGTGCCGCTGAATCGCGGCGTTCGCGTCGACGATCTTCAGCTTGTGCGCGCCCGCGGTCACCGAAACTTTTTCGCGCGGCACGACGGCGATGATCGAGAAAACCGCGCCGGCGTGCTTCCAGCACTTGCTGCAGCCACAGGCGTGGTTGTGCGCGGTTTGCGCCGCGACCGAGACCACGACGGGATCGCTCGCGCAGCGGCACTGAAGCGTGCCTCCGGCGAACTTCGCCTTGGCCTTACCCAGCGCGCCCTTGTCGAGCAGCGGGTGCAGCGGAATCGGCGGCGCCACCTTCTTTTTCGCAGCGCGCTTCGCGGTCTTCTTCGCCATCACAGAGCTCCTTTGCGATGCAGCTACATGACACCCGGCGGGGGGCGCAGTCAATCGCGATGTAACCGGCGGCGGCGCGCCCACGAAGCGGGCCGCGTCACGTACCCGGTCGATCGCGCGTAGGCTCGCGGGCGGTGGTGTGGAGGACGCGGTGAGGGTTGCGTTCGGCCGGATCGGGACTCGACGGGGCGGCTTCGTCTGGATGGTCGCCTTGGTCCTCTTCCAGGCATGCGTTTCGCGCAGCTTCTGCGACTTGGATTTGAGGGCGGAAGGCTGGAGGGCGATCGCTCGTCCCTCCGACTCCGGAGTCGCGAGTGAAGGCGCCTCGAAGCGCGTACGCTGGTTCACGAACCAACGCGGCGACTTCCTCGCGTGCCACGCGGGCGTCGGCACGACCTACTGCCGCGGGATCTACGACCGGTTCACGAGGCGCGCCGATGGCACCTTCGAGCGCCAGGAGATCGTCTGCATGACCCGGAGGTCGATGGTTGGCGGCCTGACACCCCCGACGCCCCTCTGCTAACTCCCGGCGCGTTTTCCTTCACGATTTCGCAGACTTCGGGGGCTCCTCGAAGGCGCTTCGAGGGCGGGCGATGAGCGACGGCGGCGGCACCAGCGGACACAGCGCGAGCGCGCGCGACACCGCGCAGCTCGACGTGCTCGGCGCGCTGCGGCGCACGCATTACTGCGGCGCGGTTCGCGCGGACCTCGTCGGGCGCGAGGTCGTGGTGATGGGCTGGGTGCACGTCGCGCGCGACCACGGCGGCGTGATCTTCGTCGATCTGCGCGACCGCGAGGGCGTGGTGCAGTGCGTGTTCCGGCCCGAGGTGTCGAGCGCGGTGCACGCGCGCGCGGGCGAGCTGCGCAGCGAGTTCGTCGTGGCGGTGCGCGGCACGGTCGAGCGCCGCTCGGCGGAGACGGTGAACGCGAAGCTGCCCACGGGCGAGATCGAGATCGTGGCGCGCGAGGTGCGCGTGCTGAACGTCGCGACGCCGCCGCCCTTCGCGATCGAGGAGGAGAGCGGGGCGGACGAGATGACGCGGCTGCGCCATCGCATCCACGACCTGCGCCGCCCGCCGCTGCAGAAGAGCATGCGCACGCGTCACGCGCTCTATCAGAGCGCGCGCGCGACGCTCGCCGAGCACGGCTTCCTCGAGATCGAGACGCCGATCCTCGCGAAGGCGACGCCCGAAGGGGCGCGCGACTTCCTCGTGCCGAGCCGCCTGCAGCCCGGCGGGTTCTACGCGCTGCCGCAGTCGCCGCAGATCATGAAGCAGCTCTTCATGGTCTCGGGCTTCGACCGCTACTTCCAGATCGCGCGGTGCTTCCGCGACGAGGACCTGCGCGCGGACCGCCAGCTCGAGTTCACGCAGATCGACCTCGAGATGAGCTTCGTCGGCGTGGAGGAAGTGCTCGCGGTGCTCGAGGACCTGACGTGGCGCGCGTGGCGCGACACGCTCGGCGTCACGCTGCCGCGCCCGTTCCCGCGCATGTCGTACGCGGAGGCGATGGCGCGCTACGGCAGCGACAAGCCCGACACGCGCGTGCTGCTCGAGCTGGTCGACCTGACGGACTTGTTCGTGAACAGCGGCTTCAAGGCGTTCGCGGGGCCCGTCGCGAAGGGCGGCATCGTGAAGTGCCTGCCGATTCACGATGCGGAGTCCCTGACGAGAAGCGAGATCGACCGGCTCGAAGCCTTCGTGAAGAAAGAGCTCGGCGCGAAGGGGCTCGCCTGGATTCGCGTGATGCCGGGCGGCGAGTGGCAGTCGCCGATCGCGAAGTTCCTCGGCGACGCGGAGCGCGCGGGCATCGCGGAGCGCACGGGGGCGAGGCCGGGCAGCGTGCTGTTCTTCGCGGCGGACGAGTTCGCGAAGGCGAACGCGATCCTCGGGCGGCTGCGCCTCGATCTCGGACGTCAGCTCGGTCGCGTCGACGCGCGCGAGTGGGCGCCGCTGCTCGTGCTCGACTTCCCCGTGTTCGAGCGCGGCGATGACGGCAAGCTCACCTTCATGCACATGCCGTTCGTCGCGCCGCACGAAGAGGATCTCGGCCTCTTCGACTCGAATCCGCTCGCGATGCGCGGCACGCACTACGACGTGGTGATGAACGGCCTCGAGCTCGGGTCCGGCTCGCTGCGCAACCACCGCAGCGACGTGCAGCGCAAGATCTTCGAGATCCTCGGCTACGCGAAGGACGAGATGGAGGCGCGCTTCGGCTTCATGCTGAACGCGCTCGACGCCGGCGCGCCGCCCCACGGCGGCTTCGCGTTCGGCCTCGATCGCATGGCGATGCTGCTCGCGGGCGCCGCCTCGCTGCGCGACGTGATCGCGTTACCGAAGACGCAGCGCGGACAAGACCTGCTCATGGATGCGCCGGGCGAAGTCGAGAAGAAGCAGCTCGAAGAGATCCACATCCGCGTCGTGATGCCGAAGCCGGAAGGGGCCTAACAAGCCGTGACGCGCGTTCTCCGCACACAGGTCCTGGTGATCGGAGGAGGCATCAACGGCACCGGCGCCGCGCGCGATCTCGCGCTGCGCGGCGTCTCGTGCGTGCTGGTGGAGAAGAAGGACCTCGGCTCGGGCACGACCTGGTCGTCGTCCGGAATGATCCACGGCGGCCTCCGGTATCTGCAGAAGGACCCCGAGGTCACGTACCACTCGTGCGTGGACTCGGGCGCGATCCAGCGCATCGCGCCGCATCTGGTGTTCCGCATCCCGTTCCTGATGCCGGTGTTTCCCGAGGATCCGATCGGGCCCGAGATCGTCGAGATCGGGCTCGAGATGTACGACCGCTTCGTGCCGCTCAAGAATGGGCGCCCGCACACGCGGCTCACGAAGGCGCAGGCGCTTCAGCTCGAGCCCGCGCTCTCGCCGCGCCTCGACTGCGCGTTCACGCTCGACGAGTGGGGCATCGACGCCGCGCGGCTCTGCGTCGCGAACGCGCTCGCTGCCGCCGAGCGCGGCGCGCAGATCTTCACGCACAGCGAGGCGGTGGAGTTGTTACGGGACGGCGCGGGCCGCGTGAGCGGCGCGCGCGTGCGCGACCGCGTGCGCGGCGACGAGACGATCGTCGAGGCACAGCTCGTGCTGAACGCGGGCGGGCCGTGGGGCCCGGAAGTGGCCGAGCTCGCGCGCGAGAAGTTCAAGCTGCGCCCCGGCAAGGGCGTCCACCTCGTGTTCGAGCGCCGCGTCTCGAACCTCGCGATCTACGCGCGCGGCGTCGACGGCCGCGACATGTTCACGTTCCCGCACGAGCAGAACTCGATGGCGGGCACCACCGACGACGACTACTACGGCGACCTCGACAAGATCGGCACCGAGGAAGACGAAGTCGCCTACGTGCTCGAAGCGATGGAGCGCTCGATCCCGCGCATCCGCGAGCACCGCGTCGCGCACGCGATCCAAGGCGTGCGGCCCACGCTCTACGGCTTCGGCGCCTACGAGGACGAGCTCTCGCGCGACTACCGCGTGATCGACCACGGCAAAGAGGGCGCGGCGCCGGGCCTGTGGACGATCACCGGCGGCAAGCTCGCGGCGTACCGGCTGATGGCCGAGGACGTCGCGAACCGGCTCTGCGCCGAGCTCGGCGTCACGACACCGTGCAGCACGGCGACCACGCCGCTGCCCGGTGGCGAGGCGCCGCTCGATCACGCGGCGCTCGCACGCAGATTCGGCGTCGGCATCCCGGCCGCTCTGCGCCTCGGCTTCCGCCACGGCGTACGCGCGGAGCACGTGCTCGAAGGGGGCGCGGAGAAGCGGACGGTGTGTGCCTGCGAGCCCGTGCTCGAGGCGGAGCTGCGCCACGCCGCGAAGCACGAAGGCCTGCGCAAGCTGGCCGACTGCCCGCTGCGCGTGCGATTGGGGAACGGCGCGTGCCAGGGCGCGAGCTGCGCGGGCTTCGCGGCGCAGGTGCTGGCCGACGAGCTCGGCTGGGACGGCGCGCGCGCGGTGCGCGAAGTCGCCGAGCTCGCGGCGGCGCGCTGGCACGACGTCGCGCCCGTGCTCTCGGGGCAGCAGGTCGCGCAGATGGAAGTTCATCGCGCGGTGTTCTTCGGGATGATCGGCGCGCTCGAGGTGCTGCCGTGACGATCGCGGTGATCGGCGGCGGCCTCGCCGGCGCGGCAGCGACGCTCGCGCTCGCGGACGCGGGCGCCGACGTCGTGCAGATCGCGGGCCCGCCCGGCGCCACTGCGCTCGGCTCCGGCGCGTTCGACCTCGCGAGTGCGTCGCCCGGCGTGCCGTGGCTCGCGGCGCGCGACGCGCTGCGCGGTTCGCCGCTGACCGCGCTCGACCGCATCGCGTTGTCGTTGCGGGAAGCGCCTTCGCACCCGTATGCGCGGCTCTTCGGCGGCGATGTCGCCGCCGCTCAGAGCGCAGCGCGCGAAGCCGTCGCGCGCCTCACGCGCTGGCTCGCGCCGCAGGGATCCCCGCTCGCGGGCAGCTTCGACGCAAGCGCGCTGCTGGTGTGCTCGCCCGGCACGCTGCGCCCCGTCGACTTCGCGACGCCGGGGCCGGCGGGCGGCGACATCTCCGCGTGCGAGGAGATCGCCCTCCTCGAAGCGCCAGGGCTCGCGGGCTATGACGCGCGCTTCACCGCGCGCGGCCTGACCGCTGAGCTCGCCGCGGTGGGTCTCGCGCACAAGCGCGTGAGCGTCGTACCCGTGGCGTGGCCCGCGGGCGTTCTCGACGAAAGCCCCGCGCGCGTCGCGGCGCGGCTCGATGCGCCCGCGGCTGGCGACGCGCTCGCGCAGGCGCTGCGCGGCCTCGGCGGCGCGGGCCGCGTGCTGCTCGCGCCGCCGGTGCTCGGCATCGCGCGCACCGAGGCGCTCGTTGCGCAGCTTTGCTCCGCGGCGGGCGGCGCAGTCGCCGAAGTGCTCTCGTTCCCGCCGCACGCGCTGGCGGGCTTTAGGTTCGAGCGCGCGCTGCGCGCCGCGGTGAGCGCAAGCGGCGCGCGAGTCGTACCGGGCCGCGTGCGCGCATTGCGCGCCGGAAGCGCGGGCGCCGCGCACGAGCTCGAAGTCGAGGTGTTCGGGGCGGGCGCGGAGATGCTCGGCGCGCGCGCCGTGGTGCTCGCGACGGGGCGCTTCACCGCGGGCGGGCTCACGGCGAGCGGCGGCGAAGTGCGGGAGCCGCTGCTCGGCCTCGCGCTGCACGACGCCGAAGGGCGCCGCATCGACGGCATCCCGCCGCACCGCTCCGTGCGCAAGGGCTACGCGACGTGGCAGCCGCTCTACAACGCGGGGGTGCGCGTCGATGCGTCGCTGCGCCCGCTCAAGCCAGCCGGCGGGCCCGCCGCGGAGCGCACGTTCTGCGCGGGCGAGCTGATCGGCGGCTTCGATCCCGCGCGCGAACGCACCGGCATGGGCGTCGCGCTGATCACGGGCCTCGCGGCGGCGGCGCGCGCCATCGACGCGGCCGGAGTGAAGAGCTGATGCGCGCCGAGCCTCGAGGCGATGCCCCGATCGAACGCGGCTCGCGAAGCGCAAGTGGCCCGCGCGGGCGACGCTCGCGGAGGCCGCGCGCAGCGACGCGAAGCCGAGCGGAGCTCGCATGAGAACTGGATACCGCGGCTTCTTCCGCGAGTTCACGCGCACCGGCACGTGGCGCGCGGTCTCGCTGCAAGTGCGCACCGGCGTCGCCCACATCGCGCGCCAGCTCTTCGCGCGCCGCAGCGGCGACCCCGCCGCGCAGTTCCTCGCGCACTACCGCGACGACGGCGTGCGCGCGCCCGACGCCAGCGCGCGCGCGCTCCACCTCGACGCGTCGAAGTGCCTCGTGTGCGGGGTGTGCTCGCTCGAGTGCGCGCGCGTGGGCGGCGCGCCGCCCCTCGACCCGCGCGAAGCCGTGATCGCCGCGTCGCGCCTCGAGACCGACCTGCTGCGTGAGGGCCTCGCCGCCGAGCTCTCGCGCGGCGCCGCGTGCGGCGGCTGCGACGCGTGCAGCCGCATCTGCCCCGCGCAGATCCCGGTGCACCGCGTGCAGGAGCGCCTCGCGACGCTGCGCTGACGCGCCTGGGGTCTGACCCCAAGCACCGCCGGGGACCGCATGATGGCGGAGCGACCTCAATGCTTCCCCCGCGCTTCTGCTTTGCCGTCGCAAATCTCGGTGGCGTTCGGCGCGGGCAGTCGAAACAAGACGTGCTAAATCGCCGCGCCTATGCCTACCGCGATTTCGCTTTCGAACGGCAAGCTGAACGTCCCCAACGACCCCGTCATTCCCTTCATCGAAGGCGACGGCACTGGCCCCGACATCTGGCGCGCTTCGGTGCGGGTGTTCGATGCGGCGGTCGCGAAGGCCTACAAGGGCCAGCGCAAGATCGCGTGGCAAGAAGTTCTCGCGGGCGAGAAAGCCTTCAACCAGACGGGCAACTGGCTTCCGGACGAGACGCTCGAGGCGTTCCGCAAGTACCTCGTCGGCATCAAGGGCCCGCTCACGACGCCGGTCGGCGGCGGCATCCGCAGCCTGAACGTCGCGCTGCGCCAGATCCTCGATCTCTACGTGTGCCTGCGCCCGGTGCGGTACTTCGCCGGCGTGCCCAGCCCGGTGAAGCGCCCCGAGGCGGTCGACATGGTGATCTTCCGCGAGAACACGGAAGACATCTACGCCGGCGTCGAGTGGCAGGCGGGCTCGCCGGAAGTGAAGAAGGTGATCGAGTTCCTCCAGAAAGAGATGGGAGTGAAGAAGATCCGCTTCCCGGAGACGAGCGGCATCGGCATCAAGCCCGTCTCGAGCGAGGGCACCGAGCGCCTCGTGAGCGCCGCGATCTCGTACGCCCTGTCGCAGAAGCGCCGCAGCGTGACGCTCGTGCACAAGGGCAACATCATGAAGTTCACGGAAGGCGCCTTCCGCGACTGGGGCTACTCGCTCGCGACGCGCGCCTTCCGCGCGCAGTGCGTGACCGAACGCGAGAGCTGGATCCTCGGCAACAGGGAGGCGAACGCGAGCCTCTCGGTCGAGGCGAACGCGAGACTCGTCGACCCCGGGTACGAGATGATGACCCCGGCCCAGCAGGCGACGGTGCGCAAGGAGATCGAGGCCGCGCTCGCGCTCTGGCCGACGCACGGCGACGGCAAGTGGAAGAAGCTGCTGATGATTCGCGACTCGATCGCGGACATCACCCTGCAGCAGGTGCTGACGCGCCCGAAGGACTTCGACGTGATCGCGACGCCGAACCTGAACGGCGACTACCTCTCCGACGCGCTCGCGGCGCAGGTCGGCGGCATCGGCATCGCGCCGGGCGGCAACATCAACTACGCGACGGGCCACGCGATCTTCGAGGCCACGCACGGTACGGCGCCGAAGTACGCGAACCTCGATCAGGTGAACCCGGGCTCGGTGATTCTCTCGGGCGAGATGATGTTCCGGCACCTCGGTTGGAACGAGGCCGCGGACCTGATCATCCGTGGCATGGACCGCGCGATCGGCGCCAAGACGGTGACCTACGACTTCCACCGCATGATGGACGGCGCGAAGCTGCTGAAGTGCTCCGAGTTCGCCGACGCGTTGATCAGCCACATGTAGGGCGCGCCCGCGAGCGCGGGCGCCGTTTCGATTCAACTCGCGCGGCCCCTGCTCGCGCTTCGACCCTCAGGAGATGTCAGGTATGGCGCGTCCGAAGATTGCTCTCATCGGCGGCGGCAACATCGGCGGCGTGCTCGCCGAGCAGATCGCGTATCGCGAGCTCGGCGACGTCGTGATCTTCGACGTGGTCGAGGGCCTGCCGCAGGGCAAGGCGCTCGACATGGCCGAGGGCAGCCCGCTCGCGGACAGCGACGCGAAGCTCTCCGGCGCGAACTCGTACGAGGGCATCAAGGGCGCGGACCTCGTGATCATCACCGCCGGCCTCGCGCGCAAGCCCGGCATGTCGCGCGACGACCTGCTCAACACGAACCTCGCGATCATGAAGCAGGTCGCGGTCGGCGTTCGCGACAACGCGCCGAACGCGACGGTGATCGTGGTGAGCAACCCGCTCGACGCGATGGTCTACACGTTCAAGCAGGTCTCGGGCTTCCCGAAGAACCGCGTCGTCGGCATGGCCGGCGTGCTCGACAGCGCGCGCTTCCGCGCCTTCGTCGCCTGGGAGCTCGGCGTCTCGGTGCAGGACGTGACCGCGCTCGTGCTCGGCGGCCACGGCGACACGATGGTGCCGCTCACGCGCTACTGCACCGTCGCGGGCATCCCCGTGACCAAGCTGATCGCCCCGGACAAGCTGAACGCGATCGTCGAGCGCACCAAGAACGCGGGCGGCGAAGTCGTCGCGCTGCTGAAGACCGGCTCCGCGTTCGTGTCGCCCGCGCTCTCCGCGATCGAGATGGCCGAGTCGATCCTGCGCGACAAGAAGCGCGTGCTCGCGTGCGCGTGCCTGCTCGAAGGCGAGTACGGGGTGAAGGGCCTCTACGTGGGCGTGCCGTGCGTGCTCGGCGCCGGCGGCGTCGAGCGCGTGCTCGAGGTCGAGATGAACGCCGACGAGCGCAAGCTGTTCGACGCGAGCGTCGAGCACGTGAAGAAGCTCGTCGCCGAGATCAAGCTCTAACAAGCCGCGCGACGCGCTCTCGGAGATCCCATGAACGTTCACGAGCATCAAGCCAAGGCGCTGTTCAAGAGCTTCGGCGTCGCGGTTCCGGCGGGTGCGCTCGCCACGACACCGGCGGAGGCGGAGGACGCCGCGAAGGCGCTCGGCACGCCGATCACGGTGGTGAAGGCGCAGATTCACGCCGGCGGCCGCGGCAAGGGCGGTGGCGTGAAGCTCGCGAAGTCGCCCGCGGAGGCGAAGCAGCACGCCAGCCAGATCCTCGGCATGACGCTCGTCACGCATCAGACCGGCCCGCAGGGCAAGCTCGTGCGCTCCGTGTACGTCGAGGCGGGCAGCGAGATTGCGCGCGAGCTCTACCTCGCGCTCACGCTCGACCGCGCGACCGAGAACTTCGCGGTGATCGCGTCGACCGAAGGCGGCATGAACATCGAGGAAGTCGCGGAGCACACGCCCGAGAAGATCCACACCGAGCTCATCGACCCCGTCGTCGGCCTCCAGCCGTATCACTGCCGCAAGATCGCGCGCGCGCTGAAGCTCGACGCGCCGCAGACGAAGAAGCTCGAGGACTTCCTCAGCGCGCTCTTCAAGCTCTACATCGAGAAGGACTGCTCGCTGGTCGAGATCAATCCTCTCGTCGTGACGAAGCAAGGCGACCTGTTCGCACTCGACGGCAAGCTCAATTTCGACGACAGCGCGCTCTACCGGCATCCCGACATCGCCGCGCTGCGCGATCCCGAAGAGGAAGACCCGCGCGAGCGCGCGGCCAAGGAGATCGACCTCGCCTACGTCGGCCTCGACGGCGAGATCGGCTGCATGGTGAACGGCGCGGGCCTCGCGATGGCGACGCTCGACGCGATCACCGTGAACGGCGGGCGCCCGGCGAACTTCCTCGATGCCGGCGGCGGCGCCGACAAGGAGAAGGTGAAGGAGGCGTTCAAGCTGATCCTGCGCGACGAGAACGTGAAGGCGATTCTCGTGAACATCTTCGGCGGCATCGTGCGCTGCGACCTGATCGCGGAAGGCGTGGTCGCCGCCGCCGCCGAGCTTGCGGTGAAGGTGCCGCTGGTGGTGCGCCTGCAAGGCACGAACGCCGAGGAAGGCCGCAGGATCCTCGCCGGCTCGGGGCTGAACATCACACCCGCAGAGACGCTGGCCGAGGCCGCCGAGAAGGCCGTCGCTGCGGCGAAGGGGAAGTAGGCATGGCGATTCTCGCCGGCAAGCACACGCGGCTCATCGTCCAGGGCATGGGCAAGATGGGTCAGTTCCACGCCAAGCTCTCGCTCGAGTACGGCACGGCAGTTGTTGGGGGAATTCATCCCGGCAAGGGCGGCACGAAGATCGACGGCATCCCGATCTTCGACACGGTGCTCGAGGCGAAGGAAGCGACGGGCGCGAACGCGAGCGTCGTGTTCGTGCCGCCGCCGGGCGCCGCCGACGCGATCCTCGAAGCCGTCGATGCAGACCTCGATCTCGTCGCGTGCATCACCGAAGGCATCCCCGCGATCGACATGGCGAAGGCGAAGCGCGCGATGAAGGGCAAGCGCACGCGCCTGGTCGGGCCGAACTGCCCCGGTGTGGTGGTCCCGAATCAGTGCCGCATCGGCATCATGCCCGCGAAGATCACGCGCCCCGGCCCGGTCGGCGTGGTTTCGCGCTCGGGCACGCTCACCTACGAGGCGGTCGACCAGCTCTCGCGGCTCGGCATCGGCCAGAGCACCTGCCTCGGCATCGGCGGCGATCCCGTGATCGGCACGAACTTCGTCGACGCGCTCGCACTGTTCGAGGCCGACCCCGAGACGAAGGCGGTGGTGATGATCGGGGAGATCGGCGGCTCCGCCGAAGAGACCGCCGCTGCATTCGTCAAGGCGAACATGAAGAAGCCCGTCGCGGCGTTCATCGCGGGCCAGAACGCGCCCGCCGGAAAGCGCATGGGCCACGCCGGCGCGATCATCGCGGGCGGCAAGGGCCGCGCCTCCGACAAGATGGACGCGCTGCGCGCCGCCGGCGTCGCGGTGTCGCTCTCGCCCGCGACGATCGGCGAGACGCTCGCGAAGCACGCGCGCGCGGTGTTGTAGGCCGAGGCGGAGGCACGCCGAGTGCGGGATACCGAGTCGCGCGGAATCGCTGAGGATCCGCCGACGCGACCCTTCCTGCGGCTGCTTCCCGCGCTCGTGCTCCTCGCGCTCTCGACGTGCGCTGCGCTTGCGCTCAGCGAGATCGTCCTGCGAATCGCCCATCCGGTGGAGGCCTCGTGGCTGGCGATCTATCGCCGGCATCCGAGCCAGCCCATGCACGCGCTGTTGCCGGGTGTCGACGCGCGAGTCGACACCGGCGAAACGCACTGGCGTGTGCTCACCGATGCGGATGGCATGCGTGTCGGCGCCTCGGCGGATGTTCCCACGCGATGTCTCGTGCTGTGGCTCGGCGATTCGTTCACGTTCGGGTACGGCGTCGACTATGAGCAGTCCTATGTCGGACTCGTGGCGGCGCGCGATCCGCAGGCTCGCCACCGCAACGCAGCGGTCCCTGCCTACGGACCGGTTCAGTACCGGCGCGTGCTCGAAGCCGCGTTGGCGTCGGGCGAACGTCCGAGCGCGGTGCGCGTCGTGACGTTCGTAGGCAACGACTTTCACGACTCGTTGTGGTCGAAGGACGCCCCGGTGCAAAACGGAATTCTGGGCGACCGTGGCGGGCTGAAGAGCTTCTTGAAGCGAAACCTGCACCTCTACCGCCTCGCTTCGATCGGGTTCCACCGCGTCGCTCCCTCGCGCAACACCGAGCACGCAGACGTCCGCGCCGAGCTGGCCGACGCCGCAGCCTGGGAGCGACCGTTCCTCGCCCGCGCGAAGCAGGTGTACGGCGCCGAGATGGCGCGCATTCGCGACCTCGCGCTCGAGGCCGGAGCGCGCGCGCAGTTCGCGATCCTGCCGACTCGCGAGGCCGTCGAGGCGATGCGCTCGGAGGCGCCCGTGGTTGGCGATCCGACTCTCCCCGTCGAAACCGCGCGCGCAATCCTGCAGACGCTCGACCCGGCGGTGCTCGACCTCTCGTCTGCGCTGCGCGCGGCCCCGGCAAGCGAGACCTTCTTTCGTTTCGATGGCCACCTGGCTCCGCTGGGAAACCGCATCGTGGCCGCCCAGATGGCGGAGAGTTGGGCGGAGGGCTGCCCTGCAGCGGAGGCGCAACTGTCCCGCTGATCGCGCGGATGCTGCGTTGGCGGTTAGAGCCGCGGCGCGGCCCTCGGAACGGGGTCCATCGTCCTGGACACAACTCCGCGCAGATCGCCGCGCCCGCCAAGTAAGCTCCACGCCTGAGGGAGCGCGAGGAAGCGACCATGGAAGCTGACCAGGCGGAGGACTCCGAGCGCGACGGCGACGGCGACGGCGACCGCGACGGTGGCGGAAAGAAGAAAAAGAAGAAGGGCGACTCCGGAGGCCGCTCCGTCGAGACGCTCTTCAAGGTGCTCTACCGCAACCACGTCGAGCTGACGGCGATCGCCGACACCAAGGCGAACATCATGGTGGGCATCAACGGCCTGCTCACGAGCGTCTCGCTCGGTGCCGTGCTGCCCCGGATCGCGGAGAGCGACGCGCAGTGGCTCGCGCCCGCGATTCTGTTGATTCTCGGCTGCGGCGTCTCGCTCGCCTGCGCGATCCTGTCGGCGCGGCCGCGCGTCTCGACTTCGCAGGTCTCGCTCGACGACATGCGCAGCCACCGCGCGAACCTGATGTTCTTCGGGCACTTCACGAAGCTGACGCCCGACGACTACGCGCTCGGTCTGCGCGAGTTGATCGACAACGCCGACCTCCTGCGCGAGCAGATGGCGCGCGACATCCACCAGCTCGGCTTCGTGCTCACGCGCAAGTACCGGTTGTTGTGGGCGTCTTACACGGCGCTGCTCGTCACGGTCGTGGCGAGCATCGGGAGCGCTCTCGCGTTGAGTCTCTTCGCTTGAAGCGCGGCCTGCGCGCGCTCGCCGCGTGCCTCCTGCTGCTGATCGCGACGGCGGGCATCGCCAAGCAGCCGCGCCGCATCGTCGTGATCGGCGACGTGCACGGCGGCCACGCGCAGCTCGCCGCGCTGCTCGCGGGCGCGGGCATCACGGACGCGAGCGGGCGCTGGATCGCACGCGACACGACGCTCCTGCAGCTCGGCGACCTGCTCGATCGCGGCGCAGGCGAGCGCGAGGTGCTCGATCTGCTGATGCGCCTCCAGAAGGAGGCGCGGAATGGGCGCGGCGAAGTCATCGTGCTGCTCGGCAATCACGAGGCGATGAGCATGCTCGGCGACCTGCGCTACGCGACGCCGCAGGGAGACGCGAGCTTCGGCGGCGCAGAGGCGCGCCGACTCGCGCTCGCGCCGAAGGGGAAGTACGGCCGTTGGCTGCGCAGCTTGCCTGCGATCGCGCGGATCGGCGGCACCGTGTTCGTCCACGGAGGCGTCACGCCGGAGGTCGCGGCGCTTGGCGTCGACGGCATCCGAAAGCGCGTGAGCGGCGAGCTGCGGCGCATGGACGCCGCGCGTGCGGGTGCCGTGGGCAAGCAACTGCTCTCGCCCGAAGCAGGGCTCGACGCGCTCCTCGCGCTTCAGCTGCCCGAGATCGCGGGCTACCCGGGCTGGCTCATCGCGCACCAAGAAGGCCCGCTCTGGTTTCGCGGCTTCTCGCAGTGGAGTGACGCCGAGCTCGCGGAAAGGCTGCCGGGAATCCTGAAGGCGCTGCGCGCGGAACGAATCGTCGTCGGGCACACGGTCCAACTGCCTGCGCGGATTCGCGCGCGCGCCGGCGGACGCGTGCTGCTCGCGGACACGGGCTTGCTCGGTCCGCCCGCGTATCCCGGCGGTGCTCCGCTCGCGCTCGAGCTGCGCGGCGACGCGCTCACGGCGATCCGCGTCGACGGCGAGCGCATCACGATCACGCCGGAACCCTGAGGAGCACGAACGCGGCTCGTCGCCGTCGCGCCCGGAGGCTCGGCTGCTCGCTAGACGGAGCTCTTGCGGCACTCCTTCGCCAGCGTCGCGTTCGACTTCGCGGTGTCGGCGGCCCAATCGTAGAAGCGGTCCAGGAACTCGAGCGCGCGCTTTCGCCGCTGCGCATTCAGCTCGGGCTGCGCATCGAACAGCGCCTTCATCTCGGCGCGCTTCGCGACGAGCTCGTCGATCGCGGCGCGATGCTCCCCGGGCGCGCGGCAGCGGCCGCGAAACACGCGCTGCGTCACGCGCTGGATGCCGAGGCCGGCGGTGGGCATCGCGTACGGCGGATTCACGACGCCAGTCTGGTCGAAGTCGTACGGGATCACGGTGATCACGCCGGACGGAAAGCGGTACGCGCGCGCGTTGTGACAACAGCCGCTGTCGGCGCTCGCGACGAGCGAGAAGTCCGTCATCCCGATCATGTAGTAGAACATCTCGACACGCCGCGCGGCCACCGGATCGAGTGCGGTCGCTTCGATGCGGGTTTCCTTCACGCGCTCCGCGCCGATCCGCTTCGCGAGGTTCGTCCCGTCCTCGATCACGAACCCGGCGCGCTCGAAGCGCGGCTTCGTATCGCCGGGGTCGAAGTAGCGCACGTGCAGCAGCCGCACGCGAAAGTGGTGCGGCGTGAGCAGTGCGTAGCTCCGGTAGAGCAGGTACTCGAGCAGCACGTTCTGCTCGAACTCCTGCCCCGATTTGCAGTGCGTCACCAGCTTCAGCTCGCCGATCCCGCGAAACAGCGTGCCCTTGCGGGACTCTTTGGCGAGGTCGAGGCGCAGCGGCGGGAACTCGCACACGTCGCGGCTGAGGCGCGAGCGGCCGCGCGTCTCGATCTGGATCGGGAGCTCGACGCGACCGCTCGCTCCGTCGTACGCGAGCTTCGCCGGCCGCGGTGTCGGAGTCTCCGAGCGGTCACGGCGAATCGTCGACCAGTCGGCCTCGAGGTCGAGCGTGAGTGCGTCGTGACTGTCGAAGATGCGCGGCGCGCGCGGCTTCGCCGGGTCCTCGGCGCGCGCCGGGCCGGCGCTCAAAAGGGCGATCGCGATCGAGAGCGTGATGCAGCTGCGCATGGTCACCTCGCTTCGGCATTGTATTCCCGATTCGACTCTGGTTCCGTTGCAAGCTCATTGCGAGGCCCTAATGGATCGAGTTTCCAGCGCGAGCCAGCTCTCGCGCATCTACCGGGTGGACGGCAAGCGCAAGTTCCGCCTCGCCGATTTCGATCCCGCGCACACTGGGCCGCTCTCCGGCGAGGACGAGCCGCGCGCCCGCGCGCTCACGCAGCAGGCGACCGAGCGGCTCGCGGAGCTGCAGGACAAGCTCTACGCGCAGGACCGCTGGGCGCTGCTCGTGCTGATCCAGGGCATGGACGCGTCGGGCAAAGACACGACGATCCGCGAAGTCATGTCGGGGGTGAACCCGCAGGGCTGCCAGGTCTTCTCGTTCCGCAAGCCGTCCGAAGAGGAGCTCGATCACGATTACATGTGGCGCTGTTTTCGCGCGCTGCCCGAGCGCGGGCGGATCGGGATCTTCAATCGCTCCTATTACGAGGAAGTGCTCGTCGCGCGCGTGCACCGCGAGGTGCTCGCGAATCAGAAGCTGCCGCCGGAGCTGGTGACGAAGTCGATCTGGAAGGAGCGCTTCGAGGACATCGCGGCCTTCGAGCGCTATGCGACGCGGCAGGGCATCGTGATCCGCAAGTTCTTCCTGAACGTGTCGAAGGCGGAGCAGAAGAAGCGGCTGCTCGCGCGCATCGACGTGCCGGGCAAGAACTGGAAGTTCCGCCTCGGCGACGTGGGCCTGCGCAAGCACTGGAACGACTACCAGCGCGCGTTCGAGGATGCGATTCGCGCGACCGCGACGGCGGAGTCGCCGTGGTACGTCGTGCCCGCAGACAACAAGTGGTACACGCGGCTGATCGTCGGCGCGGCCATGGTCGACGCGCTCGAGGGGCTCGGCCTCGCGTATCCGAAGCTTTCGAAGCAGGAGTTGGGGGAGTTCGCTGCGGCGCGCAGGAAGCTCGTGCGCGAGCGCTGAGCCGAGTTGTTACGGCGCCGCGCGCTCGCGGAGTGACGCTGAACGGCAGCCGCACCGTCAGCGCGCTGTACGCGCCGTGAGCTCGCGATCGGCCGCACGCCGCTGGCTCGCTCGAGGCGCGTGACGGCGAGGCTGCGTGCGTGCGTTCATCGCGAAGCTCGCGGGCCAAAGTCCCGCCACGGCGAGACGCGCGCGGTGTAACTCGATGTTTCGGCCGCGGTGCCGCTCAGAAAAGGCAGAGGCGGACCGCGTCGCCGCAGCCCGCCCCTTGTTGGCTACCTGACGGCTTCCGCGTCAGCCGCCGACCGTCCACGTGTCGGCGCTCATCAGCAGCTTCTGCAGATCGCCGGGGCCCTGCTTGTTGAGGGCGCCGGTGACCTGCGCGTCGAGCATGTCCTCGTAGGTGCTCTTCTCGACCGCGCGCAGCACGCCGAGCGGCATCGGGAACTCCGGTCGCGCCAGCGAGGCGAGCGCGAACGCGTAGGCCGCGCTCGCGTGCTTCTCGTTGTGCACTGCGACGCCCTTCGCGACGGGATCCTCGCCCTCGGCGAGCTCGACGATCGAGGGCACGCCGTCGGTGATCTTGATGCCGCGCTTCTGGCCCTTCGGCCCCCACACGAGCGGCTTGCCGTGCTCGAGCACGAGCCCCGCCTCGGCGCGCGTCTTGCGGTCCTCGATCTCGAGCCACTCGTTGTCGTTGTACACGGGGCAGTTCTGGAGAATCTCCACGAACGCGGTGCCCTTGTGCTGATGTGCGCGCAGCAGCATCTCCTGCGAGTGCGCGGCGTCGACGTCGACGGTGCGCGCCACGAACGTCGCGCCCGCGCCGAGCGCGAACGAGATCGGATCCACCGGGTGATCGATCGTGCCCGCGGGCGTCGACTTCGACTTCGAGCCGAGCTTCGAGGTCGGCGAGTACTGGCCCTTGGTGAGGCCGTAGATGCGGTTGTTGAAGAGCAGGATCTGCAGATTGATGTTGCGGCGGATCACGTGCAGCAGGTGGTTGCCGCCGATCGAGAGCCCGTCGCCGTCGCCCGTAACAACCCACACGCTGAGCTCGGGCCGCGCCGACTTGATGCCCGACGCGAACGCCGGCGCGCGGCCGTGGATGGTGTGGAACCCGTACGTGTTCATGTAGTAGGGGAAGCGGCTCGAGCAGCCGATGCCCGACACGAACACGACGTTCTCGCGCGGCACGCCGAGCTCCGGCATCACCTTCTGCACGTTCGCGAGAATCGAGTAGTCCCCGCAGCCGGGGCACCAGCGCACGTCCTGATCGCTGACGAAGTCCTTGCGAGAGAGCGTTGCAGCGGCAGCCATTAGGCTTTGCCTCCGAGCATTTGGTTGATGCGGGCGCGGATCTCGCCCACTTTGAACGGTTGGCCCACGACCTTCGACAGGCTCTCGGCCGGCACGAGGTACTCGGCGCGGAGCAGGCGCCAGAGCTGGCCGCCGTTGAGCTCGCACACGAGCACTTGTTTGAAGCGCTTCAGCACGTCGCCGAGGTTCAGCGGGAACGGGTGCAGGTGGCGGATGTGGATGCTCGACACATCCTGACCTGCCGCGCGCGCATCGTTCACCGCGGACGTGATCGCGCCGTGCGTGCCGCCCCAGCCGACGACGAGTAGCTCGCCGCGATCCGCGCCGTTGATCTCCACCGGCGGCAGATCGTTCGCGATGCGCCGAATCTTCTCGGCGCGCAGGAAGCCCATGCGGCCGTGGTTCTGCGGCGTGTACGAGACGTTGCCCGTCTTCTCCTCCTTCTCGAGGCCGCCGATGCGGTGCTCGAGCCCGGGCGTGCCCGGGATCGCCCAGGGGCGAGCGAGCGTCTCTTCGTTGCGCAGGTACGGGAAGAAGCCTTCGGGCTCCGTGCGGTGCTGCACCTTCACGCGGGGCAGCGTCTTCACGTCGGGGATCAGCCACGGCTCCGAGCTGTTCGCGATGTAGCCGTCGCTCAGCACGACCACGGGCGTCATGTACTTCACCGCCATCTGCGCGGCTTCGATCATGATGTGGAAGCAGTCGCCGGGCGTCGCCGCTGCGAGGATCGGCAGCGGGCTCTCGCTGTTGCGGCCGTACATCGCGGCGAGCAGGTCGGCCTGCTCGGTCTTGGTGGGCAAGCCCGTCGACGGACCCGCGCGCTGGATGTCGATGATCACGGACGGCAGCTCGGTCATCACCGCGAGGCCGACGGCTTCCTGCTTCAGGATGAAGCCGGGGCCGCTCGTGGTGCACATGCCGAGATGGCCCGCGTAGGCGGCGCCGATCGCGACGCTCGCGGCCGCGATCTCATCCTCGGCCTGGAACGTGCGCACGTTGAAGTTGCGGTACGCGGACAGCTCGTGGAGCACGTCGCTCGCCGGCGTGATCGGATACGCCCCGAGGAACACGGGCTTCTCGAGGCACTGCCCGGCGGCGACGATCCCGTACGCGAGCGCGACGTTGCCGGTGATGTTGCGATACGTGCCCGGCTGGATCTTCGCCTTCGGAATCGCGAACGACGTCGGGAACAGCTCAGTCGTCTCGCCGAAGTTCAGGCCGGCCTTGAGCGCGCGAATGTTCGCCTCGCGAATCTCGCCCTTGAAGCGCGACTCGAGCCAGCGCAGCGTCGGTTCGATCGGCCGGTTGTAGAGCCAATACACGAGACCGAGGCCGAAGAAGTTCTTCGAGCGCTCCGCGTCGCGCGTGCCCATCTTCAGATCTTCGAGCGCCTTCGCGGTGAGCTTGCTGAAGGGCACTTCGACCACGCGGAACTTCGAGCGCAGCGCGGGCAGTGGATCGCCCTGATAACCCGCGCGCTCGATGTTCTTCGTGACGAATGCGTCGCTGTTGATGACGAGCATGCCGCCGGGGCGCAGGTCTTCGATGTTCGCGCGCAGAGCGGCGGGGTTCAGCGCCACGAGCACGTCGGGCTGGTCGGCGGGCGTGCGGATGTCGCTCGATGCGAAGTGAATCTGGAAGCCGGAGACGCCGGCCAGCGAGCCCGCAGGGGCGCGAATCTCGGCGGGGAAGTCGGGGAAGGTGCTGAGGTCGTTGCCCGCGAGGGCGGTGGCCTCGGTGAACTTCGTGCCGGTCAGCTGGATGCCGTCGCCCGAGTCGCCTGCGAAACGAACCGCTACGCGCTCGATCTCTTCGACCGGCTTTTTGTGTTCGGACACGGGTGTGTCTGCTCCTAGAGGTATGCGCGCCACAGCCGGCTGCGCAGGGTCGCGCATTGTATCCAGACTTCGGGTCAGCGCGGGTGGGGCGGCCGAAAACGCAGGGTCGGACCCCGCAGCCTCCCCAAACCGACGGCCCGGCAGGCGACCCCCGCGCGATTCGCCTTTGTTCCAGCGGCCTTCGGCGCGATCGCTGCCGATTCGTGACTCAAGCTTGCCGCCTCGTGAGCCGAAACGACGGCCATGTACTTCCTCCGCCGGCTGCGGCCTCTCGAGGTGTCGGGCGAGCGAGTGCGCGCACTGCGCGTCTCGCTGAACACGCCCGTGCTCGCGACTCCGGACCTGCCGGCCGCGCCGGGCCGAGCGGTGATCGTGGTGCACCGCGACACGCGCGGGCTGATGGACGCGACGGTCGGTGTGCGCTCGCAAGCGAGCGGCGAAATCGCGTACTGGAGCTTCGACGGCGAGCTGACGAGCGAGGACGATCTCGCGGTCGCGGCCGACGCTGCGCTGACCTTCGCGGAGAGCCTCGGCTTCATCTTCGACGAGGGCTCGCTGGAGGGCGCCGAAGCGGGCAAGGCCTGGCGAGCGTGGTTCGCCGGCGAGGCCCCGGCGCTCTCGTCCGGCGCCAAGCTGTTCGGCGGGGGCAGCGACGAGTTGTTAGGCAGCGACGAGATGCCCGAGCTCGAGCTCGGCGACCTTCTCCTCGAACCCGTCGAGGAGGGGCCACGACCGGGCGAGCCGAAGCCGCCCTTTGCGCCGGCCGCAGCGCCCGCGAAGCGCATGCTCTCGAAGTTCCGCGCGCACGACGGGCCGGCCGCCCCGCGCCCCGCGCGCCCGCCAGCTTCCGCGCCGGCTCCCGCCGCGCGCAAAGGACCGATTCGTCAGCCGCTCGCAAAGCTCCAGCTCGTGAAACGCCGCTCGCCGGAGGAGGAGCGCAAGCTGCTGCTCCGCCGGCTGCTCACTTCGTTTTGAACTCGAGGAGGCTCCGCATGTCGAAGCTCGTCGCACTCGCGCTCGCCGTCGCGCTCGCCACGCTCGCCGGCTGCGCGACCTCCCAGTCCACGAAGCGCCCGGAAGTCAGCGAGGACTCGAAGCGCCTCGCGCTCTCGCGCTTCAGTCAGGGACAGGGCCATCTGCGCGAAGGCAAGCTCCCGCAGGCGATCCGCGACCTGCGCTTCGCCGTCAGCCTCGATCCCAACAACGCGGAGATTCGGCTGGCGCTCGGGGAGGCGTACCGAGTGCGGGGCCTCCTCGCCGAAGCCGAGCACGAGCTGAAGGAGGCGCTCGCGATCGACGCGAGCTTCCAGAAGGCGCACCTCACGCTCTCGGCGCTCTACATCCAGCTCGCGCGCTACGAGGACTCGATTCGCCACGCGCAGGTGCTGATCGACGACGCGACGTTCGCGGACGTGTGGATGCCGCTCCTCAACAAGGGCATCGCGCAGCTGAAGCTCGGCAAGCTCGAGTATGCGCGCGTCTCGCTCGAGATGGCGTCGGACTTCCGGCCCAACGAGTGGCGCGTGCATCTCAACCTCGGCAACTTGGCTCTGCAGCTGGGCGATCGAGACGCTGCGCTTGCGCACTACGCGATCGTGCTGAAGCACGGCGCGGGCACGCTGGGCGAGGCGGAAGCGAACTACCGCACGGCCGAGATCTACGACGCGCGCGGCGACCAAGGCCGCGCGATTCGTCACTTGCTCGCGGTGCGCGAGCGGAACCCGGAAGGCGAATGGGGCAGGGCGTCCGTGGAGTACCTGAAGCGGCTGCAGTAGGCGCGGCCGACGACCGCGAGCCGATCGGGCGCTACCTCGCGCAGCAGCGAAAGCTGCGCGGCGTCGACCTCGACGACCTCGCCGCGCGAACGCGCATCCCGCGCCGCTCGCTCGAGCGCCTCGAAGCGGGCGCGTTCGATCACTCGCCCGACGGGTTCTCGCGCGGATTCGTCCGCACCGTCGCCGAAGCGAACGGGCTCGATCCCGACGACGCGGTGGCGCGCATGCTGCCCGAGCCCGACGCGCAGATCCGTGGCGGTCCGCGCTGGGAGCGCGTCGCGGCGGCGCTCGCTGCGGTCGCAGCGCTCGTGGTCGTGACGCTGTTCGCGGCCGCGCGCGTGTTCGCGCCGCCGGCGCCCGCCTTCGCTGCGCGCGACGGCGAGCTGCCCGTGCGCCGCGACTACGTGCGCGAGCTCGCGCAGGCGCGCGGCATCGCGGCGAGCGACCTCGGAGCCCGCGCCGCGGTGATCGCGCTCGAGCCCGCTCGTGTCGCGGAGCCGGTCGCCGAGACCGAAGTCGCGAGCGAGGGGGCGCCCGCGGTCGCCGCGGTGCAGCGCGCGCCCACGCAGTCCGCACCTCCGGCGGCCACGCCCGTCGCGAGCGCACCCGCGCCGCCGCCAGCGCCTCCCGCATCGACGTCGCGCGCAGAGACTGAAGCGCCGCCGCCGTCGGCTCCGCCTGCGCCCGCGCGAGGCGCCGCCAACGCGGCGCCGGCGCTCAGCGCTTCGGCGACCGCCGCGCCGGTGAGCGAGCCTGCGCCGCTTCCTGCCGACTCCGCTAGCGAGCCCGATGCAGAAGCTCACGACTGAGGCGCTCGTTCTGCGCGCCGTCGATCTCGGCGAGTCCGATCGCGTCGTTCACTTGCTCACGCCCGAGACCGGCCGCATCGCGGCGATCGCGAAGGGCGCGCGCCGCAGCGTGAAGCGCTTCCCGGGCACGCTCGATTTCTTCAATCAGCTGAGCATCTCGCTAGAGCGCAAACGCGGCGTCGCGCAACTCGCGCGGCTCGAGCACGCGAAGCTGATCCGCGCCTTCCACGGCGTGCGCGAGAACGCCGGCCGCTTCGCGCTCGGTTGTTACGTGCTCGAGCTGCTCGACCGCCTCGCGCCCGAAGGCGGCCGGCGCGGCGATCTCGCCGCGCTCTATCGCTTCGCCCTCGATGCGCTCGGCGCCATCGACGCGCTCCCCCCCACGCCGCGCCTGCGCGCACTCCTCGAGCTGCGCCTGCTCGCCGCCGTCGGCCTGCGCCCCGAGCTTGCGAGCTGCGTGCGCTGCGGCAACGCGATCACGACCCCGCGTGCGCAGTTCTGGATCGCCGAAGGCGGCGCCATCTGCGAGCGCTGCACACGGCCGCACGAGCAGGGCATCCCCATCCACTTGGGAACGCTGCGCGCCCTCGACCAAAGCCTCGCGTTCCCCCTCGCGCACACCGGCCGCATCGCGCTGGGCGAACGAGCGCTCGAGGAAGCCCAGACCGTGATCGGCCGCTTTCTGCGCTTCCACGTCGGCGTCGAGCTGAGAAGCGAGGCGTTCGTCACTGCGCAGCTCGAGAGGTAGTCGCGGCGTTTCCTCACGCCGTCTCGGAGTTCCTTTGGCTTCGCTCGCCTCCGCAGACTCCGGCTCGCTGCGCGCCGCGTTACGCGTCGAGGACGTACCTGCCTGGGCGCTCGCGGCTTGCGGCACACATCGAGCCCGCGTTTCGATGACAGGTGCAGAGCCGCCGGCGCGGGGCTCGGTCCTCTCGTTGACACCCCCCAGGCCTGACGAGAGACTGCGCCCCTTTTCGGGAAGCTTCCTCGAATGACTGCCGCCCCCGCCGTCCGCCCCGCCGTCCGTATGGACGAGATCGTCTCTCTCTGCGCCCGCCGCGGCTTCATCTTTCAAAGCGGCGAGATCTACGGCGGGATCAACGGCTTCTGGGACTACGGGCCGCTCGGCGTCGAGCTGAAGAACAACCTGAAGGCGTTTTGGTGGCAGCGCATGGTGCGCGATCGCGAGGACATCGAGGGCATCGACAGCGCGATCATCACGCACCCGCGCACGTGGGAGGCGTCCGGCCACGTCGCGAACTTCAGCGACCCGATGGTCGACTGCCGCGCGTGCAAGAAGCGCTTTCGCGCGGACCAACTCGACGGCATCGCGGGCTGCGACGCGCGCGAGGGCACCTCGCAGCACGACTTCACCGAGCCGCGCGCGTTCAACCTGATGCTGAGCACGCAGATCGGCGCGTCGTCGGACGCATCGGCCGTCGCGTACCTCCGCGCCGAGACGTGCGGCTCGATCTTCACGGACTTCCGCCGCGTGCGTGAAGCGGGGCGCCAGAAAATCCCGTTCGGGATCGCGCAGATCGGCAAGGCGTTCCGCAACGAGATCAACCCGCGCAACTTCACCTTCCGCTCGCGCGAGTTCGAGCAGGCCGAGATGGAGTTCTTCTGCCACCCGGGCGAGAGCGCGAAGTGGTTCGAGCACTGGCGCGACTTGCGCATCCAGTTCCACCGCGATCTCGGCATGGGCGCGGATCAGCTGCGCATCATTCCGCACACGACGCTCGCGCATTACGCGAAGGCCGCCGTCGACATCGAGTTCCTGTTCCCGTTCGGTTGGCAGGAGATCGAGGGCATCCACGATCGCGGCAGCTTCGACCTCACGCAGCACGCCGAGTTCTCGGGCAAGGATCTCTCCGTCACCATCGAAGAGACCAAGGAGCGCTTCGTGCCCGCGGTCGTCGAGACCTCGGTCGGCGTGGACCGCACTGCGCTCGCGCTGCTCTGCAACGGCTACGCGGAAGAGAAGCTGCCCGACGGCGAGACGCGCACCGTGCTGCGCCTCGCGCCCGTCGTCGCGCCGATCAAGGCCGCGGTGCTGCCGCTCTCGAAGAAGCTCAGCGAGAAGACACAGCGCATCGCGGCGGATCTGCGCAAGCGCTGGAACGTGTTCCACGACGACGCGGGCAACATCGGGCGCCGCTATCGCCGCCAAGACGAAGTGGGCACGCCGTACTGCGTCACCTACGACTTCGACTCGGATACGGACGCCAAGGTGACTGTGCGCGAGCGCGATGCGATGACGCAGGACCGCGTCTCGCTCGACTCGCTGCGCGGGTATCTCGAGGAGCGGCTCGAAGGATGGCGGTGAAGAAGCGCGCGGCGAAGAAGCAGGCGACGCCGCGCAGCGCGAAGACCGCTCGCGCCGTCTTCTTCTTCGGCAACGGCCAGGCGCAGGGCAGCGGCGCCATGAAGGAGTTGTTGGGCGGGAAGGGCGCGAACCTGGCCGAGATGACGCGGCTCGGCGTGCCGGTGCCGCCCGGCTTCACGATCTCGACCGAGATCTGCACCGAGTTCAACGCGCGTGGCGGCAAGATTCCCGACGCGGTGAAGCGCGACGTCCTCGAGGCGCTCGCCAAGATCGAACGCTTCGTCGAGAAGAAGTTCGGCGACGCTGCGAACCCGCTGCTCGTTTCCGTGCGCTCCGGAGCGCGCGCCTCGATGCCGGGCATGATGGACACGATCTTGAACCTCGGCCTCAACGACGCGACGGCCGAGGGCCTCGCCGCGCAGGCCGGCCCGCGCTTCGCGTACGACAGCTACCGCCGCTTCATCCAGATGTACGGCGACGTCGTGGAGAACGTCCCGCACGAGCGCTTCGAGACGCGCCTCGACGAGCTGAAGGAGCAGCGCGGCGTCTTCCAGGACACGGAGCTCGGCGCGGACGATCTGAAGCAGCTCGTCGCCGAGTACCTCGAGATCGTGCGCGACGTGACCGGCAAGCCGTTTCCGCAGGATCCGCACGAGCAGCTGTGGGGCGCGGTCGCTGCGGTGTTTCGTTCGTGGCAGAACGACCGCGCGAAGAAGTACCGCGAGATTCACGCGATTCCCGAGAGCTGGGGCACCGCCGTCAACGTGCAGGCGATGGTGTTCGGAAACATGGGCGACGACTGCGCGACGGGCGTCGCCTTCACGCGCAACCCGTCTACGGGCGACCGCGTCTTCTACGGCGAGTATTTGAAGAACGCGCAGGGCGAGGACGTGGTGGCGGGCATCCGCACGCCGCAGCCCATCAACAAGGGCAGCCGCACTGCGGAGTCTCAGCACCTGCCGACGCTCGAGCAGGAGATGCCGCGCGCATACAAGGAGTTGTTACGGGTCCAGCTGCGGCTCGAGAAGCACTACCGAGAGATGCAGGACATCGAGTTCACGATCGAGCGCGGGAAGCTCTGGATGCTGCAGACGCGCACCGGCAAGCGCACCGTGAAGGCGGCCGTGAAGATCGCCGTCGACATGGCGAAGGAAGGCCTGATCTCGAAGGACGTGGCGGTGACTCGCGTCGCGCCGGAGTCGCTCGAGAAGCTGCTGCATCCGACGCTCGATCCCGACGCCGCGAAGGAGCTGATCGCGAAGGGCTTGCCCGCATCGCCCGGCGCCGCGGTGGGCCGCATCGTGCTGAGCGCCGACGAGGCGGAGCAGCGCGCGAAGGCCGGCGACAAGGTCGTGCTCGTGCGCATCGAGACTTCGCCCGACGACATTCACGGCATGCACGCCGCCGAGGGCATTCTCACCGCGCGCGGCGGCATGACCTCGCATGCAGCGGTCGTCGCGCGCGGCATGGGCAAGAGCTGCGTCGCGGGCTGCGGCGCGCTGCGCATCGACGCTGCGACGCGCGAGGTGCGCGTGGGCGGCCAAGTGCTCGCGGCGGGCGACTGGATCACGCTCGACGGCGCGAGCGGCGAAGTGTTCCGCGGCCAAGTGCCGACGGTGACGCCCGAGCTCGGCGGCTCGTTCTCGGATCTGATGCGCTGGGCCGACGCGATCCGCGTCGTGAAGGTGCGCACGAACGCCGACACGCCGGCGGACGCCGAGCTCGCGCGGCGCTTCGGCGCCGAAGGCATCGGGCTGTGCCGCACGGAGCACATGTTCTTCGAGCCGAGCCGCATTCTCGCCGTGCGCGAGATGATCCTCGCGCCCGACCTGGCGGCGCGTGAGCGGGCGCTCGCGAAGCTGCTGCCGATGCAGCGCGGCGACTTCGCGGGAATCTTCCGCGCGATGGCGGGCCTGCCCGTGACGATTCGTCTGCTCGACCCGCCGCTGCACGAGTTCCTGCCGCACGGCGACGACGAGATTCACGAGGTCGCCGAGGCGCTCGGCGAGAGCGCGGCGATGGTGCGCGCGAAGGTCGAGGAGCTGAGCGAGTTCAACCCGATGCTCGGTCATCGCGGCTGCCGGCTCGGCATCTCGTTCCCCGAGATCTACCGCATGCAAACGCGCGCGATCGTCGAGGCCGCCTGCGAAGTGGGCGGCGCGCGCGGGCGCGTGCAGCCCGAGATCATGCTGCCGCTGATCGCGCACCGTGGTGAGCTCGCCTTGTTGCGGAAGCTCGTGGAAGACGAGACCGCGGCGGTGCTGCGTGAGCGCCCCGGCGCGAAGGTGAAGCCGACGATCGGCACGATGATCGAAGTGCCGCGCGCTGCGCTGATCGCGGATCAGCTCGCGGAGCTGGCGGACTTCTTCTCGTTCGGCACGAACGACCTCACGCAGACCGGCTACGCCCTCTCGCGCGACGACGCCGGCAAGTTCCTGCCCGACTACGTCGACCGCGGAATTCTCACGGACGACCCGTTCGTATCCGTCGACGAAGAGGGCATTGGCGCGCTGATGCGCATCGGTCTCGAGAACGGTCGGCGCGTGCGCGGCGATCTCAAGGTGGGCATCTGCGGCGAGCACGGAGGGGATCCCAAGAGCGTGCGCTTCTGCGCGCGGCTGGGTTTCGACTACGTGTCGTGCTCGCCCTTCCGCGTGCCGGTGGCCCGGCTCGCGGCGGCGCAGGCGGCGGCCGAGCAGCTCGCGGCGAAGAGGGCGAAACGCACATGAAGAAACTCGCAGTCCTGCTGATCGCCCTGAGCCTCACGCCGCTCGCGGGATGCGCGACTTGGCGCAAGGCGACCGCCTGGGTGCGGCCGGGCCCCGAGGTGGCGAAGCCGGCGGGGCCCGACCTGAGTCAGGGCCTCGTCGAGACGAGCGCCGCGGATCTCACCGACTTCTTCGCGTACGCGCACGGCTTCTATTCGCGCCTCGCGCTGCGCCGTTTCAACGACCGCAACACGTTCATGGACCCGAAGCTCGGCGCGTACTTCCGCACGGAATCTGCGTACGCCGACTTCTACGCGAACATGACGGGCCAGCTGCGCTGGGCGCACTTCAAGCGCCTGCGGCCCCTCGCGATCGAGATCGTCGAGGTGCGCTCCGACGGGCCGGGCAAGGCCGTCGTCACGACGCGCTTCGTCGGCGACAACAGCCGCCCGCTGCGCTGGACCGACGTCGACCTCGTGCGCGAGGACAAGTGGGAGCGCGTCGGCGAGCGCTGGTGGATCGCGCCGGGCCGCATCTAGCCGAGCGCCGATCGCGGCCACTTCGTGCCAGACCCTAATTGGCCGCGATGGCGGCGGTTCGGTCACGCGTCTGACCCGTTTCGCGCTGCGAATTGCCTCACAGCGCTCGAGGCTTCTCGCGTGAGACGCTCTGGCGCACCCCACGACGAAGGCGCGTTCACTCCCTGCGGAACGGCGTTTCACACCCGAAAAGTCATGCGTAGGGAACAGGTTCGTGCGTTTCAGTCACCAAGCTCATTGAGATTGCACGCAAAAGGTCTTGCAGGAAGCGTATGGTGCGCAGCTGGCACGACCGTTGCTCCCGCATCTCCCCGGGACGACGTCCCCACCCCCCAGAGAAGCCCCCACCCGCCAGGGAGTACCCCCTTGTTCACCTCCGAAAGCCCCGAGCGCTCCCCGAGCTCGTCCACGAATCGCTCCGCGACCCCGAAGCGGAGCGCTGCGCCTTCGCGCCCGAGCCGCCGACGCAACGTCGCGTGGGAAAGCGACAGTGAGCTCGTCGCGCACATCCTCGCGGGCAGCCGCGCGCACTTCGAGATGCTCTACGAGGCCTACTTCCCGCGCGTGTACCGCTTCGCGCTGAAGCGCATGCGCGACGCCGGCGAGGCGGAGGACGTGACGCAGGAAGTGTTCGTCACGGTGTTTCGCGCGCTGCGCAGCTACCAGGGCAACTCCAGCCTGCTCGTTTGGATTTTCGGGATTGCGCGCAACAAGGTGAACCGCCGCTTCAGGGGCGCCCGGCCGTGGATGGAGTCGATCGATCCCGAGACCTTCCACGCCGCGTCGCCCGATGCTCCCGCCGACGAGCAGGTCCAGGCGCGCATCCTTCTGCCGCAGTGCGAAGAGGCGATCGAGCACCGCCTGACTCCGCTTCAGCGCCGAATCTTCCACCTGAAGCACCTGCGCCGGCAGTCGATTCGCTCGATCGCGGAGGCGCTCGGCAAGTCAGAGGACGCCGTGAAGGCCAACCTCTACCGCATGCGGCGCGCGATCGCGCAGGCCGCGCCGGGACTCGAGCAGGTGCTGCGCGCGTAGCGACCCACGCTCACGAGATCGTTCCGTGAGCACGAGTTGCACCTTTCTGTGCCACTTCTGCCCCTCCCGTACCACTTCCTGCGCGGAGAGCCGCGCCAGGGACGCGGCTCGCCTGGGGGACTCGAGTCGTGGCAGGTCGGAAGCCAGGCGCTCGTGAGCGCGTGGCCGCGCGGAGCGATTGCGCGGAGAGCCTCGTGGCCCTCGGCGACGAAGCGCTGTTCGACGGGCTGAGAGCCGGTAGCGAGGCGCACTTCAACGTGCTCTACGACCGCTACTTCGCTCGCATCTACAGCTACCTCGCACTGCGCGTGCGCAGCCGCGCCGACGCCGAAGAGCTCACGCAGGAAGTGTTCACCGCGGTCTTCCGCTCCGCGTCGGGGTACGGAGATAGCTCGTCGCCGCTTTCGTGGATCTACGGCATCGCTCGCAACACGGCGCTCAGCTACGTGCGTCGTCAGCAGGCAGAGAGCGCGAAGGAGGAGCGGATGCTGCGCGGCGTTGCGGTGCTGCCGGCTTCGCCCGAGTGGACGTTCACGCCGGAGGAGCGAGTGCGCGAAGAGCGGCTCAGCGCCGAGATCGAGCGGCGCATGGGGACGCTCGCTCCCTGTCAGCTCGATGCGTTTCGGTTACGTCATCTCGAAGACTTGACGATCGAAGAGATCTCGCGCCGGACGCAGCGCTCGGCCGACGCAGTTCGTTCCGGGCTGTATCGCGCCAAGCGCATGTTGTTCGACGCGGCCGAGATCGAGGGGGGCGATGAATGAGGTGGGCGCTCTTCGCGCGCATCAGCGAGCGCTTCTCTCGCCTTCGCAGCCGACGCCCGGGCGCGGCGCGAGAGATCGCGGCGGAGTTCACGACCGAGGAGCTGGCCGACTTCCTCGAGGGCGACCTCTACCCGAATGACGCGCGCCCCGAGTTTCGCGAGGAGCTGCGCGAGGATTTGTGGGCGCTGGTGCAGGAGCAGTACGGCGACCCGTCGCGGCGAAAGCGCGACCACTAGCGAGCGGCGGCCCGAGGTCGCGGCGCGCGCTCAGTGCGCCGAGAATGCGCGCCATGCCGATGCAGCCCGCGCTTCCGCCGCGCGCCCCGACGCGCGCCGAGCTCGCGAGCGCGCAGCTGCTGAGCCGCGGCGGCTTCGCGAACCCCGACGTGTCGTCATGGGAGCTCGGGGGCGCGCGGGCCGTGGTGAAGGACTTCGCGCCGCGCAGCGCGCTCGTGCGCGCGACGCTCGGGCGCTGGATCACGCGCCGCGAGCAGCGGGCGTGGCGCGCGCTGGCGGGGCACGCGGCGGTGCCGCGCTACGTCGGGGCCGTCGACGCGCTCGCGTTCGCGGTGGAGCACCGCGCGGGCGCAAAGCTCTCGCGCAGCGTCGCGCGCGAGACGCCGCCGGAGTTCTTCGCGCGGCTCGAAGCCGCGGTCGCCGAGATGCACGCGTGCGGAGTCGTGCACCTCGATCTGCGCCACCAGGGCAACGTGCTCGTGGGCGAGGACGGCGCGCCCGTGCTGCTCGACTTCGGCTCCGCGCTCGTGTTCGCGCCGGGCAGCCTGTTCGCGCGCGTGGCAGTCGCGCTGCTCGGCTGGATCGACCGCAGCGCCGTCGCGAAGTGGCGCAGCTACGCGACCAGCGAGCCGAGCGGACCTCAGAGCGGTAGCGGCGCCTCTTCGCGCAGCTCGCGCAGCGAGAGCCGGCCGACGTAGTGCCGGAACGTCTCGAGCGTGAGGCGTGCGTCCGCGAGCGCGCGGTGAGCGACCTTGTTCTGCGCGAGCCCCGCGCGGGTCGCGGCCTGCCGCAGTGAGAGCGCCTCCACCTTCTCTCCCGCCACGAGCGACCAGGCGTAGAAGAGCGTCGCGAGATCGATCACGTGGTAGTCGAACGGCCACGCGATCCCGCAGTTCTTGTACGCGCGCTCGAGAAACGCGACATCCATGCGCACGTTCTGACCTGCTGGAACGATCTTGCAGTTCTTGGGCAGCATCGCGGCGAGCTCCGTCAGCGCCTGGCGGACCGGCACCGCCTCCTTCGCCCACACGGCAGCGTCGTAGCCGGAGATCTCGATCGAGGACGGCGTGATGCGCTCGGCGCGCGCGATCACCTTCCACTCGCGCTCCACCGACTCGGCGAGGCGGTCGTCCGTCAAGATCACGCCAATCTCGGTGATGTCGTGCAGCTCGGGGTCGAGGCCGCCGAACTCGCAATCAAGGAAAGCGAACGCGAAGTCGGCCATGTCGTTGTCGCGAGCCTCGTGCTTGGCGGATGCGGCGGGCGGCGCGCGGCCGCCGCTGATCCCCTTTGGCCGCCCGCGCGCCGGTGGTGGCGCTCCCTATGGGAGTCGAACCCATGTTTCGGCCTTGAGAGGGCCACGTCCTAGGCCACTAGACGAAGGGAGCGAAGGGCGCGCACGCTAGCGGCCACGTTTTGGCGGCGAAAGCGCCGCTGCGACCGAAATCGTCACTGCAAGAGCGCGATCGAACGGAGCGGAGGACCGCGAAGGCGAGAGCCGCTGCGCGCGGTCGCGCGCTGCAGCTGCGCATCGCTGAGCGGTCGGCACGCGAGTTGCTCCTCGGGAGTCGACTCTCAACCAGTAGGGATGGCTCGCCATGCGCCGACACGACCAGGCGGGAGGCTTCACGCTGATCGAGCTGATGATCGTCGTCGCCATCGTCGGGACTCTCGCGGCGATCGCGATTCCGAGCTTCCTCCAGTTCCAACTCCGCTCGAAAACCGCGGAGGGCGCGATGAATCTCGCCGCGATCCGCGCCGCGGAGGAGACCTACCGCGCCGCCGCCGATGTCTACGTGGCCGCGGCCGTGTTGCCTCGGGCGGACGCTGCTCTCGGCGGAACGACGGCTCCGTGGCCCGCCATCGCACCGGGCTTCGACCAGCTCGGCTTCTCGCCCGAAGGAGAGGTTCGCTTCAACTACACCGTCGTCACTGGCGCGAACATGTTCCTCGCGACGGCGAAGAGCGATCTCGACGACGACAACAACACCCGCATCTTCGACGTAGGTCAGTCGACGAACGGTGTTCCTCCGGGCGGCTGCGGGGGGCCGGGCCAAGTCGCGCTCTGCACGCCGAACAACGTGTACTGAGAGGAGGCTCGCGGGGCGCGCCCGATCGTGCAGCGCGTCCCGAGGCGGGGCCGGGGCTCACGCTCTGGCCCCGTTCGTGTCTCTGGCGCACACGGTTGCCGCGGGCACTCGCGATTCCGCCCCGCCTCGAGCGCCGCGTTTCGTCACCCTGCCGCCGGCGCGCGTCACTGTGCGCGCAAACACAGCAGTCGCGGCGTCGCCGGCCGCAGCGCCCGATCGAGTGATCGCGCCTACAGCTGCGGCACTCGCCTGCCGATGCCATGCGTCACGCAGAACCGCTGGCACGTCGGTTGCTCCGGTCCCGCGCAACGCCAATCCGAGCGAAGTCGATCCCGGCAAGTCGCCGTGTGAAGCCTCCTCGGACGCAAAGTGAGAACTACCCCAAATGCGAAAGCTTCACTCGCGCAAGGGTGGCTTCACGCTCATCGAGCTGATGATCGTGGTGGCCATCATCGGGATCCTGGCGGCGATCGCCATCCCGAACTTCCTGCAGTTCCAGCTCCGCTCGAAGACGAGCGAGGGCAAGACGAACCTCGCCGGTATCCGCACCGCCGAGGAGAGCTACGCGGCCGAGCTGGATACGTACGTCGGCGCGGTCGCTCATCCCCGCCCGGCACCGGACAACCAGAAGGTGACGTGGACGCTGCCGGCGCTCGGCTTCGACACGATCGGCTGGGCACCCGAAGGCAACGTGTACTTCGTGTACGACGTCGTGTCGGGCGCGACCACGGACTACCTGGCGACGGCGACGTCGGACATCGACTTCGACGGCACCACGGCTGAGTGGATCGTCGGCAAGGACGTCGCGAACCCGGGTGCGACGATGGCTGGCCCGGGCCCGCTCTGCGCCGCTTCTGCGCAGGGTCAGGTCTCGGTGTGCGAAGCGAACAACGTGTTCTAGTTCGCGCTTAGTGCCCGCCTGGGGATCGGAGCTTGCTCCGGTCCCCAGGCTTCCTTCCTCCCGCAGCGCCGATCGGCGCGCGGGGGCTCGAGCGATGAGAGGGGAGGCGATGAAGATGCGGAGAGATCGCGGTTTCACGCTGATCGAGCTGATTGTCGTGGTGGCCGTGATCGGCACCCTGGCGACGGTCGCAATCCCGATTCTGCGCGGGCAGCAGCTGCGCGCGAAGCGCGCCGAAGGACTGACGAACCTCGAGGCGCTCTCGAAGACCGCCAAGGCGTTCTTTGGCGAAACCGGCAACGTTCCCACGGTCCCGGGCGCCGGTTGGCCGCCGCCCCCGATCAATCCGATTCCGACGGCGTGGACCCCGGGATCGACGGCCGCCTTCTCTCAGCTCGGGTGGAGACCCGAGGGCGACGTTCGATACCGCTACGACTTCGACTCCAACGCCGAGTGCCCGTGCACGACGTGCTTCACGATCGTCGCCTACTCGAACCTCGATGGCGATCTGTGGCCCGGCGGCATCGGTTACTTCCATGCCGACAACGCCACCGGCGCGCCGTGCCCGACCAACATCACGGGCTGGTTCCCGCCTCTCGACGGCGGAGGCAACCCGATTTACGACCAGGTCGCGGTCTGGCCGAAGCTCGGCCCCACAGACGACTACTGAGACGCGCTCCGGTGTTTCTTCTCCGCTGCGCACTCGGCGTCGCGGCCGCCGCCGCGATCGCACTCTCTGACGCGAAACTCCCGGACGACCCCCAGCAAGCGAGTGGGGACGAATTCGTTCCCGATCCGCAGACCGCGCGGGCGACCGCCTTCGGCTTCCACGCCGCGCTCGCCGATCTCTACTGGCTCCGCGCCGTACAGATCGTCGGCAGCGAGCACGGAGCTTCGGGCCGGAACGGCACGCTCGGCGCGCTGATCGACGTCGTGACGACCCTCGATCCCTACGTCGACCACGCCTATCGCTTCGCCGCGGTGTGGCTGATCGACGACGATGACGCCGTGCGCAAGGGCAACGAGCTGCTCGAGCGCGCGATCATGATTCATCCGGACGACTGGCGGCACTACTTCTATCTCGGCTTCAACCACTTCTACTACCTCGACGACCAGGCCGCTGCGGCCGCCGCGCTGAAGCGAGCGGTCGCGCTCGAAGATGCGCCGCCGTACCTCGGGCGCCTCGCGGCGCGCCTCGAGTCGCAGGGCGCCGGGCTGGACGCCGCGGCGGCGTTCGTGCAGGAGCTGCTCGAGAACGCGACGGAAGAGCGCGAGCGCTTGCACTACACCGCGGCGCTCCAAGAGATCGAGACCGAGCGTCGCGCGAGGTTCCTCGACGCGGCTCGCGCGGAGTACGTGCGGATCTTCAAGCGCGACATCTCGCGGGTGGACGATCTCGTCTCCGGGCGAGTGCTTCGCAATCTGCCCGCGGATCCCTATGAGAGCGGCTGGGAGATCAGCGAAGAAACCGGTGAAATCGTTTCGGCGGGCATCCGATACCGCTACCGGCTCAGGGGAACGCTCGCGCGCGAGCGCGAGTCGGCGAAGTGAGGGGCAGAGGGGATGGAGCGGGAGACGGTCGTCCGGGTTTCCGGACTCGTTAAGGACTTCCGGCCGGGCCTCGGCTTGCGCAAGAAGCGCGTGCTGCACGGCATCGATCTCGAGGTGAAGCGCGGCGAGCTGTTCGGCTTCATCGGACCGAACGGCGCCGGCAAGACCACGACGCTGAAGATCCTGATGGGTCTGATTCGCGCGACGGCGGGCGAGGCGAGCATTCTCGGCCACGACGTGCGCGAGACCGCCTTCCGCGAGCACATCGGCTTCGCACCCGAGGCGCCGTACTTCTACGACTTCCTGACCGGCGCCGAGATTCTCGACTTCTACGCGAAGCTGTGCGCGGTGCCGGCGCAGCGCCGCCGCGAGCGCGTGCGCGAAGTGCTCGCGCAGGTCGGCCTCGCGCATGCCGCCGACGCGCGGCTGCGCACGTACTCGAAGGGCATGCTCCAGCGCATCGGCATCGCGCAGGCGATCGTGCACGATCCGAGCGTCGTGTTCCTCGACGAGCCGATGAGCGGGCTCGATCCCGTCGGCCGCAAGGAGATCCGCGACCTCGTCGCGCAGCTCTCCGCCGGCGGCAAGACGATCTTCATGAACACGCACATCCTCTCGGACGTGGAGTCGCTGTGCGATCGCGTCGCGATCATCGTGCAGGGCCGCATCGCTTATCAGGGCGTCCTCGACGGCGCGCTGCCGAGCGGCGAGCGCGAGGTCGAGGCGACTTTCTCCGCGCTCTCGCCCGAGCTCGCGGAGGAGGCGGAGTCGCGCTTCGAGGCGAAGCTCTCGGGCCGCGGCGAGCGCGTCACGCTGCGCGTCGCGCACAAGCACGTGAGCGAGCTCGTGCAGGTCGCGCTCGCGCGCGGTGCGATCCTCGAAGAGCTGGAGCCCGTGCGCGCGGATCTCGAGTCGCTGTTCCTCGACGCCGTGGCCGGCAAGATCCCGGGAGGCGCGAAATGAGGTGGCTGAGCGCGACGCTCGCGATCGCGGGCAACACCTGGCGCGACGCGATTCGCAGCAAGGTGCTCTACGTGCTGCTCTTTTTCGCGCTGCTGCTGATCGGCACCAGCGCGGCGCTCTCGACGCTCTCGTACGTCGAGCGCGATCGCATCCTGCAAGACGTGAGCTTCGCCGCGATCCGCTTCTTCGGCGCCGCGATCGCGATCTTCGTCGGCGTCGGCCTGGTGCACCGCGAGGTCGACCGCCGCACGATCTTCACGATCCTCTCGAAGCCGGTGGATCGCAGCGCCTTCATCGCGGGCAAGTACCTCGGCCTGGTCGCCACGCTCTGGATGCTGCTCGCGGTGATGATCGTGTGGTTCGTCGGCATGTCGCTCGCGTCGAGCGCGCCGCTCGACTCCGGCCACGCGACTGCGCTCGGTCTGATCGCGATCGAGTTCGCCGTGGTGGTGGCCTTCGCGACGATGTTCTCGTCGTTCGCCACGCCGTTCCTCGCGGGTTGTTACTCGCTCGGCATCTATCTGATCGGCCACATGACGCGCGACCTCTACGCGATCGGGAGAGCGTCGAGCTCGGAGGCGACACAAACCTTCTCGCTGTGGGTGAAGCGCCTGCTGCCCGACCTCGAGGCGTTCAACCGCACGATCGAGGCGGCGCACCAGCTGCCGATTCCTCCCACCGAGACGGCGTGGGCCGCGGTGATGGGCCTCGCTTGGGTGTTCGGCTTCCTGCTCGTCGCGGTGATGACGTTCGAGCGGCGCGACTTCCGATAGCTTCGCGCGCGAGATGCCTCCGAGCTCCACCGCGACGCTTCTGCCGGCGGGCTTCGCGCTCGTCGGCCTGCTCGGCCTGCTGGTCGGCTCGTTCCTGAACGTGGTGATCCATCGCGTGCCGCGCGGCGAATCCGTCGTGCGCCCGCGCTCGCGCTGCCCCTCGTGCAAGCACGAGATCACGGCGCTCGACAACGTGCCGGTGTTGTCGTGGCTCGCGCTGCGCGGGCGCTGCCGAAAGTGCAGCGCCGCAATCTCGCCCCGCTATCCGCTCGTCGAGCTCGCGACGGGCGCGCTGTTCGTGCTGATCGCGTGGCGCTACGGCGCGACGTGGTTGACGCCACTCTGGTGGATGTTCGGCTCCGGCCTCGTCGTCGCGGCGGGCATCGACTTCGACGAGCGCTGGATCCCCGACTCGATCTCGCTCGGCGGCCTCGCGCTCGGCCTCGGTGCCGTTCCGCTCGCACACTGGCAGCTCGGCGCGGCGTACACGGACGCGCTCGTGCATTCCGGCTTGGGCGCCGCGCTCGGCGGCGGCTTCCTCTGGCTCGTCGGATTCGCGCATGCGCGCGTATCCGTCGCCCTCGGGCGGAAGTTCGAGCACTGGCCCGGCGATGGCGAAGTGCTGCCGAAGCCCGCATCGCTCGACTACTGGACCTGGTTCCCGGGCCTCGGCTTCGGCGACGTGAAGTTGATGGCAGCCGTCGGCGCGTTCCTCGGGCCGATCGGCGTGCTCTACAGCATCGTTCTCGCCGCGCTGATCGGCCTCGCGTTCGGGCTCGCGCCGCTGTTGTTCCGGCGCGAAGCCGCGCCGTTCGGGTTCGCGCCCGCGATCTCGCTCGCCGCGATCGCGGCGGGCCTGCTCTCGACCTCTCACTGACGCGCAGTCGGGCTCTCAACTCCGCGCCGCAACGCACCGAAGCGGTGCTTCATGGAGAGAGGCCGGCGGCTCGAGACCGCTCACGCGCGCGCCCGCTGGCGCCGCGCGATTCGCGTCGCGGCGCTCATCGCGCTGGCGGGCTGCAATCAGATCGAAGTCGCGCGGCCGCGCGACGGCGCGCCGAACGTTCTGCTCATCACGATCGACACGCTGCGCGCGGATCACGTCGGCCCGCGCGGCGAACGCACGAGCCTCACTCCCGCGCTCGATCAGCTCGCCGCTTCGGGAACCTCCTTCACGAATGCGATCGCGACCGTTCCCACGACGCTGCCCTCGCACACCTCGATCCTGACAGGGGTGTATCCGCCGGCGCACGGCGTGCGGCACAACGGCGTCCACAAGCTCGCACCCGACGCCGAAACGGTTGCCCAGCGCTTTCAGGCGGTTGGCTACGCCACCGGCGCGTTCGTGGCCGCCGCCGTGCTCGACGGCATGTTCGGTCTCGATCGCGGCTTTGACGTCTACGACGACCACATGTCTCGGCGAAGCGCCGTTTCGGGCGGGACGTACGAGTTGCCGGGGAACGAAGTCTCGGACAAAGCGATTGCGTGGCTGGCGCAGATCGACCGGCCGTTCTTCGCTTGGGTGCACTACTACGACCCGCACTTCACGTACTCGCCGCCGGAGCCGTTCGCGTCGCGGCACGCGGGAGACCCGTACTCGGGCGAGATCGCATTCGTAGATGCGCAGGTCGGAAGGCTGCTCGATGCGCTGCGAGGGTCGAAGCGTTTCGAGAACACGGTCGTTCTCATCACGTCTGACCATGGCGAGAGTCTGGGCGAGCACGGTGAGGGAACGCACTCGTATCTCGTGTACGAAGGCGTCACGCACGTGCCGTTCATTCTCGCGGGCCCCGGCGTGCCGGCGGGCGTACGCGTCGACGAAGTCGTCTCCAACGCGGGGGCGGCGCAAACGCTGCTCGCGCGCGCGGGCCTCGCGCCGCTGCCGCGCGCGCAGGTGGGCGACCTCCTGCAGTTGGCGCGCAGCGAGAGCGGCGGGGCGGGCTGGGCGTACTCCGAGGCGCTCGCGGGTCAGCTCGATCACGGCTGGGCGCCGCTGCACGCGATTCGGACGGCGCGCTTCCGCTTCATCGAAGCGCCGCGCCCCGAGCTCTACGCGCTCGACGTCGACCCGCGCGAGCAGCGAAACCTGCTGCCGACGCAGGACCCAGCGCAGCTCGAGCGAGTCGCCGAGGCGCGAAGGCAGATCTCCGACCTGATGAGCGAGGCCAAGGCGAGCGTCGCAGCCCCGCTCGACGCCGAGACGCGCGCGCAAATCGAGGCGCTCGGCTACGTCGTTCCGCGTGCGGCCGAAGCGTCCGAGAGCGCGAACGCTCCGGACCCGAAGGATGTGGTGCAGTACGCGGAGCTCGAGCTCGCTTCGACCGGACTCCTCTCCCTCGGACGCCTCGAAGAAGCCGAACAGGTGGCGAGGCTCGGGCTCGCGAAGCTGCCGAACAGCATCGTGCTCGCGCAGAACCTCTGGCGCATCCACGCGCTGCGCGGGCGCAGCGCCGAGGCGCTCGCCGTCGCCGAGGCGGCGGCACAGCGCGCTCCGAGCAACCCGAGCGCGCAGGCTTTGCTCGGTGAAGCGAGGCGTGTGAACGGAGATCTCCGGGGCGCGGTCGCGGCCTTCGAGCGCGCGCGCGCGCTCGACCCTGCGCTGCCCGAGGCCCACTTCGCGTTGTTTGTGAAGCGCGCGATCGGAGCGCCCATCGAGGAGCTCGAAGCGCTCGCGCGTGCTGGCCTCGACGCGGGAGGCCGGAGCACACGCGCGTACGAGGCGTGCGGACGCGCCTGGGAGTCCGTTCGCGAGTACGAGCGCGCGCTCGACTGTTTTCAGAGCGGTCTCGAAGACGGCCAGGGCGACGAGAGCCGGCTGCACATGCTCCTCGCGATCCACGCGGCTCGACTCGGCGACGACGAGCTGCTCGCGGCGCACGCGGCGCAAGCGGGCCCCGCCGCACGCGATCTCGATCTGGCGCGCGAGCTGGGCATCGCCTTCGCCGCCCGCGGACAAAGCGAACGCGCCGAGGCGATCTTCCGGTTTCTCGCAGTTCGCGATCTCTCTGGCGGCGCACAGCGGATGCTCGAGAAGCTCGAGCGCGAACGCCGGCAGCGAAGTCGAGGCTGAGCGCGCGGTCGCGAGAGCGACATCGCGGCGCCCGCGCAGTTACCGTCGCGCCTTCGCGCCGAGCGCGGAGGGGACATGGCCGAGACGAACGCTGAGCAACGCGCCTACTGGAACGAGCAGGCGGGCCCCATCTGGGTCGCGATGCAGGAGCGCATGGATGTGCAGATCGGCGCGCACGGCGAGCGCGCGCTGCGCGTGCTCGCGGCGCAGCCGGGCGAGCGTGTGCTCGATGTCGGCTGCGGCTGCGGCGACACCGCGCTCGCGATCGCGCGCGCGGTCGGCGCGAGCGGGCGCGTGCTCGGCGTCGACATCTCCGCCCCGATGCTCGCGCGGGCCCGCGAGCGCGCGGCGGCTGCGGGCCTGACCAGTACCACGTTCGAGCTCGCCGACGCGCAGACGCACGCGCTTGCGGCGGGCGCCTTCGACGCGCTCTTCTCGCGCTTCGGCGTGATGTTCTTCGAGGCGCCTGGCGCGGCCTTCACGAACCTCGCGCGCGCGCTGCGGCCCGGCGGGCGCGTCGTGTTCGCGTGCTGGCAGCCCGTGGCGCATAACCTCTGGGTCGCGGCGCCGATGAGCGCGCTGGCTGGCGTGCTCACGCTGCCGCCGCCTCCTCCGCCCGGCGCGCCCGGTCCCTTCGCGTTCGGCGACCCCGAGCGCGTGCGCGGGATCCTCGGCGAAGCGGGCCTTCGCGAGATCGAGCTCCGCAGCGAGTCGCTGCCGATGGCCTTCGGCGGAGTCGACGAGGCTGCGGCATTCCTCACGGACCTCGGCCCCGCGAGCCGCGCCATCCGCGAAGCCGGCGGCGGCGACGAGCTGCGCGCGAAGTGCACCGAGGCGATCAAAGCCGCCATCGCGCCTCACGCGCGAGGGGGCAAGGTGGAGCTGGGCAGCGCGATCTGGGTCGTGAGCGCGAGAAAGCCAGCCTAAAGCCCCTCGCGCGGTCGTTCCGAAGGCTTATTCTGCGCCGCCTGTTCCCCGATCGTCTAACGGTAGGACCGCAGATTCTGACTCTGCTAGTCGAGGTTCGAATCCTCGTCGGGGATCCAGTTCTTCGTGGGCTTCGCTCGGCTCTGTTTGGGTGAATCGTGGCATCACGAGTTGACCGCCTCGCTGCGCGCCGACTGAGCGAGCTGTCGCTCGCTCGGTCGGCTTGCTGGGGATCGGGGTTGGTCCGCTCACCTTCGTTTCGAGCAGGTAGCTAGGTAGAACCGCCATGAAGCTCGCCATCGATTCGCTGACCGAGACGCCCGTCGCGTTTCAGTTCACGGCCACGCCGCAGTGGTTTCGGGAGCGGTTTGCGGGGGGTGCGGCGCCGCGGGAGGGGCTGAGCGAGGCGCTCGCGATCGAGGGGCGGGCGTATCGGGCGGCGGCGGACGTGCTGGTCGAGGGGAGCGTGCGCGGCGAGGTCGAGCTCGGATGCAGCCGATGCCTCCGCCGCTATCGTGCGCCGGTCCGCGAGCCCTTCCGCCTCGTGCTGGAGCCCGCCGGAGCCAGAGTTCCTGCAGATCCCGAGGGCGCCGAAGCTCTCTCCAGCGATGGCGTGTACCTGGGCGACGAGGCGGAGACGGGTTGGTTCCGCGGGCAGGAAATCAGGCTCGATCGCTTCATCGGAGAGGTCATCTCGCTCGCGTTGCCCATGCAGCCGCTTTGCCGGGAGGAGTGCAAAGGGCTGTGCCCGCGCTGTGGCGTGGACCGCAACGCCGAGTCGTGCAACTGTGCCGAGTCCCGCCCCGAATCCCCGTTTGCCGTGCTGAGCAAGCTCAAAAGGCCAGGCCCGGCGCCTCAGTCCTAAGTCTCGATCGGAGAGAGCAATGTCCGCGGTCCCGAAGAAGAAAGTCTCGAAGTCGCGCAAGAACATGCGCCGCAGCCACCACCACCTCGCGAACCCGGCTAGCGCCGCGTGCCCGAAGTGCGGCGAGCCGCGCGCGCCGCACCGCGTGTGCCGCTTCTGCGGCACGTACGACGGGCGGCAGGTGCTGAAGGTCGACGACGAGGAGTAGGGCGTTGCTCGCGCTCCTCTTCCCCGGGCAGGGCTCGCAGGCGGTCGGGATGGGCCGCGACGTGTTCGACGCGTCGCCCGCCGCCCGCGCCGTGTTCGAGGCGGCGGATCGCGCGCTCGGCTTCTCGATCTCGAAGCTGTGCTTCGAGGGACCCGAGGACGAGCTGCGCCGCACCGAGATCCAGCAGCCCGCGATCGTCACGACCAGCATCGCATTGCTGCGCGCCGTCGAGGAGAAGCTTCCCCTCGCGCCGCGTTTCGTCGCCGGCCACAGCCTCGGCGAGTACTCGGCGCTCGTCGCCGCGGGTGCGCTGTCGCTCGAAGACGCCGTCGTGCTCGTGAACAAGCGCGGGCGCTTCATGCAGGAGGCGGTGCCGGCCGGGAAGGGCGCGATGGCGGCGCTGATGGGCCTCGAGCCGGCGAGCGTCGACGAGGCGTGCCGGACCGCAGCGGCGGAGACGGGCCTCGTGGTCTCGCCCGCGAACTACAACTCCTCGCAGCAGATCGTGATCGCGGGCGACGCGAGCGCCGTCGAGCGGGCCATCGCCGTCGCGAAAGAGCGCGGTGCGAAGCGCGCGGTGCCGCTGCCGGTGAGCGCACCCTTCCACTGCGCGCTGATGCGGCCCGCGGCCGAGCGGCTCGCGGGTGAGCTCGCGCGCGTGAAGTTCGCGGACCCGCGTGTCCCGGTGATCACGAACGTCGAGGCCGCGCCGAATGCCAGCGGCTCGCGCATCCCCGCGCTGCTCGAGCAGCAGGTCACTGCGCCGGTGCGCTTCATCGAGTCGGTCAAGCAGCTCGCGGCGCTCGGCGTGACGCGCGTGATCGAGATTGGGCCGGGTTCGGTGCTCACGGGCCTCGTCGCACGCATCGAGCGCGGGATCGAGCGGGCGAACGTTTCGTCCCTGGAAGAAGTGAACGCGGTGGTGGCGAGCGGCGCTGCGGCGTAGGTTGCCGCCACCGGGGACGACGAGAGGGGGTCGAACATGGATGCGGGTCTCGCCAAGCGAGTCGAGGCGATCATCGTCGAGCAGCTCGGCGTCACGCCAGAAGAGGTCGTGCCCGAGGCGAACTTCATCGACGACCTCGGCGCCGACTCGCTCGACATCGTCGAGCTCGTGATGGCGATGGAAGAAGAGTTCGACATCGAGATTCCCGACGAGCACGCGGAGCGCCTGCAGACGATTGGCTCCGCGGTCGAGTACCTCAAGGAACGCCTCGCTTCGTAGGCGTCTTCCGATCGAGCCGGAGCACCACGTGTCAGCGGCGCAAGAAATCGTGGTCACCGGCGTCGGCTGTGTTTCGCCGCTCGGCACGAGCGCGGCGGAGACCTGGGACGCGATCGTCGCAGGGAAGGGCGGCATCGCGGCGCTGCCCGAAGAGTTCGACGCGCGGCTCGAGGTGCGCATCGCCGGGCTCGTGACCGGCGAGCTGAACCCCGGCGAGGTGGAGCGCAAAGAGCTGCGCCGCATGGACCGCGCGATCCTGCTCGCGCTGTGCGCCGCGCGCGAGGCGCTCGCGGACGCGCAGCTGTCAGGGCGTGTGGGCAGCGCGGTGGATCGCGACCGCATCGGCGTCGCGATCGGCTCCGGCATCGGCGGCATCCACACGCTCACGCAGCAGGACCGCATCTACGTCGAGAAGGGGCCGACGCGCATCTCGCCCTTCTTCATCCCGATGACTCTCGCGAACATGCCAGCCGGCGTGGTCGCGATTCACCACGGCTTGCGCGGCCCGAACTTGTGTCACGTGACCGCCTGCGCGAGCGGCGCCCACGCGATCGGCGAGTCGCTTCGCTTGTTACGCGCGGGCGAGGCCGACGCGATGGTCGTCGGCGCCACCGAGGCCGCCGTCGTCGATCTCGTGATCGCGGGCTTCACGAACATGCAGGCGCTCTCGAAGCGCAACGCGGAGCCCGCGCGCGCGAGCCGGCCGTTCGACGCGGAGCGCGACGGCTTCGTGCTCGGCGAAGGCGCTGCGGTGCTGGTGATCGAGCGCGCCGAGCACGCGCGCGCCCGCGGCGCGCCGGTGCGCGCGAGGCTGCTCGGCTACGGCGCCTCCGCCGACGCCGCACACATGGCCGCGCCCGATCCCGAGAGCGGCGGCGCGCTGCGCTGCATGAAAGCTGCGCTCGCGAACGCCGGCCTCGCGCCCACGGACGTGGACTACGTGAACGCGCACGCCACCAGCACGCCCGCGGGCGACGTGGTGGAGGCGAAGGCGCTGCGGGACGTGTTCGGCGCGCACACGGACCGCCTCGCGGTGTCCTCGACGAAGGGCGCGACGGGCCACCTGCTCGGCGCCGCCGGCGCGCTCGAAGCGCTGCTGACGGTGCGTTCGCTCGAGACGGGTATGTTGCCGCCGACGCTGAATCTCGATCGGCCCGACCCGGAATGCATGCTCGACCACGTCGCGAACAAGGCCCGCGCTGCGCGGGTGCGCGTCGCGCTGAGCAACAGCTTCGGGTTCGGCGGCGTGAACGCGGCGTTGGTTTTCGGCAGCAAGGATTCCTAATGAAAGAGGCCCGCAAGTCGCAGCGCAGCTGCGACGCGCAGCGAGCCGAAGGCGAGCGAAGTCAACACAGCCTGAAGCAGCAAGCCGCGTCGGCTGCGACGCGGCGCGCAGTGAGCCGCAGGCGAACGGAGATCGCAAAGATGGCCGATGTGATCGCGATGGGCGGCGACCACCGTGGGTTCGCGCTGAAGAAGGCGCTGCGCGAGAAGCTCGAAGCGGCGGGCTACGCGGTGGTCGACTACGGCCCGAACAGCGCCGACTCGGTGAGCTACCCCGAGTTCGCGGCGCCCGCGGCGCGCGCAGTCTCCACGGGCGCGGCCTCGCGCGGCATCGTGATCTGCGGCAGCGGCCTCGGCGTGATGTACACCGCGAACCGCTTTCCGCGCGTCCGCGCCGCGCTCGTGCACGACGCCGACACCGCCGCCGTCGCGCGCCAGCACAACGACGCGAACATGCTCGCGCTCGCCGGCGACAAGACCGATCCCGCGACGGCGTGGGCGATCGTCGAGCGCTGGCTCGCGACGCCGTTCGAGGGCGGGCGTCACGCCGGCCGCGTCGCGGCGATCGACACGCTCACGAAGTCGCACGACGGCGCGCTCGAAGCGGCGGACCCGATCGTCGCCGACATCCTGCGGCGCGAAGCGCGCCGGCAGGCGGAGGGCCTCGAGCTGATCGCGTCGGAGAACTTCGTCTCCGAGGCCGTGCTCGAAGCGGTCGGTTCCGTCGGCACCAACAAGTACGCCGAGGGCTATCCGGGCCGGCGCTTCTACGGCGGCTGCGAAGTGCTCGACGAAGTCGAGGAGCTCGCGGTCGCGCGCGCCAAGACGCTGTTCGGCTGCGAGCACGCGAACGTCCAGCCGCACTCGGGCTCGCAGGCGAACGAGAGCATCTACCGCGCCGTGCTGAAGCCGGGCGACACCATCCTCGCGATGAATCTCGATCACGGCGGGCACCTGACGCACGGCAGCCCGGTGAACTTCTCGGGGCAGCTCTACAAGATCGTCCCTTACGGCGTGCGCGAGAGCGACGAGCGCATCGACTACGACCAGCTGCGCGACCTCGCGCGCGCGCATCACCCGAAGCTGATCCAGTGCGGCGCGACGGCGTACTCGCGCGTGATCGACTTCGCACGCTTCCGCGAGATCGCCGACGAAGTCGGCGCGCTCTTGTTCGCCGACATCGCGCACATTGCCGGCTTGGTCGCGACGGGCCATCACCCAAGCCCCGTCGGCAAAGCGCAGCTGATCGGCACCACCACGCACAAGACGCTGCGCGGCCCGCGCGGCGGCATGATCCTGTGCGACGCCGCGTTCGCGAAGGCCGTCGACAGCGCGGTGTTCCCGGGCGGGCAGGGCGGCCCGCTCATGCACGTGATCGCGGCGAAGGCGGTCGCGTTCCGCGAGGCGCTCGCGCCGAGCTTCGGCGATTACTGCGCGCAGATCGTCGCGAATGCGCGCGTGCTGGCCGACGGGCTGGCGCAGCGAGGCTTCAAGATCGTCTCGGGCGGCACGGACAATCACCTGTTCCTGCTCTCGCTGCTCGGCCGCGAGCTGAGCGGAAGGAAGGCACAGGAGGCGCTCGAGCTCGCGGGCATCACCGCGAATCGAAACATGGTGCCGTTCGACACGCGCACGCCCTTCGTCACCTCCGGCCTGCGCTTCGGCACGCCGGCGATGACGACGCGCGGCCTCCGCGAGGGCGAGATGCGAGAGATCGCGGGGCTCGTCGCCCGTGTGCTGGATGCGCCGGCGGACGAGGCGGTACGCACTGCCGTGCGCGCCGACGTGCTCGCCCTCTGTGCGCGCTTCCCGCTCTACCCGACGCGCTGGCGTCGCGAGCAGTAGTCAGGGAGGTCGCGCCTCGTGCAGTGCCCGTACTGCAACGACCCGTCGAATCGCGTGATCGACTCGCGCCTCACGCGCGAGGGTCAGGAGATTCGGCGCCGGCGCGAGTGCGACGAGTGCGGGCGGCGCTTCACCACGCGCGAGCGCGTCGAAGAGCTGGTGCCGAAGATCATCAAGCGCGACGAACGCCGCGAAGAGTTCAGCCGCGCGAAGCTCGAGCACTCGATCCAGAAGGCCGTGGTGAAGCGGCCGATCTCCGAAGACGCGATCCAAAACATGATCGACCGCATCGAGACCAGGCTCGCCGAGACGGGCGACTCCGAGGTGCCGACGCGCCGTGTCGGCGAGCTCGCACTCGAGGAGCTGAGCGCCGTCGACGCAATCGCAGCCTCGCGTTTCGCCTCGGTCTTTCACGACTGGAAGAGCCCCGCCGACTACGAAGCCTTCTTCGCGACGTTGGCTGCGCGCGACGAAGACGAATCCCGCTAGGCGAGCCATGCGCCCCGAAGAAGCCATGCAGCTCGCACTCGCACGAGCGCGCCGCGCGTCGGGGCGCACGTTCCCGAATCCCGCGGTGGGCGCCGTCGTGCTGCGAGGCGCGAAGGTGTTGGGTGCGGGCGAGACGCAGCCGCCGGGCTCGGCGCACGCCGAGGTGCGCGCGATCCGGCAGGCGCTGCGCCGCCACGGTGAGCGCGCGCTGCGCGGGGCCACGCTCGCCGTGACGCTCGAGCCGTGCGGGCATCACGGCCGCACGCCGCCGTGCACCGACGCGATTCGCGCTGCCGGAATCGCGCGCGTGTGGATCGGCGCGCGCGATCCGCATCCGCTCGTGTCGGGCCGCGGCATTCGCGCGCTGCGCCGCGCGGGCATCGAGGTCGTGACGGACGTGCTCGCCGCCGAGTGCGTCTACCAGCACCGCGGCTTCTTCTCCGTGCAGGAGCGCGGCCGACCGTGGGTGGCGCTGAAGCTGGCGGCGACCCTCGACGGGCGCATCGCGACGGCGCGCGGCGAGTCACGCTGGATCACGGGCGAGCCCGCGCGCGCACTTGCGCACCAGCTGCGCGACGTGGCCGACGCGGTGATGGTGGGCGCCGGCACTGCGCTCGCGGACGACCCCGCGCTCACCGTGCGCACGCCTGCGGGCGAGCTCGTGCGAGCGCCGGTGCGCGTCGTCGTCGACAGCGCGCTCGCCACGCCGCCGCGGCTTGCGCTCTATCGCGACGCCTACGCAGACCGCACGTGGCTGCTCACCGCACACGGCCACCCCGCGCGCGCGCTCGCGGCGCGCACGGCGCGCGGCGCCCGCACGCTCGAAGCGCCGAAGCGCGGCAAGCACCTCGACCTCGAGCGCGCGCTCGCCCAGCTCGCAGGCGCAGGTCTCACGCAGATCTTGGTCGAGGGCGGCGGCGGGCTCGCGGCGGCGCTGCTGCGCGCGCGGCTCGTCGACGAGCTGCACTGGTTCGTCGCGCCGAGTGTGATCGGCGGCGACGGCAGGCCTGCGGTCGCCGCACTCGGGCTCACAAAGCTCGCGGATCGTGCTCAGTTCGAGCTGCGAAGCATGCGACGCCTCGGTTCGGATCTGTACGTTCACGCCACCTTCCGACCGTGAGCGTCTCACCCACGTGCGCACCTACCCGAGCGATCGCGATGCAGCCGGCCTCCGCTTCGCGGTGGTCGTCGGCCGCTTCAACCACCCGATCTCGTCCGCGCTGCTCGAAGGCTGCCGTGAGGAGCTGACTTCGCGGGGCGCGAGCGGCGACGACGTGCACGTCGCCTGGGTCCCGGGCGCGTTCGAGATTCCGCTCGCGGCGCGCAAGCTCGCCGAGAGCGGGCGCTACGACGCGATCGTCACGCTCGGTGCCGTGATTCGCGGCGGCACCCCGCACTTCGAGTACGTGTGCCAAGGCGTCACCGACGGCGTCGGCGCCGTCATGCGCGACACCGGCGTGCCCGTCGCGTTCGGCGTGCTCACCACGGACGATGTCGACTCCGCGCTCGCTCGCGCGGGCGGCAGCGAGGGGAACAAGGGCGTCGAGGCGGCGCTCGCGGCAGTGGAGATGGCGCGCCTCGTGCGCGCGCTCGCGAAGCCGCCCGAGGTCGAGTCGTGAGCGCGAAGCAGAGCGCGCCGCGGCATCGCTCGCGTGAGGCGGCGCTGCAGGCGCTCTACGCCGCCGACATGTCCGGCGAGGCGGATCTCTCCCGCGCGCAGGCTTCGCTCGAGGCGCTCGCCGAGCACTTCGAGCTGCCCGCCGGTGCGCGGGCGTTCGCGAAGGAGCTCGTGCTCGGCGTCGCGTCGAATCGCGACGACATCGACGCGCGCATCACCGCGGTCGCGCATCGCTGGCGGCTCGAGCGCATGGCCGCGGTCGATCGCAACGTGCTGCGCCTCGCGGCCTACGAGATCGTGTACGCGGACACGCCGCGCGAAGTCGCGATCGACGAGGCCGTCGAGCTGGCGCGCCGCTTCGGCGACGACGCTTCGCCGCGCTTCGTGAACGGCGTGCTCGACGCGCTCGCGCGGGCGGCGGAGTCGCCGCGATGAGCGTGGTGCTGCCGGTCGGTCTCGATGCGCGCACGTTCCAGCGCGTCCCGTGCGACCTGATCGCCGCGCCGCTGTTCGCGACGGGCCTGCCGATGCGCGGGCCCGCCGCGTGGCTCGACTGGCGACTGTGTGGACTCGCGGCGCGGGCCGCCGCGAGCGCGCCCGCCGCCGCTCGCGGCAGCGGCGTGCTCCTGTTGCCCGCGCGC
>Ga0194121_10000191_pt1 | contig 107626 bp, 92 predicted proteins | sample TA2MahCa50mmetaG_FD_148609 | JGI IMG/M metagenome (GOLD analysis project Ga0194121, IMG submission 148609) | Freshwater microbial communities from Lake Tanganyika, Tanzania - TA2015020 Mahale Deep Cast 50m | ecosystem: Environmental > Aquatic > Freshwater > Lake | place: Tanzania: Lake... | reverse complement strand
CGCGGGGTGCGAGAGGTCGAGTGCGGCGGCGTGCAGCTCGATGGCGCCGTCTCCGACCGCCGGGATGTCGGCCTGCGCGGCCACGGTGCCCCCGGCGACCCAGTGCCCGACGAGCGGAACGACGCGACCGCGAGCGCCCGCGCGCGGCGCATCCTCGGGCTCCGCTCCCAGCGAGAGCTCGCCCTCGAGCAGGACGCGTCCGCGCAGCTCGTTGATGCGCACGCGGAAGGCCTCGGGCTGCACCTCGACGCCCAAGCGCGGCTCGACCTCGGCGCGCCATGTCCTGCGGCCGCCATAGGCGCCGATCCCGGCCATGCGGAAACGCGCGTCCGCGCGACCCGTCGCGTTGAGCGAGCCGAGCACGGACTCGACCTCGGGCAGTTCCTGCGCCAGCGCCGTGCGATCGTTGCCGCGCAGTCCGATGCCGCGCGCATCGACCTCGATCACTTCGAGGCTGCGCGGCGCGTCCGCGGGGCTCGGCAGGTCCTGTAGGCGGCCGCGCACGAAGACCTCGGCGCCCTGCAGCGAGCGCGCCTCGAGGTCGAGCGTCGTCGCCGCCAGCCGCCGCGGATCCCAAGTGAACTCGATCCGTCCGAGGACTTCGACCAGCGGCAGCGGCAGGCCGTCCCAGCGCGCGCTGACATCCTCGAGTTCGACCACGAGGTGGCAGCTTTGCGCGGCCGCCCCTTGCATGTGCAGGCGCGTCACCACGGAGGCGTGGCCGCCGGAGGGAGAAAACGAGGGGAAAATGAAGCCGGTGCCGGAGAGACCGTGCAGTCCCTGCTCCAGCGCAGGACCGACCGGAATGCCGTGGCCGCCCACGCGCAGGTCGAGCCACGCGGGAGCGTCGCTCGCGAGGTCGAGCTGCACGAGGCCGTCCGCGAAGCCCGGCTGAGAGTCGCGCGTGCCGCCGGAGTGCGCGCCGAGCACGCCGACGATGCCCAGACGCGAGGGGCGTGCGAGCGCCGCATCGTGCAAGGCGAGCAGGCGCCCTTGCGTGCGCTCGACGCGCATGGGGAAGCCCTCGCGCAGGCTCTCGGAGTCCAGCACCCCCGCATAGCACAGGCTCACGGTGCCGCCGAGGTCGATATCGACGACGACCTCCGGGCTCAGAGCCGCCGTGGAGAGAGCGATCGAGCTCGCCCGCGGCCAGCGTGCACCCACGAGCGCGTCGACGGTGCCGATCGGATCGGTGATCCGCCACAGCTCCTCGAGCTCGTCGCCGTAGCCCGTCGCTCGCGCGAGCTCGCGCGTCAGCGGCACGCTCGGTGCGTGCAGCCACGCGCGCGCGGAGTGTTGCGCGCCTGCGTTGGCTCCGAACTGCGCCCACAGGTTCGCCTCGTGACCGTCCCAGCGCGCCGCGATGTGCGCGGTGGAACGCCATGACGCGGGCTCGAGCAGACCTGCGAGGTTCGGCGCAGCGCACAGCGCCTCGACATCGCCGCGCACATCGACGAGCGGCACCGGCGAGGTCGGCAGCGCGAGCGAGCCGTCGGCGACGCGCAGGCGCAGGCGACCGGACGAGGGCGCGCTTTCGTCGAGCGCGAAGCGCGCCTCGAGCTCGATCGACAGCCGCGCGCTCGGCTTCCACGCGCGCACGGGCCCGGCCGGGGAAGCGGGGGGAATCGCGCTGGAGTCGACGGGCACGCCCTCGCAGGACGCGGCCAGCCGGATGCGGCCGTGCGCGTCGCGTTCGCCCGAGAGAAACACCTGCGCCTCGCTCGCGGCCTCGGAGTCGGCGAAGGCCGGTTGAATCCGGCCCTCGATGCGCGGCACGCCATCGGCGGCGGCGCGGAAGAGCAGGTCGACATCGCCCAGCGCGAGCCGTCCCCAGTCGGGATGCAGCCAGTCGCAGCGCACGCGCTCGATGACGAGCGCCGGGACATGCGGCGTGGCACTCTCGTCGCCCGAGCCAGCGCTCGAGCGGCGCGCGAGCGCGGATTCCCAGCGCTCGAGCAGCTCGCTGGAGAGTTCGACGCGTCCACCGCGCACATCGATGCGTGCGGGACGCAGGTTGCCGTCGGCGAGCTCGAGCGCGATCTCGACCTCGCGCAGCACGAACGGCTGCGCGTTCCCCGCCAGCGTCACGCCGTGCAGCGTCAGGCTGGGGCCGAACCAGTCGAGTTCGGCCGCCTCGATCTCGAGTTCGAGGCCGAGCTCCGCGGCGAGCGCGCGGCGCACCTCGTCGCGCAGTCCGCCAGAGCGCTCGAAGCGGTAGAGCAGCGCCGCGCTCCCGAGCGCCGCGAGCGAGGTCGCGAAGCCGGTCCAACGCAGCGCCGTGGCGACTCGCGAGCTCACGTGCGCTCGTGCGGGACGAGCTCGTGCGCGCCGTTGCGCGGCAGGACCGGTGCGCTCGCGCGGGGCACGAGCATCGTCGGCGGCAGCTCCGCGAGTTCCTCGCCGCCCTTGTAGATGCGTTCGACGCGCTTGCCGACGGCGCACGAGAGCTCGTAGGCGATCGTGCCGACCTGCTGGGCGAGATCCTCGAGCGTGATGCGCTCCGAGCCCTGTTCTCCGACGAGCGTCACGCGGTCACCGACGCTCACGCCGGGGATCTGCCCGACATCGATCGAGGTGTAGTCCATCGAGACCCGTCCGACGATCGGCGCGCGTCGGCCGCGCACGAGCACCTGGCCGCGGTTCCCAAGGCGCCAAGCGAGTCCGTCGTTGTAGCCGATTGGCAAGGTCGCGATGCGCGTCGGCGCCGGCGCGGTCCATGTGCCGCTGTAGCCGATTCTGGCGCCGGCGGGCACATCCTTGAGGAAGATGATCTGGCTGTGCAGGCTCATCACGGGCCGCAGCGACTCGGCGCTGCGCATCGAGCCGGGCAGCACGCCGTAGGCGCTGATGCCCGGTCGCACGCAGTCGTACTGGGGCTGGATGCCGCTGAACACGCACGACGAGTTCGCGGCGTGCACCCAGCCGCGCAGCAGCCCGCGCGCGCGCGCGCGCGTGAGCACATCCTCGAACACGCGCAGCTGTCCGAGCGTGAACTCGTCGTTCATGCCGTCGGAGGCCGCCATGTGCGTCATCACGCCCGCGAGCTCGAGGTTCGGTGAGGCGTGCACGAGCTCGAGCAACTCGAGCGCCTTGCTCGGCAGCACGCCGAGTCGGCCGAGGCCCGTGTCGATCTTGAGGTGCACCCGCGCGCGCTCGCCGAGGCGAGCGGCGAGCTCGTCGAGCGAGCGCGCGCGATCGCTCGAGTGCAGACCGATCTCGATGCCGTGGCGCAGCGCCGCGCTCGCTTCCTCGTCGACGATCGTGCCGAGCACGAGGATGCGCGCGCGCACGCCCGACTTGCGCAGCTCGAGCGCCTCGCCCGAAGTACCGACGCCGAAGGCGCTCACGCCCGAGCGCAACGCATGGTGCGCGATCGCGACGGCGCCGTGCCCGTAGGCATCCGCCTTGACGACGAGCATCACGCGCACGCGCGGCTCGAGGCGCGCGCGGATCTCGGACAGGTTGTGGGTGAGGGCGTCGAGGTCGATCTCTGCCCAAGCTCGGTAGGCGTCCACGCGCGCCCGAAGATCCCACTCGAGCGCGCGGATTTCAACGCCGCTGCGAGCGCATTGCGAACGGTCGCAGGTAGAGCGGCTCGACGCTGCCGAGCGCTCCGCGCGCCGCGCGCGCGCGGCCGAGCTCGAGCAAGGCCGCCGCCGTCGGCGTCGCCGAACGCACGCAGTGGGGGCGGGCTGGGCTGGCGAGCGCCGCGGCCGCGAGCGCGGCGTCGTCGGCGAGCACCACGGTCGTTCCCAGCGTCGCCGTCGCGAGCTCGCCCGCCCTGGTCACCTCGGGGGCGAGCAGCACCTCGAGCTGCTGCTCGGTGCGCCGGTAGCGAGCCACATAGAGCTCACCGGCGCGGGCGTCTTGCAGCACCAGACCCTCCTCTCCGGGCCGCAGCTGCTCGTAGGCGGCGGCTTCGAACGACGGCACCCCGCACAGGCGCGCGCCGCTCGCTCGCGCGAGGCCGAGGGCGATGGCGGCGCCGACCCGCAGCCCGGTGTAGCTGCCGGGGCCGGTCCCCACGACGATCAGCGCGAGTTCTCGCGGGCTCGCGCCCAGCTCCCCGAGCATGCGTTCGAGCGCCGGCAGCAAGTCCGCGGCGTGGGCTCGTGCAGCCGCGAGCGTCTGGACGAGGGTCCGAGGCCCCCGCGCGACGGCCAGCGCCGGAGTGCGGGTCGAGGTCTCGAGCGCGAGGACCAGACCGCGGTCGGCGGCGGCGCCGCTCACGCGCCGAGCTCGGTCGCGAGCAGCTTCGCGAGCCCTTGAGCGTGGGACTGGATGGTCGCGTGCTCCGGCCCTTCGACCATCACGCGCGCGATCGGCTCGGTGCCCGAGTAGCGCAGCAGCACGCGCCCGTCGTCGCCGAGCTCGCGCTCGATCGAGTTCACGGCCGCCACGATCGAGGGAATCCCCGACAGCGACGGCTTGCGCGCCACGCGCACATTGACGAGCACTTGCGGGAAGGCCCGATAGGCGCCGGCGAGCTCCGAGAGCGGCTTGCCGGTCGCGACCATGGCGCGCAGCACGCGCAGGGCGGTGTAGATGCCGTCGCCGATCAGGTAGTTGTCGCGCCCGAACACGATGTGGCCCGACTGCTCGCCGCCGAGCGGGAGTTTCTCGCGCTCGAGGGCCTCGACCACATGCCGGTCGCCGACGCCGACCGAGAGCACCGTCACGCCGACATCGCGCAGGGCGCGCTGCAGGCCCTTGTTGCTCATCACCGTCGCCACCACGCGCTTGTCCTTCCAGCGCGGGCCCTCGTGACGTCCGCAGATGGTCAGGATCGCGTCGCCGTCGACCAGCGCGCCGCGCTCGTCGACGAGCAGGCAGCGGTCGCCGTCGCCGTCGAGCGCGATGCCGACCTGAGCACCCAGACGCCGCACCTCGGCTTGCAGGGCCTCGGGATGCGTCGAGCCGCAGCCGTGGTTGATGTTCTCGCCGTCGGGCTCCGCGTGCAGCGCGATCGTGCGCGCGCCGAGGCGACCGAAGACGCGCGGGGCAACGCGGCTCGAGCCGCCGTGGGAGCAATCGACCACGACCGACCCTCCCGCGAGCGAGAGACCCGCGCCCGCCTTGTCGACGAGGTAGGTGAGGTAGCTCTGTTCGATCTGCGGGTCGAGCAGCGGCGGCGCACCCGTGCCGCTCGCGCGCGTGTCGGCGTGGAGCCGCGCTTCGATCGCCAGCTCCTCTTCGTCGGAGAGCTTGCGACCGCTCGGCCCGAACAGCTTGACGCCGTTGTCCTCGGCCGGATTGTGGGACGCGGAGATCATGCCGCCGAGGTCGAACTCGCGCAGGCGCGTGAGCAGGGCGAGGCCGGGCGTGCTGATCAGCCCAGCGCTGGTGACGGCGTAGCCGCACTCGGAGAGTCCGCGCGCGAGCGCCGCCTCGAGCTCCGGACCCGAGCGTCGACCGTCGTGGCCAACGAGCGCCGCGGGACGCGACTTGCTGCCGCCGAGCACGACACCGGCGTGGCGACCGAGCGCCGAGACGCAGCCGACGCTGAGCCAGCCTTCGCCCGCCTTGCCGCGGACGCCGTCGGTTCCAAAGATGCGCGTTCCTGTCACGGTGCGTTCCTCGCGCACGATTGTGCCGATCAGGAGGCGCGAGGGAAAGCGGCGCGGCGCCGGGAGCCTGCGTCCGAGCACGCGCGCCGCGTGCGAGCGTGTCGGAGCGCGAGCGAACGCGGCGGTCGCTCGCCTGCGTGCGGGGGTCAGGCCGGCGAGAGTCCGGGCGAGCTGGGCAGGTCGCCGAACTTGCCGTTGCCCGCCACCTTCGGTGGGCCCTTGCGATCCGGAATGCCGACCGGTGCCGTGGGCGGCGGACCGCTGGGGCGCAGGCTCTCGACCGTCTCGCCGCGCACGAGGCGCGCGATCTCGTCGCCGTTGAGCGTCTCGTGCAGCAGCAGAGCCTGCGTGATGCGCTCGATCTCGTCGCGATTGTCGGTCACGATCGCGAGCGCGCGCTGGTGAGCCTCCGTGAGCAGGCGCCGCACTTCCTCGTCGATCTCGCGCGCCGTGGTCTCGCTGTGGTCGCGGCTGCGGCCGAGCTCGGTTCCGAGGAACTCCGAGCCTTGGCGCTCGGCGTAGTTGATCGGCCCGATCTTCTCGCTCATCCCGAACTCGGTGACCATGGCCTTGGCCATCTCCGTGGCGCGCTTGATGTCGTCGAAGGCGCCGGCGGAGATGTCGCCGCAGAAGACCTCTTCGGCGGCGCGGCCACCGAAGGCCAGCGCGAGCTGGCCGAGCATGCGCTTCTTCTGCATGTGGTAGCTCTCCTTTTCGGGCATGATCCAGGTCACGCCGAGCGAGCGCCCGCGCGGCACGATCGAGACCTTGTGGGGATCGTCGATCTCCGGGATCGTCGCCGCTACGACCGTGTGACCGGCCTCGTGGTAGGCGGTGATCTTCTTGTCCTCGAGCTCCACCTTGCGCGACTTCTTCTGGCGGCCGTAGCGCACCTTCTCGCGGGCCTCGTCGAGCTCCTCGAGCGTGATGGCCTCCTTCTTCGAGAGCACGGCGCGGATGGCGGCCTCGTTGACGATCGCGGCGAGGTCGGCGCCGGAGTAGCCGGGCGTCAGCTTGGCGATCGTGGTCGGAACCGCGTCCGGCGCGGTCTTCACCTTCTTCAGGTGCACCCGCAGGATCTCTTCGCGGCCCTCGAAGTCGGGCAGCTCGATCGTCACCTCGCGGTCGAAGCGGCCCGGGCGCAGGAGCGCGGGGTCGAGCACATCGGGGCGGTTGGTGGCGGCGATGACGATGATGCCCTCGTCGGTGCCGAAGCCATCCATCTCGACGAGGATCGCGTTGAGCGTCTGCTCGCGCTCGTCGTGGCCGCCGCCCATGCCGCTGCCGCGACGGCGACCGACGGCGTCGATCTCGTCGAGGAAGATGATGCAGGGCGAGTTCTCGCGGGCCTGCTTGAACAGGTCGCGCACGCGGCTCGCGCCGACGCCGACGAACATCTCGACGAAGTCCGAGCCCGAGATCGAGAAGAACGGCACCTCGGCCTCGCCGGCGATGGCCTTGGCGAGCAGCGTCTTGCCGCAGCCGGGAGGGCCGACGAGCAGCACGCCGCGCGGGATGCGGCCGCCGATGCGCGTGAAGCGCGAGGGGTTCTTCAGGAACTCGACCACCTCGCGCACCTCGTCCTTGGCCTCGCAGGCCCCGGCCACATCCTCGAAGGTGATGTTGGTGCGGTTTTCCTTGGTGTAGAGCTGGGCGCGCGAGCGACCGAAGCCCATCACGCCGCCGGCGCCCGACTGGGCGCGCATCTGGCGCATGAACAGCACGATCACCACGAAGCCGAGGATCCACGGCGCCCAGAAGAGCAGGAACTGCTGGAACACCCCGGCACCTTGGGCGTAGCTCGTGCCACCGCGCTCGGAGAGGTCGAAGTCGTGCCGCTCGTAGTCCGTGCCCGCCTGCTTGAGCCGCTCGATCACGGCCGCGAGGCCGGGACCGCCGCTCTCGAAATGGACGCGCAGGTCGAGGGTCGACGAGCCCTCCTTGGGTTGCGGCAGGCTGGCGTCGGCCTTGCGCGACAGCACGCGCACATAGAGCTCCTCGCCGATCTCGAACACCGGCGGCTCGTCGCTCGGCGGACGCTGCTCGCCCTTTTGGACGCGCTTGATGGTGCGCAGCTTGCGCACGAGCTCGGGCTGGTACTCGCCGGACGCGAGGGCGGCGTCGAGGGACGCGGCGGAGATCGTGGCCGTCTCGGGCGCGGCCTTGAGCTGCTGGTAGCGCGAGGCGAGCCCGCCCTCGCGGTCGAGTCCCGACACCGCCGCCTCGTACTGGCGGCCATCGGCGCGCATGCGGCCGGCGACATGGGTCGGATTGATCTCCAGCGTGTCGATGTCCCCCCGGTAGAGGTGGTACTCGAACTGGTCCTTCGTCAGGGACAGGGTGTTGGCGGCGTTGTGGCGCCCGAGCGTGATCAGGATCGCCACCAGCACCGTCAGGAAGAGCAGGAAGGCGCCGAACGAGCGGCTCTTCTTCTGCTTGTCCTCAGGATCGTTCTTTTCGCTCATCGTGTTCCACTATCGGCGCGCTTCGCGCCCCTCTGAAGCAACTCTCAGTACGCGGGGCCGGCTCGGCGAACGCACGGGGCGCATCCTAATCCAGCCCGAGCGGTGCCTAGAGGGGCCAATTCTGCGCGCAAGTGCACTTTTGGGCCCCATCCGGCGCCAAGGAAGCCCTCAGGGGGCCCCCCAGGCGAGGTCGGCGAACAGGTCGATCACGACGCGGTCGGCGATGTTGCGCAGGGCGCGTGCGCGGGCAGCGGCCTCGCCGCCCGAGTCGCTGAGGGCGTAGCCGCGTTCGTCCTGCACCTCGATGCGGCGCAGGACCTCGAACTCGCCGGTGTCCGCGTTCCGGCGCTCGAGGCGCGCCTCGACCGTGATGCGCACGCCGGTCTCGAGCAGGGAGTTGTCCGCGCTGCGGATGCCGTTGCGCCGGCGGAAGTCGAGCATCCGGCCGTCGATGCGGTAGTGGGCGCGGTCGGGCGCCACGAGCGGCGCCCGCACGATGCGCTGGACGGAGTCCGTGAGCGGCAGGTGGAAGTCGCGGTCGAGGTCGCGCTCCTTGGAGACATTTTCGAAGAACGCCACGCCGACCGAGGATCCGACCGGCGGTGTGTAGCCGGTGCGGTAGCCGCAGGCACTCGCCAGCAGGGCGACGAGCAGCGCGGCGAGCAGGGGCGCGCGCGAGCAGCGACGATCGATCATGGCTTGCGCTCCTGCGCCTGGGCCTCGGAGCGCGCCTCGGCCTCGCGCGCGCGCTCGAGCGCGTCGCGCAGTTCCTCGTCGTCGGGTGCGAAGGCGTCATCGCGCGGACGGCGTTCGCCCGGCAGGGTCGACACGTCGGGAAGCTCCACCAGCAGCGCCTCCGCCGCGGCGACGAGCTCGGTCGAACCGCTCTGGCGAGCCACATCGCGGGCGCGCAGGGCATGGAAGCGCGCGCCGAAGGGCTGGTCGATCTTCTGGTAGAAGCGCGCGATGCCGAAGTCGGACTGCACGAGCCGCTCTAGGCAGTCCGCGAGGTCGAGGCGCACATCCGCTTCTTGGCTCTGCCCCGCGTGAACCGAGAGCCAATGCTCGAGTTCCGCGCGCGCGCGCAGCAGGTCCTTGCGGTCGTACTCGGGGCTCTCGATCCACGCCAGTCGCAGGTGGGGGATGCGCGCTTGGCTCAGCGGGGCGAGCGGACTGTCGATGTGCGAGACGACGAGCTCCTCGTGGCGCTGGATCGCAAGGCCCCACTGCTGGTCTTTCTCGTAGGCGCCCGCGAGCTCGTAGAAGGCCTCGTCCACGCGCCGCTCGCCGGGGTAGTTGAGCACCACGAACTCGAGCACCTGCACGCCGTCGTCGCGGTCGGTCCACAGCCACCAGCCACCGTCGGAGCGCACCAGCGCCACGCCGGCGTCGATCAGCAGCGCGCTCGCCTCGACGCGCCCGTGGTGGCGCGGAAAGGCGGTCTCGAGGTCCTCGAGCTCCTTGAGCGCTTTCAGCGGCGCATCGTCGGCGACGCGGTAGCGCGCGATGGCGAGCGAAAGCTCGACGGCCAGCTGGCGCGGCAACTCCTTGGGATCGAGGTCGTCGAAATCATCGGGGTCGCCGCCCGCCGCCACGAGCTCCTCGACGCGGCGCGTCGCGCAGGTCTCCGCGAGGCGCTCGAGCTCATCGCGCACTTCGACGGACAGTCCGAGCACCTCGCGCGCTGCGCGCACGCGCTCGTAGGCCTCGCGCGAGCGACCCGCGGCCAGATCCGCGCGTGCGAGCTCGAGCGCCTCGGGCACTTCGAGCGGTTCCGTGATCCGGTAGCTCGACCAGATCGGAGTGCTCGCGCAGGCCGCCGCGAGCGCGCAGGCGAGGAGCGGAGCTGCTTGGCGGACATTCATGGCCGGGCGTTGCGGTTGGGAGCGGAGAGGAAGCGGCGGTAGCTCGCCGGGCGACTTTCGAGGTGCACTTCGAGGAAGCGCGCGACGAAGTCGCGCACGCGCTCGAGCTCGTCGGAGTCGAGGGCGAGCGCGGACACGCGCCGCGCGAGGATCTCGTCCGCGCGCTCGAGCACGGCGGCGGGCAGCGTGCCGACGCGCCGACCCGCGGCGCGGGCCGCGCTGGTGCAGGCGGAGCACAGGCGCCCACCGCTGCCGGCCGAGAAGGCCACGCGGGCCGCTGGACCGGGCTCGAGCGGCGGCGCAGCGCCTCCGCACGACGCGCAGGCCGCGAGCGCCGGCGCGAGGCCGAGATTGTGGAGCAACCCGAGCTCGAACTCAACCAGCGCCGCGGCGGGCGGCACGCCGCGGGCGAGGGCATCGAGCCCCGTCGCGAGCAGGTCGAACAGCTCGGGGTTGGCGTGTCCTTCGTGGGCGCCGAACGCGGCGAGCTCGAGCAGGGTGGTGCCGGCGCGGAAGGCCTCGAGGTCGCTGGCGATGCGCGCGCGGCGCGTCTCGATCTCGCCCGCCGCGAGCAGCGACAGCTCGCGCCCCGGCGTGGCGTTCCACTCGAGCTCCAGCGTGTCGAACAGGTCGAGCGCCGCGTAGAAGCGCGATGTGGGGCGGTAGGCGCCCTTGGCCAGCAGGTGCACTCGGCCGTGGGTGCGCGAGAGCGCGTGGCAGACGAGCGAGGACTCTCCGTAGGGAAAGCGCCGCAGGAGCAGCGCGCGGTCGCGCACGACGGGCACGTGTCAGCGCGCCTCGTCGGCGGCGAGCTTGCGCACGCGCAGCTTGAGCACGCGTCGATCGCTCGCCTCGAGCACGCTGAACTCGACGCCCGCGCGCTCGAAGCTCTCGCCGCGCTGTGGAAAACGGCCGAGCTCCGCGAGCACATAGCCGCCGAGCGTCTCGAAGTCGGCCTGCTCGGGCAGCTCGAGGTCGAACTGCTCGTTGACCTCGCTCACATGCAGGCTGGCGTCGAGCTCGACCGCGCCGTCCGCGAGGCGCCGCACCTGCGCCGGAGCGTCCTCGTCGTACTCGTCGGGGATCTCGCCGACGAGCTCGCTCACGATGTCGCCGATCGAGATCAGGCCGGCCGTGCCGCCGTACTCGTCGACGACCACGGCGAGCTCCGTGCGCTGGCGGCGCATTTCGGCGAGCAGCCCGCGCGCCTTGGTGGTCTCGGGGACGAGCATCGGCGTGTGCAGCAGAGCGCGGAAGTCGGCGCTCTCGAGCGAGCCGACGGAAATCGCCTGCACCACATCGCGCGCGGTGAGCGTTCCGATCACGCGGTCGACGCTGCCTTGGTAGACGGGGAGGCGGCTGTGGCCCGACTCCGCGAGCAAGCGCGCGGCGGACGCTAGGCCTTCGTCGAAGTCGGCGGCTACGATGCGCGTGCGCGGCGTCATCAGCGACGCAGCGTCGATCTCGCGCAGCTCCATCACCTTGCCGATCATCTGCTTCTCCGAGTCGTCGAGGCGACCGGAGATGTCCGCGTCCTCGATCACCTCGCGCAGTCCCGCGACGATCTGGCGCGTGGACTCGGGGTTGTCGTGGACGCCGAACAGCCGCAGCAGCCCGCGGCGCACTGCCTCCAGCCCGGTCGTCAACAACTCGAGCGGCAGCTGGAACAGGCGGAACGGTCGCAGCCCCGAGCGCACCAGCCGGTCGCCGATGCGCAACGCCAGACTGCGCGGCAGCGCGTCGGTCGCAAACCACAGCACCGGCACGCAGGCGAGCGTGCCGATCGCGAGCGCGCTCCAAGGGCCGTGGCCCCGCTCGTACACCAGCCGCACGACGCAGGCCGAGCAGACGAGCGTGCACACAAGTTCGAGGATCGCCGCACTGGTGGTGAGGCGGTCGGCTCGCCGCAGGAGGCTCTCGACGGCGCTGCGGGCCCCCCCCGCGGGAAGGCCCTCGAGCACGCGCTCCGGGGTGGACTGCGCGATCGAACGGCGCAGCAGGGCGAACAGCGTGGCGAGGAGCAGCGCGGCGAGGCCGACTTCGACGCCCGCGAGGTCGACTTCGAGGGCAGGGGGCTGCGGCGCGGCGAGGTCGAGGGCGGAGCGGGCGGGGACGGGGGGCACGATCGGCATGGGGGACGGGTCGAGCGCCGTGAGGGGAACGGAGTATAGGGGCGCGGGCGGCCCGGCCGCGCTCGGGTGGCGGGCGGGTTGCTACGAAATCGGAACGCTGGCAGACCGGGCCACCCGGTCGCGCGCCTACGGCAGTCGCGACATATCGTTCTAAGTCATTGTTACTAAGTGATTTATGGTGAATGGCACGGCTCGCTTTCGGAGTTGGCATGCAAGCTGCCTCAGGGACCGGCATGCCGACCACATCGCCCGCCGTGTCGCTGCGCTGCGCTCTCGAGCTCCGTGCCCGAGGCGTGAGCTTGGAGTGTTCGCCTCGCGAGAGCGAGGCCGAGCGCGACGAGCGTGTCGACACGGCGCTGATGGAGCTGTTCTGGGAGCGGGGCTCCAAGTCGGCCTTGGACGATCTCTACGAGCACTCCAGAGCGCGCGTCCTCGACTGGCTGCACTGGCGCGTGCGGGGGGCGGGGTCGCGCCTCGACCCGCTCGCGCTGCTGCAAGACACATTCGTGAATGTGTTCCTGTACGCGCAGAGCTACCAGCCCGGGAAGCGCGGCGGCTTCCGCGCCTGGGTGCGCACGATCGCGGCCAATGTGGTGCGGCGCGCGCAGTTCCGGGCTGACGCGCGCTGGCTCAGCATGGACGCGGAGGGCGCGCCGGAGCTCGCCGACGGGGGGCTCGGACCCGCGCGAGGGGCCGCCGATGTCGAGGAGGCCGAGGAGCTGCGTTCGATGTGGAGCCTGTTCCTCGCGCACTACCTGCAGGCCTACGCGACCTTGAGAGCCCGCGATCGGCGCGCGCTCGAGCTCGTCGAGCTCGAGGGGCGCAGCTACGCCGAGACCGCCGCAGAGCTCGGCGTCGGCGGCTCCAACATGAAGATGATCATGCTCCGCGCGCGCCAACGCCTGTGCACGGCGCTGCGGCTGTCCTTGGGACTCGAACCGGCCCTGCAGAGGGTGCGTGAGAGTGCGTAGCATGGGCGCGGCGAGGAGCAGCTCCTCGCCGCCCCACGCGATGACGCTTCGACCGGTCGACCTCCTGATTCGCGGCGCCAGCGAGCTGGCCACGCCGCTGGGTTCCACGCCGCGCAAGGGCCGCGAGCTCGCGGCGCTGTCGATCGTGCCGCGCGGCGCAGTCGCAATCGTGGGCGAGCACATCGTCGCCGTCGGGCCGGAGGACGAGCTCGCGGCACGCTTCGCACCGGCGCGAACGCTCGATGCCGCGGGCGGCACGCTCGTTCCCGGCTTCGTCGACGCGCACACGCACCCGCTGTTCGCGACCACGCGCGAGGACGAGTTCGAGCTGCGCACGCGCGGCGCGACCTACGCCGAAATCGCGGCCGCGGGCGGCGGCATCCTGTCGACGACGCGCGGCGTGCGCGCGGCCTCGCGCGAGCTGCTCGAAGCGCGGCTCGAGCGCCACCTCGATCGCTTCTTGGAGCTCGGCACGACGACCGTCGAGGCCAAGACCGGCTACGGGCTGTCGCTCGAAGCGGAGCACAAGTGCCTCGAAGCGCTCGCGGCCGTGCGCGCGCGCCACACAGTCGATGTCGTGCCGACCTTCCTCGGAGCCCACGATTTCCCCGAGGAATTCCGCGGTGACAAGCAGGCCTATGTCGAGCTGCTCGTGCGCGAGATGCTGCCGCGCGTGGCGCGCGAGGGACTCGCCGAGTACTGCGATGTCTTCACCGAAGGCATCGCGTTCTCGCTCGCGCAGTCGCGGCGCATTCTCGGGGCGGCGCGCGAGCACGGGCTCGGGCTGCGACTGCATGTCGATCAACTGACGCCGCTCGGCGGCGCGGAGCTCGCCGCGGAGCTCGGGGCCGCCAGCGCCGATCACCTCGAGCACGTGAGCGAGCGCGGCATCGACGCGCTCGCCGCGCACGGCGTCGTCGCGGTCCTGTGTCCCGTGGTGCCGCTCTTCCTGCGACAGGAGCGCGAAGCGCCCGGACGGCGCATGATCGACGCGGGCGTGCCGGTCGCGATCTCGACCGACTTCAATCCCGGCTCGTGCTATCTGCAGAGCATGAGCGAGGTGATCTCGTGGGCGGCGCTGCGCTATCGCATGAGCGCGGCGGAGTGTCTGACGGCGGCGACGCTCAATGCGGCCTGCTCGCTCGGCCGCGGAGAGCGCATCGGCTCGCTCGAGGCGGGAAAGCGCGCCGATGTGCTCGTGCTCGACGTGCCCAACCATCGCCACCTCGCCTACGAGCTCGGCCGCAATCCCGTGCGCACGGTCGTGCGCGGCGGGCGCGTCGCCTTCGAGCGCGCGCGCTAGACTCGTCGCCCTTCGAATCCGTCCGCAACAGGAGCGCACAGCCATGGGTCTCGTCGAGTGTGTCCCCAACTTCAGTGAAGGTCGCCGCCCCGAAGTCCTCGAGTTGATCCTCGAGGCGCTACGCTCGGTGCCGGGCGTGCGCGTGATCGATCGCTCGAGCGACGCGAGCCACAACCGCTCCGTGGTCACGCTCGTGGGCGAGGGCTCGGCCGTGGCCGAGGCGGTTTTCCGCGGGATTGCGAAGGCGAGTCTCGTGCTCGACTTGCGCTGCCACGAGGGCGAGCACCCTCGCATCGGTGCGACCGATGTCGTGCCGTTCATTCCGCTCGAAGGATCGACGATGGAGGAGTGCGTGGCCCTCGCGCACGCGCTCGGCGCGCGCGTGGGTCGCGAGCTCTCGATCCCCGTCTACTTCTACGAGTCGGCCGCGCGCACCCCGGCGCGGCGCAACTTGCCCGATGTGCGCAACATCGGCTTCGAGAAGCTGCGCGAGGCGATCGCGAGCGATCCCGCGCGCGTGCCCGACGAAGGCCCGAAGAACGCGCTGCACCAGAGTGCTGGCGCGACCGTGATCGGCGCGCGGCAGTTCCTGATCGCGTTCAACATCAATCTGCACAGCGAAGACCTCGCGCTCGCCAAGTCGATCGCCAAGGCGATCCGCGAGAAGGACGGCGGGCTCAAGGGCATCAAGGCCATGGGTTTCGCGATCGACGCGCCGAAGTGCGCGCAGGTTTCGATGAATGTGTGCGACTTCCGTGCGACGGGTCTGCGGCGCGTGTTCGAGGAAGTGGAGCGGCTCGCGCGCGCCGCCGGCGTCGAGATCCTCGAGAGCGAGCTGGTCGGCCTCGCTCCGCGCGCGTCGCTCCCCGCCGGAACCGCGGAGCGCATTCGCCTGCGCGGCTTCGATCCGAAGAAGCAGTTCATCGAGGAATTGCTGTAGGTTGTCCCGGGGATCCTCGAACGTGCTGCCCTCGCTCGCACTCGCATTCCTCGCGCACGCGGCCGCTGCTCACGCGCCCGAAGTCCGAGAGCAGCTCTCGCCCGCGGCGCTCGACGCGGCAGCGTGGAAAGAACATGACGCCTGCGTGCGCAGCGAGCGCCAGCAGCGCTTTCTCGCGCACTACCTGCGCGCGAAGCCAGAGCAGCGCGAGCGCGCGGCGGCTGCGTTGATCGCGGCGCGACCCGTGGGGGCTTCGCCCAACTGGGCGCCGAGTCTCGAGGCCTTGCGGCTCGTCGAGACGGAGCTCTCGACCGGCCACGCCGCGGAGCGGGTCGAACTCGACCTGCTCGCGAGCGCGCTCGATCTGTCCGTCGCGCCCGGCGCGTTCCACGCGCGCTCGGAGGGACTCGGAGATCCGCTCGTGGTGCGCGTGCGGCGCGCTCATCCCGTCGAAGTGCGCGAGGATTTCTGGCTCGAACTGCGCTGGCTGGCGAGCGACGGCAGCGAGCTGCCCGCGCGGCGCGAGCCGATCGGCTTCCGGGCGGTGAACGAGCAGGGCTTCGAGATGTATGTGCGCGGCCCGCTCGGCCCGGAGGCGCCCTGGCGTCTCTTCGGTGTCGTCACGCGGCCCGATCGCCCCACGGAAGGCTTCGCGCTCGCGGAGGTGCGCGTCGACGCCGTGGCGGACCTCCGCATGCGCCTCGAGGCAGCGCTGGCGAAGCCGCGCTCGACGCAGCCGGGCTTCGGGCGCGTCGCGGCGCTCGCACGGCGGCTCGTGTCGACGGGGCGGCGCGGCAGCGCGGCACTCTCGGGCGGCGAGCTCCTGAGCGCGCTCGAACACTGGCCCGAGAGCGGCGCTCCGACGGGCATCCCGGTGCCGCTCGAGCTGGGCTGGCGCGAGACGGACGGCGTCGAGCACTGGATCTGGACCTACGGACCCGCGAGTGATCCGAGGCGCGCGCTAGCGATCCTCTCGCCGGATTCCGAAGCCCCTGACCACGTCCTCGCCGGTGCGCTCGGCGCGCTGTGGCGCGACTACGCGGAGCGCACGGGCACGCAGCTGTTCGCGCTGCACTTGCCGGCGCAGCCCAAGGAAGTCGACGGTCTGCTCGCGCGGCTGGGGCAATGGCTCGAGGATCGTCCGCTCTACGCTCTCGCGCGCGGCGAAGCGACCGCGCGACTCGAGCGCGGATTTCGAGCGGGCGAGGCACCCAAGCTCGCCGGAATCGTGCTGTGCGGACCACTGGTCGCACGCTCGGATCCCGAGCGCTACGGCAGCGTGCCCCAGCTCGTCGTCGGACCGCAAGCCGCGGGCGCGACCCATCCGCGCCGCAGTGGATTGGAGGGCAGCGGCGTGGTGATCCTCGACGATCTCTCGCTTCCCGCGCAGGTCGAAGCGTGGCAGTAGGATCTCGATCCGAGCGAGGTCCTTGGAGTCGCGTGCTCCTCGTCACGGGACTCGCGCTGCTCGCACTGCTCGCGTTCGTGCTGCGCGCGCGGCCCGCGACGGGCGATGCGCGAGCGCGCGGCGGCGTGTACGCGCCGCTCGCCGATTCCGACAGCGACTACCGTATGCGGCTCGTCCAGTTGTCCCTCGTGACGGCGCACATACCGGAGCGTGACCGCTTTCTCGGGCCAGACGCCGCGACATCGCTGCCGCCGTGGCCGCCGCTCGTGCACGCCGCGCTCGCGGTCGGATTCGCGCACACGCTCGAGCGCTCCGAGCAGGCCGTCGAGCTCGGAGGCATCGAGGAATCCACGCTCGAGCGCGCGCGCGCGTGGATCAGTCCCGCGCTGTCCGCGCTTTGCGTGCTCGCCGCCGGGATGCTGGGCGTGTTTCTCGCGGGAGCGGGATCCGGCGCCGCTGTCGCGCTCCTCGTTGCCGCGTTCGCGGCACTGCATCCGCTCGGGCTCGCCCGCGAGTCCGCTGGAGCCCTGAACGCGCACGGCTGGATCGTGCTCTTCTCGCTGGCGCAGTTCGCAGCGCTCGCGCTCGCCCTGCGCGGTGCGGAGCGCGTCGATCTGCTGGTGGGAGCGCTGGGCGGCGGATTGGGCGCCGCGCTCGCACTGCTCGCGGGAAGGGAGGCGTGGCCGGTGTGTGCCGCCGTGCTCGGTGCGTTCGTCGTGCGCGCGGTGCGCGCGAGTCGCGAGCACAGCCGCGACGCTTGGCGCGCCGTGCTCGCGTTCGTGGCGACGGGGCTCGCGCTGCTCGCGTTTCCGCTCGAGGACGCGGCAGCGACGCTGTGGCTGCCCGATGTGTCCACGGGCGGCCTGCTCGACAGCTCGCCCGACACGCTCGCGCTTTCGCTGGCGGCCTTCGTGCTCGCGCTGGCGCTCGTGCGACATCGCTGGCGCGAGCCGCTCGTCGCGGTGCTCGCGCTCGCGCTCGCGCTGGCGTTCGTTTGCGCTCTGGTCGATCGCCGCTTCTTTGCCGCGTTCGTGGCTGCGAACATCGCGCTCGCGGCGCTCGCGTTGGCGAGAGCCGAGCTGGACCGTGGCCGCGGACTTGCGCTCGCGGTCTGCGCCATGGTCGCACTCGTCGTGCCGACGCTCTCTCGCGCGCGCGGGTCGAACGCGACCGCACAGTCGTGGCCCGCAGCGTTGCGCTGGCTGCGCGAGCGCTCCTCCTCGCCCGGCGCGTTCAATCACCCGGAGGCCAAGCAAACCTGGCGTGTGGCCGCTCCGCCGGCGCTCGCGGGAGCGATCGGATTGCACGCGCGTCGCGGCGTCGTCGGCGCGAGCTTCGAAGGCTCGCGCGCGCCGCTCTCGCCCGCGCTGGCCGCGGTGTTCGAGGCGCGCGAGCCCTTGCAACTCGCCTCGGCCATGGCTCGTGCGGATGCAGCGTACCTCCTGGTGACTCCGCTGGCCTTGCGCGATGCGGAGCTCGCGCTGCACCCGCTCTCCGTCGTGGCGCGTCTCGCACTCGATCCGCGACTCGAGCTCCAAGGCGCGCTGGAGCCCGTGTACGTGTCTCCGCGCTGGATCACGGCTGCGGGAGCTGCGGCGGAGGAGGGCGAGGCTGCGGGCCCCGCGGTCGCGATCTACCGGCGGCTGGGCGTGCACAGTGTCGAGGATGTGCCTTCGCTCTCGCCGCGCGAGCGCTGAGCGCGCGGTTCTCGCTACACTCGCCGCCGATGTGGATGTTGGCGCGATGGCTGTTTCTGGGCGCGCTGTGCAGCGACCTGTCGTTCGCTGTGCAGGAACCTGCCTGCGGTAGCTGCAAGGATCGCGGCGTGGTCGCGTGTCGCTTGTGCGCGTCGAAGGCGTGCGCGAGTGAGCGACCTTTCCTGCACTGTTCGGTCGCTCAGGGTTGCGGCGACTGCGGCGGCGTGCGCTGGCTCGAGTGTGCGAGTTGCCTCAAGGCGCCGGAGATCGATGTCGCGGCCCAGCGCGCGGAGCTCGTGAGTTGGCGCGAGAGTACGCGTCCGGTCGACGAGTTTCTGGGTCGACGCGATCTCCTGCACCTCGACACGGCGCATTTCCGGCTTGCGTTCGATCTCAAGCGCAGTCCCCTCAAGGCCGCCTCCGGTCCGCACGAGGCCGCGCATCGGCTGCTCGACTTGTGCGAGCGTTCGTGGTCCGAGTTCGCCGCGGACAGCGGAGTACGGACGGAAGACCTCGCGGGCGTGACGCAACTGTTCGTGTGGGGCAGCGAGAAGGATCAGGAGCGGGCCAGCTCGAAGTGGACGCTCGAGCGCTCGAAGTCCGTGGCGAAGCTGATGGGCGGGGCACCGGTGATTTCGCTGTGCCATGGCAAGGGCCGCGTGCGCAACGAGTCGGATCTCGAGCGCGAGCTCGTCCATCAGCTCGCTCACTGCCTGATGTCCTGCGTCTACAAGTCCGTCTGGCTCGGCGGCAAGAAGGCCGGTTGGATCGACGAGGGCTACGCGCACTTCTGCGAGCTGCGGCGGATGGGCTCCGTGGAAGTGTGGTGCTCACTCAGCGAGACGACACTCGGGAAGCTCGAGCCATGGAAGTTCGAATCGGAGGTCGCGCGTCGCGCCGCGGCCGGTGAGGTGCTCGAATTGAGCGCGATCTCCGGGCTCGACACGGTGGCGCTCTCGCTCGAGCAGCGCCTGTTCGCGTGGTCCTATGTCGACTGTGTGGTGCGCGCTCACACCGGAAGCCTCGGGCTGCTCGTCCGCACGCTGCAGCAGGAGAAGCCGACATCCGAGGCGATTCAGATTGCGCTGAATGTCTCGCTCGCGGACTTCCAGCGGGATTGGGCGACGTGGGCCGGCGCGACCTACTCGGTGCGCAGGCGCTGAGCGCGACGGAGGACCCCCGATGAGCCCCCAGCCGCTGCTGTACACCTTCGGCAATCACGCCCACTGGTGCGGACATGAGTGGACGCGCGGCCTCGACCAGTTCGCGGCCTCCGTGCGGGACATGCTGTTCCTCGCCAGCGAGCTGCGGATCCGCGGCAACTTCGAGTGCGATGCCGCTGGCATCGAGCGTCTCGCGGCGGATCGTCCCGAGGTGCTCTCGGACCTGCGCGCGGCCGTGCAGGCGGGCGTGATCGAGCTGGTCGGCACGACATACGGTCAACCGATCGGGCTCTTCCACGGAGGCGAGAGCAATGTGCGCCAGCATGTGCTCGGCATACGAACCGCGCGGCGCCTGCTCGGGGTCTGGCCGCGCGCGCGCTGGAGCGAGGAGCTCGATTTCTTCCCGCAGTTGCCGCAGATCCTCGCGGGCGTCGGCGTGCGCTGCGCGTCGCTGTCGTACCAGTGGACGCGCAACAGTCCCGAGTTGCCGGAGGAAACGGCGCCCATCGTGCTGTGGGAAGGGCTCGACGGCACGCGCCTGCCGACGCTGCCGCGCACGGAGTTCGCGCTGGCGCAGTGGCTCGAGGAACTTGGGAGAGAGCTCGAGACGCGCATGTCGCGCGCGAGCGCTCCGCTCGTCCTGCGGCAATGGCTCGAGCTGCAGCCGCAGGCCGCGGGTCTGTGCACGGCGAATGAGCTGATCGAGCCGCTGAGAGCACTGCTCGGGGATCCGCGCTTCGAGTCGCGTTCAGCGACCCTGAGCGAGCTCGTGGAGCTCGTCCGTGCGAGCCACGCGGAGATGCCGGTGCGCCACTACACGCTCGACGATGCATGGCACGGAACTACGACGGCCAAGAACGGCGACTATGTCTTGCGCTACAGCCGCACGGCGGAGGAACAGCTGCTCGCGGCCGAGAGTCTGTGCTCGCTCGCAGGCTTGTTCGGGCGACCGTACGCGGGCTTGCGCGTCTATCCGCACTGGGAGCTCGAGGACGCATGGCGCGACCTGCTCGCGGGCCAGCACCACGAGGTTCACTCCGGCGAGGGCGAGTGCGGAGCCTACGGCGAGCGCCTGTTTGAGCGCGCGATCGCCACGGGCGGCGAAGTGTTCGCGCGCACGCTCGAGTACCTCGGCAAGCGGGTCGAGGGGCCCGAGGGCGGCACGATCGTGTTCAACACGCTGGGTTGGACGCGCGACATCGCTCACGACCACGGAGTCGTCCGCGGCGTTCCAGCGTTCGGGTACCGCGTCGTCGATCCCTACGACGAGGTCGAGGACGCTCCGCTGGGGCGCATCGATCTGCGCGACGAGGAACACGAGCTCGTGCTCGCGCGCGGCCCATTCGAAGTGCGCATCGATCGCGCAAGTGGGCTCGTGACCCAGTTGCACTCGCGCGACTGGCCCGACGGGATTCTCGCGCCCGGTCGTCCGCTCGGCGCGCTCGAGATGCGCCGCGAACGCGCGCTCGAGCGCTTTGCGACGGTCAACTTGTCCGGCTCCGCCGATGGTCAGGAGTTCGCTGAGTATGCGTTCCTGCGCGAGGGGCGCGGCGGCAGTGCCATCCGCGTGACGTACTCGCTCTCCATGGTGCACGACGCCCTGTGGATCCGGCTGCAGGGAGAGAATGTTGCGCAGCCCGATCCGGGCCTCATGTCGGCGCTCGGGCTCGCGTTCGCTCCGCGCTTCGCTCCGGCGCGGCTCCTGCACGACCATCCCTACGGCGTGAGCGAGGTGCGCGCGGAACGCGATCGCTTGCGCAAGTACCCGACCGGCGACCCGCTCGGCTCTCCGCAGACATTCGAGGACATCTCGCGGCCGTTCACCGCGCACAGCTTCGTCGATCTGCTCGACGACGGCGACCTCGGTCGCGGGCTGCTGGTGGTTCACGACGGCGCGCAGCAGTTCCTGCGCGACGCGCGCGGTGTGCGAGCGCTGGTGCTTTCGAACGATCCATGGGATGGCGAGCACTACGACAATGTTTTCGACGCCGAGTTCTGGCTCTTCCCGCACGGGTCGCTCGCGGCGGTCGATCGTCCGCGACTCGCCATGGAGTGCAACCTCGGCTCGCCACGCTTCGAGAGCTCCGCCGCCGTGCTCGGTGGAGGCGACCTGCCGAAGTCGCTTGGCGCGCTCGCGGTCGAGTCGACGCATGTGCTCTGCACGGCCCTGTACCGCGAGTGCCAGCGCGCTGCCGACGGGCTGGACGGCTCGTTCGCGCGGGACTGCGCCGATCCGTTCGTCGTGCGGCTGGTGGAGTACGAAGGGCGCGCGGGCGAGGCCCTGCTGCGCCTGCCGGGTCCGATCGCGCGCGCAGCGAAGACGGACTTGCTCGGTTGCGTGCTCGAGCCGTTGGCGGCGCGTCCCTGCGTTCCGCCCCACGGCCCGCGGCAGCTGCCGTGGAGCGTCGTGCGCGTGCCGATGCGTCCGCACGAGATCGCCACGCTGCAAGTCGATCTCGAGTTCGGTCGCGAGACGCCACTCGACATGAGCGCTCAGCGCCGCTGGTGGTCGGCCGCGCGCCGTCGGCGGCGCTAGCGCCGGAGCGGAGCGCTCGTGACTACGCTTGGGCGCTCTTGGGCGCGCGCACGACCAGTGCCACGCTGCCGACGATCAGCGCCGCGCCGCCTGCGGTCCACGCGGTCATCGGCTCGCCGAAGGCCCAGCCGAGTCCGAGCGCTACCACGGGTGTCACATAGGCGATCAGGCTGAGCCGGTTGGCGGCGACATGGCGCATCAGCCAGTAGTAGAGACCGAAGGTGAGCACGGTGCCGGCGAGCGCGAGGTAGGCGACGGTGAATACGGCCTGCGCGTTCCACTCGACCGCCAGCGGGTCTTCCGTTGCGAAGGCGAGCGCTGAGAGCAGCACGGCGCCGAGCGCCATGCCGTTGCGGTTGAGCGCGAGCGAGCTCACGCCCTGACCGCTGTGCTTGGCGGCCGTGTTGCCGATCGTGGAGACGATGGGGGAGAGGAGCAGCACTGCGGCGGCCGGAATACCCTCGGGACCGAAGCGCGCCACATCGGTGAGGAACAGCAGCGCGAGTCCCACGAGTCCGAATCCGAAGCCGATCCAGTGCGGGAGGCGCAGGCGCTCGCCGACGAGAAAGAAGTGCCCCGAAAGTGCAGAGAGCATCGGGAACACACCCCACAGGAGCGCGACGAGACCCGAGGGCAGGAGCGTCTCCGTCCAGTAGACGATCGAGTAGGAACCGAAGAAGTTGAGCGTGCCGAGCGTCACCCACAGCCAGACGGCCGGATTTGCGCCGCCTTCGCGTTTGCGCATCAGCGCCGTGACGAGCGTCATCGCGAGCGCGGCGACCACGAAGCGCGCGGCGGCGCTCGTGAAGGGCGGCAGCTTCGCATCGAGCCCGCTACGGATCACGATCCATGTGCTGCCCCAGATCGCGCACAGCAGGGCCACGAGCCCGGTCACGGTGAGGCTGGAGGGAGACTCGGAGTTCTCGGGCGTCAACGCCGCGAGCATCCCACAGCCGCGCGGCGGTTGCACGCTCCGTCGTCGGCTTGCGAATCGGTCCCCTGAGGCACCGTGCCGCAGGGGACTCTTTGCTCCTGAGTTCGTCCTGCGTTCCGTGGGAACAAGGGCTGAAGCTCCCCCTTCGTCGAGCGCGGCTAGCGCACGCGCCAGTGCCCCGGGATCCACTCGCGCCGTTCGCGCGTTTCGAAGCGCCCCGGCTCGGTGAGCGTGATCCAACGGCCCGGTTCGACCAGCACGAGCCGCAGTCGTCCGCAGCGGTCGACGCGCCATTCCTGTCGAGCGGTCCGCCACTCCCCACGCGTGGCGCCCGGAACCCAGACGCGCTCGCGGATCGTCTCGTAGTGCCCCGGAACCCACTCGCGCGTCGCGCAGCGCACGGGGAATGGCTCATTGCGCGGCGCGCACGGTCGCAGCTCGAGCCGCACGAGCGCGTTGGCCGTGGGGAGCAGGGTCAGGGTGGCGAGGGCCAGAGCGAAGGCGCGACGGGCGAGGTTGTTCATGGAGCACTCCTTTCCAAGGCATTGGCGCAAGGGCGATGCATGGGCGAGCCCTGCGAAAGCCGTGCCATCGCCCCGCCGATAGACAACGGGCCAGCCCGCGCCCCTGCCTGGGCCTGTGGCGGATGGCGCGCTGTCCACGCGGGTGGTCAGTGGGGGATACTGGCAGGGACACATGCTCCACCACGCTCTCCTCGCCCTCGCGCTGGCGCTCGGCCAGCATCCCGCTCCCGCCCCGAAGCCCTCCGACATCGGCTATCGCTCGCTCTCGATCGAAGCGGCGCAGGCGGCGGCGCGGGACGAGAAGCGCGCGCTCGTGGTGGCCTGCTTCGATTCACGCACGGAAGCGGGGCGGGCCTTCGACGCGCAGGTGCTGCGGGAGCCCGTGTTCGTGCGCTGGCTCGAGGCGCGCACGGTGGCGGTGCGGTTGGACCTCGCCAGCGCGAGCTCGGCGGCAACGAGCCTCGGAGTCGAGGGGCCGGGCGCGCTCGTGCTGTGCACATCGGGACTCGCCGAGGTCGAGCGCTGGAGCGGAGCGCTCGAGACGCGCGTCGTGATGGCGCAGATGCAGCCCATGCTCAAGCATGTTGACTTCGTGGCACCGGTGCGCGCGCGCGTGAAGGCGAATCCCAACAGCGCGCTGGCGCGCGCGCTGCTCGGCGACTGCTACATCGACATCCTGCAGCACGACCGAGCGATCGAGCACTTCCTCTGGGCGTGGGATCACGGGGCCGACGAGCCCGAGTTCGCGCAAATGCGCCGCGAGGTCACGATCAACAAGCTCGGGCAGATGGCGAATCGCCTGAAGACCGTGCGCAAGGAACTCGTCATGCGACGCGATGCGCTCACGGCCTCTCTGCTCGAGCCGCGCGAGGGCGACAATCGACTCGAGCTCGCGCGCGATGTCGCGGCGCTCAACACGGCGCTGATGACGCCACAAAAGCAGCTCGAGACATGGCGCGCGCTGAAGGCGAAGGAGCAGGTGCCGACGGACGTGCTCGTGGCGAGCTTCCCGGAGGTCGTGTCGCAGTATCTGTTCCGCGAGCGCCGCTTCGAGGAGTTCCTCGCCGGGAAGCCGAACTTGCTCGGCGAGTTCGACGCCAGCTACCGCGCTCTCGAGGCCGAGTGGGCGAAGGCGGCGGCGGACGCCGAGAAGGCCGCCAAGCAGGGCGGCGGTGAATCAGCGGCGCGCAAGGATGGCCTCGATCCGCTTCATGTGCGTCGCACGGCGACGCTCGTGTCCGCGACGATGTATGTCGAGGCGCTCGCGAGCGTGGGGCGGGCGGACGACGCGCGCGCGCTCGGCACGCTCGTGCTCGGCGTCGATCGGCGCGCGGAAGCGTTCGCGGCACTCGCGGTCGCTGCGCTAAACGGGAACCTGCCCGACCTGCATGCAGAACTCGTCGGTCGCGCGCGCCGGGAACTCACGAGTCCCGCGGAGCTCGCACAATTCGAGGCCTTGCTCTCGAACGCGCGCCGGCCGCGCGAGCGCTAGCGTGACGCGCTAGCGATCACCGGGCAGTTCGAGCAGCCGGTCGTGGATAGGGTCGAGCTCGCGCGCGCGCGCGAGCGAGTCGTCCGCGGCGGCATCGCCGAGCGCGCGCTGCTGCAGCGAGAGCGCGTGCCAGGCGGTCGCGGAGTTGGGGTAGCGCGCGGTCAGCGTTTCGAACACGATGCGTGCCGCGTTGTGCTGGGCCAGCTCGCCGAGCTGGTGTCCGAGGCGCAGGGCTTCCATGGGAGCGCTGCTCGCGAGGCGTGTCACCAGCTCGCGGAATTCCTCGGGCGGAATCGAGCCATCGAGCAGCAGCCGGTCGGCGACGAGCTCGCCATCGTCATCCGCGTAGGCGAGACCGAGCGCCACGACCGCCGCTGCCGGCCCGACGGCCTCCGCGCGCAGCATGCTCGACTTCAGTTCCTTGAGCGCCGCGAGCTGTTCAGGCCCGCAGCGCCAGCGCGCGAAGAGCGTCGGGTGGAGCGTGTTGTCCGCCGACTGCATCAGCAGCCGGAAGGTGCGTTCGGCCGGGTCGGTGAGTTCGGAGAACAGGCGGCGCGGAGCGGCGAACTCGAGCCGCATGTTGAGGTCCGTGTTGATCGCGCTGCCGCCGAGCGTGGCGGTGAAGCGCGCGAGACCGTGCTCGTCGAGCCACAGGCGCTGCAAGATCACCGAGCGTACATCGCGCGAGCCGAAGTGGCGCTCGAGGTCGGCGAGCACGACCGGCAGGCCGTCGACCTTGCGCTGGGTGCGATCCAGCGCGGCCGCATCGGGAAACAGCTCGGCTTCGCTGGCGAGGATCAGCGTGTCGTAGTGGCCGAGTCGCAGGAACGCGCAGCGCGGGAACACGCGCTGCACGGTGCGCACGACCAGCGCATAGTCCTCGGCGTCGAACGAGTAGGTCTGCAGCCACTGCGCGAGCATGCCGCCCTGCGCCAGCTTGCGCTGCGCCGTGCGGTAGTACTCCTCGGTGAACAGGTTCGCGATGCCGGCGATCCACGGGTTCGACGGCTCGCTGACGATGATGTCCCAGCCGCCGGGGTGACCCTGCAGGAAACTGCGGCCGTCGTCGACGACCACCTGCACATTGTCGCGCTCGAGTGGCTTGTGGTTGACACCCTCGAACCAGCGCGTCGACTCGATCACGCCGCGCTCGATCTCGCACACCGTCACCTGCGTGCCGGGCAGGAGCGCCGAGGCGCCGGCTGTCGTGCCCGAGCCCATGCCGATCACGAGCACATTGCGCGCGGCAGGGCGCAGGAACTGCGGAATCCACGTGATTCCAAGCTGGGTCGGCATGTCCTCGCCCGTCGAGGCATCGACCTTGCCATTCGAGCGCAGGTTGAAGAACTCCTCGGGCTTGGCGCCGCCCTCCAGCACGAGCTTCTCGCCTTGCAGCACGAGCACATTGCAGTTGGCGCCTTCCTCGAAGAACACTGGCCGCATCGTGGCGCGCACATCGTCGGGCGTCGTCGGACCGTACATGTAACTGCCGACATTGGTGTCGAGCGGATCACTCCTGCGCCAGTCGGAGAACAAGAGGCTCGCGCACAGGATCGAGGTCGCGACGGCGAACGCGCGCGCGCGGAAGAGCACGAACGGCAACAACGCATAGGCGAGCAGCGCCGCGCGCACGGTCCAGAAGCTGCCGAGCGCCGGGAGCAGCAGCAGCGCGGCGCACGCTGCGCCCGCGATCGATCCGACGGTGTTCCAGGCGTACAGGGCGCCGACGGCGTGCCCCGCGCGCGCTGCGCCTTGCCGCGAGAGCTGCACGAGCGCGGGGAACAAGAGACCCATGCCGATGGTCGGGAGCAGCTGCAGCACGGCGGCGGTCGAGGCGCACAGCAGCGCGTTGAAGGTGCCCTCAGCGCGACCATCCCGCAGGTAGCCCACGGCGCGCGCGAGAAGGGGCTCGAGCGCGAGGCCACCGAGCGTCGCGAGCACCACGAGTGCCGCCGAGAGGCTCACCAGCTTCTCGAGCCGCGAACGCTCGGAGAAGCCGAGCCGGAACCACAGGCTTCCAAGGCCGATGCCGAGGATGAAGATCGAGAGCGTCGCGCTGAAGGCGTAGGTCGTGCCGCCGAGCAGCAAGGCGAGCTCGCGCGCCCAGACCATCTGGAGCGTGATCGATCCCAGGCCGCTCGCGAGCGCGGCCGTGTTCAGCGCGCGCGGAGAGACCTCCTCGACCGCGACGGGCGCGGGCTCCACATCCGTCGAACGGGATGCCTCCACATTGCGCGCGAGCGCGAGCGCCGCGACGCCGATCGCCGTGTTGGTGGCTGCGGCCAGCGCGTTGGTCCAGCCGAGTCCGAAGTGCTCGAGCAGGAAGAAGCCCGCCAGCCACGCGCCCGCAGCCGCGCCGAGCGCGTTGAAGGCGTAGAGCCAGGCCGCGGAGGCACCGAGCGAGAGGCCTTGCGCCGCGAACTGCTGCGTGAGCAGCGGCAGCGTCGCTCCCATCAGCACGCAGGGAGGCCCGATGACGAGGAACGTGAGCGCGAAGCGCAGCGCGACGAGCAAGAACGGCGAGTCGGAGAGCCCGTACGCCAAGGGTGCTGCGCTCTCGAGCAGCCAGCCGAACTCGAAGGGCACGAGCAGCGCCAGCCCCGCGATGCCGAGCTCGCACCAGCCGTAGAGCGCGAGCGGGCGGCGCGAGCGAAGGGCGATGCGCCCCGCGAGCCACGCGCCGAGCCCGAGTCCGCACAGGAAGGTCGCGACGACGCTCGCCATCGCGAGCGACGAGCTGCCCCACGCATGACCGAGGCGCTTGAACCACACCGTCTCGTACACCAGTCCGGTGAGCCCCGAGAGCACGAACAGCAGGGCTGCGGCCCACAGCGAGCGGCGCGGCGCGTTCATCGTGTCTCAGCGTCTCCCGCAGCCGGCATCCGCCGCTGCCGCGACATCGCAGCGTCCCGTGCCGAGCGGGGTGCGCGCGGACCTCTGGAGGGGAGCGCTCATCGCTGGACGAGCTTTTGGAGGGTGCGCTTGAGGTGCAGCGGGTTCACGGCGCCCGAGCTGCCGCCGAGGAATTTGCCGTCGGCGTCCGCAATCAAGACGAAGGGCAACATGTAGGCGTCTTCGAGCGTTCCCGCGAGCACCTCGACTTCGTGCTCCGCCTCGTCGCAGTCCGACGCGAGGGCCACGAAGTGTTGTTGGAGCAGCGGGGCGATCTCGGGGTGGGGGACGGCGCCCTGCACGAGGGCGCGGCACTGGCCTCAGGCCTCGCGGCCGAACTCGATGAACACGAGCTTGCCCTGAGCCTTGGCGCTCGCCTGCGCCTCCTTCCAGTTCGTGTGCCAGTCGAGGGTTCCCTGGTCGTCGAAGTGCGGGTGGGGGCGAGGCGCGCTCATGGCGCAGATCCTACCGCGCCCAGCCGCATGCTGTCCCAAGGCCCGCTCGGGGAACGCTCGCATGCGCTACCATCGCGCGAGCGCAGGCTCTGTCCCCGCGCACTCCTCCCCATGAGCGTCCCCGACGAAACTCAGCCCCCGCTCCCGAACGAACGTCGCAAGGCCTCCCGTCGCAGCGACGACCTGCTCCTCGAAGTGGCCTTCGACTCGAAGTCGATCACCGGCCGCGCGGAGCAAGTCTCCACCGAGGGCGTGTTCTTCTTCGCGCACGAGCCCGTGCGCGTGACGCTCAAGCTGCTGCAGGATGGCCACGAGCAGAGCTACCCAGGCCGCCTCGTGCGCGTCGAGCGCCTGAGCGAGCACACGACCGGCTTCGCCGTCGAGTTCGAGCGCCCGTCCTGAAGCGCGCGTTGAGCCGCAGAGAGCGCGGCAGAATGCGAGCGGGGCGCCACGCGCGCGCGCGACGCCCCGCTGCAGGTCCGCGGCGTTCGAGGCTCAGGTGAGCTCGAGCAACCAGCCCGGCAGCACGCCCGTGGCGAGCACCAAGGCCGCGCAGACGATCGACGCCAGCGTCGTCGCCGCGCTCGCGGGGCGCGGCGCGGGGATGTTCGCGTCGTGCTCCGGCGACTGCATGTACAGCGCGATGATGACGCGCAGGTAGTAGCCGAGGGCGACGACCGAGAGCAGCACGCCGACGATCGCGAAGCCCGTGAGCTCGGAGCGCACGGCGACCGAGAACACGAGGTACTTGCCGAGGAAGCCGCCCGTCGCCGGGATGCCGCCGAGCGAGAGCATGAACAGCGTCAGCGCGGAGGCGACCCACGGACGGCGCTGCGCGAGGCCCTTGAGCGACTCGAGCGTCGTCGGTCCACCGTCGCGCTCGAGCAGCGCGAGCAGGCCGAAGGCGCCGGCCGCCGTCGCGACATAGGCCGCCATGTACACGAGGCTCGCCTGCACCGCTCCGCCGTTGCTCGGATCGCCGTGGATCGCGCCCGCGACGCCGAGCAGCAGGGTTCCGGCGTGCGCGATGCCCGAGTAGGCGAGCATGCGCTTCACGTCCGTCTGCGCGAGGGCGCCGAAGTTGCCCGCGGCCATGGTGATCACGGCGATGAGCGCCACCGTGCTCGCCGTCGAAGCGGGCAGCAGCACGAGCGCGCTCATCAGGAACGCGAAGCCCGCGGCCTTCGTGCCCGTCGCCATCAGCGCGGTCACCGGCGTGGGCGCGCCCTCGTACACATCGGGCACCCACAGGTGGAACGGGAACACGCTGACCTTGAAGAACACGCTGGCGGCGATCAGGGCCACGCCGACGAGCGCCATGGGCTGGCCGAGCGCCGCGCGCGCGGCGGGATCGGCGAGCGTGTCGAGCGACAGGCTGCCGGTCGTCGCGTACACGAGCGCGCTGCCGTACAGGAAGAAGCCCGCGGCAAAGGCGCCGAGCAGGAAGTACTTGAGGCCCGCCTCGACCGAGCGCGCGCGGTCGCGGCGGAAGGCCGCGAGGGCGTAGAGCGGGATCGAGAGCAGCTCGAGGCCGATGAAGAACACGAGCAGGTCGCGCGCGCCCGCCATCAGCATCATGCCGATGGGGGTGGCGAGCATCAGCGCGTCGTGCTCGTTCTTGAAGGGCGCGTCTTCCTCGTAGTAGCGCACGCTGTAGAGCCACGCGAAGAGCGTGCTCGCGACGAACACCAGGCCCCACATCGCGGTGGTCGAGCTCGACTCGAATGTGCCCGCGAGGACCTTGCCCGGCGTCTCGCCGCCGAGCAGCAGGTTGCCGTGCAACACCGCCGAGGCCGCGAGCGAGGCGACGACGAGCGTCGCGCGCACCGCGCGCCCGAGCGGGAACACTCCGACGAGCAGCACGAGCACGAGGCCGAGCGCGAGCGCGATCAGCGGTGCGAGCGCGCGCAGCGCGTTCGCATCGAACATCTGGAGCAGGTCCTGGGCGTTCATCGCGCCGCGACTCCTTCCGTGAGCGGGGTGACGGGCTCGAGCGCCGCCGTGGACTGCCGGGCCTCGGCCACGCGCCGACCGACCTTGGCGAGGTCAGGCTCGACCTTGCCCATGAAGTCGTTGGGTCGCACGCCCAGCCACACCGCGAGCACGACCAGCGGGAGCATCAGCACGATCTCGCGCGCGTTGAGGTCGGTGAGGTGCTGGTTCTCGGGGTTCGTGCAGGCTCCGAACAGCATCTTGCGCGTCGCCATCAGGAGGTACACCGCGCCGAAGATCACGCCCGTGAGGCCGATCACCGACCACAGCGGCGAGCTCTGGAACGAGCCGAGCAGGATCAGGTACTCGCCGACGAAGCCGTTGAGGCCCGGGAGTCCGGCGCTCGAGAGCACCGTGAAGACCCAGAACAGCGCGAACAGGGGCATCACCGTCGCCACGCCGCCGAAGGCGTCGAGCGCGCGCGAGTGGCGGCGCTCGTAGAGCATGCCGACCAAGAGGAACAGCAGCCCGGTCGAGATGCCGTGGTTCACCATCTGCAGCATGCCGCCGGAGAGCCCAGCGGGCGTGAGCGCGAACAGGCCGAGCACCACGTAGCCCAAGTGGCTCACCGACGAGCACGCGATCAGGCGCTTGAGGTCGGTCTGGGCCCACGCGAGCAGCGCTCCGTAGAGAATCCCGATCGCACCGAGCGCCATCATCCACGGCGCCGCGGCCACCGCCGCATCGGGCAGCATCTGGATGCAGAACCGCAGGAGGCCGTAGGTGCCCATCTTGAGCAGCACGCCCGCGAGCACCACTGAGCCCGAGGTCGGGGCCTGGGTGTGCGCGTCGGGGAGCCAGGTGTGGAACGGCAAGATCGGCACCTTGATGCCGAAGGCCAGCGCGAAGGCCGCGAAGTACCACAGCTGCTGCTCGAGCGGCGTTTGGCCCAGTTGCGCGATCAGCTCGCCGCGGTCGCTCGTGCCGCGATCGAAGAGGATCGCGATGATCGCGACCATCATCAACAGCGAGCCCGCCAGCGTGTAGAGGAAGAACTTGACCGTCGCGTACAGGCGCTGCTCTCCGCCCCAGATGCCGACGAGGAAGTACAGCGGGATCAGGCTGACTTCCCAGAAGAAGTAGAACAGCACGAGGTCGACCGCGAGGAAGGTGCCGAGCATGCCCGTCTGCATGACGAGCATCCACACCATGAACTCCTTGACGCGCTTCTCGACGTGGCCCCACGTCGAGAGGATCACGATCGGCATCAGCACGGCCGTGAGCGTCACCATCAGCAGCGAGATGCCGTCCATGGCGAGGCTGAAGTGCACCTGCGTCGGCGTTCCGTCGCGCCAGGGCAGTTGGAACCACGGCAGGCTGAACGAGTACGGCGTCGCCGCCGCGTCGTAGCCCAAGAACAGCTTCACGCCGAGCACGGCGACGGCGAGCGTCGTCGCGAGCGCGATGCCGCGCTGCAGGCCTTCCGCGGCGCGCGGCGTGCAGAGCACGGCGAGCGCACCGAGGAGCGGGAGGAAGGTCAGGAGGACGAGTTCCATGGATTCGGTCTCCCTAGCTCCACATCCACAGGGCGCAGATCGCCAGCGCGCCGGCGCCCATCCACAGGGCGTAGCTCGCGAGGCTGCCGTCGACGGCGCGACGCGAGTACTGCGCGATGTCGCGCGCGGTCCGGCCGGTCCCGTTGACGAGTCCGTCGATCGCGAACTGGTCGACGACCACCGCGATCAGGAAGCTCAGCATGCGCAGCGGCAGCACGATGATGCGCGCGTAGCGAGAGTCGATCGTCCACGCGTCGCCGAGGGTCGCCGCGAGCGTCGGGCGCTTGTGCGCGAAGAACTCGTCTTGAGCGGTGCCGTGCCTGTGCGCGTAAAAGCCCGTGTGCGCGAAGCCGAGCGCGATCGCGGAGCCGAGGCCTAAGAGAATCCACTCGAGCGTGTGGCTCAGGTGGTGTTCTCTGTGGCTCGCCGCGAGGATCTTGTTGCCCGCGTCCGTCACCGGAGCGAGCCACTCGGCGAGCAGGTGGGGCACATGCAGCACCGGCGGCAGGCCGAGCACGCCGCCGAGGATCGAGAGCACCGCGAGCACCATCAGCGGCAGCGTCATCACCAGCGGGCTCTCGTGCGGGTGCACATGGTGGTGGTCGAAGCGCTCTTCGCCGAAGAAGGTCAGCGCGACCATGCGAGAGGTGTAGTACGCCGTCAGCGCGGCGGTGATCACGCCCACGGCCCACAGGCCGTAGTACAGGCCGTAGTACAGGCCGCCGCTGGCGAAGGCGTGCGCGAGGATCTCGTCCTTCGAGAAAAAGCCCGAGAGGAGCGGCAGGCCCGAGAGCGCCGCGGCGCCCGCGAGGAATGTGATGTATGTGCGCGGCATGTGCCGGCGCAGGCCGCCCAGCTTGTGCATGTCCTGCTCCCCGTGCATGCCGTGGATCACCGAGCCCGCTCCGAGGAAGAGCAGCGCCTTGAAGAAGGCGTGCGTGACGAGGTGGAACACCGCCGCGGCCCAAGCGCCCGAGCCGAGCGCGAGGAACATGTAGCCGAGCTGGCTCACGGTCGAGTACGCGAGCACCTTCTTGATGTCGCGCTGCACGAGCGCCGTCGAGCCGCCGATCAGCGCGGTGAGCGCTCCGACGATGGCGATCAGGGGCAGCACCCAGCCCGAGGCCGCGAACAGCGGGTTCAGGCGCACGACGAGGTAGATGCCGCTCGTCACCATGGTCGCGGCGTGGATCAGCGCGCTCACGGGCGTCGGGCCGGCCATGGCGTCGGGCAGCCATGTGAACAGCGGGAACTGCGCCGACTTGCCGCAGCAGCCGCCGAACAGGAACAGCGCGGCGAGCGACATGTGGAGCGCTTGCTCATCGGTGAAGCTCACGGCCGAGCCGACCGTGTCCGCGATGGTCTTCAGGTCGAGCGTGCCGAACAGCCGGATCAGCAGGAACGAGCCGATCAGGAAGCACGCGTCGCCGACGCGGTTCATCACGAAGGCCTTCTGCGCGGCCTCGGCCGGCCAGCCCTTCTCGTACCAGAAGCCGATCAAGAGGAACGAGCACAGGCCGACCCCTTCCCAGCCGATGAACACGCCGAGCAGCGAGCTCGACAGCACCAGCATCAGCATCGCGAACACGAACAGGTTCAGGTACGCGAAGAACTTGCCGTAGCCCCTGTCGCCCTTCATGTAGCCCGAGGCGTACACATGGATCAGGAAGCCGACGCCCGTGATCACGAGCGTCATCACCGACGACAGCGGATCGAGCACCAGCCCGAGGTCGACGTCGAGGCCGCCGATCGAGATCCAGTCGTGGGCCGTGCTCGCGAGCGCGCGCGCCGAGGGCTCGAGGTCGCGCAGCTCGAGGAAGCCCGTGACCGAAAGCACGAACGCGCCGAGCATCGCGCCGCAGGCGATCCACGGGGCGAGGCTGGCGGGCGCGCTCGCCTGCGGGTCGCTCTTGCGCGCGCGCAGGGTGGCAAGGTGCAGGGCTCCGGCGATCGCGCTGCCGATGAGCGGCAGGAGCGGGATCCACCAGAGCCACGCGTGGGACTCGTGGCTCTGCATTCGACTAACCCTTCATCTCCGCCGCGGCGTCGGTCTCGGCGGACTGCTTCAGACGGTAGAGCGCGATGATCAGCGCGAGGCCGACCGCGGCCTCGGCCGCGGCGACCGTGATCACGAAGATGGCGAACACCGGGCCTTGCAGCGCGGGCTTGCCTTCGAGGGCGTGTTGACGGCTCGCGGCGAGGAAGGCGAGGTTCGCGGCGTTGAGCATCAGCTCGACGCACATCAGCACGACGATGACATTGCGCCGGACCATGAAGCCCAGCACGCCGAGGGCGAACAGGCCCGCCGACAAGTACAGGAGGTGCTCGGTCGGAACATTCATCGCGGTTGCTCCCCGTGCTCGCCGGCGCGCTGGCGCTTGGCCAGCACGATCACGGCCACCATGGTCGCGAGCAGCAGCACGGACACCGCTTGGAACGGCAGGCTGTAGCGGCCGAACAGCTCGAGCGCGAGGCCCTCGAGGCCGTCGATCGCCTGCGCATCCGCGGCGGGTGCGCTCGTCGCGGCGAGCGTCGTGCGCTGGGCCGCGATCAGGCCGACGAGCGCGAGCGCGACCGCGATGGCACCGGCGAAGCGTGCGCGTCCGCCCTGCAGCGGCGCGAAGGAGAGCTCGAAGCGCGAGCCCATGGCGCCCAGGTTCAGCAGCATGATCACGAACAGGAACAGCACCAGGATCGCGCCGGCGTAGACGAGGATCTGCGCCGCGGCGAGGAACTGGAAACCGGCGAGCAGGTAGATCACCGCCAGCGCGAAGAAGGTCCCCAGCAGCGAGATCACGCTGCCCATCGGGCTCTTCGCGAGGATCACCCCGGCCGCGCCGAGCAGCGCGACGAGAGCGAGGATGTAGAAGAGGATCGAGCTCACTGCTTGCTCCGCCAGCGGTCGTTGAGCCGGTACACATAGTCGATGCGCTTTTGCAGCGCGCTCTTCGGACGCTTGAGCTTCTCGAGGTCGTACACGAGGCCCGCGCGCGTGTAGTCGGCCAGCTCGAGCTCGTTCGACATGAAGATCGCGTCCTTGGGGCAGGCTTCCTCGCAGAAGCCGCACAGGATGCAGCGCAGCATGTCGATCTCGAACTTCTTGGGCTCGCGTTCGATGCCGCGATCGGTCTCGCCGCCGTCGATCGTGATCGCGTAGGCCGGGCAGGCGATCTCGCACATGCCGCAGGACACGCAGGCGATGTTGCCGTCCTCCTTGACGACGAGGCGCGGCTGGCCGCGCGTGACCTCGTCGGTCGGGAGCGGCTGCTCGGGATACTGCCGGGTGATCGGCTTCTCGAAGAACTTGCGGAATGTGAGCGACAGGCCGCGCAGCACCTCGGGGAGGTACAGCCGCTCGGCGAGCGTGAGTGCCTTGCGCTGGACGACGACCATGACCTAGCTGCTCTTGGGGGTGGTGAAGGCGACCCACGCGCCGACGACGAGCAAGTTCGCCAGCGCAATCGGGAGCGCGACCTTCCATCCCAGCCGCATCAACTGGTCGAAGCGGAAGCGGGGGAGGGTCCAGCGCACCCAGATGAACAGGAACAGGAAGAAGCCCGCCTTCAGCAGGAAGGCGAGGATGCCGAGGAACCACGGCGCCTCGGGCCACAGCGGCACCGAGGGACCGCCGAAGAACAGCGTGGTGTTCAGGCACGCCATCACGGTCATGGCGCAGTACTCGCCCAAGAAGAACAGCGCGAAGCGCATGGCCGAGTACTCGGTGTGGAAGCCGCCGACGAGCTCCGGCTCGCACTCGGCGAAGTCGAAGGGATGGCGGTTGGTCTCGGCGAAGCTCGCGATCGTGAACAGCACGAAGGCCAGCGCGCCGAAGGGCGTGAACACATTCCACAGGCCGTTCTCGCGCTGGGCCGTGACGATCGCGTTCAAGTCGAGCGAGCCCGAGAGCGCCACGATCACGAGGATCGAGAGGATCAGCGTGAGCTCGTAGCTGATCATCTGCGCGCTCGCGCGCAGGCCGCCGAGCAGCGAGTACTTCGAGTTCGAGGCCCAGCCGCCCAAGATCGCGCCGTACACGGACAGGCCGCCGAGGGCGAGCATGTACATGATCCCCAAGTCGAGCTGCGCGATGGAGAAGGGGATCTCTTTCTCACCGACTTTGATCGTGCCGATCGGGATCACCGCGATGGTCATCATCGATGGGATCGCCGCCAGCGCCGGCGCGAGGCGGAAGAGGAACTTGTTGGCCCCCGCGGGGATCAGCTCCTCCTTGAAGATGAACTTGATGCCGTCGGCGAGCGGCTGCAAGAGGCCGAACGGTCCGACGCGGTTGGGGCCGTGGCGAAACTGCATCCACGCCGAGACCTTGCGCTCGGCGAGCGACATCAGCGCCGCGGTGCCGACGAGGCCGCCGAAGATGATCGCCACCTTGGCGACCCATTGGACCCACAGGGGGAGATCCTCGAGGAAGGCTCCCATCGCTTCCTAGCTCCGAGCCGGCACGGCCGACAGCTTGGCGGTGAGCGCCGCGAGTTGGAGATCGAGGCGCCGCACGAGCGCGGGCGGCGGGACCGCGACATTGAGCACGCCGACGCAGCCGTCGAGGTTGACCCAGTGACCGGACTTCTCGACATGGGTCGGAACGGGGAAGGCGATGTCGAGCGCGGGAATGTCGCTCGTCTCGACATCGAAGGCGACGAGGCGCAGCTTCGTCGGCAGCTTGGCGAGACCCTCGTGGCCGAGGAGCTCGAGCACGCGCTCGCCCGCGAGCACCGCGGAGGGCGCCGCCGCGAGCGCCGCGAGCGCGGCGGCGGGCTCGAGCGCGGCGAAGCCTTGCTCGACGAGCCCGCGCCGGTTGGGGCACGGGTCGCCGGTGTGCAGCAGGTCGTCTTTCAGCGCGTTGGGCGCGGGCGAGACGAACTGCGGCGTGGCCTTGAGCGCCTGAGCCAGCGCGAGAGCGGCCTTGGCCTCTTCCTGCGTCGCGAAGGGCGAGACGATCACGACCGCACCGGGGTGCGCCGCGAGCATGTCCGCCGCGAGGTCGAGCGCCGCGACATCGTCGGCGAGCTCGAGCCCGTTGTAGCCGCGCACCGCGGCGCCGCGCAGGCGACCGCCGAGCACCGCGCCCTCGGGTGCCTGCGGACGCGTGAGCGGCGCGAGCGCGTGGCGACCGGTGTCGCACATCCACCACTGGTTGACGGCCGCGTTGTAGCGCGGGCGGATGCGCTTGACTTCCTTGGCGCGCAGGGACTCGACCGAGATCGAGCAGCCGCGCGAGCACTCGCCGCAGGTCGAGAGCGTCTTGGAGAGGTTCCAGACGCGCGCCTGGAAGCGGAACTTCTTGCTCGTCAGCGCGCCGACCGGGCAGATGTCCGCGAGGTTGCCCTGGTAGTTGCCCTCGAGCGGCTTGTCCATGTAGGTGTTGATCACCGAGCGCGAGCCCAAGCCCTCGACAGTGAGCTGCGCCTTCTTCGTCACATCCGTGAAGAAGCGCACGCAGCGCGAGCACAGGATGCAGCGCTCTTCGTCGAGCACGATCACATCGCCGAGCGACTTGCGCTTCTGGAGCTTGCGGCGCGGCTCGCTCGAGCGGCCCTCGCCTTGCCCCTCGTTGAACGAGTAGTCCTGCAGATCGCACTCGCCGGCCTTGTCGCAGATCGGGCAGTCGAGCGGGTGGTTCTTCAAGAGGAACTCGAGGCACTCGCGGCGCGCGTCGTGCGCCTTGGGAGTGTCCGTCGAGACGACCATGCCTTTGCTCACCGGCGTGCGGCAGGCGGCGACGACGCGCGACGGCTGGCCCGGCGCGCCGGCGACCTCGACCTGACAAATGCGGCAGGAACCCACCGACGCGAGGCCGGGGTGGTAGCAGTACATCGGGACATCGACGCCCTGGTCGTGGCAGGCGCGGATGAGCGGCTGCTTCGGATCGGCTTCGACCTCGCGACCGTTGATCTGGATCTTGGTCACGCGTGCGCCTCGTGGAGTTCAGGGGCGTGCTGGGGTTGCGGGGCGAGCGGATCGCGGCCGAGCCGGATGCACTCCTCGAACTCGTGCCGGAAGTGCTTCACGGCCGCGAGCGTCGGGATCGCGGCGGCGTCGGCGAGCGCGCAGATGGTCTTGGCGGGCGCCATGCCGTTGGAGAGCGAGACGAGCAGGTCGAGGTCCGACATCTGGCCCCTGCCGTGCGCGATGCGACGGAAGATCTGGTGCAGCCACTGCGTGCCCTCGCGGCACTGGCTGCACTGGCCGCAGCTCTCGTGGTCGTAGAAGCGCGCAATGACATCCATTGCCTGCGGAATCGACGCCGTCTCGTCGAGGATGATCATCGCGGCCGTGCCGAACATCGAGCCCGCGGCCTTGACCGAGTCGTGGTCCATCGCGACATCGACCATCGAGGCGGGGAGCAGGCCCGTCGACGAGCCACCCGGGAAGAAGGCCTTGAGCTTGCGGCCCTTCCACACGCCGAGGGCGACCTCGTCGATGATCTGGCGCGCGGTGAGGCCGAAGGGCAGCTCGTACACGCCGGGCTTGTTGACATGGCCCGAGATGCAGAGCAGGAAGTTGCCCGTGCTCTTGGGCACGCCCATCGACTTGAACCACCCGGCTCCGTTGCGAACGATGAACGGCGCGTTGAAGATGCTCTCGACATTGTTGACCGTCGTGGGCGATTTCCACAGGCCGGAACCTGCGGGGAAGGGCGGCTTGGGACGCGGGTGGCCGCGCTTGCCCTCGAGCGACTCCATCAGGCCGGTTTCTTCGCCGCAGATGTAGGCACCGGCGCCCTTGTGCATCCAGATGTCGCACGAGAAGTCCGTGCCGAGGATGTTCTGACCGACGAGCCCCGCGGCGCGCGCCTCGTCGATCGCCGCCTGCAGGCGGCTGTAGGAGAGCCGGTACTCGCCGCGCACATAGATGTAGGCGGCCTTGGCGTGCATGGCGAAGCACGCGATCAGGCAGCCCTCGATCAGGCCGTGGGGGTCCTTCTCCATCAGCACGCGGTCCTTGCATGTGCCGGGCTCGGACTCGTCCGCGTTGACCGCGAGGTAGCGCGGGCGCGGATCCTTGGTGATGTCGGGCATGAAGCCCCACTTCATGCCGGTGGGGAAGCCGGCGCCGCCGCGGCCGCGCAGGCCCGAGTCCTTGATCACGCCGATGACCTGCTCAGGCTTCCACGGCTTCTTGAGCACGTCCTCGATGGCGCGGTAGCCGCCCTCGGCGCGGTAGGTCGCGAGCGTGTGGGACTGGGGCAGCCCGACGCGGCTCAAGAGGTACTTCGGGAAGTCCTTCACTGGCAGCTCCCAAGGATCTGCTCGGCCCTCGAGCGGTCGAGGTCCTCGTGGTAGGTCCCGTCGAGGTCGAACATCGGAGCGTTCGCGCAGGCACCCTGGCACTCGACGCGCACTACGCTGAACTTTCCGTCGGGCGATGTGCCGCCGACGGGCGAGCCCGTGACGCGGCACACATGCGCGAGCAAGTCCTCGGCGCCGCGCAGCGTGCACGAGATGTTGTGGCACACGCTGACCAAATGGCGGCCGCGCGGCGTCAGGCGGAACATCGGATAGAAGGTCGCGACGCCGAACACCTCGACCGGCTCGAGGCCGAAGAACTCGGCCAAGTCCTCGAGCGCCTGCGGGCTCAGCCAGCCGCCCTGCTCTTCTTGGCAGCGGTGCAGGGCCGGGATCAGACCGGCGCGCTTCTCGGGGTAGTGCGCGACGAGTTCGGTGAACTCGGTTTTCAGCTTGTCGGACAGTGCCATCAGCGATCCACCTCGCCCATGACGAAGTCCATGGAGCCGATCAGGGAGACCATGTCGGAGAACAGCCGGCCCTTGGCCAGCATCGGAAGCGCCTGGATGTTCATCAGGCCCGGCGCACGGATGTGGCAGCGCAGCGGCGTGGAGCTGCCGTCGCTGGCCACGAAGAAACCGAGCTCGCCCTTCGAGGACTCGATGCCGCGGTAGCTCTGACCCTTGGGCAAGCGCAGGTCGGTGACGACCTTGAACTGGAAGATCAGCTCTTCCATCGAGGTGTGCACGAGGCCCTTGGGCGGCAGCACGAAGCGCCGGTCCTCGACCAGCACATCGCCCGGCGTGGACTTCAGGCGATCGAGCGCTTGACGCACGATGCGGCAGCTCTGGCGCATCTCTTCCATGCGCACGAGGTAACGGTCGTAGCAGTCACCGCTCGCGCCCGTGGGCACATCGAAGTCGTAGCTCTCGTAGCCGCAGTAGGGCTGCGCGCGGCGCAGGTCCCACTCGACGCCCGAGCCGCGCAACACCGGCCCGGTGAGCGACATCGCCAGCGCATCCGCGCGCGAGAGCACGCCGATGTCGCGATTGCGGTCGTTCCAGATGCGATTGCGCGTGAGCAGCTTGTCCATGTCGTCGAGTCCCTTGGGGAACTCGACCAAGAACTCCTCGATCAGCCGCTCGACCTTCTCGTCCACATCGGCGTACAGGCCGCCGATGCGCACATAGGTGTTGTTCATGCGATGCCCGGTGTAGGCATCGACGATCTCGTAGAGCTTCTCGCGCTCCTTGAACGCGTAGAAGAAGATCGTCACGGCGCCGAGGTCGATCGACTGGGTGCCGAGGTAGATCAGGTGCCCCATGATGCGCGAGAGCTCCATCAGGAGCACGCGGATCACCTGCGCGCGCGGCGGAGCCTCGATGCCGGCGAGCTGCTCGAGCGCGAGCGCGTAGCCGACATTGTTCATCAAGGGCTGCACGTAGTCGAGGCGGTCGGTGTGCGGGAAGAACTTGTGCCAGCCGAGCGACTCGGCGCTCTTCTCCTTGCCGCGGTGCAGGTAGCCGACGACCGGATCGCACTCGACGATGCGCTCGCCGTCGAGCGTCACCACGATGCGCAGCACGCCGTGCGTCGCCGGGTGCTGCGGGCCCATGTTGAGCGTCAGGAGCTCGCCGTGCAGCGGATCGTCGCCCTCCGGCGGCGCGGGCACATACTCGAAGACTTGCTTCGTGAGCGTCATCGGGCGTCGTCCGTCCAGCTCGCGCGGCGCGCGCGATCCCACTGCCGGTACAGCCGGTCGGGCTCGATGCCCTGGTGCGGGAACTCCTTGCGGAGCGGGTGGTGGTCGTAGCCGTCGGGCATCAGCAGGCGGCGCAGGTCCGGGTGGCCCCCAAAGCGCACGCCGAACATGTCGAAGCATTCGCGCTCCATGTAGTTCGCGCCCGGCCACAGGTCGGTGCATGTCGGCGCGCTCTCGCCGGGCAGCACGCAGCGCACGCGCACGCGGTCGTTGTGCGCGAGCGAGAGCAGCTGGTGGTGCAGCGCGAAGCGGGGCGTCGTCGGATAGTGGTCGATGCAGGTGACGAAGCTGCACAGCTCGAAGCCCGCGCCATCGCGCAGCGCGCGCAGCACGGCGTGCAAGTTCGCGAGCTCGACCTCGATCACCGGACCGTCCGGCGACTGCGAGATGCAGTGGGGGAGCGCGCCGAGCGCGGCGGCGAAGCGCGGCGCGCTCGCGGCGAGCGGAGTGTTGGCGTCGGCGTCGCTCACGGCTTGATCTCCGTCTTGCGCGGGAGCGGATCGCCGAGCGGCAGGCGCGACTTGGGGTCGTGCGCGTGCTTGTCCCAGGCGCCCTTCGGCAAGCCCCGATTGGGCTGGAACACGAGCTGGCCCGTGCCCTCTTCCGCGCGCGGCGCCGTGGCCGGGCCGACGAGGCGAGCGAGCGGATCCTCGCGCTCGATCTTCTTCTGCAGCTTGAGCACCGCGTCGATCACCGCATCCGGGCGCGGCGGGCAGCCGGGCACATACAGGTCGACCGGCATGATCGAGTCGATGCCCTGCACGACCGAGTAGCTGTCGTACATGCCGCCCGAGCTCGAGCACACGCCCATGGCGATGACCCACTTGGGGTCGGGCATCTGGTCGTAGATCGTGCGCGCGGCCTGCGCCATCTTCCACGTCAGCGTGCCGGCGACGATCAAGAGGTCGCACTGGCGCGGCGTGAAGCGCGCGGCCTCGGCGCCGAAGCGCGCGAGGTCGAACTTGGGGCCGAGCAGGCCCATCAGCTCGATACCGCAGCACGAGAGGCCCAGCGGCATCGGCCACAGGCTGTTCTTGCGGCCCCAGTTGATCAGGAAATCCGCGCGGGTGGCGAGGAAGCTCGAGCCTTGGACCGCGTTGCTCTCCGGACCGACAGGCTTCAGCGATCCCATTCGAGACCTCCCTTGCGCCATACATAGGCGAGACCCACGGCGAGCACGCCGACGAAGGCCAGCACCTCGAAGAACATCACCGGTCCCAGACCCTGCGCGGAGAGCGTCTTCACCGTGCCGGCCCACGGGATCAGGAAGATAGACTCGACATCGAACAGGATGAACAGCACCGCGATCAGGTAGAAGTGGATCGACAGGCGCACGCGCGCGCTGCCGACAGGATCCATGCCCGACTCGTAGGCGTCCGCCTTGCCGATGGCGCGGCGCTTCTTGCCGAGCACATCGGAGATGATCAGGTTCGCGATCGCGAATCCCGCGACGACCAGCGCGAGGATCAGGATCGGGGCGTAGTTCTGGAGCATCGCTTGCGGCGTGAGCGCGCCCGCCACCAGCGGGGGGCTGTGCTCGTGGAGTGGCACCCCTGCTGCCGAGCGTCCGGACCTCGCGCGAGGGCCTTGGGACGGCGGTCGGGGTGGGGGATGGGGCGGAAGTTGGGGCAGCGGGACGCACCGACCACAGCTGGCCGCGCAGGCCCTCCGCCGTCGCTATCCCTCCGCCGTCGTTGCTTGGGGGCCGAGAGCATAGCGGCGCCCTCGGGTCGATGGAATCGCCGCGCAGCTTCCGCTCGAGCATGTCGCGCGCGGTCGAGTGGGCCGAGCGTGGACGCGATCGGCGGCTCGCGCCGCGCGCGCTTGCGCCGCCGCGCTCGACCCCGCTCCCCCGTGCATGATTACGGCACGCGCACGAACTCGCCGCCAGAGACTTCGGCGAGCGCCTCGAGCGCGCCGTTGCCGCCGGAGCCGAGTTGCACGCAGTGCACATGGACGCAACTCTCCTCCGCCACCTCGCGCCACCACGGCCAGATCCAGTTGCGCCCCTCGGCGGTCTCGCCATCGCAGAGCACGATCACCGTGTCCTCCTCGAGGAGCCGCAGGTCGATTTTTCCGTCCAATCCGACCCTTAGGCAGGCCTCCACCCCCGGCTTGAGGTAGGTTCCGCCGCCGGGTCGCTGGTAGGCCGCCCAGCGCTCCGCGGCCGCGATCGAGCTGCGCGTGGCGGGCTGCAAGCTGTCCTTCCAGATCCGCAGCTTGGAATCGAACAGCACGATGCGGAAGCGCGCGCCCTCGCCGAGGCCGTCGAGAAAGCCGAGTAGCTGCTCGAGCGCCTGCGCATAGCGCGTGACTCCCTCGGACACCTGCTCGTTCATCGAACCCGAGGCGTCGATCAGGAAGGTCACCCGATCGGTCTCCGGCCGCAAGCCGTAGAAACCCGCCCGCGAAGTCGGCGCCTCGGCTTGTCCGGGGTCATCGACGAGCGTGCCCGCGCAGCGCGCGCGCCACCACGCGGACCAGCGCTCCGGAAAGGCGCCCATGGTGCGCCCCGAACGCCGTCGCAGCTCGGCCACGAACTCGCCCTCGACCCGCCGCGAGCCGCCGCCCGCCTCGCGCCGCGCGACCCACAGTCCGAGGCTCTCGATCAGCACGGGCACGGCGAGCGCGTCGTCCACCCGAGTGAGCAGCGGCAGGGCGCGCACGGCGTCGCGCCAGTTCGTCGACACCAGCGCCGGTCGCAGGAACGCCACCAAGGCCTCGGCCGCGCGGCCCTGACCGATGCGCTCCACGGTCTGGAAGTGCCGGCGCACGAGCGCGATGTTGACCCAGCCCGGGCGCCGTTCGTTGGTCTCGAACTGGGCGAGCATGAAGAAGTGCACGCCGTCGTCGGGCCAGCCGACGAGCGAGCGCATCGCCAGCTCGCGCACCTGCGCGTCGGGAGCCCGCGCACAGTGCAGCAGGGCGGAGAGCGTCTCGCCCTCGCGCCGACCCTCGAGGCACTCGAGCGCCTCGATGCGCCGCGCGCGGCTGGTTTCCGCTTCGCTTCCGAGCACTTCGCGCGCCAGCCAGCGCTGGGTGGCACCATCCCTCGACAGGTCGAGCGCGGGACCGAGGGCCGCGAACGCCGCGCGTCCCACGCGCATGCGCAGCTGCGGCGTCTGCAGGGTCGGAGGAACGACCTCACCGGGGTCGAGCGCGGCGAGGTCGAGCAGCACCGCGAACACGACCGTGCGACGCTCCGGCTGGATCACCTGCACGAGCCGCAGGTCGTCGAGCCAGCGCTCGAGGGCGCGCACATCCTCGTCGGAGAGCGCGATCGTCGTCCGGCTCGCGCGCGCGAGCCAAGCCTGCGCACGGCCGACCGCGTCCTCGGAATCCGACTGCGCGCGCGCGGGCGCAGCGAGCGCGAACGCGAGGGCGAGCAACAGGGGGCGGAGCAGACGCGGCACGATGGGGGAGAAGAGCGTAGCGCGTTTGGCGCCGCCTCGCTCAGGGACCCAACTCGCGCTCGAGGAATGTGACGGGCTTGTCCACGCGCGGGTCGTGGTGGCGGCCGAGCACGCGTACGCGCGCGGTGCGCGCTGGCAGCGCGAGCTCGAGTGTCTCGTCCACCCTCAGATAACTCTCGGTGGTGAGCGTGAGCGTCTCGCGCCCGAGCTCCGTGAGCGCCGCATCGCTCGCCGTCGCGACGAACTCGATCTCGCGCCCGATCAGGCCGGGCACGCGGTGGCCGGCGAGGTTGCGGACGCGCAGCGCCGGCCCCGATGCCTCGTGCGCGAGGGTGAGCTCGAAGCCGAGCGCGAGGAAGGCCGGGTCGCGCGGCGTCTGCAAGGCGTGGCTGCGCACGATGCGCGTGCCGCCTTCGACGGCCACCTCCGCGCGCGGCGCCATGTGGCAGCCGACGCAGGTCGCGCCCGACGCCGCGCCCGCGGACTGCTCGAAGTCGCGCGCGAGACCGATCACGGGCCCGACCGTGGTGCGATGGCAGCTCGCGCACAGCGCGTTCGAGCCCTCGGCGTCGAAGCTCGCGCCCTTGCGAGTCGCGTGCTTTTCGGTGGCGGCACCGGTGGGGCCGAGCAGCGCGCCATCGGTCGCGAGATGGCAGCTCTCGCACGACACGCCGAAGTGGCGCGCGTCCGCGCGCGCCTCGGGCTTGCCCGCGAGCAGCGCGTCGAGCGCGCCGTGCAGCGCCACCGGCGCGTGGCAGCCGTGGCAGCTCTCGGCCTTCTTGCGGCCTTGAAGCTCCTCTTGGTACGGCTCGTTCTCCCACGCCAGCGCGTGGGTCGTGCCGGCCCATTCCGCCACCTGCGCGGCGTGGCACTGCGCGCACGCGAGCTCGCTCGCGCGTTCGAGCTTGGGCTTCCGACCGTCGGGCACCGGAGCCGGCGGCTGGAGCGGCCAAGGCGTGCGCGCCTGCCACACGCTGCCCGCGGAGGCGAGCAGCGCGACCAGCGCGACGGCGCCGGACGGCGCGAGCACGGAACGCGAGCGAAGCTTCACGCGGCCCAAGCTAACCGACCGAGCGCGCGGGCGTCACCGCCCGCGCGCCCGGCGAGCGCCGGGCCGGTCCAGCTGGACGCCGAGCGTCGCGCGCAAGAACCAGCCGTGCTTCTCGTGCTGGCGCAGCATGGCGGCGAGCAGGTCGGCCGCGTCGATGTCGCCGAACTCCTCGGCCAGTCCGCGGGTCGCGCGCAGGCCCTCGGCGAAGGAGTCGAAGCGGGCGGCGAGCAGCTCGATGTGCTCGAGATCGCGCGTCACCTCGCGGGGGTAATCCGCGCTGCGCGAGGCGCGCGCGGCAGGGCGCACGGTGCCGTAGGCGGTGCCGCCCAAGATCACCGCGCGCTCGGGGGCTGGAACCCGTCCCGATCCGGACCTGTTGCGCCCCTCGTGGCTGGGTTTGGGGCGAGCACCTTCGGACATCGCGGAGCGCGGGTCGGCAGTGAGCCGCAGCCCAAAGTCGGGACATCGGGCGCGCTCGGCCCAAGAAATGTCCACGATCGGTCGAAATTTCGCGGCAGCCCCCATGCCGATCTTCTCCACTTTCTCCGACGACGGAACGCTCACGCTGCACATCGCCGGACGCTTCGACTTCCGTTCCCGCGAGGCCTTCCTGCGCTCCTACGAGGAGTGCGAACGCGAGCCCTCCGCGTTTCTGGTCGACCTGCGGGACGCCGAGTACATCGACAGCTCGGCGCTCGGAATGCTGCTCCTGCTGCGGGACTTCGCCGCCTCCAAGGGCGCACGCGTGACTCTCGAGCGTCCGCGCCCGCTGGTGGCGCGCACGCTCGCGGCGAGCGACTTCGACCACTGGTTCACCGTGGCCTGACGCCGCGCCATGGGACCGCTCACCACGAACTCCGCCGCGACGCGCTGGAGCTTCGCGCTCGAGCTCGCCGGCTGCGAGCTCAACGCCGCCGATCCCGTCGCGACCTGCGAGCAGGCTCTCGCCCGCGCCGGCTGGCCGCGCGAGTCAATCGACTCGGTCGCGCTGATCGTCGCGGAGCTGTGGCACAACGCGCTCGAGCACGGCGTGCTCGGACTCGACTCGGCGCTCAAGGAGCGCGCGGGCGGGTTCAGCGACTACTACATGCTGCGCGAGCGGTTGCTGCGCGAGAACCGCTCCGGTCGCGTGCGCATCGAGTTGTCCGCGCGCGAGACGCAGGGCGAGCTCCAGCTCGCGATCGAAGTCGAGGACAGCGGCAGCGGCTTCGACCCGCGCGCGCCTCGTGCTCTACTGCCGGGCCGACGCTCCGGACGCGGGCTCACCATCGTGCGCGACCTGTGCGAGTTGCTCGAGTTCAACGCGCGCGGCAATGTCGCTCGCGCCATGTGCCGCTGGGACGGGCCGCCGCTGGGCTGATCAGGCGAGCACGAGTTCCTCGCGGCCGTGCCAGACGCGCAGGTCGCCCTCGCGCAACGAGACGATCAGCGCGAGCGCGTAGCCCTCGCGCGTGAGGTCGCGCTCGGATGGCACGGCTGGCGCGTCGACATGCGAGTGCCACGCACCGAGCACTTCCTGTCCGCGCGCGCACGCCTCGCGCTCCGCCGCGATCACATGGAGCGGCTCGATCTCGAAGGCGGATTCGTCCCGCGCGGCGTTCTCGAGCACATCGACCTTCTCGATCGCCACCGCGCCCGGAAGGCGGCGTCCGACCAGCAAGCCGCAGGCCTCGCGCGGCGCGGCGCGGCGCGCGCACTGGAGCAGCTCGAGGCGCAACTCCGGCGGCAGGTGCGCGCGCGTCGGCGTCACAGCTTCCAGACCGCGGCGTTGCGCGGGCACTCGACGCGCGCGAAGCCGCGCTGAGCGAGCGTGCGCGCGAGCGGCAGGCGCTGGTCGTTCTCGCCGTGCACCAAGAAGAGCGTCTTGCACTGCGGCGCGATCGGCGCGAGCGTCTGCAGCAGCCCGTCGCGGTCGGCATGCGCCGAGAAGCCGTTCATCACGGTGATGCGGGCGCGCACGGCGCGCAGCATTCCGAGGAGGTTGACCTCGCGCGCGCCCTCGACGAGGCGGCGGCCGAGCGTGCCCTGCGCTTGGTAGCCGACGACGGCGACTTCGGTGTCGGGACTGCCGATCGACCACGCGAGGTGGTGCAGGATGCGGCCCGACTCCATCATGCCCGAGGCCGACACGATCACCATCGGACCCTTGGCCTGGTTGAGCGCCTTGCTGTCGTCGACGGTCTGCGTGAAGTGCACTTTCAGGCGATGCTCGCCCGACTCGGCCTTGCGCAGCCGCGCGAGCGCCTCGTCGTCGAAGCATTCGCGGTGCTTGTAGACGATCTCGGTCGCGCGCTTGGCGAGCGGGCTGTCGACATACACCGGGATGTCCGCGATCTTCTTGCGCTCGAAGATGCGCGAGAGCGCGTAGAGGATGTGCTGGGTGCGCCCCACGGCGAAGGCTGGGATCAGGAGCTTGCCGCGTCGGCGCTTGTGCAGCCGCTCGACGGCGAGCGAGAGTTGCGCCTCCGTGTCGTCGACGGGCGGGTGGCAGCGGTCGCCGTAGGTGCTCTCGCAGATCACGATGTCGGCGCTCGCGAGCGGCACGGGATCGCGCAGGATCGGCTGCGGCCGCCCGTAGTCGCCTGAGAACACGACACGCACGGTCTTGCCGCGCTCCTTGGCCTCCAGTTCGACCCACGACGCTCCGAGGATGTGGCCGGCGTCGTGCAGCCGCACGCGCAGGTTCGGCCCGACTTGGAACCAGTCGCCCCAGTGGTGGGGGACGAAGCGCGGCAGGGTGTCGCGCACATCTTCCTCGAGGTACAGCGGCAGCACCTCGCGCTTGGGCGGGTTCGACATCGCGAGCGCGGGCGCGTCGTCGTGGGTGTAAAAGTGCGACAGTCTGTGGCGCACCCCCCGGCGTTCCTCGCGGTGCTCGTTGCGCGCGCGCACCTTGTCCATCACGCGGCGCTTGTTGAGGAACTCGGCGTCCTTCAGCTGGATGTTGGCGCTGTCCAGCAGCATGGGCTCGGCGAGATCGACCGTCGCGCCGGTCGAGTGGATCGGTCCCTTGAAGCCGCCGCGCACGAGCATCGGCAGGCGCCCCGAGTGGTCGATGTGCGCGTGCGAGAGGATCACCGCGTCGATCGCGCGCGGGTCGAAGCGGAACTGCGAGTTGCGGCGGTAGGTGTCCTCGCGGTGGCCTTGGAACAGCCCGCACTCGAGCAGCACTTGCCGCCCGCCCGCGCGCAGCACATGGCAGCTGCCAGTCGTCCCGTCCGTCGCGCCGTGAAACTCGAGTTCCATGCACCTAACTGTCTAGCGCCGGGCGCGCCCGGTCCACAGGGGAGCGCCGAAATGCGCCAAGTGCCCGAGGTGGCGGGGACACGCAGGCCGCCCTGGCTCGCCCTGGCCCGGGCGTCAGCGGCAGTTGGCGGCGGCCCGCGAGCGCTCCGCGGTACACCGCGTCCATGTCGAGAGGACCCGGTTCTCGCTCGCGTGCGTCGCGGCGCCCGACTTCGTGCGCTGGGTCGGCCCGCCCCGCGCCGTGCAGAAGCTGCACCCCGCGCTCGAACGACAGCTCGCGGACGCTGCGGACGGCGCGCTGCTCGGCGTGCATGTGCGGCTACAAGTGCGACGGCAACCCGACCGTGCGCACGGTGGCCGTCAACTCCATCGGCAACGCACTGGGCAACTCCTGCACGGGCAGCTACTCCTTCGTGTTCCCCACGGCCTGCATGAACTCGGTCGGGCTCGGCCCGGGCGGCACCGTGTACGCGCAGTGGTGGCTGCGCGATCCGGCGAGTGCGAGCACCACGGGGCTCTCCAACGCGCTGCGCTTCACGGTCTGCGAATAGGCTAGGGCAACGCGGGCCCGGGCGGATCGCGCCGCGGGCGGTAGCACGAACGGGACGGCGGGGCTAGAGTCCCCGCCGTCCCTCGGCGCATCTCACACGCATGAAGCACATCGCTCGCACGCTTGTCCTCGTCCTGCCGTTCGCCCTCGCCGCCTGCATCGAGCAGGCCGACTCGTCGCTGCTCTTCCAGCCGCGCTCCGCGCGGGTCGCCTCCGGGGCCACGACTCCGATCCTCGTGCGCGAGCGAGTGTTGGCGTTCTTCGCGGACGAGCTCACCACGGGCGCGGGCGGGACTGACATGAACGGCGACGGCGACAAGCTCGATCGCATCGCCGTGGTCGCGGACATGGTCAACGGCAGCGAGGTGCGGCTCGACATCGCGACGCGCGAGATCGCGCTCGCCGGCAACAGCCTGTACCTCGTCGTCGACGAGGTGGAGGACGCCACAGACCACAACGCCGACAGCGATGCACTCGATCTGGTGCTGATGAGAGTGGCGAGTGGCTCGCCGTCGCCGGGCGGAGTCAGCTTCGTCGCGGAGCTGCGGCGCACCGCGCACGGCCCGGCGATGGTCGCGACCGACAACGAGAAGCTGTTCTACTGCGCCGCACCGGGCAGCACGCCGCTCGCTGCGGGAGAGACGGGCATCTCGGTGATCACGCTCACTGGTGGAGCCCCGAACCTGCCCGTGCGCGTCCTGCACGATGATCCGGCCACGACGCTCGCCGCACCGGAACTCCTCGGCAGCGATGGCAATGTGCTGTTCGTCGGGCTCGACGAGAGCGACGAGGGGCGCGACCTCAACGCGGACGCGGACACGCTCGACGACCATGTGCTCGCGCTCGCCAACGCCGCGCTCGGCACGCCCAAGATCAAGTCGACCGGCAAGGCGATGGCCGACCACGACTCGCCGCTGCGTGCGGCGCCCGGGATCGGCGGCGAGACCGTGGTGGCGTTCTTGGTCGACGAGGCTTCGCAGGGTGCAGCATCGCTCAACAACTACGCCGGCGCGTTCGCGAACTGGCGCCCCGCGCACTGCACCTCGAACGACACCGATGCGACCGACGAGGTGCTGCACTATGTGTGGCTGAGCTCGTTCCTCGCGGGCACGACGCAGCCGGTGAACACGGCGCTCGCGGGCGAGGAGCGCGTGCTGGTCGCCTCGAATGGCACGGCCGCCTTCGTGGCCTCGATCGTGCCGGAGTCGGACGACGGCAACTGCGCGACGGTGGGCCTGAACAACGACGGGGACACGAACGACGACATCCTGCGCTGGGTCAAGGTCGAGACGCAGCTTGGTTCCTCGGGCGTGTTCACGGCCGCGATCGGGCTGGTGGCGCTCGAGGATGTGCCCGGCGGCACGCACGGCGCCACGGACTTCGACGGTCGCTGGATCGTGGTGATCGACGAGGCCGCTGACGGCCGCTCGTGGGACGGCGAGGTCTCGAACACGACCAACAACATCGAGCACCTCGTGGCGTGGCTCGATCCCGCGGACGGCAACTCCGCGCAGTGGATCTCCGACCACTCGCCCGCGCCGGGATTCCAGTGCGGCGGCTCGAGCTGGATGGGCGAGCTCGAGGATCGCGTGCGCGTCGGAGTCGGCTTTCAGGAGAGCGTGTTCGGCGCGCCGATCAACGGCCGCGACACCGACACGCAGGACAGCGTGCCCGTCTTTGCGCGCTTCGACCCATCCAACGCGAACGACTTCGACTTCCCAGGTCCCGCTGTCGCCGCCGACGCCGACAATGTGGGCCTAGTGATCTCGAACAACATCGCCTACTACCGCGTCGACGAAGCCGCCGACAACTTCGACTGGAATGGGGACGGCGACAAGCTCGATCGCGTGCTGTTCCGCACCACGGTCTCGACGCTCGGGGACAGCTACTACCTGTCGCCTTCGTCCGATGTGCCTGGGCCGGTGGTCGTGGCCGACTCCGCCAATGTGGCCGCGGCGTTCCTCGCGGAGGAGTCGGCGGCGCGCGTCGACCTCAACGGCGACGGCGACAAGAACGACTTCGTCGTGCGCTGGATGCGCGTCGGTCCCTGAGCGCGCCGCGCGCGAGCTTGCGCGCGACCTAGGCGCGCGGCGGCGGCGACTGCATGCCGATCAGGAAGCGGGCGGCGAGCGCGGCCGACGCATCGGTGCTCATGCTGCGCGGCAGCACCTTGTGCAGGAGCGAGGTGCGCAGCGCGAGCGCTTCCTTCTGGGCGAGCTTGCCGTTGGCGTCGACGTGCGCGATGCGCTCGACGCCGTCGTCGGAGAGCGCGAGGAAGATGCGCTCGACCGCAGCCTCGCGGAAACGGTCGAGGAAGCCGCGCTTGAGCTCGACGGCTCCGCGCGGGTGGATGCGCTCCACGCCCGTGCGCCACGCGCTGCGCTCGGACACGAGCAGCAGGTGGTTGAAGATCAGCTTGTTGGTGCCCATCGAGAGCGCCTTGCGCGGCACGGTGGCGTTCACGATCTCGTCGAGCTGCGCGAGGCCGTCGATGCGTTTGAGGCGCGTGACCACCTCCCAGCGCTCGTCGGGCACGAAACGGTCGGCGCTCATCTCCCAATAGAGGTGGCCGAGCCCCTGCGTGCGGGCGAAGCGCGCGAGGTGGTAGGGCACGAAGTGGTTGTGCGCGATCGTGTCGGCGGCGAGGTGCGCGAGGTAGCCGCAGATGAAGGCGCGCTCGAAGTCGCTCGAGGCCAGCGCGCGCATCTCCGCGACGATGCCCCAGCGATGGCAGTGGCTGTAGGGTCCGCCGGCCGCCTTCAAGTTGATGATGTCGGCGGCGATGTGGCCGTAGGCCCAAGCCTCGCGCTGCTCGGTGACCAAGCGGCGCACGCCGGGTCGCAGGCGCTCGCGCTGGCGGAAGACGCGGTGCTCGAACTCGAGGTGGTTCCCGGGGCCCCAGGCGAGGGCGAGCGGGAGCAAGGCAACGAGAAGCAGCAGGGCGAAGGCCATCACCGGAAGTTGTCCTAGGCCGGGGCGGTGTGGATTTCGCGCCCGAAATTGGGGCGGCTCAGCTCCGCTCAGTCGCGCCAGGCGCGCACGACCTTGCCGTCGTCGAACTCGACGTAGGCGGCGTGGGAGGTCTCCGTGCGCGGCCGGTTGTCGATGATCAGGACGCTGGAGCCGCTCGCGCTCTCCGTCTCGCGGTAGCCCCATGTCCACAGTTCGCGCTCGCTGCCGAGCTCGATCTTCTGCATCGGCTCGCCGAGCAGGGCGAGCACGAAGCGGCGGCCACAGCCCTTCTCGATCTGGTCGAGGGTGGTGGTGCTGATGACGATGTTCTTGGTGGAGAGAGCGCTCGTGCGGCAGGCGGCGAGCGCGCCGGGGAGGCACAGCAGCAGCAGGACGGCGCAGCGGGTCATGGGTGAGTCTCCGCACGGAACGATAGCGCGCGTGGAGCGGCGCCGCGACGGAACCTTGCAAGGGGTGCGACGGTGGGGGATGTTGAAGCCATGGAGAGACGTTTTGTCGGGGCCCGGCTGGCTCGCCCCGACGGGCCGGCGAAGGTGTCCGGCCACGCGCGCTATGTGGCGGATGTCGCGGTCCCCGGTGCGTGGCTCGGCGGGACTGTGCGCTCGCCGGTCGCGCGCGGCACGCTCGAGGGCTTCGACTTCGATCCGGACTTCGACTTCACGCGCTGCACGCTCGCCGGTCCAGCGGATGTGCCGGGCGCCAATGTGGTCGCGATGCTCGCGGAGGACATGCCGCTGCTCGCGGCGCGCGAGGTCGAGCACATGGGCGAGGCGCTGCTGCTCGTGGCGGCGCCCGACGAGGCCACGCTGTGCGCGGCGCTGGCCGCGATCCGGCCGCGCATCGCGCCGCGCACGCCGCTGCTCGACGCGCGCGAGTCGCAGCGCGTGTTCAAGCGTATCGAGATCCGCAAGGGTGACGCTCCGGCCGCGCTCGCGCGGGCCGAGCTCGTGATCGAGGGCGAGTACGAGACGGCCTCGCAGGAGCAGATGTACATCGAGCCGCAGGGCATGGTCGCGTACCCGCCCGACGCGCAAGGCACGCTCGTCGTTCGCGGCTCGATGCAGTGCCCGTACTACGTGCAGAAGGCGCTGGGCCGGGCGCTTGCACTGCCGCCAGAGCGCGTGCGAGTCGTGCAGGAGGCGACCGGCGGTGGCTTCGGCGGCAAGGAGGACTATCCCTCGGTGCTCGCCTGCCATGCGGCGCTGCTAGCGCTGCGCGCGGGCCGTCCGGTCAGCATGCTCTATGACCGGCACGAGGACCTCGTTGCGACGCACAAGCGTCATCCCTCGCGCGTGCGTCATCGCACGGCGGTGGATCGCGACGGTCGCCTGCTTGCGATGGAGATCGATGTGCTGCTCGACGGCGGCGCCTACACGACGCTCTCGCCCGTGGTGCTCTCACGCGGCTGCATCCACGCCGCCGGGCCCTACCGCTGCGGCCACATTCGCATCGAGGGACGCGCGGTCGCGACGAACCATGTGCCGTACGGCGCGTTCCGCGGCTTCGGCGCGCCGCAGACCTGCTTCGCGATCGAGCGGCACATGGACCGCATCGCGCACGAGCTCAGGCTCCACCCGTTCGAGCTGCGGCGGCGCAACCTGCTGCGCGAGGGCGACACGACGGCGACTGGCCAGCTCTTGCGCGAGAGCGTCGGCTCACAGGCAGTGATGGAGCGCATCGCAGCGCTCACGGGCTTCGACCGCCACGCGTGGCGCGCCCCGCGAGCCGGGCGCGTGCGGCGCGGTGTCGGGCTCTCGTTCTTCTTCCACGGCGCGGGCTTCACCGGCGCTGGCGAGACCCTGCTGCAGGGCAAGGTCGCGCTCGAGCTCGAGGCTGACGGGCGCGCGCTGGTGCGCGCGGCTTCCACGGAGTTCGGCCAGGGAACGGAGACGCTGTTCCAAGCGATCGCAGCCGAGGCGCTCGGCTGCGAGCAGGACGATGTGGCGATCGCGCAGCCCGACACGCACGCGGTGCCGAACTCCGGGCCGACCGTCGCATCGCGCACCTGCATGGTGGTCGGAGGCGTGCTCGCGCGCGCCTGTCGCGAGTTGCGGGAACGCATCGGCGCGGGCGAGTTCCGCACGCGCGCGCGGGCCTTTCTCGCGCAGGGCGGCGACGGGCGCGTGGAGCTGCGCTACGAGCCGCCGCCGACGCTCGAGTGGAACGAGGAGACCTACACGGGCGATGCGTACCCGGCCTACGGCTGGGCGGCCGATGTGGCCGAGGTCGAGGTCGACCTCGACACCTTCGAGGTGCGTGTCACGCGCTTGACGAGCGCGGTCGACTGCGGCACCCCGATCCAGCCCCAGATGGTGACCGGCCAGTTCGAGGGCGGCTCGCTGCAGGCCGTGGGCTTCGCGCACCTCGAGGTCGTGACTTCGCGCGACGGCCGCTGCTTGCAGGACCGCATGGCGACCTGCATCATTCCCACCGCGCTCGACGCGCCGGAGTTCCGCACCGAGCTCGTGCCCGTGCCGTTCTCGCGCGGGCCCTTCGGCGCCAAGGGCGTGGGGGAGATGCCGATGGATGGCGGCGCGCCCGCGGTGCTGTCGGCGATCGAAGACGCGCTCGGGCTGCACATGTGCAGCGTGCCGGCGACGAGCGAAAAGCTGTGCGAAGCGTGGCTCGCCCTGCATCCGGAGGAGCGGCTGTGAAGATCGTCGTGCGCATGAACGGGATCGAACGCGAGCTCGAGGTCGAGCCGCTGCGGCGCTTGCTCGATGTCGTGCGCGTCGAGCTGGGACTCACGGGCACCAAGGAAGGCTGCGGCGAGGGCGAGTGTGGCGCGTGCACGGTGCTCGTCGACGGCGTCGCGGTGAACTCCTGTCTCGTACCGGTGTGCCAAGTCGACGGCGCGCGCGTCACGACGATCGAAGGCTCGGGTTTCGAGCCTGAGCAGCGCGCGTTTCTGGAGGAGGGCGCGGCGCAGTGCGGCATCTGCACGCCGGGCATGATCGTGATGACGCGCGCCTTCACGGAGCGCTGCTCCGCGGAGGGTCGCGTGCCGACGCTCGACGATGCGCGGACGGCGCTCGCGGGCAACCTGTGTCGTTGCACTGGCTACGGGGCGATCCTGCGTGCGGCGCTCGCGGCGGCGAAGGAGCGCGCGTGAGCTGCGAGGTCACGGTCGCGCGCGACCTGCGCGGGGCGCTCCTCGCGCTCGCGCGGCCCGGGGCTCCGACGCAGGTGCTCGCCGGCGGCACGGACTTGATGGTCGAGCTTCGCACAGGGCGCGCGCGGCCCGAGCGCGTCGTCGACGTGTGGAAGCTCGATGAACTGCGCGGCGTGCGCGCGGAGGCGGCGGGCCTGCGCATCGGCGCCCTTGCCACGTGCGCGGAGCTGCGCCGCGATCCCCGGGTGGCGCACGGCGCTGCGCTCGTCGCGCAGGCCTGCGCGGAAGTCGGCGCGGAGCAAATTCAGGCGCGCGCGACGCTCGGCGGCAACCTCGGCACGGCGTCGCCGGCCGCGGATCTCAATCCGGCGCTCGTGGCGCTCGGGGCGCGCGTGCGGCTCGTGTCGCTGCAGGGCTCGCGCGAGCTCGACTGCGAGGAGTTCCTCGCGGGGTATCGCCGGACATTGCGACGGCCCGACGAACTGGTGGAGTCCGTCCTCGTGCCCACGCGGCCCGCGGGCGAGCGCTGCGGCCTGCGCAAGGTCGGCACGCGCCGGGCGCAGTCCATTTCGAAGCTCGTGGTCGCGCTCGCCCTGTCCGTCGAGGGACAGCGCATCGCGTCGCTGCGGGCCGCGGCCGGTTCGGTCGGACCGCGCACGCTGCGGCTCTCGGCTCTCGAGGGCGCGCTGCTCGGCGCTCCGCTCGAGCTCGCCGCACTGCGCGCAGCCGCGCGACGCAGCGCTCACGACGACATCGCACCGATCGACGACGTGCGCTCGAGTGCTTCGTACCGCCGTCAGGCCTTCGCCCGCGTGCTCGCCACGCTGCTCGGCGAGCTCACCGGAGCTTCCGCATGCCCTTCCTGATCTTGCTGGCCCTCGCCCTCGGCGCCGCCGTGTGCCTGCAGAGCACGGTCAACGGCCAGCTCTCGCTGCGCCTCGGCCTCCCGCTCACTCTGATGATCAATTCCGGCACGGTCTTCGCCGGATCGAGCCTGTGGTACCTCGTGGCGCGCACGGCGGGGCAGATGCCCGAGCGCACCCCGGCGCCGTGGTTTCTGTTCACCGGCGGCTTGTTTGGGCTCGTGATCATTTCGTGCGCGGCCGTGGCCTACCCCCGGCTCGGCGCGGGCGTCACGACCGCGCTCGCCGTGGGGGCGCAGGTGGTGGTCGCCCTGCTGCTCGACCGGCTGGGTGCGACCGGCGCGCGCCTGCCGCTCACCACGGAGCGCGTCGTCGGTCTCGTGCTCGTGGCGCTCGGCGTGTGGCTGGCGGTGGCCTCGCCGCGCGCGCGCTGAGCGGACGCGGAGAGGTGCGGGAGCTACACTCGCGCGCAGCGTGAAGGTCCGCTCGTTCCTCGCTGGTGCGCTGCTCGCGCTCGCCGCATGCGGCGATGCGGACGAGCTCGGCTCCTACCGTCTGGCGCGCTCCGTCGAGGGTGCGCGGCGGTTGGAGGTGATCGTGCCGGAGTCGGTCGACGCCCGGAGGCTCGAGCGGCTGGCGGAGACGGTCCGGGGTGCAGGGCGTTTCGAGGTGGAGCTCGAGCGCGGCACGGAACTCGACGGCGGTGCGGCGCGCATCCTGTTCGCGGACGCGACGACGCCCGGGATCGGCGCCATCGCGCAACTGCACGGCGTGGTGTTCGAGCCGGGCACCAACGCCGTTTGGTTTCAGGGTCGCCGCTACCACGGCTCGCGCGAGGGCATCCTGCTCGTGGTCGAGGATCCGCGCCGCGCCGACTGGCCGGTGTGCGCGTACATCGCCAGTGATGCGCAGGTTGCCGCGGGCCTCGCGAGCGAGCTGCTGCCGAGCTGGAAGCCCGGCTTCCGCACTTGGCGCGGCGGCCGCATCGAGAGCGAAGGACTGTGGAGCGATCACGGCGGATTGCTCGCTTCGAGCGCGGGGGCGGCGCTCGAGGAACTCGGGACATGGCCGGAAGTCGTGCGCGCGGGTCCGGGGTGCGAGCTGGTGGTTCACGGAGCGGTCGATGCGAGCGCGGAGCAGCGCTGGGTCGAGCGGCTCGCGAATGTGCAGCGCATCGCGGTGGCGCACTTCGGCGAGCCGCGCGAACGAGTGCGCGTGCACCTGTGGCCGGACGGCGAGAGTTTCTCCGTCGCGACCGGTGCCAAGGCGCTTTCCGCAACATGCGGGAGCGAGCTCGACCTCCACGGGGTCGTCGCCCCCGATGTGCTCGACGATCGCGGCGCCGGTTTTGCGCGCGCGCTGGCGCTCGCGAGCCTCGGCGAGCCGCGCGAGGACTGGATGGCCGACGCCGTCGGTGCGGCGTGTGCCGAAACCTGGTGCGGCGTCGTACGGCTGGCGGACTGGCGCGAGCACCTGCGCGCCCGCGGTCTCGCCGCTGGGTTCGAAGATGCGCTGCACGCTGTGGACCCGCTCGCTTCACCGCACCTCGTGCTCGCGCTGCGCGCCGCGCTCGTGGCCGAGCTCTTCGACATGCAGCGCGCGGACCTCGTGCGCGCGATGTGGACGGAGGGCAGCGCGGCGGTGGAGTTGCCCTGGGCCGCGCTGCGCGCGCGCTGGGCGGCGAATCCTCTGCCGCGCGAGCTCGTGCGCGATCGGCGCGCTCGCGCGCTCGCGGCAGGTTTCGCGAAAGGCGTGCATCTGACCGCGCCGCGCGACAGGGATGGCCGCAGCTTCCGCACGCTGTCGAGCCGCGGCGCATTCGCGGCGCTCGCCGACCTGAAGGGGCGCGGCGTCGATGCCTTGGCGCTCGATCCGCATGTCTGCGCTCGTCCGCGCATCACATGGTGGCCCGCAGGCTCGCGCAGCACGCCCTTCGACTCGACCGTGCACGACCACGAGCTGCTCGTGCTCGCCCGACGCGCACGGCAGCTCGGAATGCGCGTGATGATCACGCCCTCCCTGCTCGACGCTCCGACGGGCGGCCTGGCGAGCGCCTCGATGATGTTCGACGAAGCGCACTGGGGGCGTTTCTTCGAGCAGTTCGAAGCGCTTGCGATCCACCATGCGCTGCTCGCGGAGCTGTGCGACGCGGACCTGCTGTGTCTGGGCAACGGACTCGGTGAGGCGACCGACAGCGTGCGCGACGATCTCGCCGCGGGCTGGATTCCACCGGCCTACTTGCTGCACAACACCGCACGCTGGCGCGAGTTCATCGCCCGCGTGCGGCGCGCGTGGACGGGAGCGCTGACCTACGCGGCTCGGGATCTCGGGGAGGCGCAGCAGCTCGAGTTCTGGGACGAGCTCGACTATGTGGCCGTCGATCTCTATTGCTCGCTGCGCGTCGCGACGGACTCCAAGGAGCTCCCCGACGATGCAGCGTGTGCCGAGCGCTACCGCGCCTTCCTGCGCGAGCTGCGTGGCTTCGCGGCGACGGCGCACAGGCCGTGGATCGTGGCGGAGTTCGGCCTGCCGCCGACATCGCTCGCCACGCTCGATCCCGCGGCGGGGCTCGGCTCCTACGATGTTCAGGAAAGCGCACGCGTCGCGCGTGCCTTCGCCGCAGCGCTGGCGACCGTGCGACGCGAGCCGCAGCCTCCCGCGGGCGTGTATGTGTGGTGCTGGACCACCGATCCCGAGCACGGCAACGGCGTCGATCGCAGCTTCACGCTGCAAAATCGGCCGGCGGCCGAGGCGCTCGCCGAGATGTACGGAGGAGGTTGAGCGTGTCGAGCGCACGCGTGCGCGCCCCGCTCGCCCCCGCAGCCGTCGAGCTCGCGCTGCACAGCGTGGCGCTGACGGAGCTCGCGGGCGTGGGGCCCTCGCGCGCGGCCCGACTCGCGGCGCTGGGAGTGAACAATGTCCTCGAGCTCTTGTGCGTCCTGCCGCGCCGACTTGAACGCGCCGGCGCCCCGTGCCCGCTCGCGCAGGCGCGTGCGCTCGCGAGCAAGTGCGCACAGGACGCGGGGGAGAGCGAGCTGGAGGACTGCGAGGGGGTCGCGCCCGCGCTCTCGTGCCGCGTGCGCGGGACCGTCGTGCGCCAGCGTTTCTCGCGCTTCGGAGCGCGCTCGCTCTTGCGCGTCGCGATCGCGGACGGTGCCGAGGCGCTCGAGCTGCTGTTCTTCAACCAGCCGTGGCTGCGCGAGCGCTTTCGCCCCGGCGACGAGGTCGAGGCCGAGGGGAGAGCGGCGTGGGCCAAGGGTGCCGCGCTCGTGGTGCGCCGACTCGGCAGCGCCACCTCGCCCCTGCCCGAGCCCGGCACGCTCACGCCCGTCTATCCGGGGACCGAGGGCCTCTCGCAGGAGATGCTGCGCGCGCTGTGCCGACAGGCGCTCGAGCAGTTTGGGTCGCATTTGCGCGAGCCCTTGCCCGCGCTGTTGCTGGAGGAACATGGCTTGCTGGCGCTGCCCGAGGCCGTGCGGGAGTTGCATGCGCCGAGCGACGAAGCGCGGCATGCGCGCGCGCGCGCGCGGATGGCGCTCGAGCCGCTGATCGCCTTGCGTGCGGGCCTCGAAGCGCGACGACGCGAGCGTGCGCGAAAGTCGGCGCTCGTCGTGCGTGTCGACGATCAGGTCGAAGCCGAGATCCGGGCCGTGTTTCCGTTTGCGTTCACGCGCGGGCAGCTCGCGATCGCGCGCACGCTGCGGGACGATCTCGAGCGTGGCCATCCGATGCGCCGGCTGCTGCAGGGCGATGTCGGTTCCGGCAAGACGGCGCTCGGCGCGTTCGCGTGCCTGCTCGCGGCGCGCGCCGGCGCGCAGGCCGCGTTCCTCGCTCCGACCGAGCTGCTGGCGGAACAGCATCTGCGCGGACTGGCCCCGTTGTTCGCGCGCGCTGGACTGCGCACGGCCGTGCTGTGTGGATCGCTCTCGACGCGCGAGCGGCGTGCGCTGCTCGCGGCCCTCGCCGGAGGCGCGCTCGATGTGCTGTTCGGCACGCACGCGCTCTTGGGCGAGTCCGTGCGCTTCGCGCGGCTCGGACTCGCGGTGATCGACGAGCAACACCGCTTCGGCGTCGCTCAGCGCGAGCGGCTGTTCGACAAGGGACGCGATGTTCACGGCCTGCTGATGACCGCGACGCCCATTCCGCGCTCGCTGGCGCTCACCGTGTACGGCGACCTCGATGTGTCGACGCTGCGCGAGAAGCCGCCCGGGCGTTCGCCGGTGCGCACGCGGCGCGTGCACTCGCCGCGCGAACTCGTGCGCGAGCTCGAACCGCGGCTCGAGCGCGGCGAGCGCGTGTTCTGGGTCGTGCCGCGCATCGAGTCGGGCCAGGAGGACGATGTTGGCGCGACGGAACGCCATGCGCGCATCGCGCAGGGACGCTGGGCGCGCCACGGGGTCGAGCTGGTGCACGGCAAGCTCGAGGCGGAGGAGCGCGAGGAGCGACTGGCGCGCTTTCTCAGCGGTGATGTGCGCGTGCTCGTCGCGACGACGGTCATCGAAGTCGGAGTCGACGTGCCTCAGGCCACGGCGATCGTGATCGAGTCGGCCGAGCGCCTCGGTCTCGCCCAGCTGCACCAGCTGCGCGGGCGCGTCGGACGCGGAGTGAGCCCAAGCTCGTGCTACTTGATGGGCAAGCGCTCCGCAGGCGCGCGCCTCGAGCTGCTCGAACGCACGGACGACGGCTTCGAGATCGCCGAGGCCGATCTCGCCCAGCGCGGAATGGGGGATCTGCTCGGCCTGCGACAGGCGGGCGCGAACCGCGAAGGCCTCGCGAGCGACGAGGTCGACCTCGAGCTGTGCGAGCTCGCGGCGAAGCTGTGCGAGCGCGCGCCCGAGCTGCTGGACACCTACGCCCACCGCCGGCGGCTTTCCTAGTGCTGCGCGCGCGCCGTCTGGGCGCATTTCGATGCGGGGAACGCGTCCGTGGGTCCGATTCCGCGCACCACCGACTCGAATCGCGTATCTTCTCGCGCCCCGCGGATAGCTCCTGCGCCCGCGCGCCACCGCGAACGACCATGCACGCCGCCCGCATTCCTTTGCTCGCACTCGCGCTGTTCTTCGGCACGCTTGCGCCGCTCGGCCGCGGGCAGGTCGTGCTGCCGCCGTCGCCGGCGGGGGGCGCGAATCCGCAGCAAGGCGGGACTCCCGAGCGGGAGAGCAAGCAGAAGCAGGATCCGCGCGTGCTGCCGGACACGCCGCGCGGGTTCAACGCCGAGCGTGCCGAGCGCGAACTCGAGCTCCCCGACGCCCGTCCCGTGCTTGCGCCGCGCACGCCTCCGGCGGTCGCGCCCGTCGAGCCCGCGACATTGGCGCCCGCCGTGCCGGTCGCGGGCGAGGCCAACGCGGCGAGCTATGTGCTCGCGGAGGTCGCCAAGCTGCGCGATGTCGGCAGTCCGATGCTCGAGCAAGCGACCACGAGCCTCGTGCGCATGGGCGAGGTCGGTCGCGCGGCGGCGCTCGGCGCGCTCGGTAGCGACCACGCGCCGACGTTTCTCGTCGGACTGCGCGCGCTGCTCGCGAGTGGCGAGCCTCTCGACGCGGAGCGCGCGCTCGCGCGCCTCGACGAGCGCCTGCCGACGGCCGCCGCTTCCGCTGCGGTCGAAGCGCTCTGCGAGCTCGCCCCTGCGCGGGCCAATGTCGAGACTCTCTCGCGCCTGCTCGGGCATCGGCAGACGCCGGTGCGAGTTGCCGCGCAGCGTCGGCTCGCCGCGCTCGGGGAGGCGCTGCCCGCGAGCGCGCTCGCGACGCCGCTCGGTCACAAGGACGCCGACACTCGGCTGCGCGCAACCTCGCTGCTCGAGAGCTCGCGCGATCCGCTCGCGACGACCCTGCTGCTCGAGCGCCTCGGAGATGCCAATGGCGCCGTCGCGCGCCGCGCGGTCGATGCGCTCGCACCGCGCGCTGCGGACGGGCTCGACGCCGAGCTCGTCGTGCGTGCGTTCGCGGAGCGCGGACTGTTGCGTCGCGGAGCCTACGCGTTGCTCGCGCTGTGCGAGCGCGAAGACCTGCGGCTCGAGCCCGTGCTCGGCGCCACGCATGTGCCGCGGCTCGTCGAAGGACTCGGCTCGCGCGACTCGCTCGTCGCGGCGGCGAGCGCCGCCGCGCTCGCCGGCATCGGCTTTCGCAGCCCCGAAGGTCTCGACACGACATGGCTCGATCTCGGTGTTCCGCACCGGCTCGTGCGCGCGATCTCGGCCGAGGACTTCTCGCCCGACTTCAGCTCCATCGTGCCGACGGCGGTGCGTCGCCTGCACCTGATCACCGGACAGAACTTCGGCGCCGATGGCCCGCGCTGGGTGCAGTGGTGGAGCGCACACGCGAGCGGCTTTCGGGCCGCGCGCGCGGCGATGGCCGTGCGCGCCGAGGACGCCGGGGCCCTCGAAGTGCGGCTCGAGGACGAGCTCGTCGTGGGCCGCACCAGCGTGCTTCGGCTCGTCGGTGCGCAGCGCGCGCGCGAACTCGACGCGCGCGGGCAACTCGACGAGCGCACACTCGTGCTCGCGCCGTCCCAAGCGCGCGCACTGTGGGATGTGCTTGCACAAGGCGGCATCTTCGGTGGCGAGCGCTTGCCCGGCGGGCGCGGGAGCTCGTTCGAGCCCGGTCGCACGCTGACGGTGGAGTGCCACGAGCGCGCGAAGTCGTTCCGCTTCGCGGGCGCCGCCTCCGAAGCATGGTTCGGCCGCGCAGTGGACGAGGTGCGCGCGCTCGAAGAGCGCAATCGCTGGCAGTTGTTCCCCGAGCCCGGAGTCGCGCTCGGGCGCGTGGCGTTGTGGGAAGCCGAGGCGCCGTGGTGGGAGGGCGCGAACGAGCCCGCGGCGCGCGCTGCGGCGTTGTGGCGTCGCGTGATGCTGCGCGCATCGAAGCTCCCGCCTGCGGAGCGCGACAGCGCCGTGACGGAGCTCGCGCGCATCCAGTCGCAGTCGGCTTGCGCCACCGCGGACGATCTCGGCGCGCTCATCGCGCTCTTGCGCGACGAACGCTTCTTCGGCGCGCGTGCGCGCACGCTGCTCGAGCTCGCGATGGCGGCGGCGCAGGGCAGCGCGAGTGAGCTGCCCAGCGACGCGGCGAGCGAGCTCGTCGATGTCTGGATCGCGGGCCTCGAGTCGAACGCGCCGGAAGAGCTCGCCGGCGTGTTTTCGCGCGCTGGCGTCGAGTTCACGCTCGCCCGCGCCCGCGACGAGCGTCCGTTCGTGCGCGCGGTCGCCGCGACGGCCTTGGTGCGCACGGGCGGGGAGCGCGAACTCACGGCCCTGCGCTCTCTGCTCGACGATTCCGAGCTGCGCGTGGTCGCGGCCGCGTTGCTTTCACTCGGCGAAGCGCGCGTCGTCGCTGCGACCGGCGAAGTGCTCGCGCGCACGCGACATGCCAATGTCGATGTGCGCGTCGCGGCCCTGCGCTCGCTCGGGCATCTGGGCGGTGACGCGGCGCTCGGCACGCTGCTCGCGTCGCTCTCGGACAGCGATCCGGCCGTGCGCATCGCCGCCGCCGAGGGCATGACCGCGCTGCGGGATCCCGGCAGCGTTCCGCTGCTCGTCTCGCTGCTCGCGAAAGGTCCGAAGGATGTGACCTATGCGCCCGCGCGGCGCGGGTTGCTCGCGCAGGGCAGCAAGGCTTGGGACGAGCTGCTGCGCATGGCGCGCGCGCCGTCGTCGAAGGCCCGTCGGGAGGCTGCGTTGCTGCTCTCCGAGCAGCTCGTTCCCCAGGCGATGTCGCCGCTGCTGACGCTGCTCGCCGAGGAGCCGGGCGACGCGCGCGTGGCCGAGGAACTCGCGGTGCTCTCGTGCCTCGACCTGCGCTCCAAGTCCAACGCTTCGGCCGCTTGGTGGGCGTGGTGGGAAGACGTGGCTCACGACGATCCTCAGGCTTGGCTCGCCGCCGCTGCTGGGCGGATCGGCCTCGCGCCGTGCGAGTCGTCCGCGATTCGCGCGGGGACGGGCGAGGGGCTCGCGTTCCTCGAACAGTGCGCGCGCCGCGACGAGAACTGGTTGTGCGAGCGCGCACGGCGCGAGTTCGCGCGGCTCGTCGGGCGCGACGTCGGCGCGCTGCCCTCGCGCGGGCGCCAGCGCGACCTGTGGCTCTCGACCTTGCGCGAGCAGCTCGCGGCGCGCGCGAAGGGCTGAGCATGGGCCGCCGTCGGCGCAACGATCGCGGGCGCTGGATTCACCGCGTGTTCTGGCTGGGCGTGCTCGCGTTCGTGGGGTGGTTCTCGGTCGAGCGCGTGGCGCGGCCCGTGATGGCCTCGGTCGGCTATCGGCGCGTCGAAGGCTATGGGGAGCTGATCCGCGCCGCGGCGGCGGAGTTTGGCCTCGATCCCAACCTGCTCGCCGGCGTGGCGCTGGCGGAGTCCAGCGGACGGCCCGAGGCGGTGTCCGAGGCGGGCGCGCTGGGCATGTTCCAGTTGATGCTGCCGACGGCCCGCGAGCGCGCGGCGCTGCTCGGGCTGAGAGAGCCCGAGCGCGAGGACCTGCTCGCCGATCCCGCGCTCAACGCGCGGCTCTCGGCCCACTACCTGCGCTGGCTCGCTCGTCGCTACGACGGCGACTTCGAGGCCGCGCTGGTCGCCTACAACGCGGGACCGGGGCGGCTCGACGGTTGGATTCGCAGGCACGGATCCTATCCTGCGTGGCGCTCGGAGAGCGTGGGGGAGAGCGCCGTGCTCGACTACGCGCGCCGCGTGCTCGCCTACCGCGACGAGTTCGCCGCGCGCGGCCACATCTCGCCGGCCTCGCCCGCGGATGGCACCGCGCGCGTGCTCGCGAGCGAAGTCCCGCCCGAGTCGCTCGTACCCGAGGCCCAATCCGCTCCCGTTCCTGTTCCAGACGCGCACTCCGATGTCGAACCTGACCTTGCGCCCACGACTCTCCCGGATCGTCCCTAGCCTGTTGCTCGCGCTCGCCGCGGTCCTCGCGCTCCCCACGCTCGCCTTCGCGCGACCGCAAGCAAATGGCAGCGCGCCCGTGAGCACGCAGGTCGAGCGCTTCAGCTCTCCGCGCGAGACGCTGGATGCGCTGCTCTCGATCTACGACTATGAACGCACGCGTCAGGCGAAGTTCCTCGATCGCGCCGCGCAGGCGTTCGAGGCGCGCGAGGGGCTCACCGGCGGCGAGCGCGCGCGCGAGTTCGCGCGCCTGCTCGGTCGCATCTTCGACCATGTCACGCTGATCGATCCGGAGCGCGTCGAGCGCGAGCTCGTCGTGGTCGACGACAACCGGCGGGCGTGGATCGTCGCGAGCGAGGTCGACCCCGAGTTCGTGCTCACCATCGGCTTTGTCGAGACGGACGACCACGGCTGGCTGATCGACACGACGACCTCCGCGCGCATCGACCAGTGGTATCGCCACGCCGCGGACCTGCCCCGCATCGAGTCGATCGGAGACAAGCCGCTCTCGACCGAGGAACTCGTGCGCAGTCTGGTGCCTGCGAAGCTGAAGGTCGGCGGCTTCCTGCTCGAGCCGTGGCAGTGGATCGGCTTCTTGATCCTGTTCCTCGTGGCGTTCTTCTTCGAGCGCATTCTCACGGTCTCGGTGCGGCCGTTGATTCGCAAGCTGTCGCGCTTCGAGGACGAGTCCCTGCCCTCGGAGATGCTCGCGCGGTTCGAGCGTCCCTTTGGATGGCTGCTGCTCGCTTGGCTGTGGCTCGCGGGCGTGCAGCTGCTCGATCTGCCGGTCAGCATCTACACGCCGGTGCGCATGGGCGTGCAGATGTTCACGACCGTGATGACGGTGTGGACTGCCTACCACCTCGCCGACATCGCCTGCTGGCCACTGCAGGTCAAGGCCGAGCGCAGCGAGAACAAGCTCGACGACATGCTCGTGCCGCTGCTGCGGCGCACGCTCAAGATCCTCGTGTTGATCGTCGGTGCGGTGGTGTTCGTGTCGAACATCACGGGCGATCTCTGGCACATCCTCGCCGGTCTCTCGATCGGTTCGCTCGCCATCGGCTTCGCGGCCAAGGACTCGGTCGAGAACCTGTTCGGCACCTTCACCGTGCTGCTCGACGGGCCGTTCAAGATCGGCGACCTCGTGAAGCTGAGCGAGATCGAGGGCACCGTCGAGGAAGTCGGCTTCCGCTCCACGCGCATCCGCACCCCGGAAGACAGCCTCGTCACGGTGCCCAACTCGCGCTTCATCTCGAGCCATGTCGACTGCCTCGGCGCGCGCCGCGAACGGCGCGTCAAGTTCAGCCTTGGCGTGACCTACGACACGCCCGCGCAGAAGATCGAGGCCTTCTGCGAGGGCGTGCGCGAGCTCATGCGCGCGCATCCCTATACGGCGAAGGACAGCTACCATGTGTGGTTCTCGAACTTCGGCGCAAGCTCGCTCGACATCGAGGTGATCTGCTTCATCGAGAGCACCGAGTTCCCGACCTTCGCACGCGAGCGCCATCGCCTGTTCCTCGACATCCTCCAGCTCGCGCAGCGGCTCGGCGTGAGCTTCGCGTTCCCGACCACGACCGTGTGGGTCGGTCGGCCGGAGGATCTCGCGCACAAGGATGTGCCCTCCGGTCGCCGCGCGGCCCTCGATCAGGGGCGTGCGAGCGCGAAGGAGCTGGCGCGCGAGAGCGTGGGCGGCCTGTCGGGCAAGCCTGCGCCGGTGCAGTTCGTCGAGGGCGACCCCGACGCGATTCCGCGCTAACCTGTGCAGCCCCATGAAGCTCTTCCTGCCCCTCCTCCTCGCCGCGGGCTCGCTCGCGTTCCTCGCCCCCTCAAAAGTGCGCGCGCCGCTCGTCGCCGACGAGGGCAAGGGCGGCGAGCAGCGCGGGCCGCTCGAGGAGCGCATGCACGCCATGGAGGACGCGATCCGCGCCCTGCGCCGCTCGCTGCGCGATCCCTCGAAGCAGGCCGACTCGCTCGCGAGCCTCGCCAAGCTCGAGGCCGACATCGTCGCGGCCAAGTCAGAGACGCCGCGCATGGCGGCCAAGCTGAGCGAGGCCGAGCGGCCGAGGTTCGTCGCGGACTATCGAGGCGAGATGATTCGCATGCTCGAGTCTGCCCTCGTGGTCGAGAAGGCCGTGCTCGGCGGCAAGCAGGAGGAGGCGCTCGCGGCCTTCGAGGATCTGCGCGGACTCGAGGATCCCTCTCACGCGCGCTTCACCGAGGAAGAGCAGTAGTTCCGTTCTCGGGCGAGCTCGCGGCGCCAACAGGGCCGCGTCCTCGTCCGTAGCCCCGCTCCCCGACCCGTCCGTATCGCCCCCGCGAGAACGCGGCGCACCGCGCACCCTCCAGCATGGAATCCCAGTCCTACGCCAACGCCGCCAACGCCCGCGAAGGCGCCTTTCTCGGCGAACTCACGCGCGCCCTGCACGAAGTCATCATCGGTCAGGACGAGCTCGTCCACGGGCTCCTCGTCGGCCTGCTGACCGGCGGCCATGTGCTGCTCGAGGGCGTGCCGGGCCTCGCCAAATCGCTCGCGGTCTCGAGCCTCGCGGGCGCCGTGCACGGCAGCTTCCGGCGCATCCAGTTCACGCCCGACCTGCTGCCGTCCGACCTCGTCGGCACGGAGATCTACAACGCGCGCGAGAGCACATTCTCGGTGCGCAAGGGCCCGCTGTTCGCGAACTTCGTGCTCGCCGACGAGGTCAATCGCGCGCCCGCGAAGGTCCAGTCCGCGCTGCTCGAGTCGATGCAGGAGCATCAGGTCTCGATCGGTGGCGAGAGCTTCGCGCTGCCCGCCCCGTTCCTCGTGCTCGCGACGCAGAACCCGCTCGAGCAGGAAGGCACCTACCCGCTCCCCGAGGCGCAGCTCGACCGCTTCGCGCTCAAGCTCGTCGTGCGCTATCCCTCGAAGGAGGAGGAACTGCGCGTGCTCGAGCGCATGGCGAAGACCGAGATCGCGCCCAAGGTGCGCGCGGTGGCGACGCTCGCGCAGATCGTCGCGGCGCGCGCGGCCATCGACACGGTCAAGCTCGATCCGCGCCTGCGCGAGTACATCGTCTCGCTGGTGCACGCTACCCGCGATCCGGCCGCGGTCGGACTGAAGGAGCTCGCCGGCCGCATCCGCTATGGGGCGAGCCCGCGCGCGACGATCTGGCTTGCGCTCACCAGCCGCGCGAACGCGTTCCTCGACGGCCGCGACTTCGTGACGCCCGCGGACATCAAGCGCGTGGCGCCCGATGTGCTGCGCCATCGCGTCGTGCCGACCTACGAGGCCGAGGCCGAGGGTCTCACGAGCGACAAGCTCGTCGCGCGCGTGCTCGAGACGGTCGCGGTGCCCTAGGAGCGCGAGACGGTGGTCAAAGAGCGTGCCACGTCGGCGGACCTGCTCGCGCCCGAGCTCTTGGCGCGGGTGAGCCAGATTCAGGTCCGCACGCACCGCATGGTGAACGATGTGCTGTCGGGCGCGTACCGCAGCACATTCCGCGGCTCGGGCGTGGAGTTCGAGGAGGTGCGGCCGTACCAGCCCGGCGACGACGTGCGCGGAATCGACTGGCTGCGCACGGCGAAAGCCGGCGAGCCGTTCGTGAAGAACTATGTCGAGGAGCGCGAGCTCACGCTCGGGTTTCTCGTCGACACCAGCCTGTCGATGGACTTCGGCTCGCGCAGCTGGACGAAGCGCGAGGTCGCGGCGGCACTGTGCGCTCTGTTGTCGTTCGTCGCCCAGCGCGCGCAGGATCGCGTGAGCCTGACGCTGTTCGGCGCGCAGCCCGGCTTGCACTTGCCGCCGCGCAAGGGCGCGGGAGCGGTCGCGCGCGTGATCCGCGAGGTGATCGCGGCGGCCACGACCGAGGGCGGCACCGACTTCGCGACGGCGCTCGAGCGTCAGGAGCGGCTGCTCCGGCGCCGCGCGATGCTGGTGGTGGTGAGCGACTTCGAGGGTTTCGACGCGCGGGCCTCGGAGAAGCTCGGGCGGCTCGCGCGGCGTCACGATGTGATCGCCGCGCGCGTAGTCGATCCATTTGAGCGGGAAATCCCGGCCGCCGGTCGCATCTGGCTGCGCGAGACCGAGGGCGGTCGCTTGGTCGAGGTCGACACGCGCTCGGGCGAGGTGCGCGGCGCGTGGAAGCGCGAGTACGAGCTGCGTACGGCCGCTCTCGCGAGCGAGCTCACGCGCTGCGGCGTCGACCTGCTCGAGCTCACCACCGACGGAAACCTCAGTGCTGCGATCGCCGATCCGCTCGCGCGCTACTTCCTGCTGCGCCGTCGTCGGCAAGCGAGGCCTGCGTGATCGCCGCGCTCGTGCTGGCGCTGTTGGCGCAGGATGGCGCCGCGCCCGTCGCGCGAGTGCGCTGGGAAACGAGCGCCGCGACGGCCGGCGTGGGCGAGGGCGTTGCGGCGGAGCTGATCGTCGAGCACGAGAGCGGCGCGCGCGCGCGCCTCGCACCCGACTGGGCGGACGGTGACTACTCTTGGCTGGAGCTCGCACCCGCGCGGCTCGATGCGCGCTCGAGCGCCGGCGAGACGCGCTGGAAGATCGAGCTCGCCTCGCTCGAGGCCGGCGAGCGCGAATTGCCGCAGGTTGAGCTGGAAGTCGAGCTGGCGAGTGGCGTCAAGGCCCGCGTCGAGCACCAGGCGCGCGCGCTGCGCTTTCAGCCCGCGTTGTTCGACGGCGAGGACGCGCCGCGCGAGCCGCGCGACTTCCGGCCGGCCGGACCGGAGGAGGCTGCGACGAGCTGGACCTGGCTTGCGGCAGGCCTTGTGGTGACCGCGCTCGCCGGTGCGGCCTGTGGTTGGCTGTTGCGCGCTCGTCGCAAACCCGCGGAGCCGCCGCCCTCCGCTGCTGCGCGGCTCGCCGAGCTCGGGACGCGCAAGCTCGACGACCCGGCGATCGTGCACGAGCTGTACTACGAACTGTCGCGGCTCGTGCGCGGCGAGCTCGATGCTCGCAGCGGCGCACGACGCGACGCGTGGACCGATGAGGAGTGGCTGGCGGGAGTGCGCGACTCGCTCGCGCCGGAAGCTGCCAGCGCGCTCGCCGAGCTGCTGCTTGCCTGCCGCGGTGCGAAGTACGCCGCCGCGCGTCCGACGGAGTGGGCCGTGCGCGAGGATCTCGCGCGTGCCGCGCGGGTGCTCGAGGGTGCGACCGGGGCGGCGAGGAGCGCGGCGTGACGATGCTCGCGTGGATCGCACAGGCCGCTTTGGCGGCGGAAGGCGTGAAGAGTGCCGCCGAGGCGCGCTACCACCTGTGGGGCGAGCTCTACCTCGCCGATCCGTGGTTTCTCGTGCTCGTGCCGCCGGCGCTCTTGTTGCTCGCGTGGGGACGCTCGCGGCGCGGACTCGAGCCGGGGCGCGTGCCCCTGCTGCCGTCGGCGCCGCCGCCGCAGACCTGGAGCCAGCGGCTCGGCTGGGTCCCGCTCGTGCTGCAGGCCGCCGCGGTCGTGCTCGTGTGCATCGCTCTCGCGCGCCCCGTGCGCGGCAACTCGGTGCGCCAGACGATCTCGGAGGGCATCGACATCGCGCTCGTCGTCGACCGCTCGGGCTCGATGAAGTACGACGACCTCGAACCAGGCAAGACGCGCCTCGATGTCGCCAAGCAGGTCGTGGGAGCGTTCGCGGAGCGCCGCATGACGGACCGCGTCGGCGCCTCGGACAGCTGCGCCCTGCTCACATTTGCGCAGTATCCGATGCTCCTGTGTCCGTTCACGCTCGACTACGGTGCGTTCGAGGGCTTCCTCGAGACCGTGCACTACGTGCGCAACGAGATGGAGGACGGCACGGCGATCGGACGCGGCCTCGCCAAGGCGGTCTCGATCCTCGCGGAGACGGACGCACAGTCGAAGGTCGTCGTGCTGCTCACCGACGGCGAGAACAATGTGCCGGACATCCTGCCGCTCAAGGCGGCGGAGCTCGCGCGCGAGAAGGGCGTCAAGGTCTACACCGTGCTCGCGGGCCGCTACGCGTTCCAGGAGGATGTGTTCGGCCGCGTGTACCGCACCGAGCGCGAGCTCGACGCGACGGAGCTCGAGCAGATCGCGGAGCTCACGGGCGGACGCTTCTTCCGCGCCAAGGATCGCGACTCGCTCGAGCGCACTTATGCCGAGATCGAGCGGCTCGAGCGGACCGAGCGACGCGAAGAGCGCTACACCGAGACCTTCGACCTGTACTTCGAGTTCCTGCTCGCCGGCCTGTGCGCGTATCTCGCCGCGTGGACGAGCGTGGCGACCTGGGCACGGAGGTTGCCGTGATGGGGGCGCTCGCGTTCCTCGGAGTCGACCTGCTGCGGCCGGGCCAGCTCGCGTGGCTCGGCGCGGCGCTGGCGCTGGCGCTGCTCGGCGCGCGCGCCCTGCACCGCCGACGCCTCGAGCGCGAGGCGCTGGTCGCGGCGCGGCACAAGCAGCGCTTCTTGCCGAGCTTCTCGAAGTCGATCGCGGCGGCGCGCGTGGGATTCGCTGCGCTCGCGGCGCTGTTCCTCGCGCTCGCTGTCGCGGGCCCCGTGCGCGGCTACACCGAGAAGTCGGTCGCGCGGCGCGGGCTCGATCTGGTCGTGTGCATCGACACCTCGCGCAGCATGCTCGTGCGCGATCTGCGGCCCGACCGTCTGACGCGCGCCAAGCGCGAGGTGGCCGGGCTCGTCGAGCGCATGCACGGGGACCGGATCGCGCTGGTCGCGTTCGCGGGCGAGTCGCGCGATGTCTCGCCGCTGACGCATGATCGCACGACCCTGCGCGCGTTGCTCGAGCGCGTCGACCCGAGCGAGAACACCAAGGGCGGCACGGACCTCGGCGCTGCAATGAACCATGCGCTCGCGTTGTTCGATGGCCGCAGCGGCTCGCACGAGGCGATCGTGCTGCTCACCGACGGCGAAGACCTCGAGGACAAGGGGCTGGACGCGGCCAAGCTCGCCGCGGAACGCGGGATCCGCGTGTATGTGGTCGGCATGGGCACGGAGTCGGGCGGGAAGATCCCGCAGGTGGATGCCAACGGCCGCGAGAGCTTCGTCGTCGACGAAGATGGGCGCGAGGTCGTCTCGAGCCTGCGTGACGGGAGCTTGCGCGAGATCGCGCGCGCGGCCGGTGGCGAGTACATCTCCGCTGGCCAGTCCGCGGTTCCGCTCGAGGAACTCTACGAGCAGCGCATCAATCGCCTCGAAGGGCGCGAGCTCGAGGGTGCCCTCGAGTCTGTGCCGCACGATCGCTACCAGTGGTTCGGAGCGCTCGCGCTCGCGTGCATGGTGATCGAGGGCACGCTGCGCGAGCGGCGCAAGCCCCGCGGTGGAGGTCGCGCGTGATGATCCCGTGGCTCTTGCTGCTCGCGCAGGCCGCGCCTCCTGCTCCGAGTGCCCAACCGGCTGTCCCGGCGGCGCAGCCGGCTCCAGTGCTCGCGTACGCCGGCACGCTGCGGGCCGGGCGTCTCGAGCTCGCTCAACTCTCCAAGCGCGGCGAACACGACGCGGCGCGGGAGCTCTGCGCGGCGCTGCTCGCCCAGCCCGACTTCGATGCGCAGCCGGAGCTCGAACGAGCCGAGGCGCTGTATGCGATCGGGCTCGCGCGGGGGCGTGCGCGCGAGATTCCGGAGGCGGTCGAACACTTGCACCGGGCGACGGGGCTCGCAGGCTCGGGCGAGCTCGGACGCGCCGCGGCCTACAACGCCGCGACTTTCTTGCTGCAGGGAGCCGAGGGGCTGCGCGCACAAGTACCGGAGATTCGCGAGCAGCTCGGACTGCCGCCGCTCGAGCCCGATCCTGCGACCCACGCGCAGTCCGCGTCGGGCAGCGGAGCTCCCGACCCGCTCGAGATTGCTCGCGAGGCGTACCTGTTCGCGCGCCGGGAGCTTGCGACCGCGCTGCGCTGCGAGCGGCTTGCCGACGATGTGCGCGCGAATCTCGAGCTGTGCGTCCGCCGCCTGCGGGAGCTCGACTCGATCGAGCGCCAGCGCGAGGAGCAGGAGCAACAAGAGCAGGATCAAGAGCAGCGCGATCAGCAGGACAAGCAGGGCCAGCAAAAGGGCGAGAACGAGCAGCAGGATCCGTCCCAGGAGCCGCAGCAGGACGACGCGCAAGACAAGCAGGATCCCGCGCAGCAGGAGCAGCCGCAGCCGGACAAGGAGGACGCGCAGGACGAGTCTTCGAAGGACGCCCAGCCGCAGCCCGCGCAGGCAGAGCGGCCGCTCTCGCCCGAGGAGATGCAGCGGCTGCTGCAGCAGCTCCAGCAGATCGACGAGAAGGCCAAGGCGGTCGAGGCGTTGCTCCGCGAGCGGCGTCGGCAGCCGGTGAAGAGGGACTGGTGAGATGAACGCGATCCTTCGTGGCGCGCTGGGCGCGCTCTTCGCACTGTGTGCGCTGCTCGCGCTGTCGCCGGGTGCGGCGGCGCAGGGAGCGAGCGGGGGTGCGAGCCTGCGCGCCTACCTGACGAGCGGCGTCGTGCGCCTCGGCGACCGCGTGGCGCTGGTGGTGACGGTGGAGAATGCGCGTTCGAGCGAGCTCGGGACGCTGCCCTCCGTGAAGGGCCTCGGCATCGGGCCGGTGCAGCCGCCCGCCGAGCAGCGCTCGATCGTGTTCCTCGGTGCGCGCCGTCAGGAGAGCGTCACGCGCACATGGACGATCCCGCTGCGGCCGCAGCAGACGGGCCAGTACGCGATTCCCGGCTTCGACATGCTCGTCGACGGCGTCGCTCGGCGCACCAATGAGCTCTCGCTCAATGTGGTGCGCGACCTGAAGGGCGAAGAGCTCGGTTATCTCGAGGTACGCACGAGCACGCCCAAGGTGGTCGTGGGCCAGCCGTTCACGATCGAGGTGCTGTTCGGCTTCGACCTCGCGATCACCGGCACGACGGACTACGCGAACCTCTCGCTCGCGTGGTGGGCAAGCCTCCCCGGATTGCTCGAGAACGCCACCCCGCCGCCGGACCCGGCGCGCGCGCGTGTGCAGGTCGTCGTCAACGACCGCGAAATGGTGGAAGTTGAGCAGCTCCCCAACCGCAGCTACCGGGGCCGCGAGTTCCTGCAGCTGCGTCTGGTGCGCTCGTTCACTCCGACGCGCGAGGGGCGCATCGAGCTGCCGACATCGCACTTCGAGTTCGGCCGCACCGTGCAGAGCCAGGACTTCTTCCGCACGCGCCGCGAGAAGGGCGAGACATACTTCGTGCGTGCGGCGGAAGTGGCGCTCGATGTGATTGGGCTGCCGGAGCAGGGTCGGCCGCTCGAGTTCTCAGGCGCCATCGGCCAGATCGTGGCGCGCGCGGACGCGACGCCGCGCGATGTCGACGCGGGCGACTCGATCAAGTTCAAGGTGGAGTGGACTGGCGCTGGCAACCTCGAGTTCTTCACCGCACCCGACCCGGCGCGACTCGACACCTTCCGCGACTTCCGCGTGTACGGCAAGAGCGAGGAGCGCTCGCTCGATCGGCGCGTCGTGACTTACGACCTCTCGCCGATCTCGAGCGCCGTGACGGAGATCCCCGCGTTGCCGCTGTCGGTCTTCGACCCTGTGAGCGGTCGCTACGGCAGCGTGTCGACCGAGCCGCTCTCCGTGCGCGTGCGCGCCCTCGAGGGCGCGAGCGGAATGTCCGTCGACGACCGGGAGCGCTTCCGCTCGGACATTCTCGATGTCGAGGCGGGCCCGGGCGCCCCGGCGCCTGACGAGCCGCTCGGAGCGGATCTGATCGCGGGTCTGGCCGCGCTGGTAGCGGCTGCGTGGCTCGCGCTGCGCATCGCCGTGCGTCGCAACGGAGACCCGGCCGCTCCCGCCGCGCGGGCGCGCCGCCGCGCCCGCAAGGAGCTCGCCGCGAGCCTCCTGCGCGCCGATGTCGCGCGCGCGCAGCTCGAGCTCGTGCACCGCTTCGTCGCGGCGCGCACGAATCGCAGGGCAGAAGCGTGGGTCGGCGTGCGAGTCGGCGGCGCGGGCGCGGAGCTCGACAACATCGTCGCCGAGCTCGAGCGCGAGGTTTGGGGCGGAAGCGGGACGCCGCTGCCGCGCCAGCGCATTCTCGCGGCCGCGGATGTGGCGATCGGGGGTGGTCTGTGAGCGCGATCGTGCTGCGCTTGTGGGCGGCCTTGTGGCTCGTGCTCGCGTGGTGCCTGCCCGCCTCGTCTCAGGTGGCGCCGGGCTCGAACGCGGAGCGCGCGCTCGAGGCCTACCGCGCCGGTTCGTACGAGCTCGCGCACGAGCTCTGGCGGCTCGAGCTCGACGAGCGTGCATCCGCGACGATCGGTCCGGTGGCGGCGCAGCGGAACCTCGGCAACGCGGCGTTTCGGCTGCGCCGCCCGCTCGAGGCCGCTGCGCGCTACACGGCCGCGCTGCGCCTCGCACCGCGCGACGAGACATTGTGGCACAACCTCGAGTTCGTGCGGCGCGAAGCGGGTCTCGAGCCCGCGGACCGCGGCGATCTCACCGCGACGGCCCGGCGCTTCGCGTCGTCGTGGACCCTGCCGGAGTGCGAGCGCGCGCTGCTCGCGCTGCTGCTGTCGCTCGCGCTCGTGCTCGGTTGGGAGGCGCTGCGTGGCGGGGCCCTGCCGCGGGCGTGCGCCCTCGTGCTGCTCGCCCTGCTCGCGCTCGCGGCCGTGCCGTGGACATGGCAACTGCGGCATGCGCAGCGAGACACGCTGTTCGTCGTGCAGCCGGAGGGCGCGCCCTTGCTCTCCGAACCGCGCACGGAGGCCGCCCTCGTCGCGCGACTCTCGCCCGCGAGCGAGGTCGAGCGCACGGATGCCTTGCCGGGCTGGTGGCGCGTTCGCACCGCGGAGGGCGCGACGGGCTGGATCGCGGACACCGGCGCGATCGCCTTGCGCGCACCTTGGCGCTGACGCTGCCCGATGCGAATTCTCGTACTCACGGGCGCCGGGGTCTCGGCGGACTCCGGGCTCGCGACATTCCGCGGCGTCGATGGACTGTGGGAGGGACACGCGATCGAGGAGGTCGCGAGCCCGCACGGCTGGCGCCGCAATCCGCGGCTGGTGTGGCGCTTCTACCAGCTGCGGCGCGCAGCGCTCGGCGGCGTCGAGCCCAACGCGGCCCACCGAGCGCTGGCGGAACTCGAGCGTGCGTGCGCGCAGCATGGGGTCGAGTTCCGGCTCGTCACCCAGAATGTCGACAATCTGCACGAGCGAGCGGGCTCCCAGGCGGTGCACATGCACGGCGAGCTCGAGTGGCTGCGCTGCGAGCGCTGCGGAACGCGAGTGAGGGACCTCGAGCGACTGGACCCGGAGATGTTCGTTCCCTGCGCGGCCTGCGGCGCGGAGCGCCTGCGCCCCGACATCGTCTGGTTCGGCGAGCTCGTGCCGCGCTCGGAGGAGCTCGCGCAGTGGGCAGAGAAGTGCACGCACTTCGTCGCGATCGGCACGAGCGGGCTCGTGTATCCGGCCGCCGGGTTGATCGAGATCGCGCGCTCCGAGGGTGCTCACACCATCGTCCAGAGCCTCGACGAGCCCGCCAACCTGCGGCATGTCGACGCGTTTCGACCGGGGCGCGCGTGCGAGGCCGTCCCGGCCCTGTGCCGGGAGCTCGCGGCGCTGCTCCCTTGAGCCGCGCGGTCGCTTGCCGGATGCTGGAGCGTATGCGCCTCGCCGCCGTTCCGCTCCTCGCCGCGCCGTTCGCGGCGCTGTTCGCCTGTGCACCGCAGCCCGCGGGCGAGTTCGGCCGAGGCGGAGTGCTGCTGGTCGCCATCGACAGCCTGCGCGCGGACCATGTCACATGCTATGGCTACGACCGTGCGACGACGCCGGTGATCGATGCGCTCGCGGGCGAGGGCGTGCGCTTCTCGAACGCGTGGAGCTCGGCGAGCGCGATCCTGCCGTCGAACGCCGCACTGCTCTCGGGCTGCGACGCGCGCATCGCGCAGCGCGTTCTGCCCCCGGATGTGCAGGGCGCGACGCTCTCGTACTGGAACCTGCCGCGCGAGGCGCCGCACCTCGCGCAGGAGCTGCTTGCCATCGGCCATGCGACGGCCGCGTTCGTCGACCACCCGCAGCTCGGTCCGGCACTCGGCCTCGCGCGCGGCTTCGAGGAGTTTCAGGGCGTGCAGCGCAACGACGATGCCACGCTGCGCCGTCCTTCGCCGGAGGAGCTCGCGGAGCGCTTCTCGAGCTGGATCTTGGGTCGAGCGCAGGACGAGCGCTGGTTCGCGTTCCTGCACTTCGGCGGCCTCGAGGGCTTGGGCTGGGATCCAACCGCGCCGGGGGATCAGCGCTTCGTGCCCCGGCCGAGTCTGGAAGCCGTGCCGCCGGTGGGGGACGGCGAGCATGTGTTCCACGCGCTGCCGCGCTCGCGAGCTGCGGGCGGCGCTCGCACGCTCGGCGAGCACGAGGCGAGCTACGACGGCGCGCTCGCGCGCATCGACGCCGCGATCGGCGTGTGCATCGACTCCCTGCGGCGGCGCGGGCTACTGGGCGACACGACCGTGGTCGTGTGCGGCACGCGCGGCATCTCCTTCGGCGAGTCAGGGCTGATCGGGGACAGCGGCACGCTCGACCCCGTGGATCTCTCCGTCCCGCTCGTGATCCGTCCCGCCGCGGGGCGACGCTTCGATCCGGGCGCCACCCGCTCGTCCGTCGCGAGCCTCGTCGATGTGGCGCCGACGGTGCTGTCCCTGTGCGGCGCGAGCGTGCCGCCCGACATGCAGGGCGTGTCGCTCGCTTCGGTGCTCTCCGACGCCACCGCGCGAGCGCGCCGCCTCGCGTTCGCCAGCTGCGCCCTGTTCGAGGGCTGGCTGGCCTGCGGCGACGACTTCGCGTTCGAAGAGAGCGAGCCGTGGACCGCAGCGACCGAGCTCCTGGTGCGCTCGTGGTACGGCGGCCCCGCGCCCGCGGCCCCCTCGCCGCGGATCGTCCTCTCGCGCCGCGCCTCGGCGGGCGTTCACGCGCGCTTTGCGCCGGTCGCCTTCGATGAGGCCGTGGCCGCGCTCGCGCGCGAGGGCTTCGCGAGCTGGGACGCCGAGGTCGAGGCGCTGCGCCGGCGTCTTCATCCCAACGACTGGGATCGCGCGCGCGAGTGAGGCGTGCTCAGAAGGCCGAGCGCGCGATGGCCGCGATCCGGCCCGGAGCGAAGAGCGGCGCGCGCGTCACGAGGTCGAGTTCCTCGCGCAGGGTCTGCAGCGCTGGATCGTCGAGCCCGCGAGAGGGGTCGGAGAGCGACTCCAGATACCCCGCTGGGAGTTGACGGTAGTAGTGACCCACGCGCCAGCCGCGCGACGCGTTGGCGGCGTTCTTCTGGGGCTCGACGAACGCGCCGTCGACATAGATCGGCAGACGCGCGAGCAGCGCGTCGGAGAGTCCCATGGGATCGACGAGGAAGATCCCCGGACCGCTCCAGTAGCCGAGGTAGCCGATGCCTTCCGCGAGCGAGACCTGCGGCCCGTTCTCGCGCAGCGACTTCGCCAGCGGGTGGCCCTTGGTGATGTGCAGCTTGCCTTCGAGCGCGCGATTCGAGCCGAACAGCCCCGCGACGGAGTGCCAGTAGCCGCGCTCGTCGGCGATGCCGGTGGGTGCGATGAACTCGGCACTGCGGCGCCCCTGCGCGTAGTCGACATTGGCGCGCAGCGGCGAGCGCGGCGAGAGCGAGACGAGCGCGAGCGCGGCGAGCGCGAGCGAGCCGGCGACGCGCACATCGAGCCGGGCGGTGGCGAGAATCCACGCTGCGGCGAGCAGGGGCGCGGTGAGGAAGCGGCCACTCATGAAGTCCCCGCCGACGCGCGCGATGTAGGCGAGGTGCAGCAGGATCCCGAGCGCGACGGCGAGCTGTGCGAGCTCGCGCTTCCAGACTGCGACGGCCACCGCCGCGGCGATGGCGCACAAGGTCAGCGGATCGAGTGCGAGCGAATCGGCGAGGTAGGCGAGCCCCTGCGTGGCGAGCTCGGACGCGGGGATGCCGCTCGAGAGCTTGGAGATGGCCGAGTTGGGGATCAAGGCGCCGTAGTAAAGGAGCGAGAACAATTCCCACGCGACGAGTGGCAGGAAGCCGAGCGCGAGCCCCGCGAGCGCGCGGCGCGAGCGCTCCTGCCAAGCGTGCGCCGCGAGCACGGGCGCGAGCAGCGCGAGCGCGTCGAGGCGCGTGAGCGCCACGGCCGAGCTCCACAGCGCGAGCTTGAGCGAGCGGCGCCGATCGGGCTCCTTTGAGAAAGCCGTAGTGAGGGCGCCGAGCAGCGCGAAGTGCAGCAGCGGGTTCTCGAGGCCCGAGGTCGAGAAGTCGACGAAGGCCTTCGAGCCAGCGAGCACGCACAGCGCGAGCGCGGCGCCCGCGACGTCGCGCGCGGCGCGCAGCGCGAGCAAGAGCCCCGTGGCGGCGGTGAGCGCGAGCGACAGTGCGATCGACGTGTAGTAGGGCTCGCGCGTCAGCGCGTAGGGCAGGCTCACGAGCGCCATCCACAGCGGATTCGTGTAGGCCTGCACGCGCTCGGCCACGTTCCAGCGCGGGCCGTGGCCTTCGACCAGGTTGTCGACGACGCGGAACGTGATGTAGGCGTCGTCGCAGGCCCAAGCGCACTTCAGCGCGAGCAGCACCAGCGCTGCGACGAGGACCGCCAGCAGCGCCGTGTCGAGGCGCGAGCGGGGCACTTCGGCGTGAGCGGAGCGCGCGGCGGCCATGCTCATCTTGTAGCGGCGCGCGCGCGTCCGGGCGAGCGCACATTGGCGCGCAGCAGTCGCCAGCCGCCGGGCGCGTCCTCGAGCAGCACTCCGGCCGTGAGATCCACGCGCAAGCGGAAGCTCGCGTGGGGCTCGAGCCCGAGCGCGTGCGCCACGAGGTTGCGCACCACATTGTAGTGGCAGGCGATCGCCAGCGGTCCGCCGTGGCGCGCCAGCGCGCTCTCGAGCACCGGCCACGCGCGCGCGAGCACATCCGCGTCCGTCTCGCCGCCGTGCGCCCGGTAGTTCCACGGGTCGTCGTAGATCGCCGCGAGCTCGGCCTCGTGCTGCGCGAGCAGCTCCTTCATCGGCCGCCCTTGGAAGCGGCCGCGGAAGATCTCGACCAGACCCGGCGCGGTCTCGAGCGGAGCGCCGCTCGCCTGCGCCAGCGCAAGGCCGAGCGCGCGCGCGCGCACGAGCGTCGAGGCGACCACGGCGCGGAACGGGACGGCGGCAAAGCGCGCCGCGAGCGCGAGGCTCTCGCGCTGGCCCGACTCCGAAAGCGGTACATCCATGCCGCCGTAGGCCAGACCCAGAAACTGCTCTGCCACTTCTCCGTGGCGGAAGATCCACACCTGCGCGCCGGTGCCCGAGCCACGGTGGGGGCGGCGTGGACGCTCGAGCGCGGGCGGGCCTTGGGTCATGGCGTGCAGCCTACTCGCAGGGCCGCGGCGCTTCGCGCTCGCTCTTGCGAGCCTCCCGCGCCCGCCCTACTCTCTCGCGCACGCGAGGTTTCATCCCCCTCCGCGCGATGGCCATGCCCAAGCTCACTTTCCTCCCGACCGGCGCCAGCTTCGAAGTCCCCACGGGGACCCGCTACATGGACCTGTGCCAGACCGAAAACCTGCCCCAGCCCTTCGGGTGCACGGTGGGGAGTTGCGGCACCTGCTGCGTCGTGGTCGAGCAGGGCCTCGAGAGCTGCGCCCCGATGAGCGCGGACGAGCGCGACACGGTGACCATGTGCACCGACCTGAAGGACGCCCGTCTCGGCTGCCAGCTCGTGATTCAAGGCGACCTCGCGCTCCGGCCGTCCGAATAGTCGCCGCGCGCTCCGCGGGCCGACGCGCGCATCACGGAAGGCGCGCAGGGCATCGAGCAGGCGGTCGCGACGCTCATGCGTCTTGCGGCGCGCCGGGCTTGTGCCCCGCGTTCTTGGAGCCCTTGCCACGTCCGCCGCCCGCGGAGGTCCAGCTCAGCCAGCTCGGCAGCCACGCGTCGGCGCCCATGCGCACACCGGCGTTGCCGAGCAAGCAAGTGACGGCGGCGAGGCCGACGAGTGCGATGTACTCGCGCTCGGCGCGCGGGCCTACCATGAGCGCATTCGCCATCAGAAACACGACGCCGACACAGGCCGGCCGCACGGCCGCACCGATGAACAGCGCCACGCCGCCGAGCAGCGTGCCGCCCGCGATCAGCCGTGCGAACAGCTCGGGGAAGCGATAGACGAGCTTGTTGGCGAAGGTCGCGTACCACTCCGGAGCGCCGACGATGCGCTCGGCGGTTTCTTCGACGATCCAAGGCCCGATGCCCTGCGCCCATAGCTGGCTGGATTCGTGTAGCAGCAGCGCGCCGAGCCCGAGGCGCAGCAGCACGAGTGCGAAGGGGATCGCCGCGGAGGAGGGTTGCATGGCCCCCCATGATTCCAGATTCGCCCGCGCGGCTCCATAATCGACGCCCATGACGCTCCGCATTCACCTGTGGTCCGGCCCGCGCAATGTCTCGACGGCGCTGATGTACGCGTTCGCGCAGCGCGCCGATACGCGCGTGGTCGACGAACCGCTCTACGCGCACTACCTGCGAGTCTCGGGGGCCGTGCATCCCGGACGCGACGCGGTGTTGCAGGCGCAGGAGAACGACGGGAGGCGCGTGGTGCGCGAGCAGCTGTTCGCGCCCTGCGACCGGCCGGTGCAGTTCGTGAAGCAGATGGCGCACCACCTCGTGGACCTCGACCGCGGGTTCCTGCGCGACTGCGCCAATGTGATCCTGACGCGCGACCCGCGCGACATGCTGCCGAGCCTCGTGAATCAAGTCCCCGAGCCCACGTTGCGCGATGCCGCCTACGCGGTGCAGACGCAGCTCTATCGCGAGCTGCGCGCGCGCAACCAGCCCGTGGTGGTGCTCGATGCACGTGAACTGCTCGTCGATCCGCGCGGGGTGCTCGCGCAGCTCTGCGCGCGCCTCGGGATCCCGTTCGACGAGGCCATGCTCTCGTGGAAGAGCGGACCGCGGCCCGAGGACGGCGTGTGGGCACCGCATTGGTATCACAGCGTCCACCGCTCGACGGGCTTCGAGCGCCACGAGCCGAAGAGTGCGCCGTTTCCGGCGCGGCTCGAGGCGCTGTACGCGGAGTGCCAGCCGCACTACGAGGAGCTCGCGGCGAGCGCGCTGCGTGCGCGCACGCGGCTGAGCGATCCGCGCAACGAGCACATCTGGGTGCATGTCGGCGGCAAGCTCGTGCCACGCGCCGAAGCCAAGGTCAGCGTGTTCGACAGCTCCGTGCAGGGCGGCGACGCGTGCTGGGAGGGTCTGCGCGTGTACGACGGGCGCGTGTTCGCGCTCGACGCGCACTTGGAGCGCCTCGAGAGCTCCGCCAAGGCGCTGGCCTTCGAGTCGTGTCCGTCGCGCGACGCGATTCGCCGCGCGCTGTTCGAGACGCTCGAGCGAAACTCCATGCGCGATCAGGCCCATGTGCGGCTGACGCTGACGCGCGGCGAGAAGCTCACGAGCGGCATGACGCCGCGCAACAACGTGTTCGGGCCGTGCCTGATCGTGCTCGCCGAGTGGAAGGCACCCGTGTTCGGCACGCGCATGCTCGAGCTCGTGACATCCTCGTGGCGCCGCAATCCTCCGATGTGCGTGGACTCGAAGATCCACCACAACAACCTGATCAACAACATCCTCGCCAAGATCGAGGCGGACAACGCCGGCGTCGACGATGCCGTGATGCTCGACATCGAGGGCTATGTCAGCGAGACCAACGCGACCAACTTGTTCCTGGTGCGCCACGGCGAGGTGCAGACGCCGTTCGCGGATCACTGTCTGCCGGGCATCACGCGCGGCGTCGTGCTCGGGCTGTGCGCCGCGAATGCCATTCCGTGCCGAGAGCGTCGTCTCTCGCTGACCGAGTTCTACGCCGCCGACGAGGTCTTCACGACCGGCACCATGGGCGAGCTCGCCCCCGTGCGCGCCATCGACCGCCGCCGCATCGGCGACGGCACCGTCGGGGCGACGACGCGCCGCCTGCAGGCGCTCTTCACCGACCTCACGCGACGCGAAGGCACCCCGCTGCCCTTCTAGGCGAGCTCGCGCGCGAGGCGCTCGACGTCGAAGGTCTCGAAGAGGGCGACGCCGCGGGCGGCGAGCTCGCGGGCGCGTGCGCCGCTCGAGACTTCGTACACGCACAGCGGTGCGGGGGCATCGAGCGGGCCCGCAGGGAGCTTGCGGTCGTCGCAAAAAAGCACGCTGGGCGCGAGCGCGGCGATGTGCGGCGCGCAGAGCTCGGATCCTCTGCTGAGCACGGGGCCGACGGGATGGGGGAGACGCGTGCGGGCGAGCGCGAGGATGTCGAGGTCGAACGAGATCAAGGTGCAGCGTCCCTCGAGGGGACGCAGCGGAGCCTCGATGGCCGCGAGTACGGCCGCGGCGCCGAAGCGCGCGATCGATTCGCTCTTCAGCTCGACATAGCCGTGCGCGCCGGCGCCGGCGATTTCGTGTGCGAACTCTGCAAGAGTCGCGACGCGCTCGCTCGCGAAGCGCGCCCCGAAGCGACCTGCCTCCGCGGCTCGCAGCTGCGCCAGCTCAAGAGCCGGCACATCGGCCACGGCGCGCGGGTCGCCGCACATGCGCCGCAGGTCGCCGTCGTGCATCAGGATCGGCACGGAGTCGGCACACAGCTGCACATCGATCTCGACGCGCGACGCGCCCGCTGCCAGCGCGCCCCGCACGGAGGCCATGGTGTTCTCCGGAAAGCGCGCGGCGAGGCCACGGTGGGCGACGAGGCGCTCGCGCCAGGACGGATATCGGCTAGTGCTCATGCAAGTCGCCCGCGGGGACGGCATCATCATGGCGGCTCGGGCCCCGCCCGTCACGCACGCCACCTCGCATAGGAAAGCTCCGATGGATACCTTCGACCCGACTCTGGCCGATCGCTTCAGCTTCGGCCTGTGGACCGTCGGCAATACGGGCCGCGACCCCTTCGGCGAGGCGGTGCGCGCGCCGCTCTCGCCGACCTACACGGTCCGAAAGCTCGCCGAGTGCGGCGCTTGGGGTGTGAACCTGCACGACAACGACCTCGTGCCGTTCGGAGCCCCGGCGTCGGAGCGCGACCGCATCGTGCGCGAGTTCAAGTCGGCGCTCGCCGAGCACGGCCTGTGCGTGCCGATGGCGACCACCAACCTGTTCTCGCATCCGATCTTCAAGGACGGAGCGTTCAGCGCGAACGACCCCAAGGTGCGCGCCTTCGCGCTGCGCAAGTCGATGGACGCGATCGATCTCGGCGTCGAGCTCGGCGCGCGCACCTATGTGTTCTGGGGCGGGCGCGAGGGCACCGAGGCCGATGCCTGTCGCGATCCGCGCACGGCGGTCGCGCGTACGCGCGACGCGCTGGACTTCCTGTGCGAGTACGTGCGCGAGAGGCGCTACGACCTGCGCTTCGCGCTCGAGGCGAAGCCCAACGAGCCGCGCGGCGACATCTATTTCCCGACCACGGGCCACATGCTGCACTTCATCTCGACGCTGGCGCACCCCGAGATGGTCGGGGTGAATCCCGAGGTGGCGCACGAGACCATGGCGGGGCTGTCGTTCACGCACGGCGTCGCGCAGGCGATGGAGGCGGGCAAGCTCTTCCACATCGACCTCAACGCGCAGCGCATCGGGCGCTACGACCAGGACTTCCGTTTTGGCTCCGAGGATGTGCGACAGGCGTTCCTGCTCGTGCGCCTGCTCGAAGGGACGATGGGCACGGAGCCCTACCGCGGCCCGCTGCACTTCGACGCGCACGCCTACCGCTCCGAGGACGAGGCGGGCGTGTGGGACTTCGCGCGTGGCTGCATGCGCACCTACAAGATCCTGAAGGCGCGTGCTCAGGCCTTCGACGCGGATCCGCTCGTGCGCGAGATCATCGCGGATGTGAAGGACGCGGCGGTCGATCCTCTGCTCGCGGGGTACACGCGCGAGAAGGCCAGCAGCCTACGCGCGCTTGCGATCGATCCGAGCGCCGTGGCCAAGCGCGGACTGCGCTACGAGCAGCTCGACCAGAGAATGATGGAACACCTGCTCGGGGTGCGCTGAGCGAGCTCCATGGCGCTCTATCTGGGCTTCGATGTCGGCACGCAGGGTACGAAGGCGCTGCTCATCGACGATGTGCAGCGCGCGGTCGTCGCGCGCGCGTCGGCCTCCTACGGCCTGATCGAGGGCCTGCCCGCGGGCCACGCCGAGCAGCATCCCGACACATGGGCCGCCGCGCTGCGCGAAGTCACGACGCGCATTCTCCAGCAAGCGGACCTGAAGCGGCTCGCGGGCATCGGCGTGTCGGGGCAGCAGCACGGCGCGGTGGTGCTCGACGCGGACGGTGCCGTGGTTCGCCCCGCGAAGCTGTGGTGCGACACATCCGCGGCCGAGGAAGCCGAGGAACTCTCCGCGCGCGTCGGCCGCGCGATTCCGGCGGGCTTCACGGCACCCAAGCTGGCCTGGATGCGGCGGCACGAGCCCGAGCTGTGGCGCCGGGTCGACCTCGTGCTCCTGCCGCACGACTGGGTCAACTGGAAGCTCACCGCACTCGCGACGATGGAGCCCGGCGATGCGTCGGGCACGGGCTGGTTCGACGCCCAGACGCGGGCCTTCTGTGCGCGCACGCTGCGCGCCGTCGATCCGCGCCTGGCGGGCATGCTGCCGCCGCTCGTCGAGAGCGGGTCGATCGCCGGCACGCTGACGCTGCAGGGCGCGGCTTGGCTCGGATTGCCGCGCGAGTGCATCGGCGTGCCGGTGAGCACGGGCGGCGGCGACAACATGATGAGCGCGATCGGCGCAGGCGCGACGCGCGAGGGCGTGGCGGTGCTGAGCCTCGGGACCTCGGCGACCGTGTTCGCGCACTCGTCGCGTGCGCTGCTCGACCCGGAGGGGCTGATCGCGCCGTTCTGCGACTCGACGGGCGGCTGGCTGCCGCTCCTGTGTGTGATGAACGCGACCGGCGTGCTCGAGGAAGTGCGGGCCGCGTTCGGACTGGACCTCGACGCCCTGACGCGCGAAGCCGAGCGCGTCGAGCCGGGCTGCGGCGGGCTCCTGTTCGTGCCTTACCTCGTCGGCGAGCGCGTGCCGAACCTGCCGCGCGCGAGCGGTTCGCTCCTAGGCCTGCGTCAGGGGCTCTTGCGGCCCGGCGTGGTGTTCCGCGCGGCGCTCGAAGGAGTCGCGCTCAACCTCGCGCTGGGCGTCGAGCGCATGCGCGGGCTCGGGCTGGCGATCGAGACGGTGCGCGCCGTGGGCGGCGGCGCACGCAATGCGCTGTGGCGCTCGATCCTCGCCGATGCGCTGGAGGCGACGGTGGTGCCGCTCTCGGAGCCCGAGACGGCCGCGCTCGGCGCCGCGCTGCAGGCCGCATGGACGCGTCGGCGCAGCGCTGGAGAGGCCATCGCGATCGACGCCGTGGCGAATGGTTGGGCGACAGAGTCCGCGGCGCCGGAGCGCCCCGATGCAAGGCGAGTGCTCGCGCTGCGCGCGGCCCGCGAGCGCCTCGCGCGCGTTGCACAGGCGTGAAACTGGGGTCGCGGGTGGCCATACTTCGCAGCATGGACACGCGGCCGGTCGTGCTTTCGGTCGAGGGGTTCTCTCGCTCCTACGAGACCCACCGCGCCGTCGACTCCCTCTCGTTCCAGCTGCACCCCGGCGAGATCCTCGGGCTCGTCGGCCCCAACGGCGCCGGCAAGACCACGACGCTGCGCACCATCGCGGGCGTGCTGCCCGTGAAGGAAGGGCGCATCGCGGTCGCCGGCTTCGATCTCGCGCGGGACGAGGAGCGCGCCAAGCGCGCCATGCGCTGGATTCCCGACGACCCGCAGCCTTTCGACGCGCTCACGGTGCTCGAGCACCTCGAGTTCACGGCGGCGCTCTACGGCCAGCGCGACTGGCGCTCGCGCGCGGACGAGCTGCTCGCGCGCTTCGAGCTCGGCGAGAAGCGCGATGCGTTCGGCGGCGAGCTCTCGCGCGGCATGCGTCAGAAGCTCGCGTTCTGCTGCGCCTGGATCGCGCGGCCCGCGCTGGTCCTGATGGACGAGCCGCTCTCGGGGCTCGATCCGCGCGGCATTCGTTCAGCCAAGCACGAGATCGAGGAACTCGCGCGCGAGGGGACGACGGTGATCCTCTCGTCGCACCTGCTCGCGCTGATCGAGGAGCTTGCCACGCGGCTTTTGATCCTCGACCGCGGCCGCAAGGTGTTCGAAGGCACGCTGGACGAGGCTCGCGTGCGTTTTCCCGAGCAGGCGCGCGGCTCGCTGGAGGAGATCTTCTTCGCCGCGACGGGCGAGGGCGTCGCGCGCGTCGACGGCCGAGGCGCTCCGCGGTGAGATCTCGCGAGGGCGAGCTGGCGCTGGCGCTGTTCGAGCGGCGCAAGCGCGCCGGTTTCTGGCGCCGACAATGGCGGAGGCTGCGCACGCCGAAGGGGGCGACGCTCGCGCTGCTCGGTGCGGCCGTCATCACACTGTGTCTGCTCAACGTACTGCTGGGCACGGGTCAAGGGCCGGAGGTGCTGCAGGTCGAGCGGCTCGCGCTGTTCGCGCGCGGCGGCCTGCTCACGATGGCGACACTCACGGTGTCGAGCGCCTTCTCGATGCGCGGCCTGTACCTGCAGGCATCCGAGATCGAGAGCTTGTTCTCCGCTCCGATTCCGCGCGCCGCACTGATCCGCTACCGACTGCGTTCCGCGCTCGTGCGTTCGCTCTTTGGGGGACTGTTCTTCGGCTGGATTTTCTCGCGCCGCGCACCGGAGCCTCTCTACGCCTTCGCCGGACTCGTTTCGGCGCTGCTCACATTGCCGCTGTTCGGTCAAGGGCTGTCGCTGGTGCTCGGCGATGCGGAGAACCGACTGTCTGGCACGCTCGCGAAGCTCCCGTGGCGCTGGATTTCCTTCGCGCTCGTGGTGACGCTGGTGGTCGTGGTCCTACAGGGCGGGTTCTTCGAGAGCGATGCTCACGCGGAGTTCGAGAGCCACGACGAGCTGTTCTCGTTCCTCGCGGAGCATCCGTTCGTGGTCGCGCTCGGCTTGCCGTTCACGCCGTGGGTGGCGTGCATGACGGCCCTCGATGCCGCCTCGTTCTGGCCGCCTTTCCTCGGCTGCGTGGCGATCTTCGCCACACTTTGGCTCGCGGTGCCGCGCATCGGCATCGACTTTCGCGAGCTCTCCCTCGAAACATCCGCGGATGTCGCGCGCAGACTCGCTCGCGCGCGCCGCGGGCTGGCTGCGAACTCTGGCTCGGCGAGCGCTGGGACGCGCACTTGGCGCACACCGTGGCTCGCGGGACGCGGGCCATTCGGAGCGATCGCCTGGCGCAAGGCGGTGACGATCGTGCGCAAGTCGCGCGCGAGTTTCCTGCTCGGCGGCCTGATCGTGTGCGGGGTGGTGGGGTTCTCGATCGTCGCCAGTGAACCGGACGCCGATGCGGCGCTGCGCGGCTCCTTGATCGTCGCCGGCTTCGGCACATTCTACCTGTGTCTGGGACTGCGCTTCGACTTTCGTGAGGACCTCGAGCTAGTCGGGCTCCTGCGCAGTTGGCCCGTCGCACCTTGGAAGCTGTTCCTCGCCACGCTCGTGCCGGAGACGGTGCTTGTGTCGGGCATGATCGCGCTCGGCGTGCTCGCGCTCGCGCTGTACCACGGAAGCTGGGATCCGCGCCTGCTCGTGGTGGTCGGTTCGGTGCCCTTCGCGGTGCTGGCGTGGACCGCGATCGACAATGCGACATTCCTGTTTTCGCCAATCCGAACGGGCGCGGCGCACGATGGCGCGCTGCAGAATGCGGGACGCGCCATGGTGCTCATGCTGTTGCGCTCGACGGTGCTCGCAGTTTGCGCGGGCCTCGCTGGGCTTCCTTACCTGCTGCTGCACTACGCGCTGGAGTTGCCTGATGTCGTGTCGATCGGTCTGGGTCTGGTCGTCGGCGTCGCCATTCTGTGCTTCGAGATCGGCTCGCTGGTGTTTCTCGGAGGCCTCGTCCTGAAGCGTTTCGATGCGCCGCGCGATGTGCCCTGAGGCGCGAGTCCGCTCTCATGAAGGTGAGCGCGCGCCCGCGGTGCTAGCATTCTTCCGATGAGCGCGATGGATGTGGACGGCCCGCAGCCGCTGGCCACGGTCGAGGTTCTGCGCACGACCCTCGACGCGATGAGCGAGGGGCTCGTGGTGCAAGAAGAGAGCGGCGCGATCGTGTTCTGGAACCCGTCTGCAGAGCGCATCCTTGGACTCACCGGCGAGCAGCTCAGCAAACGCACTTCGCTCGATCCGCGCTGGCGCTGTGTGCGCGCCAACGGCACGCCGCTTCCCGGCGAGGAGCATCCAACGATGGTGACACTCCGCAGCGGCACAGCGCAGGCGGGTGTGTTGATGGGGGTCTATCGGCCGTCGGGGGACTTGGTGTGGATCAATGTGAGCTCGCGCCTGCTGCCGCGGGCCGAGGGCAAGCCGCGCGCCGTGCTCGCCACGTTTCGCGACATCACGCGCGAGCGCGATGCGCTGACGGAGCTGCGCCGACGGGAGGCTCTGTTGCACGCGACGATCGACAGCCTGCCCGCGGGCTTGTTCGTGAGCGAACACGGCTTCGGACGCGTCTTGCGCTTCAATGCGCCGCTACTGGAGGTGCTCGCGCTCGGCGCGATCGAGATGCCGCTGCGGCAGGGACGTTTGGCCGCTAGCGAGCTGTACCAACACCTCGCGGGTCTCGTGGTGAATGTCGAACTCTGGAACGAGTTTGAGCAGACCTGCCGCCGGCTGGGCCACGGGGCAACGATCGAGCGGGAGTTCCGTCTCACGGACGGGCGCACGCTGCGCTGCGCGGTGCGGCCGATCATCGACGATTCGAACACGCGCATCGGGTTGTTGCACGGTATCGAGGATGTCACGCCGCGCGTGCGCGCGGACGAGGAACGACATTCGCTCGAGCGCCGCTCGCAGGAAGTGCAGCGCCTCGAGAGTCTCGGTGTGCTCGCCGGAGGTATCGCACACGACTTCAACAACTTGCTGACGAGCATCATTGGCAGTGCTGAACTCGCGGCCATGTCCGCTGCGGACGGCAGCGCTCTCGCGCGTCAGATGGAACGCATCCTGCAGGCGTCTTCGCGCGCGGCGATGCTGTGCCAGCAGATGCTCAGCTACGCAGGCTCGAACATCTCGGCGGTGCGGCGCATTCACCTCTCCGATACGGTCCGCGAGGCCCTCGCGAACCTCGGCCCCACGCCGGACGCGCGCGTCAAACTCGAGCGCCAGCTCGCATCCGAGCTCCCCGCGCTGCTCGCCGATCCGTCGGCTGTGGTGCAGGTCGCGCAGAATCTCGTGCGCAACGCGCTCGAGTCGTTCGGGCCGGAAGGTGGCGTCGTTCAAGTGGCGACGCGCGTGGAACGCTTCGATGCCTCCGCGTTCGCGCAGGCGGCCTTCGCACCGAGCATGCCGGGCGGCGATTATCTCGTGCTCGAGATCGCTGACACGGGCTGCGGCATCGAGCCCAAGGTGCTCGCGCGCATCTTCGATCCGTTCTTCAGCACGAAGTTCACCGGCAGCGGCTTGGGCCTGTCGGCGGTGATCGGCATCGTGCGCAAGCACAAGGGCGCACTGTTCGTGGAGAGCGCGGTGGGCAAGGGCACGCGCGTGCGCGTCGTCCTGCCTGTGGCCCCTTCCCCGAAGGTGCCATGAGCGCGTCGCCGCTGCCCCCGGGCCAGCGCGAAGTCGTTCGCTTGCCGGTCCGGCAAGTGGGGGATCCGCCGCCGTTCGATGGTTCCGGCTGGTCGTTGACGCTGTCTGGAGAACTCGAGCGGCCGCGCGTGTTCACCCTGCCGGACCTGCGCGCGCTCTCGACCGTCGAGATCGAGGCGGATTTTCACGCGGCCGCGGGCTGGAGCGTGCGCAAGCTGCGCTGGCGCGGCGCACGGTTGTGCGACATCCTCGCGGGGGCGGCGCTGAGGGAGAGCGCGCGCTTCGTGCGAGCCTCGGACGGCCTGCGCTACGACAGTTGGCTCGCGCTCGCGGACGCCCTCGAGCCCGATGTCCTGCTCGCCACGGCGCTCGCGGGTGAGACCTTGGCGCTGGAGCACGGCGGTCCCTTGCGCCTCGTCGTGCCCGCACGCTACGGCTGGAAGTCGGTCAAGTGGCTGCGCTCGCTCGAGCTGCACGCCGAGGAACGGCCCGGTTTCTGGGAGCGTCGCGGGTTCCATCCGCGCGGCGATCCGTGGAAGGAGGAGCGCCTGTCGTGATACGGTCCTCCACGCGCGGGGAACCATGGCGTTCAACTCGACCGAGTTCGTGTGCTTCTTTCTGCTCGTGTACTTCGGGTACTGGGCACTCGCGCGCCAACGCCGCGCGAGCATCGTCTGGCTCGTGCTGGCGAGCTGCGTCTTCTACGCGGGCTGGAACGTCAAGTTTCTGGGCCTGATTCTGGTCTCGGCCTCGCTCGACTGGATCTGTGGCGGCGCGATCCACCGCAGCGACAGTCCACGCGTGCGACGCGCATGGCTGGCGACTTCCCTGATCGGCAACCTCGGACTGCTCGGCTACTTCAAGTACTTCAACTTCTTCGCCGAGAACATCGCGCGCGGACTGGCCGCCGCTGGTTTCGAGCGTGCGTCGACATTCGTGCCGTGGGACATCGTGTTGCCCGCTGGCATCAGCTTCTACACCTTCCAGACGCTGTCCTACACATTCGACATCTACCGACGGCAGCTCGCGCCGGCGCGCACGCCGCTCGACTTCTTCCTGTTCGTGAGCTTCTTCCCGCAGCTCGTCGCAGGTCCGATCGTGCGCGCGACAGACTTCCTCCCGCAGCTCGACACTCCCGCCCGTCACGACGAAGGCCGCGTCGCTCGCGGGCTGTACCGTATCGTCACGGGACTTGCGAAGAAGGTGCTGCTCGCCGATGTGATCGGCAAGCATCTCGTCGACCCCGTGTTCGCCGATCCGGCGGCACATGGCGCGCAGGGCATCGCGCTGGGCTGCAGTGGAGCGCTCTTCCAGTTCTACCTCGATTTCTCGGCCTACTCGGATGTCGCCATCGGAGCCGCGGCCTGTCTGGGCTTCGAGCTGTGCGAGAACTTCGAGCGCCCGTTTCTGGCGCAGTCGATCAGCGACTTCTGGCGACGCTGGCATATGTCGCTCTCCAATTGGTTTCGCGACTATGTGTTTCTCCCTCTCGGTGGTCGAGGCGCGCACCGGCTCGAGTTCTTGCGCAACCTGATGGGCACGATGCTGCTCACGGGCTTGTGGCACGGAGCGGGCTGGAACTATGTGATCTGGGGTCTCATGCACGGCGTGTTCACCTTCGTCGGTGCGGCGTTCGGCACGCCTGCGAGGCGCGAGGAGCGCGCGGCCCCTCCACTTTGGGAGCGCGTGGCACGACGGGCCGGCGTGTTCGGCGTGGTCGCTTTCAGCATGCTGTTCTTCCGCAACGGCACGCTCGCGGAAGGCAATCGCGGCCTCGCGGGTTCGCTCGAGATGCTGCGCCTGCTCTGCACGCTCTCTCCGGGCACGGGAGCGGCGGTGATGTCCTCCGCGGGTCTCGTGGCGTTGTGCGTCGCCGCGCTCATTCACTTCACGCCGCGCGCGTGGCCGCATGAGGTTCTTCGCGCGCGCTGGCTCGCGCTGCCCGCGGTCGCGCAGGGCCTGTGTCTGTGCCTGTTCGCTGGCACACTCGGCGCGCTCTCCTACGCCAAGGCTCCGTTCATCTACTTCCAGTTCTGATGGAAGCTCCCATGTCACCGCTGCGTTCGAAGAGCTCGCTCGCAGGGCTGTGGTTCCTCGCGTTCTGCGCGCTCGCGCTCGCAGTTTCGCAGCACTTCGAGCTCGCGCTGTGCGCCGATGCGCGGCACGCGACGCTGCGCGAGTTGGTGCGCGCGGAGCGCGATGCGGAAGTCGTGTTCGTCGGGAGTTCCCAGACCGCGCGCGGTGTGATGCCCGCGCTCTTCGACCAGCGTGCGAAGGAGCTGCTCGGGCGCGATGTGCGCTCGGTCAACCTCTCGACCTTCGGCAACGCGCGGCACATCTCGTACCTGACGCTGGAGCGTTGGCTCGAGCGCCATCCCTCACCCAGCGTCGTGTATGTCGAGTGCGGCGTGCTCTCCGATGTGCCCGAGTATCCGCACAAGACGCTGACGCGCTTTGGCAAGCCGCTCGACGCGCTCGCCATGGCGTGGGAGCGACCCTACGAGTTCATCGACGGCCGCGAGTTCGTGCGCTTCGAGAAGTCTGGCGCGGGCTTCGACATGGGCGGCATCTTCCATGCTTGGTCGGTCGCGCAGCTCAATGTCGACCTCGCGCTCGATGTGCTCGGTCGCGGGCCGGAGGACTGCGTGCGGACGCTCGCCAACTTCGCGCTGGAGCGCGGGGCGAGCCCGTACTGGATGCCGGGCGAGCCCAAGATGCGCGCCGAGATCGCGCGGCAGGTCGAGGAACGCGGCTACTTCCGCATCGAGCTCGACAGCGCGGAGGGAAGCGAGGCCCACCGCAGTGTGGAAAAGCAGGCCGCGGCGGTCAGCTACGAGCGAGCGCTCGCGGCCGAGTGGAAGGGCTCCGACGACTTCGCGGATCCCGCGCGCTTCCGCGTCACACGCCTGTATGCCGAGAAGCTCGCGCGGCTGTGCCGCGAGCGCGGCATCCGGCTCGTGTTCTTGGACCAACCCAACTTCCGCGGTCGCCCGCTGCGCCCCGCACAAATCGCGTTCTATCGCTCGCTCGGGGAGCTCTTCCTGCAGGACAAGAGCGTGCTGTACCGCGAGGAGAGCTTCCTCGACTCCGGCCACCTGAGCGTCGCGGGCGCCGAGTTCGCCTCCCGCGCGCTCGCCGAGCACTTCGCCACGCTCAAGTAGCTTGCGGCGTCGCGCGCAGCGCGGCCTCGAGGTGCGGGCGGATGCGCCGCGCAGTGGCCGAGTTGGCGAAGCCCACGAAGTTGACCGGCGTCACGACATCGAGCTCGAAGTCGAGCTCCGCGCCGAGCGGCCCTTCGACGGTGCAGCCCGCCGCGCGCGCGCAGAAGATCGCGCCGGCGACATCGTAGGGGTGCGAGTTCACGGTTGTATGCGCCATGCGCTCCGCGAGCCAGCCGCGCACATCCGCGATCATGCGGTAGGTGCCGATCGCGAGCAGGAACAGCTGTCCGGCGTTCGAGATGTACTGGTCGTCGAAGAAGTGGCGCAGGTTGGCGCCTTCATGGATGCGCAGGCGCTCGGTGAAGTCCGCTTCGATGCGCGCGAGTGCGGGCCGCTGGTCCGGCGAGTAACGGAAGATCGGGAAGTAGCCGTGGTCGACGCGCGCGTCGTCGCTGGCCGTGAGCTTTCTCGCGCGCACGAGTGCGTCGTCAGCGAGCTCGCGCTCCTCGAAGCTGCAGGCTTCCCCGCATACGGCCGCGAGATGTCGGTAGCGGCCGCCGCGCGTGTCGGGAATCTCGCTGACGATTCCGAGCGACACATCGCGCAGCCGCGGTGCGCCAGGGCCAGGCGGCGCAAAGGACACGACAGTCCACGCCGAGCGCAGGTCGCACATCAAGTTGCGCGTGCCATCGATCGGATCGAGCGCGATGCGCGGTCCGCCGTGGTCGAAGCCCGCGAACTCGCGGACTCCGCCCGCGCCGTCGGGGCCGAGGTGGCGCCAGCCTGTGTCCTCGGTGAGCACCGAGAGCGCCTGCGTGCGCGCGACTCGGCCGGTCCAGCGCTCGATCGCCGCTTCGACGCGCGCGTCGACCGCATAGGTGATGTCGCCTGCGCCTTGGCGGACCGCGCGGGCGGCCAAGTCGAGGTCGCCGGCCTCGACGGCCGCCGTCATGGCGGCGCGAGCGTGCGTGCGGATTTCCGCGCACAGCTCGCGGAGTGGCTGGATCCAGCACCGCTCGCTGTGGTTCGGCTCGATATCCACCTTCATCCTGCTTAGGATACTCGGCCCGTTGGGGCCTTCGCGCCTCCCGGGACACCCCATGAGTTCCGCAGTTCGCGACGTCATCATCATCGGCTCCGGCCCCGCCGGCTACACCGCCGCCATCTACACCGCGCGCGCCAACCTCAAGCCGCTGCTCTTCGAGGGCATGCAGCCGGGCGGTCAGCTGACGATCACGACCGATGTCGAGAACTACCCCGGCTATCCCAAGGGCGTCGAAGGCCCGAAGATGATGGAGGAATTCAAGGAGCAGGCGGCGCGCTTCGGCACGGAGATCGTGTTCGAGCAGGTGGTCAAGATCGACTTCTCCAAGCGCCCCTTCACGCTCTGGACCGACTTCAACGAGTACCGCGCCAAGGCGGTCGTCATCTGCACGGGCGCGAGCGCCAAGCTGCTGGGCATCGAGAGCGAGACGCGCCTCATGGGGCATGGCGTGTCAGCCTGCGCGACCTGCGACGGATCCTTCTTCAAGGGCAAGGAAGTGCTGATCGTCGGCGGCGGCGACACCGCGATGGAGGAGGCCAACTACCTGACGCGCATGTGCGCGAAGGTGACCGTGGTGCACCGCCGCGAGGAGTTCCGCGCCTCGAAGATCATGCTCGACCGCGCCAAGGCGAACCCGAAGATCGCGTGGCTCCTGAACAAGGAGATCGTCGAGATCCTCGCCAACGAGAAGGGCAAGGTCGACTCGGTGCGCGTCAAGGACACGCGCACGGGCGCGCTCTCGGTGGAAAAGACCGACGGTGTGTTCGTGGCGATCGGCCACAAGCCGAACACGGAGCTGTTCGAGGGCGTGCTCGATGCCGACGAGACCGGCTACCTCCAGGTGCACTCGGGCACCTACACCTCGGTGGAAGGCGTGTTCGCGGCCGGTGATGTCGCGGACAAGACCTACCGGCAGGCCGTGACGGCGGCCGGCATGGGCTGCATGGCCGCGATCGACGCCGAGCGCTGGCTCGAGCGAGAGGGCGCGCACTGAGCGCGCGTCGTCGGGCATGGCCAAGGCAGCGCGCCACATCGTCGTCACTGGGGCCGGCACCGGCATCGGGCGCGCCATCGCGCTCGGGCTCGCGAGCAAGGGCACCTCACTCACGCTGCTCGCGCGCGGCGTCGCGCGGCTCGAAGCCACGGCAAGGCTCGCGCGGGAGCAGGGCGCGCAGGCGCAGGCGATTGCTTGCGACATCCGCGAGCGCAAGCTCGTCGACCGCGCCTTTGCCGACGCGCTCGCGCGTTTCGGTCCCGTGCATGTGCTGGTCGCCAACTCCGGCATCGGTGGCCCCAACTCCGCGGGGCCGAAGGATCGCTTCGACGACATCGTGGCGACCAACCTCGTCGGGACTTACTCGTGCCTGCGCGCCGCGGAGCGCCACCTCGCGCCCGGACCGGCGCCGCGCCACCTCGTCGTGATCGCTTCGATCCTCGCCCGCATCGGCGTGGCCAACTACACCGGTTACTGCGCTTCCAAGACCGCGCTGCTCGGCCTCGTGCGTGCGCTCGCGGCCGAGCTCGCACCCGCCAATGTGCAGGTCAACGCCGTGTGCCCCGGCTGGGTGAACACCGAGATGGCGCGCACCGGCCTCGACGGCTTCGCGCGCGCCATGAACGCGAGCTACGAGCGCGCGCTGGAGGTCGCGATGGAGTCTGTTCCGCTCAAGCGCATGAGCGAGCCCGAGGATGTCGCTGGCCTCGTGCGCTGGCTCATCTCGAAGGACGCTCGCGGTGTGACCGGTCAAGCGCTCGACATGAACAACGGCGCCTGGATGGGCTGAGGATTCGAGCGCTCGCGCGGCGCGAGGCTCGCCGCGGGATGCACTTCGAGCGCGCCGGGAACGGCGCAGGTGGGGAACATGTCGCGGGAGCGCGCGTATCCCCGCCGGTGCAGTCCGCCGACACTCGCTACAGGTCGAGGTCGTAGGTCGCGCGCTCGGGGAGCTGGAAGCGGCGCAGGTCGGCTCGGTTGTCGGCGAAGGCGCGCAGCACGCGCACTTCGCCGGCGGGCACGCGCGGCAAGAGGAAGGTCCCCTCGGCGTCGGGGACGATCAGGCCGCTGGCCGCGATGCCCGAGAGCGGTTCCGCGCGCCACTCGAGCGCGTCCTCGCGCCGCGCGAGCCGCGCGAGGCGCCCCTGAACGCGGCCCGTGGGAAGGTCGAGTTGCCAGCGCTGCTCGCCTTCGACGAGCTCGACGGCGCAGTCGAGCGTGTAGAGCTCCGCGCCGCGCGCGGGGTCGTGGAACGAGAACACATGGAGGCCGGGCTCGCTCGTGCCGAGCTCGAAGCGGCCCGCGCCATCGAGCGTGGCACGGCGAACGATGCGCGTCGGCGCGTCGGCGCGCGCGACTTGCACCTGCCACGCTCCCGCACTCTGGCCTCCGAGGGCGAGCACGCCGCGCACGAAGGTCCGCGGGCGCACTTCGAGCGAGACCGTGACGCGCGCCGTTTCGCCGTCCTCGACGCTGGTGTTCGTCGGTATCGCGGCCGGTGCGCCGCGCGGAGTGCGCGCGGCCTGGAAGCTGCCAGGCGTGAGCTCGCGCTCCCCGGCGCCGATCCACCACGCTCCCGGGGTCATGTGCTCGACGCGCACGCGTCCCTGCGAGTCCGTGCGCAGCGTGAAGGGCAGGCCGTCGCCGCGGGAGAGTGCGACGATGCGACCCTCGAGCGACTCGCCCGGATTGACGCGCACTTGGACTTCGAGCGTGCCACCGCGCAGGAGCTCGAGATGCAGGCCTGTGGCGTTGGCTTCGCCGCTGAGCGTGACCGGTCCAGCGTCCGTGGCGCTCCAGCCGTCGGCCTCCGCGCGCAGGAAATACTCGCCCGCGCCTGACAGCGACAGCGCGAACTCGCCGCGCGCGTCGGTCGTGCTCGTCGCGACGGGGGTGGGCTCGCAGCGCGCGGGAAAGCCGTTGATCGACAGCTCCACGCCGGCGGGCGTCGCGCGGTGCAGGGACACGCGGGCACGCTCGATCGGCTCGCCATTGTGGTGCACGATGCCGCCCAGCTTCGGAAGCGCCGCGAGCACCACGGCGATCTCGTCGCCGGTCTGCACTGGATCGAAGGGTCCGAAGCGCGCCTCGCGGTAGCCCTCGGCGGAGAGTGCGAGCGTGAAGGGTTCGAGTGGCAGCGCCAGATCGAGCGTGCCCTGCTCGCGCTCGCGGGGCAGGAACACGGCGCCCGCGACATTGCCGACGAGCGCGAGCTCGCGCAGCTCGAGCTGCCAGCGCTCGATCGGCTGGCCCGACTCGTCGCGCACGGCGATGCGCAGCGGAACCGGTCGACCGAGCGCGAGCACCACTTCGCCCGAGCCCGGCATGGCTCCGCTGACGCGCGCTGGCCGCAGGGTGCCGTCGAGGTCGCTCGCGCGCAGCTCGTGCGGCACGCGCTCCTCGGCCACCAAGCGCCAGCGACCGCGCTCATCCGCCACGCCTTGCCCCGAGCCGGGGCTGCGTCCGTCTGTCCGGCGGTAGAGGATCGCCGCGCCGCTCACCGGCGCCCCGTCGGGATCTACGACCTCGATCTCGAGCACATTGTCCGGCGGAATCGCTCGCACGACGAGCACGAGGCCCTCGACGCGGGCGCCCGCGGCGAGGTCGAACGGGTCGGAGGCGCTCCAGAAGGACGCGACGGAGCCGGCCCAGACGCGCACGGGACCGACGGGCACGCCTTCGAGCTCGAACTCGCCGTTCGCATCCGCGGTGACGCTGGCGACCGCGTCCGTCGGTCCGTGGAGCCGCGAAGGTGCGTCGTCGCCGAAGCCAGCGGCCGCGCGCACTTCGGCGGAAGAGAGCGCCACACCGGACTCGTCGACCACCCGCCCGCGCACGCGTCCGGCCGGCCCGAGCAGGATGTCGCCGAGGTCGGTCACTTCCGCATCGCGCGCGCGGACGGCCCAGGCCACATTGGCGTAGCCGCTCGCGCTCGCGCGCAGGTGCAGCGTGCGCAGGTCCGTGCTCGCGAGCAGTGCCAAGGCCAGCGTGGCGCGGCCGTCGTCACCGCTCGTCGCGCTCGCGCGCGGCCACGGGCACGAGAGGCGCGCGCCCGAGACGGGGCGGCCCGCAGGATCCAGAAAGCGCGCGCGCAGCACGGTCGTGCACTCGCTCGCCCGCAGCGTGTCCGCGCCCGGCTCGAGCGCGAGCGGCGTGGACCCGAGGAAGCGCAGGTCGCGCGGTCCCACCGGCGTGTCGACCGTCACGGGCCGAGACAGCCACGCGGCGAAGAGCGCCGCGGCCGAGACGAGCAGCAACGCGACGACGGCACGCTTCACGGATGGGTCTCTTCCGACGCTCGCTAGCTGCCGATGGTGAGCAAGAACTCCGCGTTGCTGCGCGTCTTGCGCATTTTCTGCGTCAGCATCTCCATGGCCTCGACCGGGTCCATCTCGTTCAGCACCTTGCGCAGCATCCACACGCGGCGGATCTCCTCGGGCGTGAACAGCAGCTCTTCCTTGCGCGTGCCCGAGCGATTGATGTCGATCGCCGGGAAGATGCGCCGGTCGGACAGCCGCCGGTCGAGCACGATCTCCATGTTGCCCGTGCCCTTGAACTCCTCGAAGATCACCTCGTCCATCTTCGAGCCGGTCTCGATCAACGCCGTGCCGAGGATCGTCAGCGAGCCGCCGCCCTCGATCTTGCGCGCCGAGCCGAAGAACTTCTTGGGCATCTGCAGGGCGCTGGCCTCGATGCCGCCCGAGAGCAGCTTGCCGTTGGACGGCGCCTCGATGTTGCAGGCGCGCGCGAGGCGCGTGATCGAATCGAGCAGGATCACCACATCCTCGCCCGCCTCGACCATCGAGCGCGCGCGGCGCATGACCATCTCGGCCACTTGGATGTGGCGCGCCGCGGGCTCGTCGAAGGTCGAGCTGACTACCTCGCGCACGCCCTCGGGGATCATGCGCTCGAAGTCGGTGACTTCCTCGGGGCGCTCGTCGATCAGGAGGATGATCAGGTGCGCGTCGGGGGCGTTCTTGACGATCGACTTGGCGAGCATCTGCAAGAGGATCGTCTTGCCCGTGCGCGGCGGCGCGACGATCAGGCCGCGCTGGCCGCGGCCGATCGGCGTGACGAGATCGACGATGCGCATCTCCATCGGGTTCTCGTCGGTGCCCTCGAGCAGGATGCGCTGCTCGGGATAGAGCGGCACGAGCTCCTTGAAGGGCGAGCGCATCGCGGCTTCCTCGGGCGGGTGGAAGTCGATCGACTCGATCGCGACCACGCCGAAGTGGCGCTCGGTGCCGAAGGGCGGACGCAGCCGGCCCTTGAGCGACATGCCGCTCTGGATGCCGTACTGGCGCACGAGCGACGGCATGACCAGCGCGTCCTCGTGCGCCGGCAGGTAGGCCGCGTCGGCCTGACGCACGAAGGCGTGGTTCTCGCGCGTGATCTCGACCACGCCCTCGACCTCGACCGGAGTGTCCGCGCGCAGGCGTGCTGCGGCGATCTCGAAGATCACCTCGTCGCGGCGGCGACCGGCGATGTTCTCGACCGACTCTTCCTCGGCGACATCGTGCAGGTCCGCGAGGCTCATGGCCTGCAGCTCGGAGTAGCTTGTCGCTTTCCTCTCCTTGGACTTCGAGTCGCGCTTGGCCTTGGGCTGCTCGCCCTCGAGCTGCTCGGTCTCCTCGGGAGTGAGCTCGCGCGGGAGCAGCGAGAAGTCGATCCACACCTGCTCGGCGGGACGCGGGGCCTGAGTGAATCCGCCGCCGTGGCGGCCCTTGTGACGATGACGACGCTTCTTGAAGGACATGCTTGGGATGGGGGAGGTGCGCTCGACGCTGGTTGGGGAGCGGCCCGGTCGGAGTCCAGGGCTAGCGGGACGCGAGTGCCACGAGAACGCGCCCGACGGCTGCGCGCAGCTCGTCGAGGTCGCCTTCGTTGCGGATCACGAAGTCCGCGCGGTCGCGTTTCGTCGCGAGCGGCAGCTGGAGCGCCTCGCGACGCTCGAGCTCGCCGCTGGCCCAGCCGCGCCGGGCCACCGCTCGTGCGTCGCGCACCTTAGCATCCGCATCGACGAAGACCAGCGCGTCGCACAGCGCGGTGAGCCCGTGCTCGGCCTCGTTCTCCAAGAGCAGCGGCACATCGAGCACCACGCGCGGCACGCGCTCCCTTTGGGCGGCCACGAGGCCCCCGCGCAGGGCCGCGCGGACGCGCGGATGGACGCGGGCCTCGAGCTCGGCTCGCGCGGCGGGGTCGGCGAACACCGCGGCGGCGAGCGCGGCGCGGTCGACGCGCCCGCCGGCGATCAGCGCGGGCCCAAAGCGCGCACCGAGCCACTCGCGCGTGTCGCTCGCCTCCAGCTCCGCGTGGGCGAGCGCGTCCGCGTCGAGCACCCGGCCCTCGGCGCCGGCGAGCAGCCGCGCGACCTCGGACTTGCCCGAGGCGATGCCGCCGAGAACTCCGAGGAGCAGCGGCGGCGGCGGGGTGGGGGAGTTCGAGGCGCTCACGCGAACAGGGATCCCGACGGTGGAAACCGCAGGCGCTCGGTGGGATAGCCCTCGCCCCGAAGGCTCTTCCAAGGGCCCCCGGGAACCGACCTGCAGGCTGCGAGGAGCCTAGGGAGCGCGCCGGAACGGTCAAGGGACCCCGGGTTCTCCCTTGCCGCGCCACCCGCTGTTCGGGTATCACCACACGCCCCAACGGCCAGTCCGGACCTCCCGCAGGGCCGGACCCCGTGAGCCCCTGCGGGCGCCCGCGCGGCGTCCGATCGTCCCACCCCCTCCGGAACCCTCCGGGAGCCCCCTAGGCCTCCCCCGACGACCGCAAGGATCGATGTCCATGAACCGTTCCCGCCGCGGAGCTGCCCGCGTCCATGTCATTTGGCTGGTTGTTTTCCTGGTGCTCTTCATCATCGGCGTCGTGATGGCGTGGAGCACCTCGAGCGAAGCCGAGATGTTCCGCCAGCGCGCCGAGGCCACCGCCAAGGAAAAGGCGGAGATCGCCGAGCGCGACCAAGCCAGCGCCGAAGCGCGCGTGCGCCTGTCGGAAGTGGTCGGCTGGTCGCCCGCCGACGCCGCGGCCGCCAACACGAACCTCGAGCAGATGAAGCTCAGCTTCGGCGACTGGAAGGCCAACTTCCCGAACATGGGCGACGACATCAAGACGGTCGAGCTCGCCCTGCCCAAGGCCAAGGACGCCTACCTGTCCCAGCAGCGCACGATCGCGACTCTGAACGATTCCATCCGCACCCTCGAGGGCGAGAAGGAAGCGCTCGAGCGCGGCCTGCGCGAGGCCCTGCGCGGCAAGGACTCGGAGATCTCGAACCTGCAGAAGCAGGTCGCCGACGAGCAGAACACCGCGGCCCAGCGCCAGGCGGAGCTCGAGTCGCGCGTCGCCTCGCTGCAGAGCCAGCGCAACGAGCTCGATGCTCAGCTGCGCGAGTCCCGCAACACCATCGAAGCCAACAGCCGCAAGTTCGAGGACGAGCGCCTCGCCGCCCAGACGCGCATGAAGGCCATCACCAAGGCGCTCGCCTTCCAGAAGGAGCCCGAGGCCGCCGACGGCAAGGTGCTCTCGGTCTCCAAGGACCTCGCGCTCGGCTGGATCGACATCGGCTCCAACCAGCGTCTCGCCCGCGGCACGCGCTTCCGCGTCGTGTCGGGCAAGATCGGCTCCCAGAAGCTCAAGGGCTGGGCGGAAGTCACTCAGGTGCAGCCCACCATGGCCGAGGTGACCTTCACGAATGTCGCCGACCGCTTCGACCCGATCGTCGAGGGCGACATCGTCTACAACCCGGTGTACGACCCCAAGAGCGAGCGCACCGCGGTGCTCTGCGGCCGCTTCTCGGGCCAGTTCAACGAGACCGAGCTCAAGGTGCTGCTCTCGAACATTGGCATCACCGTGCAGCCGACCCTCGGCCCCGACTCGGACTACCTGATCGTGGGCGCGGAGCTGTTCGTCGACGCCGACGGTCAGGCGCTCGAGACGCCGCTGCCGGCGAACGATCTGCCGGTGTACAAGAACGCCGAGTCGCAGGGCACCCAGATCGTGCCGATCAAGGACCTGCGCGCGTACTTCAAGTTCTAGTCGCGCCTCCTCGGCTCGCTGCCCTCTGGCGAGCGACGCTCCGCACGGGCGGGCCCCTCTCGGGGGCTCGCCCGTGCGGCTTTTTCGTGGCTTCGTGAAAGGCGCGCTCGCCGCGGAGCCGTGCGCCGTTACATTCCTGCGTCCATGGCCGAGGACGATGACCCGTTCCAGCACACGCGCATGTCGCTGGGCGAGCACCTGCGCGAGCTCCGCACGCGCCTCTTCCGCGGCGCGATCGCGGTGGTGGTGGCCTTCTTCGTCGCCTTCTACTTCTACGACCCGATCTTCGACATCGTCGCGCGGCCGATGTACGACGTGCTGGCCGAGGTCGACCTCGAGCAGCGCGCCAAGTACGAAGCGTTGCTCCTCGAAGAGCGCACGACGGCGCCCGACACGCCGCGCACGAAGTACTTCGAGGTCGAGGATCCCGCCGACAATCGCCTGCAGGCCGAATTCACCGTCTCCCAGCGCATGACGCTCGTTGGCGTCGGCGACGGCTTTTCGGTCGTGATGCGCATCTGCATCATCGCCGCGCTCGTGCTCGGCATGCCGATCCTGCTGTGGCAGCTGTGGCAGTTCGTCGCCGCCGGGCTCTACCCCAACGAACGCCGCGCGATCCTGAAGTTCTTCCCGATCACCGTGGGGCTCTTCGTGGTCGGCGTGCTGTTCGGCTACTATGTGATGTGCCCGTTTGGCTTCAAGTTCATGGTGACGGTGTTCGCGCCGGAGAAAGTGGACTACATCGCGTCGGTGGCGCCCTATCTCGACTGGCTGCAGGCCGTCACGCTCGCGCTCGGCCTGATGTTCCAACTGCCGGTGGTGATGTACCTGCTCGTCAAGGTCGGGATCGTCGAGCGCCGCAGCCTCGCGCGCTTCCGGCCCTACTTCATCCTCGTGGCGTTCATCGTCGGTGGCATCCTCACTCCGCCGGACCCGATCACGCAGTTCCTCGCGGCGGGCCCGATGATCCTGCTGTACGAGGTGGGCCTGCTGTGGACCTGGTTCATTCCCAAGTCGCGCGACTTCAGCGCGGGCGCGGCGTGAGCGTGGGAGCGCGCGATGCTCGGTGAGGTGAGGCGTGCGGCCTGCGTCGCGGTGGGGGACGAGCTGCTCGCCGGCGACTACCCCGACAGCAACTCGGGCGCGATCGCGGTCGCGCTCGCGGAGCTCGGCATCGTGGTCGACCGCTTCGTCGTGCTCGGCGATCGCAAGGGCGACCTGGAGAGCGCGTTCTACGACCTGTGCGCGCGCTACCAGCTGGTGGTGTGCACGGGCGGCATCGGGCCGACCCTCGACGATGTGACGCGCGAGGCTGCCGCCGCGGCCGCCGGTGTGCCGCTCGAACGCAACGAGGCGCTGCTCGCGGCGCTGCGCGAGAGCTACATGCGCCGAGCGCGCGCGATGCCCGAGTCGAACGAGCGTCAGGCCTGGTTCCCGCGCGGCGCGCAGGTCATGCCGAACGCCGTGGGCACCGCGCCGGGCTTCCGCGTGTGGATCGACGGCGGCACGCTGTGCGTCCTGCCCGGACCGCCGCACGAGATGCAGGACATGCTGCGGCGCGAGCTCCTGCCGTGGCTGCGCTCGACCTGCGGTCAAGGACAGGGCATCGTGCGGCACTCGTTCTACATGCTGGGGTTGCCCGAGAGCGCCTTCTCGGACCGCGCGGGCGACTGGATGGCGCGCGGAGCCACGCCGCTGATGGGCGTCACGGCGCACACCGGCATCCTGAAGGTGACCCTGCTCGGCAAGGGCGAGAGCGTCGAGGGCGCGCGCGCGCAGGTCGAGGCCCGTGCCGCGGAGGTGCGCGCGCGCTTCGCCGAGGAGCTCTACTCCGAGGACGACCCGCGCCCCGGCGCGGCAGTCGTGAGGCAGCTCGCCGAGCGTGGCGCGACGCTCGCCGTGGCCGAGTCCTGCACGGGCGGGCTCGTGGCGGAACTCCTGACGGACATCGCTGGGGCGAGCCGCGTCTTCGAGGCCGGTTGGGTGGCTTACTCGAACGAGTCCAAGGTGAGCGCCTTGGGCGTCGATCCCAGCCTGATCGAGCGCCACGGCGCGGTGAGTCGCGAGGTGGCGTTGGCGCTCGCACAGGGTGCAGCCGAGCGCTCGGGCGCGGACTTCGCGCTCTCGATCACGGGCGTGGCCGGACCCACTGGCGGGACGCCGGAGAAGCCTGTGGGGCTGGTCTGGTTCGGCCTGTGGCAAGCGGGCCGTCTCGAAGCCTTCGAGCAGCGCTTCCCGTCCGTCGATCGAGCCTCGATCCGGCGCTACGCCGCCCACATGGCGCTCAACCTCGTGCGACTGGCCTCACGCTAGCCGGGGAGCGGGCTCGGCAGGGCTCGGCCGGATGACCTGGCGGGCTCAGCGTGGGCAGTTCCCCAGCCCCTCGCAGCGGCAGGACGATTGACGCGGGCCCTTGCGGCTGGTTCAATCCTCGCCCCTTCGGCTACCCGATGGTGTAACGGCAACACAAGAGGTTTTGGTCCTCTCGTTCCTGGTTCGAATCCAGGTCGGGTAACCCCCCCTCCGAGTCTACGCGCTACCCCGTGGTGTAACGGTAACACTAGAGATTCTGGTTCTCTCATTCATGGTTCGAATCCATGCGGGGTAACCATTTTGCGCCCTCGGGCGTGGGTGGCCCGGTAGCGAGGGCGCTGAAGGGGAGGCGGACGGGCGAGAGCCTTCCCCCTCGCGGGAGCCAAGCTGTTTCGATCCCCGCCGTGGGGATCGCTGGCTCGACGCCCGCCGTCCTCGAGCCGCCCCACCGCGAGCCCTAGTAGCCCAGCGCCCGCAGGGCGCGCGCCGCCTGCGGGTCGTCGGCCTCGAGCCGCTCCCGGCCGCTGCGCAGGCGCGCGCCGAGCTGCGCGAGGTCCGGATCGTCGGCGACGAAGGCGTCGAGCGCACGGCGCAGCTCCGCCAGCGGGGCTCCGGCGGGCTTCACCGCCGAGAGGTCCCAGTCCTCGCCACCGGGGCCGGAGAGGTCGAACAGCTCCTCCTTGAGCGGCGCGAGCTCGCGCTCGCCCGTGGGCGCGGTGCGCGTCGCGAGGCTGCGCACGAGCTTCCAGTCCCCCAGGCGCACGGCTTTTTGCTGCAGGACGCCGTCGAGGTCCGCGCGCTCGACCTTCTCGCTGAAGAGCGGCCGAGCGCGCGTGGGTCCCAGGACGCAGCGCATCGAGCACGGACTCGCCGCGCACGGGCGAGGGAGCGGCCGAGAGGGGCGGCAGAGCGAGCAGGTCGAGCAGCGTCGGCGTCACATCGACCAGCGAGAGCGGCGTGCGACGCTCGCCGGCGGGGAATGTCGGAGCGCGCAAGAGGAACGGCATGTGGATCGTGCTCTCGGCGGCATTCGCACCGTGCTCGAAGAAGTACTCCTGCTCCCCGAGGCTCTCGCCGTGATCGGCGGTCAGCACGACGACGGTGCTGTCGAGCAGCCCGCTCGAGCGCAGTGCGTCGAGGAGCCGCCCGAGCTCCGCGTCGAGATGGCGCACTTCGCCGTCGTAGCGCGCGCGCACCCGAGCGGCGTCGAATGTGTCGGCATCGAGCCACGCCTCCGCGGGCACATTGTGGCGCGCCACGCGCTGGCGCGAGCCCGCTGGCTCGAGGCTCACGAGCTCGCCGCTCGCGGGCGCGACGAACCGCTCGGGCGGCTGGTAGGCGCCGTGGGGATCCATGTAATGCAGCCTCAGGAACCACGGCTGCCCGCCGTCAACGAGCGCCGTGCGCGGCTCGAACTCCGCGTCAGGCGGGCTGGCGAGCCCGAGCGCGACGAGGGCCGCGTCCGTGAGCGAAGTCGCCGTGCGCTCCGGCACGAGGTCCGGCGGCACGCCGCCGCGCTGGGGCAGGCTCTCGCACCACAGGTCGAAGCCGCGCGCGAGTCCCGAGCGAGTGTCACCGAGCACCCAGTTGCCGACGATCGCGCCCGTGCGGTAGCCGTGCTCGCGCAGGCGTTCCTGCAGGAGCGGCACATCGCGCGCGAGCGCCTCAGCGGCGGCGCAGGAACTCCTCCGAGGCGAAGCGCAGCGCGAGCTCCTTGGCGCGGCCGCGCTCGAGAGCGTCGGGCACATCGGCGGCGAGGCGCACGCCGAACTGGACCTCGAAGGCCTCGCGCAGCGCGGGCGCGAAGCTCTCGGGCTCGAGGCCGCGGGCAACATGCTCGAGGGTGGCGATGTCGCCTTCGAGCGGCGTTGTGCCGAGCTTGATCGAGCCATGGTGCAGCACGCGGCCCTTCGAGCGGCGCTGGGCCGAGCCGACGCCCTTGCGCTCGTTCCACACGAGGTCGAGCGGCGAGGACTTGTGGAAGCACATGCCCGTGCCCTCGCGCTCACTCGCGAGCGTGCGTTCGCCGCGCAGCTCGGCGGTCACGCCAAAGGTCGCGAGCGCGCGCGCCACGGCGGCGTGCACGCGCGCGTAGGACTCCGCGATCGGTCCGCGGTAGAGCGGGTGCTCCACATCGGCGGCGATCGAGAAGGTGAGCTCGCGCTGGTGGTGGATCGCGCCGCCGCCCGTGAAGCGCCGCAGCACGGCGCGCGCGTCCGCCGCCGCGGGGACATCGGCGCGGCGCTGGAAGTAGCCGAGCGAGAGCGCGCCCGGCTTCCAGGAGTAGAAGCGCACCGTCACCGGTGCCCCGGAGGACTCGAGCAGCGCCTCGTCGAGGCCGAGGTTGAACGCGGGTTGAGCGTTCCAGGTCGTGACGAGGCGCCACGTTTCCACGGCGGTCGAGGCTCGCGCGAGAGGCGCGCGCGACTAGTGCTTCTTCGAGGCGACGAACTTCTCGTATTCCGCCGCGTCCATCAGTCCGTCGAGCTTTTTGCTGTCCGGCTTGACCTTGATGATCCAACCCGCGCCCCAAGGGTCCTTGGAGAGGATCTCGAGGTGATCCTCGATGGCGGCGTTGATCTCGAGCACTTCGCCGGCGATCGGCGCGTACAGGTCGCTGACGGCCTTGACCGACTCGATCTCGCCGAAGGTCTCACCGG
>Ga0194121_10000185_pt1 | contig 108958 bp, 94 predicted proteins | sample TA2MahCa50mmetaG_FD_148609 | JGI IMG/M metagenome (GOLD analysis project Ga0194121, IMG submission 148609) | Freshwater microbial communities from Lake Tanganyika, Tanzania - TA2015020 Mahale Deep Cast 50m | ecosystem: Environmental > Aquatic > Freshwater > Lake | place: Tanzania: Lake... | reverse complement strand
CAACTCCTCCAGGCTGGAGTGCAGGACCGTCTGGGTTAGCTGCTGCACTTGGGTTGCCGTATATTCTGCCATGAGCGTATCCTTTCGCCCTCGCCAAAGGGCGGTGAGTAGCGGTGCGGGTTCGACCGTGCCAGTAGACCGCAGCGGGGGTTTGCTTCGCCAGGCTGGTATGCCTCCTTTAATCGTTGTTGAAGCGGAAGTATTCGTCCAGGCTTTCACGGGCGGCGAAGAGATGCCTGTAGTCCTTGAGGAAGACCTCCTCGTATCTGACTGTCCGCCACAGGCGTTCGATCGTGATGTTGTCGAAGGCACGCCCCCAGCCGCCCATGCTGATCTGCACCTGCGCCTCGGCCAAGACCTGAGATTGGAGTTGACCCGTTTCGGTGGACACCTTAACACTTGAGTGAAAGGAGTCCATCATGCCCAAAGCACGCCCGCCCTATCCGCCGGAGTTTCTGCAACAGCTCATCGAGGTGGCACAGGCCGGTCGCACCCCGGAAGAGTTAGCCCAGGAGTTCGAGCCCACCGTCCAGACAATCCGTAACTGGATCGCCTAGTCCCAGCCCTCAACAATCGTCCTCGCAAGACTCTCGGTTGGCATACCCCTGCCGAAGCATTCAACGATCATATACTCTCCACTCACAAAGACCGTGTTGCGACGATTCCTTGAACCAACCCAGTATACCTCCCTGGCCTTCGGCACCCGTTGCTAGCAGGCCGGGATCTGGCCCTCCAGGGGCACGGTAGGCGACTGCTTCGACAACGCCCTGTGCAAGAGCTTCTTCGCCATCCTCGAAGGTGAACTGATCGACCGGTGAGCCTTTCACAACTAGACCCAGGCACGGCAGCAACTCTTCCGCTGCAGCGACGGCTACTACAACCCCCATCGGCGTCATTCTGCTCTTGATTATCTGTCGCCGATCAACTATGAAGAAAGGTACCCTCTCTCGGCCTACTCCAAGAGCCCAAATCTGTCCACCAAAGCGGCGGAACTCCACCATCTACCCGAGAGCCTGTGCCTTTTCAACTACACATAACCACTCCTGACCTCTCTCATGCAACAACGCCATCTATCGGCGAATCCACCTTACGCACTTGTCCAGCTTTCCCACACCATCATACCTCTCAGGCCAGCGCCTGGCGCAGCCACTTAAGCTTGCGCTGCTGGTGCAGGTTGCCCCCGCCCTCGTGCCCGTTGTACGGATAGACCTCGATGCGCTTCTGCACGCTCGCGGGGAGGTGGTTGTACGAGGCGTAGACCGAAGAGGGCGGGCAGATGTCGTCCCACAGCGCCACCGAGTAATAGGCCTGCTTGACCTTGGTGCGGGTGACCAAGTTCATGTTGTCGAAGTAGGAGAGGGTGGTGAAGGCCTGCTCGATCTTTTCGGGCCAGCGCTTAAGGAAGTTGGTGATCTCGGAGTAGGGGCCTACGGCGATGTCCACCGAACGGCGGAAATGGGAGAGCCAGGGCACATCGGGGGCCATCACCGCCACCCGGTCCGAGAGGCCGGCGCAGGCGATGCTCAGGGCCCCGCCCTGGCTGCCGCCGATGGCCGCCACCCGCTGGGAATCCACCTCGGGGCGGGCGCAGACCAGTTCCACCGCGCGCACAGTGTCGAGGTAGAAGTTGCGGAAATAGTATTCGTCCTTGTCGAGGATGCCGTGGGTAATGAACCCCGACTGCCCCCCGTGGCTGGTGTCCAGCTTCATGCCGGTGTTGCCCCCCTGGCCGCGCGAGTCCATGATGAAGGCGCAAAACCCGTTGAGCACGTGCGGCGCCAAGGCGTGGGAATAATCCCGCCCGCCGGTGTAGCCGATGAACTGCACCACCGCCGGCAATGGTTTCTTTACCTCTCGAGGAGTGAGGAACCAACCGCGCACACGCACCCCGTCGGCCCCGTCGAAGGTGGCGTCGTACACCCTGGCCAGGGGCAGGCTGTCGCTCAGTTCGGCGAACTCCCCGTTGAGGGGCACCTTTTCGCTTTGGACCAGTTGGGCGTCCCAAAAGGCGTTGAAGTCCGGGGCCGCGGTCAGGGCGGGTTTGTACTCGACCAGCTTCTCCAGGGGCCAGTCTATGGAAGCCATCGCTGCTCCTTTGGGTTGGGTTAGAGATTTTCCAGGTCGAGGGTCCTTTCATCGACGAAGAGCTGGCGCAACTCGGCGAGGGCGGGTTCGGAGAGTTCCACCGCGGCGGCGCGAGTGTTCTCCTCCAATTGCTCCACCGTCGAGGCCGAGGGGATGAGCGGGCCCATGCCGGGCATGCGCAGCAGGTAGGCCAGGCTCAACTGGGCCACAGTCAGGCTCTCGCGGACGGCCAGTTCGCCCAGCCGCCGCAGCTTCTCCTGCGTCTCGGCGCTGTTTATCTGCGCCAAAGCCCCTTCGTCTACCAGGCGGTCCCCCTGCCCCACGCTCTTGCCGGGCAGGTAGCGGTCGGTCAGCAGACCGCGGCTGAGCGGGCTGTAGGGGATCAGCGCCATGCCGTTGCGGGCACAGAAGGCCAGCACCCCGCGCCGCCCCTCCCGCTCCCCGTCGAGAGGGTTGAAGCTGTTCTGGACCGCGCAGACCAGCGGCAGGCCGTAGTGGTGGGCCAACTCGCGGTACACCCTCAGGTCGTCCACCGTGGCGTTGGAGATCCCCAGGTACCGCACCAGGTCGCGCCGGCGCAGGTCCGCCACCGCCTCCAGGGATTCCTCCACTGGGGTGTGGGGGTCGGGGCGGTGGAACTGCAACAGGTCGATGCGATCCACCCCCAGCCGGTCCAGGGAGGCGTACACGCTGTCCAGCACATTAGCCCGGGACAGGCCGCAGTGGTTGGGGCTGATCCCGTCCATGGCCCCGGCCATCTTTGTGGCCAGCACGATGTTGCGCCGCTCCCCCGGATGAGCACGGAACCACTCCCCTAGCACCCGCTCCGAGTTGCCCGAGGATTCGTTGTAGCGGTTGGCCGTATCCCAGAAGGTGGCCCCCAGCTCCAGGGCCCGGTCGAGGATGCGGAGGGCCAGGTCACGGCCCACGCGCGCCTTGTCCCCCCTTTCAGGGTAGCCCATCTTCCAAGTGCCCAGGCCCACCCTCGAGACCCGCAGGCCGGCTTTTCCCAGATTGATGTAGGGCATCTCGTTGAAGCTGTCGAAGCCGAAATTCAGGCCGTAAAAACGGGTGTCGTATGCCATTGTCCTCTCCTTCAGGCCAGCGCGATCACTGCGGTGCGGGCCGGCAGCGAGAGCAGCCGGCCGTAGTGGGTGACCTCGGCGCCCCCGGCCACCTGGAGGGGCTGCTGCACCACGAAATCGGCGAAGTGCGGGGCGTTGTACGCCACGTACGCCGGGAAGAGCCGCTCGATCTGCCGCACCGCCGGCAGGGAGAAATCCGGAAAGGCCAGCGGACCCGTATCCACCTGGAACACCACCTCGATGTCGTTGACGTTCATAGTCTTGATCGGGAACTCCAGCAGGGCCCGCTCCCCTGCTCCTCCCTCGATCTCCACTCTTCCCACCAGGGGCACATTCGCCAGCGAGGCCTGCACCATCTGGGCCGGTCCCGCCAGCTGCTGGCCCTCCGCCCGCACCAGATGCTGCGGCACCGCTTCGAAGCGGCCCTGCCACAGCCCCTGCTCCTTCCAGCCGGCGTGGTGGCTCGACTTGGTGCGGAAGATGGCGTACTCCTCTTTGGAGAAGATGCCGCAGAAGTCGTAGTTGTCCTGGTGGAAGAGCCCTTCTCTGGCAAAGGTGTGCTCCGACTTGCAGGAGGCGAAGAAATAGTAGCTCTGCTCGCGTCCCCCGGCGCTGATCCGGCATTCGGCCTCTACCTGGAGCCGGGCGTTGTTCCCCCGGCCCGGGGTCACGAAGGTGACGAAGGAGCGGCTGAAATCGAGGACCTGCATGGCAGTCCCCTCCTCAGCGCACCTGCCAGCGGGCCCGCACCGGGTGCTGTGAGGCCCGGGCGAAGAGCTCCTTCCACTGCTTGGACCCGTCGTCGGGCCAGGGCTCCATGCGCACTCCCTCGGCATAGGCCGGACCGTGGCCCCCGCCGAAATAGCCGTAGCCCTGCCCGGTGTTAGCCATGTACACGCAGCTGTTGTCCGGATACACCACGCAGTTGATGATGCGCGGGGGCGGGGCGTTGAAGGGCAGACCCTGGTCGCGGAACTTCCTGATTTCCTTCTCAGGCACCTGGTACTTCTGCATCGCCTTCTCGTCCACCTCCACCCCCAGGCCCGGGCCACTGGGCACCTGGTGGTACCCGCCGATCACCTCGATGGGTTTCTTGAGCAGCTGGTGGCTGTAGAGGTTGACACAGGTGATTGCCGGCCAGGTGGCGTTGGTCAGCACCGCGCCCAGGTGGGCCGCCCAAGTGGTGGTCAGGCCGTTGCCCACCAGCTGCAGCCAGAAGGGCATCTGCGCCTCGGCGCTGAGGATGCCCTGGCGCACCACCGCGGACTTGCCGGCGCAGAGCACAAAGCCATCCACCACCTCCTCGCGCACGCAGGTGATGTACGGCGGCGATCCGAAGTGCATGGCCACCGGCCGGCTGGTGGCCCGGCGGATCTGGCGGTTGCCCAGGATGTCGTTCTGGGGGATGGGCGACTCGTACATGGCGACGATTGGATATCTCTCGAGCTTCTTGATGATGGGGATGGCGCTGGCAGCGTTCTGCCAGGTCTGGTTGGGGTCCAGGTCCAGCTTGAAATGCGGCGGCACCACCTTTGAGATGGCGTCCACCTGGGCGACGATGTCGAACCAGGGCCGGGGCTTCAGCTTGAAGCTGGTGTAGCCCTTAGCCACCGCGTCCTTTGCCTCGGCGGCCCAGTCCTTGGGCGGGGCGTCGATGGACCACCAGGAAATGGGCACCCAGTCGCGCACCTTGCTGCCCAACAGCTCGTACACCGGCACTCCCAGGATCTTGCCCACCACATCGAAGAGGGCCATCTGTAGGCCGGCCCCCAATGTATCGTCGTTCATCATCAGGGCCGGACTCTGGCCCTTGACCTTCTCCACCGCCTGGTCACTGACCCTGGCCCAGGTGTAGTGGATCACCGTCTCCCCCCAGCCCACGTGGCCGGTGTCGGTCTCCACGCGGCATAGTTCGAGGATATTCCAGTTATAGACCTCGCGGGCGGTGATCCTCTGCTGCCTGGGGGTGAAAGGCACCTGCACCACGGTGCGCTTGATATCGACGACCTTCATCGCGTGCTCTCCTTTATCAGAATACGATCTCGCGGCCCAGACGGGCCGACTCGTAGCATCCGTCGATCACCTTCTGCAGATTCAGCAACTGGCGGTGATCCTGCATCTCCCAGGGTTTGCCCTGGCGCAGCCGGCTGATGATGTCGGCGTCCTGCAGGCGCACGCTCTCCCCCCAGCCGTCCTGCCAATCCTTGCGGCCCTGCAGCTCGGGGGTGCGGTCCACCACCTTCCCCTCCTCATCGATCTTCACCGAGAAGGGCCCGCTGTTCATCAGGGTGCCCCGGGTGGTCACCAGCTCGAAGCGGTGCCAGTCCTTCACCTCATCGCACCAGTTCCCCTCCAGCAGGTAGGTGGCCCCATTGTCGAATCGGACCAGGGCCATGAGCAGGTCCTCGGCGTCGAAGCGGGCGCTCAGCTCCGGGCTGAGCGCCTTGCCGCGCTTGCCCGGGAAGAGGCGGCGGGTGGAGGCGCTGACCGAGACCGGGTTGGGCGCCCCGCCCACCCAGATGGCCAGGTCCAGGCCGTGGATCAGGGTGGAGGCCAGCACCCCCCCACCCGACTTGGCCACCTCGTAGTGCGGCCCCCACACCGGCGGGCTGTGGTGACAGCCCCAGGCCTTGCAGAAGACCGGGTCTCCCACCTCCCCGGAGACCACCAGTTCGCGCAGGTACCGCGAGGTGGACATGTAGCGCATGTTGGTGCCAACCTGCACCTGCTTGCCGGCCTTGGCGGCGGCCCCCAGCACCTGCTGGGCCTCCCCGCGGTTCATCATGAAGGGCTTCTCACACAATACGTGGGCGCCGGCCTCGATGGCCGCCAGGCACATGGCGGCGTGGGTGTTGGGCATGGTGGCCACGATCACCAGATCCAGGTCGCCCCCCTCCAGCATCTGGCGGTAGTCCCTGGCGGCCCGGGCCTGAGGCCAGAGCTGGCTGGCCTTGGCCAGGCTTTCCTCGCTCAGGTCACAGTACGCGGCGACCATCGCCTCGCTCTCTCCCAATTCGCGGATCACCCGGCAGTGGTTCTGCCCCTGGGCTCCGCAGCCGATCACTCCCACACGCACGGGGCGATCCATCATCGCGGCATATCCTTTCTAGCGGGTGGCTTGGTAATAGCGTTTGAAGGGCCGGGACTCCAGCCCCTTGTTGTCGAGTTCAACCCCTAAACCGGGTCCTTTGGGCAGGTCCAGGTACCCGTCGCGGCTTTTGAGCACCTCGGGGTTGCGCAATAACTGGGTGGCCAGGCGCTCGTCCCCCTCGTTGCCAACGGTTTCAAGGATATGGCCGTTGCGGATGAAGGCCATCGCCTGCAAGCCCTGGGCCACCGACAGGGGGCCGTTGGGGTTGTGGGGGGCCATGGCGATGTTGTTCATCGCCGCGATGCCGGCCAGCTCGCGGAACTGCCCGAAGCCGCCGCAGTTGCCGATATCGGCCTGAAAAATATCGACGGCCTGCTCGGTGAGCATGGCCACCATGTTGCGGTCGTAGATCGTGGCCACCCGTTCCCCAGCGGCGATGCGCGGTCCTCCGCAGGCGTACGCGGCCTCCTTGAGCAGGCGCAGGCCGCGGATGTCCTCGGGGGGCAGGGGTTCCTCGATGAGTTCCACCACCCCGGCCAGTCCCTGCACCAGGCGGGCGGCAGTGGCCCCGCTCAGGCGGGCGTGGCAGTCCACCCACAGCTCCACCCGGTCCCCGTGCACCTTCTTGGCCCGCTCGAAGAAGGCCATCACCTCGTTGAGGACTGCCGGCTCCACCCACTGGTGTTCGTTGTGGCTGCCATCCACCCGGCCCTTGGTCCCCGAGTACGCCGCCCCGCCCAATTGGTACTGGGCGCCGTCGGCGGAGACCTTCTTCACCTGGCCGTAGTACACCGGCAGGGTGGTCTTGACCACCCGGTAGCCGCGCGAGAGGGCCTGGCCCACGTTGTCGGCGTACTCCTGGGGGTCGCTCCCCCCCGCCACGTGGCAGTAGACCGGCACCCGCTCGTAGGTGGGCCCGCCGAAGAGCTCGTAGATGGGCTTGCCCACCTCCTTGCCCTTGATATCCCACATGGCCATCTCCAGGGCGCTGATGGCCGTCACCGCCACGGTGCCGATGGTCCACTGGTTGTCGCGGTACATGCGCTCAAAGTGCAGAGCGGGCTGGCGGGGGTCCTGGCCGATGAGGCCGATGTTGTCGGCGATATTCTCGATGGCCTTGAGGGTGGCGTCGTCGAAGCGCTTGGTGACCACCTCGGAGATGCCGGTGAGGCCCTGATCGGTGTGCATCTGGGTGATGATCAGGTTGCGGAAATCGGCGTCCACCAGACGGACGTCGATGGCGGTGATCTTCATCTCTGCCTATCCAACTGGACGGTATGGCCGCTGGCCCCGGCCCGGTATGCGGCCTCGACGAACTGCAACGCCTTCAGGGCATCCTCGCCGCCGGTGATGAATCGACTTTGGTGGCGGAAGCTGGCGATAAAATCCCGCACGAAGAGCTGCCCCATACTGCCCCCGTACCCTGGCGCCTCGCGGGGGGTGAAGCTGAGTTGGCGGTGGCCAGCCGTTTCCCAGCCAGGGGCATTGCTGCACACCTGGAGGGCGTGACCGGCCCCCTCGAAACCCCACATCTGCCAGGTGGCCTCTCCGGACTCGCCGCGCAGGCACAGGTAGAAGTCACCGTACCGCTGGGTGAGCAGGTACCCGGCGTGGAGGCTGCCCAGGGCGCCGTTTGAGAGGGAGAAGCTGTGGGCCGAGACGTCCTCCACGTCGATGCCAGTCGCACTGAGGGTGGCCTGCATGCCGCAGACGGCGCGGTACTCTAGCCCGGTGAGATAGCGGATCAGGTCGATGGTGTGGATGCCCAGCCAGTGGAGGATGCCTCCCCCGGCGCGGGGGCCGGAGAAGAGCCAGTGGGCGGGATTGCGCTGCTGCACGGTGCTGGTCACTACCCGCCCCTCCACCGAGAGGATGCGGCCCAAGGCGCCCCCGTCGATCAGGCGCTTTAGTTCGGCCACTACCGGGTGCAGGCGGTTGACAAAAGCCGCGGCCCAGGGCACCCCGGCGCCGGCAGCCACCTCGTTGAGGCGGGCCAGGTCCGCAGCGGTGCGGCCGGCGGGTTTCTCGACGATACAGGGGATGCCGGCGCCCAGAAGGATTTCGGCGGCGGCAGGGGCCTGGTCGTTGGGCAGGGAGACGATGGCAAAGTCCGGAGCGCCGGCCTGGAGCAGGGCCGCCGGGCTCCTAAAGGTAGCGATGCCCTCGGGGGCGTCGCTTTCTCCATCGCAGGCCAGCACCTGGCCGACCTCGGGGCTGTGTCTCAGGGTCTGGAGCCACCCCTGGCTGTGCGGAGCGCTCAGCCCCACCAGCGCGGCCTTCACCGGCATGCCACCGCCCTGCCCTCCTTGGCCGAGGCGTAGAGGTTTTCGAGCAGGGCCACGGTGCGCCTTCCCTCGCGGCCGTCCACCCGCAGCGGGGTGCCCTTTTCCAGGGCCGAGACCATGTCCTCGATCACACTGTGCAGCGGATTGGCGATGTTGTTCAGTTTCTCTTCCAGCCCTTCGCCAAAGACCCGCATCCTCCCCTCCAGCACCGCATCGATGAGCACCCCGCCCCCACTGCCGTGTACCTCGGCGCTGAAGTACTGGCTGGCCGGGAAGGTGGTGGTGCCGAGGATGGTCCCCTTGGCGCCGCTGGGGAAGTTGAGGATGGCCATGCCCAGGTCTTCTGTCTCGATCTGGTGGTTCATGATCGCGGTCTCGGCGTAGACCCGCACCGGGTCCCCCATGAACCACAAGAGCAGGTCGAGCAGGTGGGAGCCCTGGTTGGCCAGGGATCCGCCCCCGTCCATGGCCCAGGTGCCGCGCCATCCCGTGCCGTGGCGGAAGTAGTCCTGGGAGCGGAACCACTTGAAGCGCACCTCGCCGAGGATGGGCTGGCCCAGCCATCCCAGCCGCAAGGCCTCGGCCACCCGGTAGTTGTTGTCCACGTACCGGCTTTGGTAGTCCACCGCCAGCTTCACCCCGGCCTCGTCGCAAGCCCCGATGAGCTGGTCGCAGGCCGCGGTGCTCACGTCCATGGGTTTGGTGGTGATCACGTGCTTGCCGGCCCGTGCCACCTCCACCCCGATCTTGGCGTGCAGGCCGCTGGGGGTCATCACCATCACCACCTGCACCTCGGCCCGGCCCAGCGCCTCCTTTAGAGAGATAGTCCAAGGCACCCCGAACTCCTCCCCCACCTTCTGGGCCAGTTCGGGGTTGAGGTCCACCACCATGTTCAATTCGGCGCCGGCGGTTTCGACAATCTGTTTGGCCCGCGCCCGGCCCATGCCCAGCCCCACCACCGCGAATCCGATCATGGCCGCTTCCAGACCTCCTCCAGGCGCCCCAGCGCCGCCGGGGGCAGCGGGCCCAGCGCCTGGGCTTGGGCCGCGGCTTCTAGCTGCTCTATGCTGGAGATGCCCACCAACACCGAGGAAAGCCCCTCCTTGCCCAGGGCGAAGCGCACTGCCGCCTCGGCCAAGCTCCCGGCGTGCCCTTCCTCGACCAGGAAGGAGAAGCGCCCAGCCCGGTCCACGTCAGCGGCGAAATCTGCCGAGGTGGAGATGGGACCCACCGAGGCGGCGGCCACCGGGTGGCGTTCAGCGCTGCCGCTGAGTGCCCCCCCGGCCAGCACCCGAATGGCCACCACCCCCTTCCCCTGCCCGGCGGCTCTGTCGATCAGCTGTCCGTAGTCCTGGAAGGGGAACCCCGCCGGGGCCGGCCGCCCCCCGGTGGGGTTGAGCAGGTTGTAGCAGGTCTGGAGGGCCTCGAAGCCCCCCAGGTCCAGCCCCTGATGCACGGCCCCGGTGTCACCCAGGCCGTTGAAGCCGAGGTACCGCGCCTTGCCCTGCTGCCGGAGTTTCTCCAGTGCCCTCAACACCGGCTCCAGATCCGAGATCCCGGCCTGGGTCTTGTGGCGCTGCACGCCGAGAAAGTTGTGGAAGTAGAGCAGGTCCACACAGTCGCGGCCCAAACGCCGCAGGCTCGCTTCGGCATGGGCGACGACCCTGGCTCCGAGTTGGTCGAAATCCGGCGGGGCCAGAAAGACCTTGGTCGCCACCAGCACCGGGGCCCCCAACTCGCGCAGCACCGCGCCGAGGTTGGCCTCGGACTGGCCGCTGCCGTACATGGAGGCAGTGTCGAAATAGTTGATCCCCAGCTCCAGCGCCCGTTCCACGGCCCCTCGCATGGCCGGGTACTCGCCCTTGACCAGCAGCCCACCCACGGCCCCGCAGCCAAAGCCCAGGGCGGAGACCTGGAGGCCGGTGCCGCCCAGGGAGCGGTATTCCATCAGTCCCGCCCCTTGAGGAACTGGACGATGTAGTCCTTGGCCCGCAGGATGCCCTCCTGCTGCAACTCGGGGGTGGCCCAGAAGTGGTGGTCCTCCAACTCCACGCTCAGCACCCCGTCGTAGCCGAACTCCTCCAGCCTCCGGATCACCAACTCCCAATCCACCGAGCCCTCGCCGGGGATGGTGTAGCGCCACCAGCCTTCACCAAAACCATAGGTGTGACCGTAACTCTCGCCGAGGATGCCGCTCTCGTAGAGCTTCTCGTGGATGATCTCGGTGTCCTTGAGGTGGACGTGTTTGACCCGCCCGCCGAACTCGTGCAGGAGGCGCACGTAGTCGATCTGGAGGCGGGCAAAGTGCGAGGGGTCGTAGCAGATCCCCAGGTTGGGCGAGGGGATGGCGGCGAAGATCCGGCGAAGGCTCTCGGGGCTGCAGCCCAGGCTGGGGTACGCCGGCCCGGGGCCGGGCCAGGGCTCGATGGCGATACTGACCCCCTCCTTCTCGGCGTGCTCCACCACCTTGGGGTACACGTTGCAGAAGACCTCGAAGGTCTTGGCCCGCGGCTGCAGCGGGTTGTCGGGTAGAAGCACGGTAAAGTAGGTGTGGCCGCCGAAACGGGCGATGGCGCTGAGGTCCTTCTTGAGGCTGGCCAGGCCTTCCTTCTGTTTGGCTTTGTCATCACTGAGCAGCCCTCCGGCCCGGCCGTCGCAGGTGCCGATACTCAGGCCCAGCTTCTTGCAGGTCTGAGCGATCTCCTTGGTCAGGGGAGGAGTATCCACTGCCTCGAGGCCATTGTCGACCAGCCACTGGCAGTAGCCGTCGAAACCGATCTGGCGGGCAAAGCCCGGGAGACGAGTGCCGACTTTCATCGCGTTTTCCTTTCTGGTGTAGGATCAGGTGGCAGCAAGGGCTGGCCGCGCCTGCGCCGCCTCTTCCTCGGCGCGCCAGCGGGCCAGTTCCCCCTCTGGATCGACCCGCTGGCTGATGATCAGCGAGACCAGGGAGATCAGGGCCCCGATATAGAAGATGATTTGATAGCCGAAGTAATGCCAGATCACCCCGCCGGCCAGGGGCACGAAGACCGAGGCCACGTGGTTCATGGTCACCCCCATGGACAGGGTGGGCTTCAGTTCCTCGGGCGGGGCGATCTTGTGGACGTAGGTGGTTAGGGCGATAGCGCCGAAGAAGATCAGGTTGTCGATGCAGTACAGGGTGTAGAGGGTGAGCTGGTGCTCGACCAGGGCATAGCCGAGAAAAACGAAGATTAGGCCCAGGTGGCTGAGGCCGAGCATGAGCCGCTCGCCGAAGCGGTCCACCAGCCGGCCCATCAGCGGGCCGGTAAGAGTGACCAGGGTCTGGTTGATCAGAACCAGGATCATGGTGGTGGCCACCGGCATGGCGTGGACCTTGATCAGGGCGAAGATGGCGAAGGTGATGAACATCTGCTTGCGGCAGCCTTGGAGGATCTGGAGGACATAGTAGAGGGTATAGCGCCGCTTGAGGACCCAGGCCCTTTCCTTCTGCGCCGGCTTTGTGTGCTCGGCAAAGAGGATGGCCACCCCGCCCAGCACCGCCGCGGCCCCGCCCACAAGGAACATCCCTTCGTAACGCAGATAGTCCAGCAACACCATGCACCCGCCGATGGCCAAGAGCCAGGCCACCGCCCCCACGCTGCGCAGCCGCCCCAGCCATTTGCCCTTGTCGCCGGGAGGGGTGAAGGTGAGGGACATGGTCTCCCCCATCGGCGCCCAGCAGTGGAAGCCGATGCTCCAGACTACCGAGAAGAGGGCCAGGGAGAAGATCGAATCCACCTGGGCATAGGCGGCAAAACCGATGCCCATGATGATCAGGGCCACGCCGGCGATCAGGGGCGGGGCCAGGTGCATGACCAGGCCGATGAAGAGGGCGTTGAGGAAACCGGGCACCTCGCGCAGGGCCTCCACCGTGCCTAGCTGGTGGGCGTCGATGCCCAGCCGGTCAACCACAAAGTTGTTGTAGAGGGTCATCTGGACGCCGAAGAAGATGCCCACCGAAAAGGTGGCGGCGGCCAGCAGGGAGAAGTTGCGGTTCCAGCCGGCAAAGGGGTTGCCCATCGGGGGGTCGCTCCTGATCGACAGCCCCCAAACAAAGACCACGCCTCGCCCTCTGTCAAGGCGCTTGACGGGGTGGAAGCGCGGTTTTAAGCTCAGGACGGAGAAAGGAGCCCGCTATGGCAGACGAGCGCGTCTTTGTCGGCGATCTGACCCGCAGGGAGTTTCGCGAGCGCATGAAGGCCGGGACCATCAAGGCCGCGGTGGTGCCGGTGGCCGCCACCGAGCAGCACAACGAACACATGGAGATGATCCACGATACCCTGCACGTCACCTACATGGCCGAACAGGCGGCCAAACGCCTGCACCCGCAGGTGGTGGTGGCCACCCCCATACCCATCGGGGTCTCGGAGCACTGGATGGAGCACATCGGCACCCTGACGGTGCGGCCCGAGATCTTCTGCGAGTACGTCTACGACGTGTGCAATTCCTTCAAACGGGCCGGGATCAAGAACGTCCTCATCCTCAACGGCCACGGCGGCAACGTGCGCCCCATGAGCCGGCGCCTCGACGAGTACCGCGAGAAACTGGGGATCAACCTGCGCTTCCACTCCTACTGGGACGTGTACGACCCCCGCCTGGTCCACGAGGTCATGGAGCGCAAGAGCCTTCCGGGCCACGCCGACGAGTACGAGACCTCGACGATGTTGGTGCTGGCCCCCCATCGGGTCCACCCCGAGGCCATCGACAACGAATCCGCGGCCCTGGGCCGGCGCGAAAAGGGGGAGAAACTCATCGAGCCGGCGGTGGCGGGGGTGGCCGAGCTTCTGCGCCGGATGATCGCCGGTGACGAGATCGACCTGCAGCCAGTCACCTTCAGGCCAGAGGGCCGGATCAGCATGCTCACCGGCAAGCCGGTCTGAAAACAAAAGCCCCGCTGGCCCGTGGGCCGGCGGGGTCAGCGTCCCCGGATCAAGCCTCCCCTACTGCAATAACTCCTTGAGAACCCGGTAATCGCTCTCGCGCAACTGGCTGACGTGGACGTAGCGCAGCCGGCCGCCAGGGGCGATGAGCAGGTGGATGGGGATACCCGACTGGGGATCGATCTGGTACTTGGTCAGCCAGGGGAAGAGCGCCTCGTAGCTCTTGAGCCGCACCGAGACCCCCGGCGCCATGCCGGGTCGCTGCTTGAGGAAGTTGGCCAGCACCCCTTCCTGCTCGTCCACCGATAGGTACCACAACTCCACCGGCACCCCCTCGGCCTGGAGCCGGGTCCGCCACTCCTCCATCATCGGCATCTCCCGGACGCAGGGGCCGCACCAGGTAGCCCACAGGTTGAGCCACACCCAGCGGTCGGAGGGGAAGGCGGGGGTCGAGCCTCCGGGCCGGGCCGGGGCCACCGCGGGCAGCTCCACTAGCGGGCCGCTGGCCGCCGGGAAGGAGAGGTCGGCCCACTTGCCGGCCGAGGCGGCCGCCGCCTCGGGGTTGGCCTTGACCGCGGCCACCCGCGAGGAAGGAGCGGCCTCTGGCTCGCGGGGGCCGGCCCCGCAGCCCAGGGCCAGGAGCAGCAGGGCTAGAGCTGGCAATCTATCCAGGCGATGAAAGCGGAGCGGTTGAGTTCGGCGGCCGAACAAGGGGCCTCCGGGTGGGAACGGGTCCAGGAACAGAAATTCTCCCCCAATTGGGCGAACTCCTCCCCCAGCCACAACAAGCCGACCTCCTTTTCGAGGTCTGGGTCGCTGAAGCGGGCCTGGAGGTGGTCGAGCACCGCCTTGCCCCGCCGCTGGGAGAGTTCGCGGTTGTGCTCCACCGAGCCTTCAGGGGAGGCCCGCGAGACCACCAGGAAGTAGGAGGCACCGCGCTGGTCGGCAAAACTCTTCTCCAGCAGGGCCATGGCCGCCGGGTCAAGTTGGGAGTTGTCTTGCTCGAACTGGATGATGGCCACCCGCTCCTGTAAGGGCAGGAAAAGGGCGTTGAAGTCACCGCTGGACATGGCCGCTACGCTCTTAGCCTCCAGGGGCTGGCATCCCCTGCCGCCGCTGGCGCTGACCAATCCGCAGGAGGTCAACACCCGCCGCAGGATGGTCCGCAAGGGGCCAGAGCAGTAGCCCTCGTCAGCGGCGCTGGCCACCGCCACCTGCGAGGCCCGGCCGCTGCTCTCGTCGAGCCGGGCCGAGGCCGCCCCCACCCACACCACCACCAGCGCCGAGATGGCGCCCAAGGTGGCCAGGCCGATGATATAGTGGAGCTTCGCCTGTTTCATCGGTTCACCTCATTGGTCTAACATGCGACTCAGCGCGTATTCCAAGCCGAGGTCGGTGTCTTCGTCGCACAGCTTCTGGTTGTTCACGTAAAGTTGGGGGGTAAGCACGGGCAGGGAGTTGGCCACTGCCCAGCGCAGGGAGCGGTTGAGCCGGGTCTTCACGTCGGGTTTGCCGACGCAGTTGGCCAGCTTGGGGAAACGCTTTTTAATCTCCTCGTAGATCCGGGCGTTGTCCTCAGCGGCCACCTGGCGCAGGTGCTCCTGGTTGTCAAAGGCCCACTTAAGCACCTGGGGCAACTGGTCCCCGGCGCACAGGAGCGCCTCGCTGACCCCGCAGGCCCCGGGGTGCAGGGACTCCCCCACCATCCAGTTGCATTCCTTGTCGAGGGGAAAGAGCACCGCCTCTAAGTCGAGTTGCTCGATGAGGCCGCTGGCTTCGAGGCGATCGCTGAAGCTCTTGCAGGCCGGGCAGAGCGGATCCAGAAGCTCAAGGGCCGGCACCCCGCCGTGGGCCTGGTGCAGGGCCAACCGCACCTTGTACTTATCCTCCGGGCTGGCCAGTTGCCCGCAGTCCCCAGGGGCGATGGCGTAGCCGGGCTTCAGGGCCAGGTACAGGAGTAGGGGCACAGCGACAAAGGCCACCCCCTCGCCCAGGTAAAGACCGTACTTGGGCGGGCTGCCCTCGGAGGGCTCCGCGGCGCTGCCGGCATTGACCAGCAGGGCGCAGACAAAGACCCCCAGCGAGGCCACGTAGATGCCCACGCAGAGCTTGCAAACAACCCCGATAAGGGTGTAGGAGACGTAGACGTAGATGGCCGAGACCGCCACGGGAAGCAATGTGGCCAGCACCAGGAAGCGGGTCTCACGGCGGTCCTGCTCCACCTGGCGCAGCCACAAATCCAGGGCGCGGAAGAAAAGGAAGGCGAAGACCGCCAGGGCCGGCAGGGCGATGGGGATGCCGCCCCAGGTCAGGGTGCGGAACACCGAGGAGTACGGGCTCATCAGCACCGCGTGGCAACCCGAGGTGCCGTGGACATCGGCCGAACCGAGGCCGGGGATGTAGGAGCAGGTGATGGAATGGACCTGGCGGTCCAGGTGGGCGATGAAGTCGTAGCTGGAGAAGGCCGCGAAGACCAAGCCCAGGAGGGCAAAGGCCATCAGGGCGAAGACCGAGTTGCGCTGGGGGCGGTTCACCGGCTTTCCCTCCTCGTGTAACTGCGCCATTGTCCAAAGTTTAGCACCCCTTCCACCTATTGTCAAACCAGGGTTTACAGACTCATTTGCCGGCTTTGCCCCACCCGCGTTGGTTAAAACATTGCGCCACCAATCCCGAGGAGGTAAATCCGTGGAACTGCTGGCCGCCGCCATCCCCGCCAGCCCGATCCTCCTATGTGGGGGATCGGCCTGCTGCTGCGCCTAATCCCCTCCCCCAGGCAGTTCCTGGGCTGGAAGCCTACGCCACCGCGGTGGTGGGGGCCATCCTGGGCCTGGTGCTCTACACCTTGCAGGAAAGGCAGCGCGTACACCGCGCCGAGTTGGGCCGGCAACTAGAAACCGTCACCCACCGCCTCGACGAAATGTGCCGCCAGCTGGTGCAGCAGTTGGAGGAGAAGGCCGATCTGACCGCCTCGGAGTTCGAGATCCGCGCCTGCCTCCAGCACGAGAAGGAGGGCTACCGCCACACACAGGAGGAACTGAGATCTCAACGCCCAGGCGCAGCGGGGCCGGGAGTATCAGGCCCAGTTGGACCGCCAGCTGCAGGGCCGCTTCCAGCGCGAGGAGGACAGCTAACAGCACCTGAGCAGCGGCCTGGAAAGACAGCAGAGCGGGTTGGGCGGGAACCTCGACGCCTTTGGCGCGGCCCAGCCGCCAGGCCCCACAGTTGCAGGAACTCCAGACCCAGCTTTCCGCCCTGTCCCGGATCAGCGACGCGGTGGACAGTCTGTACCGCTGGCTCAAGGAATAACCCCGAGGAGACGAAAATGCGCCTCGCCCTTGCCCTGCCCGTGGCCCTTTTGGCCTGCGGCAACCAGACCTCCACCGTCGGCGACGACGCCCAGGCCCTGGCCCAGCTTCAGGAGGAGTTGCACCAGGCCAACGCGGTGATCGACTCCCTTAAATACACGGTGGACGCCTCCAACCAGATCATCGACTGCCTCCGGGCCCAGGTATCCAGCTTGCAAGAGGTGGACGCCCGCCTCTACGAGTCGGTGCAGCAGCTCTACGCCAAGCTGCGCAACTGGCGCACCCAGGCCGAGAACCAGCGGGAGCAGAACCAGGAGATGAGCGCAGAACTGGAGCGCCTGCGGCGGGAGAAGCACAGGGACCGGCAGACCATTGCCAGGGTTCGCCGCGAGGCCGACAGCCTCAACGCGGCGCTCCTGGACGCCAACGGGGCCTTGCGCCGGCAGGTGGGCCACCTCGACCAACTCCGGGACAAACTGGCCCTGGCCAGGGGTGAGGCAGCCCAGGCCGTCCAGGTCTTCCCGGCCGGGGAGCAGTCCCTGCGCGAGCCGGGCTATATGGAGACCGGCCGCAAGATGTTTCGCAAGAGCTACGAGCTGATCAAACCCCTCGACCCGGCCGACCCCCGCCTGCGGCCCGTCCCCATGGGCCAGCCCCTCGAACTGGAGGGGGACCTTTGCGGCCTGGCCGACCGCTACGGCCGGCTGCGGGAGGGCAGCGATTTCGCCCAGGAGAAGCTGGCGGGGCGGGTGCGGGTCACCTTCACCAATCCCCTGCTCCAGGGGTCCGAGGTGGTGGCGGTGGTGGGAAACTAGGGAGGCGGGACCGCCTCCAGCCGGGTCCGGAGACCCTGGCCCAGGGTGCGGAGGGCGGCGGCCTGCTCCGCAAATTTGGCCGCTGCCCCCGGGGTGGGGGCCACCGCCTCCAGCAGGCCGAGGCGCTGCACCTCCTGCTCCAGGGCCTCCACCACGGCCCCGGCCTCTGCCCGCCGGGCCAGGCGCAGGTATCCCTCAAAGAGCTGCTGGTATTCCTTGGGTTTGGCCAGGTAGTACTCCACCCGCAACTTGAGCAGGCGCAGGGTCTCGGCCTCCTTCACGCTGTCGGGGTTGACCCCTTGCCCGGAGTCGGCCGGCGCCCCGCCCCCCTCGGCCCAGAGCTGGCCCAGTAGCCCCTCCCACTGGGCGGCCGCCCCCAGCAGGGCCTGGCGCTGGGCCCCGGCCGCGGCCTGGGCCTGGCTTAGGAGTTCGGCCCGCCGCCGGGCCGCCCCCTCCACTACGGCAAGGGCCTGGGTCGAATCCCCGAGAAAGCGGTACAGCCGGAGGAGGGGCAGCCAATCTCCCTGGCGTTTGGGGTAGTAGTCGGCCTGGGCCTGCAACTGGAAGGCCAGCCGCTTCACCTCCTCCTCCAGGCCGCGGCCCAGGGGTTGCCACAGCGGTTCCTCCAACTCCGGCATCAACTGGCCGGCCCGCTGCAGGGCCTGGCGCGCCGAGGGAAAATCCCCGCCGTGGAAGAAGGCGCGGGCCAGGTACACCCAGACCGCGCTCTTGTGGGGGTGGTCGTTGCTCAGTTGGGCAAAACTCAGGGTCGCCTGGGGGTAGTGGCCGTGGTCATAGGCGTTTCTGGCCTGGGCAAAGGCCGCCGCCCCGCCGGCCCCGTATTCGGCGCTGTCGTAGAGGGCCGACTCGGGGATGGGCACTCGCTCGTCGAGGAAATCAAGGCTGGGACCCTTCCCCTGGGCGCCCAGGGGAGGGGCCAGGAGCAGCAGCAGGACCCCGAGGGGCACCCTCGCCATCATCAGATCAGCGAATGGGACTGACCCCCGTCCACGTTGAGGCAGGCTCCCGTCACCCAACTGGCCCTGGGCGAGGCCAGGAAGGTGACAACCGCGGCCACCTCCTCGGGGGCGCCAAAGCGGCCAAAGGGGATATTGGCGTCCACGAATTTTCTGATCCCCTCGGGGTCGGCCTTCTGCCGCCGCTCCCAGCCCCCTCCGGGGAAGAGGATGGAGCCAGGGGCCACGCTGTTGACGCGGATGTTCTTCTTGGCCGCCTCCTGGGCCAGGTTGGAGGTCATGCTGATCATCGCCGCCTTGGCCGCGTTGTAGGAGATGGGGCCGCCATTCTCGCGGCCAAAGATTGAGGAGATGTTGATCACGCAGCCCCCGCCCCGCTTTTCCAGCACCGGCAGGGCGGCCCGGGTGACCCGGACGGCAGAGAAGAGGTTCTGGTTAAGGGCCTGGGCCCACTCCTCGTCGCTGATCTGCACAAAGGGGGTCCAGATGGCGCCCCCCACGTTATTGACCACCACATCGAATCCCCCAAAACACTTCAGCGCAAACGCCACGAAGCGCTCTCCCTCCCCTGGCTGGGTCATGTCCGCGGCCAAACACTCCACCCACGTCCCGGCAGCCTTCAGTTGCCGGGATGTCTCCTGCAAGGTCTCCTCGGTGCGGGCGCACAGACATAGCTGTGCCCCTTCGGCCGCTAAGGACTGGGCGATGCGCTGGCCGATGCCGCGGCTGGCCCCAGTGATTAGGGCCACCTTGTCTTTCAGTTGCAAATCCATGATTCCCTCCTATCCGAGATACGTGGTCAGCAGTTTATGGGCGTTCTGGTAGGTGATCTTGTCGAAGGCCGCAGCCGGCAGGTCCTGGGTCTTGAGAAAATCCATCAGCCGGGTGTCGAAGTAATCCCGCCCGAAGAGCAGTTTGTCCTGGAACTCGATCAGGAAGGCCCTGCCAAAGACCGGGTCGCGGGAGATGGCGTTTAGCCCGGAGCCAGCCGAGAGGTCGGCCCAGAGGTTGGGATACTGGCGCAGCATCTGGGAGACCCGCCCCCCCGGCAGCACCGGCCCGGTGGGATACCCTTCCTTCAAGGCGCGGTCGTCTCCGGAGATATGGGCCCAGAATCCAGGGGCGTGGCCGATGAACACCGTCTGCGGGCAAGCCCGTATCGCCCGCTCCAGGGCGTCCAGGCTGCCCCCGTACCACCAGTTGGGCCGGGGATAGCTGCCTTTGCCGTGGTCGATGGGATAGTCGAGGTGAATGGTGATGGGCAGTTTCTGCTCCCCGCAAAACTGGTACAGGCGCAGGGCGTCGGGATCATCGAAGGGCAGGCGTACCTTCAGTTCGCAGGCCAGCCGCACCCCGTGGATCTCGACAGCGGCCTTGAGCCGGTCGATGGCGTCGGGCCGTTTCGGGTGGGGCATGTACCCCAGCACGAAGCGGTCGGGCGCCTCCTTGCCCACGGCCAGCACGTCCTCAAGGGGTATCGCACTGCCGGTGGGTGGGAGCACCGCGTGGTACTGGGGTGAGTACTCGTCCTGGGGCACCTCCCAGGAGAAGAGCCAGAGCTGGTCGATGCCCTGCTCGTCCATGTTTTGGAGCATCTTACGGGCATTGTGGCCGTGCCAGTTGGGGTGGTTGTGCGCGTCGATCAGCATCAAACTCCTTTGGAGGAACGTGGATTTGCCGCGCGATGCCCCTGGGGATGCCACCTGAAGTCCAATTCGCACAGCACTTGGTATTACGTGATATGGAAACTTGCTTTTTCGTGATTCCCGCCACATTTTAGACGGTAAAGCTGCCGATATAGTATAGAGATAATCGCGAGGGCAGCCCAAGTGATGATGGACCAGTTCCTCAGTGCCCTACTCCAAATCGTCATTCTCCTCGATGTGGTGGGGCTCCTGGCCTACTTCGTTCTCGGGGCGCTGAAACGCCGCCGCGAGTCGGTTCCCGCCCCGGCCTCCGTAGCGGCGGTGGCCCGGCCCGGCTGGTGGCAGCGGGTACGCCAGCGCCTCTCCTTCCCCCCTGGCAGCCAGGAGGACCTCGAAGCCTCCCTCCACAACCTCCGCCGCGTGCTCCACAGCTACAAGCAGGGACTGGCCTGAGCCGGTCCTTTCCCCCTCTTCTCAGGCTGTTGACACCAGGGGTCGGCGGACCGTTCTTTTTTATGATTCCAACAGAATAATTATTCTTGGTTGTGAATGTTTATTCACTATCTTTTTGCGCAAACACTGCCAGCACAGAGGGAGCACAGCGATGAACATCGGCGATTTGAAAGGCAAGGGGGTGATGATGGCCGTGTCCGGCGGCCTGGACAGCTGCACCATCGCCCACTGGATGAAGGAACAGGGGGTCGAGGTCATCGGCTACACTGCCGACCTAGGCCAACCCGACGAGGGAAATATCGAGGACATCCGCGGCCGCATGCTGGCCTGCGGGGCCGCGGAGATGATCCTGGCCGATCTCAAAGACCCCATTAGCTGGGCCGGCATCCAACTGATCCAGGCTCAGGCCCGCTACGAAGGGGGATACTGGAACACCACCGGCATCGCCCGCCACGTGGTGGTGGCCGGCATGGTTCCCCAAATGAAGGCGCGGGGGCTGGGCATCCTGGGGCACGGGGCCACCGGCCGGGGCAATGACCAGGTGCGTTTCCAACTCGCCTCCCAGATGCTCAATCCCCGGCTCCAGGTCTACGCCCCCTGGCGTGATCCGGCCTTTCTCGCCGCCTTTGGCGGCCGCAAGGAGATGATCGACTACTGCCAGCGCCACCACCTGCCCATCAAGGCCTCCCACGACAAACCCTATTCCACCGACGCCAACCTCCTGGGCCTGACCCACGAGGCCGGACAGCTCGAAGCCCTCAGCACCCCGGCCCAGCGGGTGGTCCCCGGCATGGGGGTCTTTCCCGAAAAGGCCCCGGACCAGGGCGAGCGCTTTGCGGTGCGTTTTGAGAAGGGCATGCCGGTGATGATCAACGGCAAGAAGGTCACCCCGCTGGAGGCCTTGCAGCAGAGCAATGCCATCGGCGGCCGGCACGGGATCGGCATCGGCCTGCACACGGTGGAGAATCGCTTCGTGGGGATCAAGTCGCGCGGGGTGTACGAGGCTCCTGGCATGGAGCTTTTGGGCCAGTGCTACGAGTTCCTGCTCCAACTAGTGCTCGACCGCCGGGCCCGCCGGGCCTTCACTCCCCTGACCTCCTTCATCGCCGAGCAGGTATACCAGGGCTACTGGTTCGACACCGCCACCCAGGCAGCCTGGAAGCAGATTGAGCACTTCAACCAGTTGGCCACTGGCACCATTGAAGTGGCCCTGTACAAGGGGAATATCTCCTTTGGTGCGGCCGGCGAGGCGCCCCACGCCCTTTACTCCGAGGAAACCGCCTCCATGGAGGCGGTGGGGGATTTCGACCACCGGGATTCGGAGGGTTTCCTCGGGGTGCTGGGGGTCAGCGCCCGGGTGCTCAACCGCGCCGGGCAGATCCCGCCTCAGGGATAGCGGAAGGAGGCCAGGCGACCATACCACGCCTGGATATGGGGCTGCGAGGGGGAAAGCTGGTTGTAGCTCTTGTAGATCAAGTTGCCGATGATCCCGTATAAGGAGAAGTCGGCGTAGACCGGCGCTTCACCCAACAGGTACGGGTTGCGGCCCAGCATGGACTCGAAGCGGGAGAGAAGTCGGTCGGCATCGGCGCGCAGTCGGGCGCGGTCCCGGCGCCATTGCTCCACGCAGCCCCGGCCGAAGCGGCGCTCCTTGTGGCGGATCACCATGGTCCGCGCCCCGATCTTCCCTATGGAGTCCGCGTAGGGCGGGTCCACCAGCTTGAAGGTCACATCCTCCACCTTGTCCTCGAGGTGCTCGATGAGGATTTCCTGCACCCCCTCGGCACTGGGAGGTAAGAGCCGGCCCCGGCCGAACTGCGCCTCTGGAGTACCGGGCCAGGTCCTGGGTGTCCCCCCCGCTCTCGTACACCACCTGCTCCCTGTGTAACAGCACAGGGACCTGATAGTACTGCCCCTGGGTGAGGCGACCCAACTCCCCCCCCCGGTCTCAGGCCGGCACCTCCACTCTGGCAAAAGGCGTCCCCAGCGCCTCCAGGGCCCGGGCCACGGCGATGCAGAAGAGACTGTGGGTGATCTCGTAGAGGGTCACTTCGGCCTTGATCCTTTGCCTCCTCAGATGCGGAACAGGGATTCCACGTCCTTCATGATCTCGTCCAACTCCTGCCGGTCGTATTCATCCAACCCACCGCCCGGCGCCCGCTGAAAGGTTGAGTTGATGACCCCGCGCCGGTGCAGGATCTCCTTGTACACCCCAACCCCGTAAAGCCGCTCAAAGCTGAACAAAGGCAGCAGCCGGTTGAACACCTCCCGCGCCTTTGCCTTCTCCCCTCCCTCCAACAACCCCCACAGATCCACCAGCGCGTCGGTGGTGTGGCAGCCGGGCATATTCCCCACTGCCCCCCGCCGGTACTCGTCGAGCAGGTAGATCCCCCCCTGCCCGCCGAAGATGCCCCGGCACTGATCCCCCACGGCCTTGAGGGTGGCGCTGATCTGGCGGGGTTCGGGCAGGGTCTCTTCCTTGATATACTGCGCCTGCTTCAGTTCGCGGCAGATCCGGGCCAGCAGCCCCCCGCTCATGGGGGTGCCGATGGGGCCGTGGTAATTCTGGATGCAGATGGGGATCTCCAGGGCCGAGTCGAGGGTCTGGTAGTAGGCGTAGCAACCCTCGGGGTCGGGGTGGAGGACGTGGGGGGGCATGGACATCACCCCGGCGGCGCGCAAGGCTTGGGCGAAACGCCCCAACTCCACCGCCGGCAGGGCGTGGCCCGAGGTGATGGAGGCCACCACCGGCACCTGGCCCCCCACCTCTCCCGCGACGATCTCCAGCCAGCGCCGCCGCTCCCCATCTGAAAGGGTGGCAAACTCACTGGCATTGGCCGGCCCCACCAACCCCGCGGCCCCGGCCTCGATGCAGAAGCGGACGATGCGGCCTAGACCCGCCTCGTCGAGGGTGCCTGCAGTGGTGAAAGGGGTGATGACGATGGGAAAGATCCCCCGCCAAGGCTCATTCTTCATAGAGACCCTCCGCCCGGCGCAAAAGTCTGGGCTGGCCGGGGTGGATGCGGGAGACGGCCTCGTAGTTGATGGTTCCCATCCAGCCGGCCAGGGTTTCGGCGCTGACCTCCTCCTCCCCGTCCCGGCCCAGCAGGGTGGCTACCTGCCCGGCCCGGGCCTCGGGGATATGGGTGAGGTCCACCATCAGCATGTTCATGCAGACCCGGCCCCGCACCGGGGCCCGCAACCCGCCCACCAGCACGTGGGCCACGTTGGAGAGGCGGCGGTCGTAGCCCTCGTAATACCCCACCGGCAGGATGCCCAGGCGGGTGGGATGGGTGGTGCGGAAGGTGCGGCCATAGCCGATATAGGCCCCGGCGGGCACCTCCTTGACCTGCACCAGCCGGGCCCGCCAGGAGAGGGCTGGGCGCAGTTGGGGCACCCAGCCAGCGGCCTGGTCCTGGCAGCGCTGCAGGGCCACGGCATAGGTCTCACGGGAGGGCCACAGGCCATAGGCGGCGATGCCCACCCGCACCAGGGAGGCGTGGGTCTGGGGCCAGAGCAGGGTGGCAGCGGAATTGGCCGCGTGGACCTTCTCCACCCCCAGGCCCGCCGCGGCAAAGGCGGCCACCGCCTCCTGCAGCAGTTCCTGCTGGCGCTGGGCGTAGCGGTGGTCGGTGGTGTCCTCGATGTCGGCATAGTGGGTGGTCAGCCCTTCGAGCCAGAGCCCAGGCAGGTCAGCCACCAGCCGGCCCAGTTCGAGGGCCTCGTCCAGGCCCAGCCCCTGGCGGCTGGTACCGGTCTCGATCTTGAGGTGCACCCGCACCGGCTGCGCCCCGGCGGCCTGGCTGAGGGCCCGGGCCAGTTGGGGGCCGTACAGGACCACCCTGGCCCCGGTCTGGGCAATGGCGCCGGCCTGGGAGGGAAACACCGGGCCGCAGATGTAGAGAGGGGTCTCGATCCCCGCCCGCCGCAGGAACTGGGCCTCGGCAGCGGAGTTGAGCACCAGCCAGTCGGCCCCGGCCGCGGCAAACTCCCGGGCGCAGGGCAGCAGCCCGTGGCCGTACGCGTCGCTCTTGACCACCACCCCCAGGAGGCTGCCCGGGCTGAGCTGCCGGCGCAGGGTTTCGAGATTGGCCCACAGCGCCCCCACCTCCACCTCGCACCAGGAGGCCAGGTCCTGGGTGGGGTCAGGGCGCATGGCGCTCTTTGAAGGCCCCCAGGTCCACCACCGCGTCGGTGGCTCGGGCCTCCTCGGCGGCAAAGACCATCATGTGGGTGTCGAGGGTCTCCTCGGGGCCAGAGAGGATGGGACCGGGGTCCTGGCAGGCCACCGCCTCGACAAAGGCCCGCATCAGGCCGTAGTCCCCCCCGCCGTGCCCCCCGGCCAGGGAGCCGTCTGGGGCCCGGGTGTCGATCACCTGCCGCTGGTTGGTGAGGAAGTCGAAGTGTTCGATGGTGGAGCCCTCCCCCAGCAACTCCCCCCGGGTGCCAAAAACCCGGGTGCGGCGGTTGCCCCCCTCGTTGAAGGCGGTCATGGTGAAGGAGCAGGTGCGGCCCCCGGCGAACAGCATGTTGACCACCTGGTTGTCCACCACGTCGTTGTCGCAGGCGTACACGCAGCGGCCGTACGGCCCGTGCCGGAGGGCCTCCAGCACCGCGGCCTCGGTTTTCTCCGGGGTGAGCACGTCCACCGGCCAGCCCCAGCTCCCCTCCCGCGCCCGGCCCAGATAAAACCGCTTCGCCGAATAGGGGCACTGGGTTTCGCAGGCGCAGTCCAGGCAGCGCTCCGCCGCCCCCTCTGGTTTCTCTTCGGCCCGGAAGTGTTTGAGGCTGCCGAAGGAGGAGATCTTGAGGCAGGGCACCCCCATCAGGTAGCGCAGCCAATCCAGGTCGTGACAGGACTTGGCCAGCAGCATGGGAGAGGACTCGCTGGAGTTGCGCCAGTTGCCCCGCACAAAGGAATGAGCCTGGTGCCAGTACCCCACTGGCTCCAACTGCTGGATATTGACCACCTCCCCCACCGCGCCCTCCTCGATCAGGGCCTTGAACCGGCGCGAGTACGCGGTGTAGCGCATGACGTGGCAGACGGCGAAGAGCACCCCGGTCCGCTGTACCGCCCTAAAGATGCGCCAGCAGTCGGCCGGCTGCGGGGCCATGGGCTTTTCGAGAAGGATATGATACCCCTGCGCGGCAAAGACCTCGGCCGGCTCGGCGTGCATGGCGTCCTGGGTGGCGATGATCACCGCATCGGCGAAGCGGGGCCTGGAGGCGGCCTCGCGCCAGTCGGGGAAGACCTGCTTTTCCGATATGCCGTGATCGGCGGCCAGGCGCTGCCGGTAGAACGCCCTTGGCTCGGCCACCCCCACCACCCGGGCCTCGTCCGGGTGTGCTGCGGCGTAACCGGCGTACCCGCTGCCGCGGCTGCCGGCGCCCACCACCAGAAAGCTGACTGCCGCCATCCTCAATCCCCTCCGCTCAGAGATCGCACTGCTCCAGCACTTCTTCCAGCCGCCCCACCACCGGCACCCCGCATTGCTCCAGCCGGTCGAGGTGCTGGTGGCCGCTGGGAAAAAGCGCGCAAGCCACCCCCAGCGCCGCTGCCACCTCGCAGTCGTGATCCGTGTCTCCCACCAGCAGCACCTGGTCGGGGGCCCAGCCCAGTTCCTTGAGCAGGCGCTTGCCCCGGGCCGCCTTGCCCTCGGCATAGGGGTTGTCCAGGCCGGCCACCGCCGCAAAATGTGGTTCCAGGCCAAGATGGCCGACGATCTGGGTCAGGAAGGGTTGATGGTACGCCGAGAGCACCGCCTGCTCCAGCCCGGCCTGCCGGACTGCGGCCAGGACCGCGGCGGCCCCGGGCTGCAGGCTGCATTCCAGGCGCCGCGCCTCGTACGCCCGGCTGAACTCGGCGTTGAGGGCGGGGAAATCCCCGGCCGCGAAACCCAGGCGCACGCAGTAGTCCTGCAGGGGGAAGCCAAAGAGGCGCTGGTACTGCTCCCCCGCGAGGGGAGGCAGGCCTTGTCTCTGCCGCATATGGCTCATCACCTCGACGGCCAGCCAAGCGTCGTCTAGCAGGGTGCCGTTCCAATCCCAGATCAGGCGGCGGTACCCCATCAGGCGACGCCCAGCATCCTCATCGCCGCCTTCATGTACCCCAGGGCCCAGGCGATGCCCGCGTGCCAAGGCGCGGCGCAACTGGTGTTGGGGGTGTGGTCCGGGATCAGCACCCCCTGGTACCCGGACTCGGCGTAGATCTGCAGGGCCCGGATCATGTCAACGTCCCCCTCGTCGAGGAAGACCTCCTTGTAGTTGGGCACCTTGCCCTGGACGTTGCGGAAGTGGACGTAGCAGATCTTGCCCTCGGTGGCGTAGCGGCGGATGGCCCCGTACACGTCGGCGTCCCGCATCTCGCTGATGGTGCCCTGGCAGAACTCCAGGCCGTTGTAGTGGCTGGGCACGATGTCCAGCAAGCGGCGGTAGTGATCCGGATGGGTGATGAGCCGGCCAGTGCCCCGCAGTTCGGGAAAGGGCGGGTCATCCGGATGGGCGGCCAGGCGCACCCCGGCCTCGGCAGCCACCGGCACCAGCTCCTTGAGGAAGTACTCGAGGTGGGACCACATCTCCTCGCGCTCCACCCGGCCGATGTCGCCGGGCGGGGCGTTCTTGTCCACCACCGTGCCCCAGATCTCCCCGTTGGGGATGGGAGTCTGCGGGGGGGCCTGGTCCTCCAGGTACCCCACCGCCTCGGCATCCCCCCGGCCAAAGGGCCCCCACACCCGGCCCCACACCCCGGCCAGACTGAAGTAATAGCCCATCACCGGGATGCCGGCCTTGCCCAGGTTGCGGATGGTCAGCTTGAGCTTCTCCATCTGCGCCTGGCGGCCGGGCCTGCCCAGGAGCACCTGGTCCCAGTGGGCGGGGTGGAAGTTCTCGATGGCCTCCAGCACCAGCCCGTGGCCGTGGACCTTGTCGCGCAGGGCCTTGAGTTCCTCGTACGCCCAGTAGCCCTCCTTGGTGGACGGGACATCCTCGTCGGAGGGCAGGTGGGCGACGATGTGGGTGGCGCCGATCTGTTTGGCGAAGCGCAGGTTGTCGTCGTTGACCATCCCGCCGTACAGCCCCATGCCCAGTTTCACCGCCTGGCCCTCACTGCAAGAGGTCTTCGATGACGGACTTCTCTTCCTTCAACTCGTCCTCGGTGGCCTTGATCTTCTCCTTGGCGAAATCGCCGAGCTTGAGCCCCTCGACCCACGACCACTTGCCCCCGCCGGCGCTCCTCACCGGCACCGAGAACATCAGCCCCGGCGCAATGTCGTACGCCCCCTCGCTGTACACCCCCGCCGAGAACCAATCCCCCTCCGGGGTGGGCCGCTCCATGCTCATCACATGGTCCAGCGCCGCGTTGGCCGCCGAAGCGGCCGAGGAGAGCCCCCGGGCAGCGATCACCGCCGCCCCGCGCTGCTGCACCGTCTGGATGAACTCCCCCCGCAGCCAGGCCGCGTGGCCGATCACCTCGGGCACGGGCTTGCCGTTGATGCGGGCGTTCTCCGCGTCTGGGTACTGGGTGGCGCTGTGGTTGCCCCAGATGGTGACGTTGGTGACGGCGCTCACCCGCACCCCGGCCTTGGCGGCCAGTTGGGAGGCGGCGCGGTTCTGATCGAGGCGGGTCATGGCGGCAAAGCGCTCGCGCGGGATGCCGGCCCGGTGGGCATGGGTCATGGCGATCAGGCAGTTGGTGTTGGCCGGGTTGCCCACCACCAGCACCTGCAAATCAGAGGAAGCTTTGGCCAGGGCCTTGCCCTGCCCCACGAAGATGGGGCCGTTGTCGCGGATCAGGTCCTTGCGCTCCATTCCCTTGCCGCGCGGTTTCGAGCCCACCAGCAGAGCCCAGTTGATTCCGTCGAAAGCCTCCTCGGCCTTGTCGGTGACCACCACCTTGTCCAGCAGGGGGAAGGCGCAGTCGTCCAACTCCATCACCACCCCGTTGAGGGCCGGCAGGGCCGGGGTGATTTCCAGAAGGTGCAGGGCGACCCGGGTGTCGCGGCCGAAGATCTCGCCCGAGGCTAGGCGGGGCAGGAGGGCGTAGCCGATCTGGCCGGCGGCGCCGGTGACGGCCACTTTGACGGTGCGTGCCATAGAGGTCTCCTTGTTGGGATAGTTCCTCGCTGAGGGGGAAGAATATCGGCAAAAGCCCAGGCTGCTTCAACCGGCCCCTTGCGGGAGGACAGGGATGGCCGTACTCTCAGGCGGTTCATCTCATATTGCGAAAGGCGAGGACATGAGCGACACGTACGACCTCCTCCTCCGGGGCGGCCACGTCATCGACCCCAAGAACAACGTGAACGCCCTGGCCGACGTGGCGGTCAAAGACAAGAAGATCGCCGCCGTCGGGCCGGACCTGCCCGGCCAGGCGACCAAGACCATCGACGTGGCGGGACTCTACCTCACCCCCGGCCTCATCGACATCCACCTGCACGCCTATGGTGGGTACGAGGGCTGGCTCTTCCCCGACCAGCACAATCTGCCCTACGGGGTTACCACGGTGGTGGATACCGGCGGGGCCGGGGCCAGGGACTTTGAGGATTTCAAGACCACCATCATCGAGCGCTCCCGCACCCGGGTGCTGGCCTTCCTCAACATCGTTCGCGACGGCATGACCGGCGCCCCCGAGCAGGACACCACCCAGATGCAGCCCGAGCCCTGCGCCGAGATGATCCGCCGCTACCCTCAGCACATCGTCGGCTCCAAGTCGGCTCACTTCGGCGGCCCGGGCTGGGAATCGGCCGGGGGGGCCATCGAGGCGGCCCGGCTGAGCGGGACCATCGCCATGATCGACTTTGCCCCCCAGCCCACCCGCACCTACAAGGAACTGCTGGAGCGCCTCAGCCCGGGGGACATCCACACCCACCTCTATGCCGCCCACATCCCCCTGCTCGATGAAAACAAGAAGATCAACGACTACGTCTGGGAGGCCCGGAAGCGCGGGGTGATCTTCGACACCGGGCACGGGGCCGGCAGCTTCTGGTTCCGCAACGCCGTCCCGGCCCTGGCCCAGGGCTTCCCCCCCGACACCATCAGCACCGATCTGCACAAGAGCAGCCGCATGGGGCCCAACGCCCTGATGACCATCACCATGTCCAAATACCTGGCCTTGGAGATGCCCTTGCAGGAGATCATCTACCGCTCGACGCAGAAGCCCGCCGAGGTCATCCGCCGGCCCGAGCTGGGCCACCTGAGCCTGGGCGCCGAGGCGGATATCGCGGTGCTGGAGTTGCAGCAGGGGAATTTCGGCTTCACCGATTCGGGCGGGGCGCGCCAGGACGGCACCCGGAAATTCGAGTGCCAGCTGACAGTGCGGGCCGGGGAGATCGTGTGGGATCTGAACGGAAGAGGCCGGCCCCGCTGGCAGGAGGCCGGGGAATACCGCCACCTCCCCTAGGGCCGGTCTGAGCAGTCGCCCCCCAAGTCTTGACAGGGAGCGGCAGGCGGCTATTTTTTTACTTGCTCTTGGGGGGATACCAAAGCGGTCAACTGGAGCAGACTGTAAATCTGCCGGCTTATGCCTACGTAGGTTCGAATCCTGCTCCCCCCACCACCATCGAAAAAGCCGGGGCGATGTTTCTCTTCGCCCCGGCTCATTGTTTTGTCTCGTCTGGGACCGCCTGGTCCCCGGCCCGCCTCTTCTCAGGGGGATCGAGAAAGGCGTCGGCCACGGCCTTGAGCACCACGGCCTTTTCGTAGAAGCCCTCCTCGACCCGGCGCTTGATCCACAGCAGCCGTTCCTGGTGGCTGCGGGGCAAGCCCTCCTGATCCGTGAGGTGTGGCGGCAGTGAATATTCCCTGAGTTTCATACGCCCCTGGCGGAACCAGATCATCCGTTCGGTGAGTCCGTACCATCTTTCCATTGTTTGGATTATCGGCAGGCCCCGCCATCCATCCACCTGATTCTGCCGCGCCCAGGACGAGGAAATTCAAGGGGTTTTACCTCTTGTTAGCACTCATTATTTATTGGTCCCGCCGCAGCAGACCTCTGATCTGCGCCACCTGCTCCTGGTGGCGCTGGCCGGCCTGACCCAGGGACTCGAACACAAAGGCCAGCACCGCGCTGAGCACCAGGCTGCAGGCGGCAGCCACCACCACCATCAGCGCCCGCCTCGGGGCGCTGCGGTACTTGGGCGGGGTGGCCTCGTCGAGTACCTGGAGGGTGGGGGTGTTGAGGGCCTCCTTGTACTTGGCCTCCTCCAGCTTGGTGCCTAGGAAGCGGATGATCTCCTCCTTGACCTTCAGCTCCAGACCCAGCTTGGTGTACTGGAAACCCAGCTCGGGCAGGGCCCGCAACTGCGGCCCCAGGGCCTGGCGCTGGATGCCGGCGGCCAGGGTGTCGGTGCGGGCGCTGGTATCGCCGGTCATCCCCAGGAGTTGCTTCTCCAACTCCCCCACCTCGGCCTCCACCAGCCAGCGCTCCTCGTGGCCAGCTGCCAACTGCTGGCGCAGCACCCCCAGCTTCACCTCCTGCTCGACCTGGGCCATCACCACGTTCTTGACCACCTCGACGGCCGCGGCGGTCTGCTCCTCCAGGTCCACCAGCCCGTACTCCTCCTGGAAGCGCTGGAAGGCCCGCCCGCCTTCCTCCAATTCCTGGCGCACCACCTGCACCCTGATTTCCAGGAACTCGCGCAGGGCCCGGGCCTGCCGGCGCTTGTACTCGCGGTTCACCGCGTCCAGCTCCTGCGCCAGGGCATTGGCCAACTGGGCCGAAAGCTCCGGGCTGGCGGCGCGGACCTCGATCTTGAGGGTGCCGTCGCGGCCCAATTCCTCCTCGATGTACTCGTCGAGCTGCTCTATGGCCTGCTCGCGGTGCGGGACGCCGTACCCCTCGACCAGGCCGAAGCGGTCCACCATCGCCCCCAGCACCCGCCGGCTCTTGAGCAGGGTGACCAGTTTCTCGGCCGAGGCCGGCTGTCCGCCCAGGCCGCCCAGGTTAAAGGGCATGGCCGAGTTGAGCAGCATCCCTAAGCCCACCTGGTCCAACTCCTCCTCGGGCGGCACCAGGGTGGTGCTGCTCTTCCACTCTTGGGGCAGGATCAGGCTGACCAGGGCAGTGACCAGGGCGACGGCCAGCACCGATACCCAGATCAGCCGGCGCCACTTCACCAGCACGTAGACGTAGTCGAGGAGATTGGCTTCTTCCTTCATGACCATCCGCCTAATTGGTCAGGGTGGCGTAGAGCAGCACCAAGGTACTGACCTGGCCAATCACCCCCATGGTCTGGGTGAAGAGGGCCCAGTAGTCGCGCTCCGGTTTCTCCTTGATCCAGATTCGGTCCCCCGGCTCCACCTGCTTCACCTCGCGGGCCCGCTTGATCTCCCCGGTGCGGGCCTTGATCACCAGCACATCCTTCGAGGCCCGCCAGCCCAGGCCGCCGGCCCGCAGGATGTAGTCGGCCACGGTGTAACTGGAATCGTAGATCACCGAGCCAGGGTGGGCGGCCTGGCCGCTGACCACCACTACCCGCTGTTGGGCCGGCACCACGATGGCGTCGCCGGGCAGCAGCTGGATGTTCTGGGACTCGTCGCTCCGGTCAAAGAGGGCGATGAAATCCACCACCATCTGCCCTTTGCGCTCGCGGCTCTTCATGATGAAGTACTGATTGTCCTCTTCGCTGCGGTCGGACACCGGAATGGTGCGGATGCGCTCAAACTCGGGGTCGATGTCCTCCTCCTGCTGGCTCTGCTTCTGGCGCACCACCCGGGCCTCGGCCAGGGCCGCGTCGTCGGTGAAGCTGCCGGCCCGCTCGATGATCTCCCTGAGGGTGGTCTTGCCCTTCTCGACCACGTAGTACCCGGGGTACTTCACCTCGCCGACGATGCGCGCCTCGCCGCGGCGGTGGTAGGTGGGCAGGAGGCGGATGACCAGCCAGTCATCGGCCTGCAGGGGCAGGTCGGCGCCGTCCTCACCTGCCAGCACCTTCTCTAAATCCACCGGCAGCTCCACCCGTTTGTTGGTGTCCTTCACGTAACGGAAGAGCTTGGCATTGGCCGGGTCGTGGTTGGGCGTCGGCCCCAAGGCCAGGGTCAAAAGGTCGCTGAGGCGGTCGCCGGGGACGTACTCGTAGACGGCCGGCCGCTGGACCGCCTCCCTGGCCATCACTATGCCCTGCTGGGCCCCGACGACGATGATGTCTCCGTCCTCGACGAAGGGGTTGTAGCGCGACTCGCCGGTCACCTCGTAAAGGTCGAGATCCACCCGCTGCGAGACCTGACCGGCCAGGGCCTCGTACTGGCCCGCCCTGGCCAGGGTGCGGGCCCGCGAGGCGACGGCCGGGTCCATGAAGGCGGTCTTGATCACCCGGATATTGCGCCGCGAGGCCGTGGCCGGACGCGCCTCGCCGGTCCTGATGAGCACCTCGCTGACCCTTTCCACCCCCCGCGACTGCACCAGGCCGGGGGTCTGGACCAGTCCCACCACTGGCACCGGGAAGCTGCGCGGGGCGATAAGTTCGGCCTGGACCTCCCCCCCCACCCGCACCGCGCCGCGGTACGCCTCCTGGATGGCGCGGTGGGCGTCGCGCAGCCGCATGCCGCCCACCCGCACCACCCCCACCCGGGGGATGAAGAGGCCACCCTCGGCCAGCACCTTGCTCTCAGCCGGCTCTTCGAGGCCGGGCACATGGACCAGGAACTGGTCCCCCGGCCCCACCAGGTACTGGCCGCTGGCCATCACCTCCCGGTACGCCTCCATGCCGATCATCTCCGACATCTGTTCGGCGAGTTTGGGTTTCTCCTCGGGGGCCTGCTGGATGACGATGGTCTGCTTCTCGTCCTCCTGGGGGCCCGCCGCCCCGGCCCAGCGGGGCAGGAGGGCCAGCAGCAGGATCGGCAGGATCTTTTTCATGGTTCCGCCTCGGCTCCTTCGACCAGTTCCATCAGTTCCACCCCCAGGGCATCGGCCAACAAAAAACCCCGCCGGGTCAGCCCCACCCGTTCCCCGCGCAACTCCAGGTACCCCTCGGCCACCAATTCGGTCAACCGCCCCCTGCCGGCCAGTCCCGGCGGCAGCAACGCCCCCTCGCTGGTGCGCAGACCCAACCACAGGGCCTCGCCCCTGGCGCTGACCGGGTCCAGCACCTCGGCCCCGGCCTCGGGGGAACGGCCCCCCTCCACATCGCCCAGGTAGTCGCGCAGGCGGCGCTGGTTCCAACTGCGCCGGCCCCCCAGCAGGCTGTGGGCGGCCAGTCCCACCCCCAGGTACTCCCCACCCTGCCAGTAGCCCCAGTTGTGTTGCGAACGAAAACCGGGCCGGGCAAAATTGGAGACCTCGTAGTGTTCGTACCCCGCCGCCTCGAGTCGGGCCGTGCCCCGCTCGTACTGCAGGGCCTGCTCCTCCTCCCCCAGCGGGGTTAGCCGGCCCTGCCGCTGGTGTTTGGCAAAGGGGGTGCCCTCCTCGATGGTCAGGGCGTAGGTGGAGAGGTGCTCCGGTTCCTGTGCCAGGGCCCTTTGGAGGCTGTGGTCCCAATCCCCCGCCGGGGCCCCGGGCACGGCGAGGATCAGGTCGAGGTTGAGATTGGCGAACCCGGCGCGCCGGGCTGCCCCGCAGGCTTCCTGGGCCTGGGCCGGATTGTGGCGGCGGCCCAGCAGCTTCAGGCTGGCATCGGCAAAGGACTGCACCCCCAGGGAGAGGCGGTTGAAGCCCAGCGCCCGCAGCGCGGCGAAACGCCCCGCGTCGGCCCCCTCTGGATTGGCCTCGATGGTAAGTTCGGCGCCGGCGGCGAGGCCAAAGACCGTTCGCACCTGCTCCAGCACCCGGCCCAGGAGGTGCGGTTCAAGCAGGGTGGGGGTACCCCCACCAAAGTACACCGTGTCCAGCGGCCCCCCCGGTCCCTCCCCCTGCCGCAAGGTCAGTTCCGCGACCAGGGCCTCGATGTAGCGGGTGTGCAACTGCGGACGGGGACCCGTCACCGCAAAGCTGCAGTACGGGCAAACCTGGGGACAGAACGGAAGATGGATGTACAGCCCGCGGCCGGCCTGGCTCATCGCACAAAGGTCCCCAGCCGCCCCCAGCGCACCCGCCCCGGCAGGCTGCGGGCCTGGGCATAAAGCACCCCCGGCAATGCGCCGAGGTTGGCAAAGTCCAGAGTTTCGGCCCCCTCACAGGACCAATACACCCACAGGGCCCGGCCCACCACCAGCTCGCGGGGCAGGAAACCCCAGGAGCGGCTGTCGCGGGAATAGTCGCGGTTGTCCCCCAGAACGAAGAGTTGGCCGGGGGGCACCCGGCGGGGCGCCATGTTGTCGCGGGGCAGTTTGCCGGCGGCGAAGACCCTGGGGTCGGCGTTTTTGGCCAGGGCCGGGTCCGGGGCCCGCACCCCGTCCACCAGCACCACCTTGTCGCGGATCTCCACCTGCTGGCCCTCGACGGCGATGCAGCGCTTGAGGTAGGTGCGGCGGGGATCGGCCGGGTAGCGGAACACCAGCAGGTCGCCGGGAGCCGGCTGATCCAGAGCCGGAAGGCGCAGGTCGGTGAAGGGCACCGGCGGGCCGAAGCTGAGCTTCTCAATCAGCAGGCACTCCCCCAGGAGCATGGAATCCTCCATGGAGTGGGAGGGCATACGAAAGCCCTGGACGAGGAAGGTGCGGACCAGGAGGGCCAGCACCACCGCCCCGGCCAGGTACTTAGGGTAGCTTTTTTTGGAAGAGGATTTCGCCGGCGCCCGCCGCACCCGCCGCGCACCCCCGCCCCGCCGGGGCGCCTTCAGGGGGAGGGCCTTGCCCATCGGGCTAGCCGTCGATGCGCAGGGCGGCCAGGAAGGCTTCCTGGGGGATCTCGACCTTGCCAAACTGCTTCATCCGCTTCTTGCCCTCTTTCTGCTTCTCCAGGAGCTTGCGCTTGCGGGTGATGTCGCCCCCGTAGCACTTGGCGATGACGTTCTTGCGGAAGGGCCGCACCACCTCCCGGGCGATGACCTTGGAGCCCACCGCCGCCTGGATGATGACCTCGAACATCTGCCGGGGGATCAGCTCCTTGAGCTTGAGGCACAGGGCGCGGCCCCACTCGTACGCCTTGTCGCGGTACACGATGGCCGAGAGGGCGTCGAGGGACTCGCCGTTGATCATCACCTCCAGCTTAACCAATTGGCTGGCCCGCATCTCCTTGTGCTCGTAATCAAAGGAGGCGTAGCCGCGGGAGACCGACTTGAGCCGGTCGTAGAAGTCGATGACCACCTCGGCCAGGGGCAGCTCGTAGTGAAGGATGGCCCGCTTGCCGTCGAGGTACTCGGTGTTGAGGTACTGGCCGCGCCGGTCGTTGCACACCTGCATCACCGCCCCGATGTACTCGCTGGGCAGGAGGATCTGCGAGGAGAGGATGGGCTCGCGGATCTCGGCGATGTCGCCCAGGGGCGGCAGCAGCGAAGGGTTCTCGACCTCCACCACCACCCCGCTCTTGCGAACCACCTCGTAGCGCACGTTGGGCTGGGTGGTGATGATCTCCACCTCGTACTCGCGGGCCAGGCGCTCCTGCACGATCTCCATGTGCAAAAGACCGAGAAAGCCGCAGCGGAAACCAAAGCCCAGGGCCGGGGAGACCTCGGGCTCGTATGAGAAGGCCGCGTCGTTGAGCTTGAGCCGGGCCAGAGCGTCGCGCAGTCCCTCGTAGTCGTCGGCGTTGACCGGGTAGAGCCCGCTAAAGACCATGGGCTTGAGGGGCTGGTACCCCGGCAGGGGCTCGATCTGGGCGGCTACGGCGTCGATGACCGTGTCGCCCACCTGGGCCTCGGCCAGCACCCGCACTCCGGCGATGAGGTAGCCCACCTCCCCGGTGCCCAGGCGCTGGGCCGGCACCCTCTCCAGGCGCAGGATGCCCACCTCCTCCACCTCGTACTCGCGCCCGGTGGAGTGGAAGCGGATCTTCTGACCGGCCTTCATCTCTCCGTCCACCACCCTCACGAAGCAGATCACCCCTCGGTACTGGTCGTAGAGGGAGTCGAAGATCAATGCCCGCAGCGGGGCCTCCTCCACGCCGCCAGGGGCGGGCAGCCTGGCGACGATGGCCTCCAGCAGCTCGGGCACCCCGATGCCTTCGCGGGCGCTGATGGAAAGGATCTCCTCCTTGGAGCCCCCCATCAGATCCACCACCTGCTGGGCGACGCTGTCCACCTGGGCGGCGGGCATGTCGATCTTGTTGAGCACCGGGATGATAGTCAGGTCGTTGTTAAGGGCCAGGAGCAGGTTGCTCACCGTCTGCGCCTCCACCCCCTGGGTGGCGTCCACCACCAGCAACGCCCCCTCGCAGGCGGCCAGGCTGCGGGAGACCTCGTAGGTGAAGTCCACATGGCCGGGGGTGTCGATGAGGTTAAACTCGTACTCCTCCCCTGCCCGCGAATGGTAACTCATGCGCACGGCGTGGGCCTTGATGGTGATGCCCCGCTCGCGCTCCAGGTCCATGTTGTCGAGGACCTGATCCTGCATCTGTTTGGAGGAGAGGGTGCTGGTGGCTTCGAGCAGGCGGTCGGCGAGGGTGGATTTGCCGTGGTCGATGTGGGCGATGATGGAAAAATTTCGGATGCGGGATATATCCATTAAGCCGCTTTCGTCGGTCGGGGGGGGTTGGTCAAAAAATACTCTCGCCCCCCTCGACTGTCAAACCATCAGGGGGGGCCGGCCCCCCCGAAAGCCGGCGCAGATTCTCGGCGGCCCGCGCGTTACCGGGCTCCAGGGCCAGGGCCTGGCGGGTAGCCTCCAGCGCCTCGCCGCGTTGGCCGGCGGCGGCCAGGGCCGCGGCCAGGTTGTTGTACAGGGCGGCCTGGCCGGGAGCCTGGGCGATGGCCTGCCGGCAGGATTCTATGGCTTCAGGCAGGCGGCCCAGTTGGTGGTACGCCCCCCCCAGCAGCACCGCCACCCCGGCCAGCCCTGGGCTAAGGCGGCGGGCCTCTTCCCCGGCCTGGGCCGCCCCCCGCCAGTCCCCCCCGGCGGCGCGAGCCTGGCCCAGGGCCAGCCACACCGCCGCCTGCCTGGGGTAACGTCGCGCCAGGTGATCCAGGGCCTCTGCCCCCCCCTCGCCCCGGCCGCGCACTTGGAGCAGCTCCAGGTTGAGCCGGGCCTCCTCGTACCCGGGCCGCAGGACCAGGGCCTGTTCGAGAACTGCGCGCCCTGCCTCGGGCCGGCCCTGTTCCAGGTGGAGCAGTCCCAGGTTGTTGAGGGCCTCGGCCGCGCCCGGGTCGCGATGCAGGGCCTCCTCGTACTCCTGCCCGGCCTGCTCTGGCTGGCCGCGCCGCTGGAGGAGCCGGCCCAGGTTCACCCGGGCAGGGGTGTGCCAGGGATCGAGGACCAGGGCCCGGCGCAGGGCCTCCTCTGCCCCCGCCAGGTCGCCCCGCTCCAGGCGCAGCCGCCCCAGGTTCCCGTGGGCCCCGGCCAAGCCCGGCTCAAGGACCAGGGCCTGTTGGTACGCCTTTTCAGCCTGATCGGGCCGGCCGAGGTCCTCGTACACCGGGCCCAGGTTGCTCCAGGTCTTGGCGTAGCGCGGGTTGAGGCGCAGCGAGGCCTCAAAGGCGGCCAGGGCCTCGGGGGTCTGCCCCCTCTGGTACAGGGCCAGGCCCCAGTTGCTCTGCGCCCGGAACATCCCCGGCGCCTTGGCCGCCGCATCCCGCCAGAGGGTGTACTCATCCTGCCACACCAGGTTGCGCTGAAAGCTCAGCAGGGCCAGCAGGGCCACTGCCGCCCCTCCGGCCCAGCGCAGCCGCCCCTCCCCCAGGGGCAGGACCAGGAGCAGTCCCAGAAAAGGCAGGTAGAGCCGGTGCTCGTTGACCAGCACGTTGAGCGGGGTGAAGAAGGTCAGACCCATGCCGGCCAGGAACCAGGCCAGGCCCGCGCTGGGGAGGCGGCGAGCGGCCCGCCAGGCGCACCACAGGAGCGAGAGCAGGAGCGCCAGGGTCAGGAGCACTGCCCCGGACCAGGGGTCCGGGCTGGGGTGGAAGGGATGCTCGGCGCACAGGCGCACGGGCATGGCCAGCAACTGGAGGTAGTAGACCAGGGCCTTGAACTGGGTGCATACCTGGGCCAGGAAGGGCCGCACCTCCTGGCCCAGCGAGCGGGGTAGAAAGCCGTTGGCGGTGATGATCAGCAGGTAGACCAGGGTCAGTACCCAGAAGGGCAGGTGGTCCCGCCATTGCCGCTGCGGGGCGGCCCGCCGCCACTCCGCCAGGGCCAGGAGCGGCACCAGGACCACCGCCGCCTCCTTGCTCCCCAGGGCCAGGGCGTAAGCCCCCCAGGCCAGGGGCCGCCATCCCCGCGGCCCTCCCGCCAGGTACAGGGCGGCCAGGACTCCGGCCCCGCAGAGCAGTTCGGAGCGGCTGCTGATGTAGTTCACCGCCTGGGTGTGGATGGGATGCACTGCAAAGAGCAGGCCCGCCCACCAGCCCCACCAGGGGGAAGCGCACCACCGGCCCACCAGGAGGAAGACCAGGACCGCGGCCAGGCTGTGCAGGGCGATGTTCACCAGGTGGTAGCCCAGCACCTGGTACCCCCCGGCCGCGTAGTTGAGGGCCAGGCTGCTCAGCAGCACCGGCCGGTACATGGCCATGGCCGGTTCGGCGGAGAAGGCTGTCGGGTCGGCGAAGAAACGCGGCAGGTCGAGGGTGCGCAGGTGGGGGTTCTCGACGATGGCGTGGCTGTCGTCGTAGTGGAAGCTGTTCCCGGCGCTGTTGAGGTACACCGCCCAACAGGCCAGGGCGATCCACCACCAGCGGGGTTTCATGGGCCGGCGCGCAGCCGCCGCTCCACCTCTTCGAGGCCCTCGGCGGCGGGGCGGTAGCCAAAGGACAGGGCGCTGGCGTAGTACTCGCGGGCCTGGAGCAGGTAGGAGCGGCGCTGGGCGGGGGCCACCTGTTGCGCCAGGGCGGCGAAGAGGGAGCCCATGTTCTTGAGCACCTGCCCGTCGTTGGGGGCGATGCGCAGGGCCCGGGCGTACGCGTCGCGGGCCTCCTCGTACTGGCCCAGTTCCTGATAGGTCACCCCCACGTTGCTGTGGGCCTCGGGGTGGTTGGGCCGGATCTCCAGGGCCCGCCGGTAGGTGTCCAGGGCCTGACCCAGCAGGGCCTGGCGCCGGGTCAGGTCGGCCTGGCTGCGGGCCATGGTCAGGTAGAGGCTGCCCAGATTCACCAGGGCGTCCTCAAAGCGGGGGTTCTGTTCCAGGGCGCCCCGCCACGCCTGTTCGGCCCCGGCGTAGTCGTCCAGCACAAAGAGCACGCTGCCCTGGTTGTTCAGGCCGCGCAGGCCCAGATCGCCCCCGGGGTCCAGCTCGGCGGCCAGGCGGTAGTGCCGGGCCGCCTCGGGCCAACGGTCGGAGTTCCCCTTCAGCGCCGCGTCCTTGTGGGCATTGCCCAGGTAGAGATGGGCCCGGGGCATCAGCGGGGCCTTGTGCACCGCATCGCGCCACAGGCTCAACTCGTCGGCCCAGACCTGGCTGCGCCGCCAACTGCCCAGCCCGGCCACCACCACCAGGGCCCCCACCAAAACCCAGCCCCGCGCCCGGGGGACCCACAGCAGCCAGGCCAGGCCGATGCAGAAGGCGGCGCAGGGCAGGTAGAGACGGCGTTCGTTGACCAGCACGTTGAGGGGCATCAGCATCACCGGCAGCAGGGCCAGCAGGGCCCAACCCGCCAGGAAAAGGGTCTGTTCCCGCTGCCGGCGGCGGCGCCACAAAACCCACAACCCCGACAGGACCAGACCTAAGGGCAGCAGCACCTGGAGGGCCATCCAGCCCTGCTGGACAAAGAACTGGTGTTCCACGTTGAGCCGGGCCGGCATCAGCAGCAGGTAGGGATAGTAGGCCAGGGCCTTGAGCTGGGTTGCGAGTTGGTCCCCCATTTCGCGCACGGGTTTGCCCAGGGAGCGGCCCAGAAACCCGTTGATCACCAGCACCAGGACATAGCCTGCCACCAAGCCCCAGTACGGCCCGTGACGCCGCCAGAAGTGCTGCCACACCCCCTGCCAGCGCTGCCGGCTGAGAAAGAGGTAGTCGTAGAGCAGGAAGAGGGCCGGCAGCACCGCGGCGGTCTCCTTGCTCAAAAGGGCCAGCACCATGCTCAGCCGCACCCAGGTCCGCTGTCTGGGTTGCTGCTCCTGCTCGGCCCGCACAAAGAGGCCCAGGGACAGCAGGACAAAAAGCGCTGCCAGGCTGTCGGAGCGGCTGCTGACATAGTTGACCGGCTCGGCGGCCAGGGGATGAGCGGCGAAAAGCAGGCCCGCGGCCAGGCCAACGCGGGCATCCCCGCTCAGGCGCAGGGCCAGCCAGCGCACCAGGCAGGCGTTGAGGGCGTGCAGGAGCAGGTTGACCAGATGGTACCCGGTTACCGAGAATCCCCCGAGGGCGAAGTTCAGCGCGTAGCTCACCAGCAGCAGGGGCCGGTACATGCCCTTCTCGGCATCCACCGAGAACTGCGCCGGGTCGGAGAAGAAATCGGGGATGCTGGAAAGCTGGCGTATATGGGGGTTCTGTAGGATGGAATGTTCGTCGTCGTAATGGAAGGAGTTGCCCATTGCCCCCCCGTAGATCAGGGCGCACAGGGCCAGGATCAGCACCCAGCCGTATCTCTCTGCCAGGTTCACGGGCGACCCAATCTCCTTTCGAGTTGCTGTAGGCGCTGCGCGGCCACCCCCCGCAGCGCGGGATCGGCGTTCAGGCGGATCAACTCCCAATACACCGGCAGGGCCTCGGCGGGCCGGCCGGCGCTTTCTAAGGCGTTGGCCAGTTGCAGGTGCCCTTCGCCAAAGCCGGGATGGACCTTGACCAGGCGCTGGTTGGTGGCGATGCTCTCGGGGTACCGCCCCTGGGCGAAGAGGGCCACCGCCAGGAAGAAGATCCCGTCGCGGTGGGTGTCCTCCCCGGCCAGGACCAACCGGCACCAGCCCTCCACCACCCCGGCCCCGCCCTGGTCCAGGAGTTGGGGGGCCATATGGGGCATGGACTGCAAGAGGCGCTGCTGGTTGGCGCGGGCATCGGCCAGGCCGGGGGCCCTTTCCAGGGCCCGCAGATAAAAATAATACGCACTGTCCGGGCGGCCAGCCTCCTCCTGCAGGGCGCCCAGGTTGTTGAGCACCAGCTCGTAGTGAGGCGTGCCAGACTGGATGGCCAGATACTCTGCCCTGGCCCGCTCCCCTTGGCCGGCCTGCTGGAGGTTGAGGGCCAGGTTGTAGCGCAACTCCCCCTGCTCGGGGTGCCGCGCCACCAGTTCCTCGTACAGGGCAATCGCCTGATCCAGGCGCCCCATCTCCTTGTAGGTGGTCCCCAGATTGGCCTGGGCGGTGGGGTTGTCCGGCTCCAGTTCCAGGGCCCCTCGCAACAGGTCCGCCGACTCCTCCAGCCTTCCTGCGGCCCGCAGGTGGTTGCCCAGGAAAACGTGCGGCCGCACCTCCAGGGGAGCCTTGGCCAGGGCGTCGGCCCACAGGACCCCCTCGTCCTGCCACACCGCGTTGCGCTGCACCACCAGCCCCCCCAGCAGGGCCGGCAGCACCAGCCAGGCCCGGCCCAGGCGCGGCAGGGGGCCCAGGTCGCTGAGCCAGATCATCAGCCCCACCAGGGGCAGATAGAGGCGGTGCTCGTTGACCAGGATATTGAGGGGCACGAGCGAGGTGGGGGCCAAAGCGATGAGTATCCAGCCGGCCCCCAGGGCAAAACTGCCCCGGCCCCTGGCGCCCAGGGCCAGCGAAACCACCAGCAGCAGGCTGAGCAGGGCCAGGCCGGAGTAGAGCGGGGACACCGCAAAGCCGTGGTGGACGCTCAGGCCGGTGGGCATGATGAGCAGCTTGAGATAATAGACCAGGGCCTTGGCCTGGGTGCCCCACTGCTCGGCCAGCGGGCGCACCGGCTCGGAGAAAACCGCCGTCACCAGGAAGGTCCGCACCACCCCCAGGTAGAGCAGGGCCGCGGCCCCGTACGAAGCCAGGCGCCGCCACGCCCCCCGCAGATTTCCCTCCAGCCACTCGCGCCAGGCCAGCAGGGCCGGCAGCACGATGGCGCTCTCCTTGGACAGCAGGGCCAGGGCAAAGAAGGTTAGCCCCAGCCTGGAGCGACCGCCCCACTCGGCCCAGACCGCCCCTAACACCAGGGCCGCGGCCAGTAACTCGGAGCGGCTGCTCAGATAGTTGACCGGCTCGGTGGCCAGGGGGTGGAGGGCGAAGAGCAGGCCCGCGGCCAGCGCCACCCCCGCCGGGCGGCCCAGATGCAGCAGCAGGGCCCAGACCAACACGGCGCACAGGGCGTGTAGCCCGGTGTTGACCAGGTGATAGGAGTAGGTCTCTTGGCCGCTCCAGGCGCGGTTGAGGGCCAGGCTGGCCAGCAGCAGGGGCCGGTACATGGCTTTTTCCGGGTCGGCAGAAAAGTACTCCGGGTGGAACAGAAAGGCGGGGATCTTCTCCAGGCTGAGGTGGGGATTGGTGGCGATGGCGTGTTTGTCGTCGTACTGGAAGGGGTTGCCCAGGGAGTTCAGGTAGACCAGACACACTACCCCGAAGAGCAGCAGCCCCGCCCGCCGCCCCTCAGCCCCCCAGCGCCCGAGGAAGGCCATCACTGTCCCCCTCCCATCTGCCGCAGCCGGGTGGCGGCGAGGGGATTGCCCGGCTCCATTGCCAGGGCCTGCCGGAAACAGTTCAGCGCCTCCTGCCACTGGGCCCGGCCTCCGTCTGAAGCGCCCTGCCCTTGTAGCAACAGGACCTCGCCCAGATTGCACCAGGTCTCGGCATCGGGCCGCAGGCCCAGGGCCTGCCGGTACGCCTCGGCGGCCAGGGCGTACTGACCCTGGCGGCGCCGGGCCAGGCCCAGGTTGTAGTGGGCTTCGGGGAAATGGGGCGAGAGGGCCACCACCCGCTCGTACACCTGGGCGGCCTCCACCACCCTGCCCAGCACCAGGTAGATGCTGCCCAGGTTGTTGAGGGCCTCGCGGAAATCCGGGTCGCGGCGCAGCACCTCCTCGTACTGGGCGGCGGCCAGAGCGTACTCGCGCTGGGCCGCGGCGCTGTCGGGCTGGGTCAGGGCGGCCTCGTAGTGCAGGTTGCCAAGGTTAGTGCGCGCCGCCCGGTGCCCTGGGTCGAGGCGCAGGGCGGCGTCAAACTCGCGCCGGGCCCCGGCAAGGTCGCCGCCTTGGCGCAGGGCCTCCCCTAAGTGGACCCTGGCCCTGGGCGCCTGGGGGCTGCGGGCCGCCGCCGCGCGCCACAGGCTCAGCTCATCGGTCCATTCCCGGTTGCGCTGCGCCACCAGCGCGGCGCCCAGGACCAGACCCGCCAACCCCAGCCGGCGATAGGGCCACAGCCCGTTTGCCGCCAACCCCGCCCCCACCGCCAGGAAGGCCAGGGGCAGGTAGAGCCGGTGTTCGTTGACCAGCACGTTGAGGGGCACCAGGGTGGCCGGCAGGAGGGCCAGCCCAGCCAGGGCGGGCCAGAGGAGGGAGGGCCTTGACCGCTGCCGCCACCCCAGCCAGGCCAACGACACCAGGAGCAGCAGCCCAAGCCACACCACCGGCTGCCCCGGCCCCTGCGCCTCGGCAAAGGCGTGCTCGACATTGAGCCCCACCGGCATCGCGATCAACTTGAGGTAGTAAACCCCGGCTTTGATCTGGGTCCACAGCTGGGCTCCCAGCCCCCGCGGTCCGGGCTTGCCCCCGCCCCCGATCAGGCCAAAGGACCAGAGCAGGGCCACGTACGCCAGGCCCAGGGCTGCAAAGGGCAGGTACCCGCGCCAGGGGCGGCGCTGCCCCAGGAAGTGATCGGCCAGCCACAGGGCCGCCGGCAGGGTGATGGCCATCTCCTTGGACCCCAGGGCCAGGCCAAAACACAGCAGCGCCCCCCCCGGCCGCCCTCCTATGAAAAGGCTGAGACTGCCCAGGTACCACAGGGCCGCCAGGGATTCGGAGCGGCTGCAGATATAGTTGACCGGCTCCCCGGCCAGGGGCCAGAGCCCGAAGAGCAGCCCCGCGGCCCAGGCCCCGGCCTGCCCGGCCCCGGCCTGCAGGGCCAGCCGCCACACCAGAAAGGCGCAGCCCAGGTGCAAGGCCAGGTTGACCAGGTGATAGCCGGTCGGGTGGTACTGCCCGGCGGCGTGGTTGAGGGCGTAGCTGACCAGCAGCAGGGGCCGGTACATGGCCTTCTCTGGGTCGGAGGAAAACAACTGCGGGTCCGCGAAAAAGCGCGGGACAGCGCCCAGGCTGCGGATGTGGGGGTTGTTGAGCAGGGAGTGGAAATCGTCGTAGTGGAAGCTGCCGTGTAGTGAGTTGGCATAGGCCAGCAGCACGGCCCCCGCCAGCAGGAGTGTGCGCAGCCCCAGACTCATCGCCCGGCCTCCAAGGCCGCCAGCCGCTGCCGGGCCAGGAGCGCCCGGCCGTCCTGGGCCGTCCACAGCGCCAGGAAGCTTCGGTATGCCCCCACCGCCTGGGCGGGGCGACCCAGGGCCTCGGCAGAGCGAGCCAGGCCGTACCAACCCCTGGCGTAGCGGGGATCGCGGCCAACGCTCTCCTCAAAGAGGGGCAGGGCCTCCCCGTGCCGGCCCGCCCCCGCCAGCATTTCGGCCCACTCGGCCCTGGCCCGGTTCTGCCCAGGGTCCCGCTCCAGCACCTGGGCAAAGGCAGAGGCCGCAGCCTCGTACTGGTGCGCCTCCCGGAGCGCCAGGGCCAGGTTGAGCCGCACCTGGACCTCCTCGGCGGGGCGGTGTTCCAGGGCCTGGAGGTAGTGGGCGACGGCCTCTTCGGGCCGGCCCAGGCGGCTGTAGAGATTGCCCAGGTTGTTGTGGGGCTCGGCCTGCTGCGGCAGGAGGGCCGCCGCCTTCTGGAAGGCCACCTCGGCTTCGCCGAGGCGGCCGGCCTCGTACAGGGTCTGGCCGCAGTTGTTCCACGCCGCCCCGTTCTCTGGGTCAAGTTCCAGGGCCTTTTGATACATGGCCACGGCCTGGTCGAGTTCCCCTTTCTTGCTGTGGGCATCGGCCAGGTTCTGGTAGATCTCTTCGTGCTGGGGATAGCGCTCGATGGCTTTGTGGTACCAGGTGATGGCCTCGTCGAGGCGGCCCTGCTGGTGCAGGATGGTGGCCACGTTGTTGTACGCGTCCCCGTGCCGCTCGTCCAGCCTGAGAGCCTCCTGGTAGGCGGCCAGGGCGCCCTGGGCATCCCCGGATAGTTGCAGGGCCTTGCCCAGGTTGGTCTGCACCCGGTACATGTCCGGGGCCTTGGCGCGGGCGTCGCGCCACAGGCTCAGTTCGTCGCGCCACACCTCGTTGCGGTTCCAGGTCAGGGCCGCCCCCAGGGGCACCAGCAGCAGGAGCAGGATGCGGACCCGGCCCCTTGCCGCCCATCCCACCAGCCAGCACAGCCCGGCCACCACCAGGTAGAGGCGGCGCTCGTTGACCAGCATGTTGAGCGGCATGGCCAGCACCGGCAGCAGCACCACGACACTCCAGGCCGCCACCAACCCCGGCAGGGTGGACCGGCCCCGCCAGGCCAGGAGCCCCAGCGACAAGGCCAGGGCCAGGGCCAGGACGGCGGCCGGCTCCGGGCCGGGAGAGAGAAAGAACTGGTGTTCGACGTTGAGGGCCTGGGGCATCCAGGCCAGGCGCAGGTAGTAGGCCAGGGCCTTGGCCTGGGTCCAGCCCTGGGCCCAGAAGCTGTGTACCGGAGTGGCCAGGGAATCCCCCAGGAAGCGATTGGCCAGCAGCACCCCCACGTACAGGCAAGCGATGATCAGGTGGCCCAGGTAGTGCCGCAGGGGATGCCGCTCCCCGCCCCTGCGGTCCACCAGCCACAGGGCCAGGGGCAGGGTCAGGGCCATCTCCTTGGACAAAAGCGCCAGGGCAAAGGCCCCCAGCGAGAGGGCGCGGTACTGCCGTCCTTTCCCGGCCTTGAGATGGGCCAGCAGGGCCCCCAGGTACCCCAGGGCCGCCAGGGTCTCTGAGCGGCTGCTGAGGTAGTTGACCGGCTCGCTGCAAAGGGGGTGGACGGCGAAGAGCAGCCCGGCCAGCCAGGCCCCCTCCCCCACCAGGCGCATCCCCACCCGCCACACCAGCAGGCTGCACCCCAGGTGCAGCAGCAGGTTGACCAGGTGGTACCCCTCCACCGCGTAGCCGCCCAGGCCGTAGTTGAGCGCATAGCTGACCAGGACCAGGGGGCGGTACATCTTCTTTTCCAGATCCGCCGAAAACATCGCCGGGTCGGTGAAGAAGGCCGGCAGGTTGGCCAGGCTGCGGATATGGGGGTTGTCGGCCAGGGAGTGGAAATCGTCGTAGTGGAAGGACCCCGAAAAGGAATTGGCGTATACCCCAAAACAGAGGGCGGCCAACAGGGCGCTGCCGGGCCAGAAGCGGGTCATGGGGCCTGCCCTGCCCGCCGCCGCGACTCCAGGGCCGCTTCCCCCTCCCCCAGCCGCTCCTGCACCACCGCCAGGTTGGCCCAGGCCAGGGTGTACCCCGGTTCCAGCTCGGCGGCCCGGGCAAAGGACTGGCGGGCGGCCTGCAACTCGCCCAGGCTGTACTGGGCGCTGCCCAGGTTCACCCAGGTGCGCGGATCCGTGGGACCTCGCTCCAGGGCCCGCTGGTGCAGGGCCAGGGCTTCGCGGTGCCGGCCCAATTCCTGCAACACGTTGCCGGCGTTGTTGCACCATTCGGGCTGGTCGGGGACCAGGGCCAGCGCTTGCCGGTACGCCTCCAGGCTGCCCGGCCAATCCCCTGCCCCGGCCCGCACCTCCCCCACCCCGGCCCACAGGGCCGCCTGTTGCGGCGTTTTGCCCAGCCGGCCCTGCGCCGGAACGGCCAGGCCCCGCTGGTACGCCGCCAGGGCCAGGTCCGGCCGGCCCTGGGCCTGCCGCCACTGCCCCAGCCGGGCGTACCCCAGCAGGAAACGAGGGTCCCGCCGCAGGCCCTCCTCCATCCTCTCGATGGCTTCCTCGGCCTGCCCCTCGGCGGCCAGGGCTTCGGCCAGCAGAAAGCGGGGCCGGGCCATGTCCGGAGCCTTGGCCACCGCGTCGGCCCACAGGCGGCGCTCGCTGCCCCAGACCTGGTTGCGGGCCAGGGTGGTTGCTCCCAGGACCAGGACCACCAGGACCCCGGCCCAACCCACGGGTCCGGCCCAACCCCGCCGGGCCAACTCTCCCGCCCCGTATCCCAGGGCCAGGGCAAAGGCCGCGCTGGAGAGGTAGAGCCGGTGCTCGTTGACCAGCACGTTGAGGGGCACCAGGGAGGCGGGGGCCAGGGCGGCCAGCCCAAAGAGCAGCAGGAAGAGGGGCAGGGGGTGCCGGCGGCGGTGGTAGAAGGCCAGAAAAAGGAGGGAGAGGACCAGGGCAAAGGCGCTGGCCGCGTACGGGTCGAAGAGGGATTCAGAGACCTGGAACTGATGGTCCACGTTCAGGCCGCTGGGCCACAGGAGCAACTTGAGGTAAAAGACCAGGGCCTTGACCTGGGACCACCACTGCTCGGCGTAGGAGCGTACCGGGGCACCCACGGCCTTGCTGAGGAAGCGCCACACCACCAGCACGTAGCCCAGGGCCAGCAGCCCCAGCACCAGGTACAGGCGCTTCTCCTCCTTGAGGGGCCGTCCCGGCAGGACGAGCTGGTGGCTGGCCAGTACCGCCGGCAGCGCGATCACCGTGGTCTTGCTCAGCAGGCCGGCCAGGAAGGCCCCGCCCACCCAGCCCTCACCGCGCCGCCGCAGGTAGAGGAGGAAGGCCCAGAGGAAAAAACCCCCGGCCAGGACCTCGGAGCGGCTGCTGAGGTAGTTGACCGCCTCGCTGTTGACTGGGTGCACCCCAAATACCAGGGCTGCCACCCCCGCCCAGGCCCGCTCGGCCAGCAGCAACTCCCCGATGCGGAAGACCAGCCACACCGCCCACAGGTGCAGGCCCAGGCTGAAGAGGTGATAGCTCCACACCTCGTACCCGCTGAGGGCGTGGTTGAGGGCAAAGGTGCACAGCAGCAGCGGCCGGTACATGGCAAAGGCCGGGTCGGCCGAGAAGAGGCTGGGATCGACGAAGAAGGCCGGCAGGTTGGCCAGGGTGCGGAGGTGGGGGTTGCCGACAATGGCGTGGCGGTCGTCGTACTGGAAAGGCCCGTCGAAGGAATTGAGGTACACCAGGGCCGGCAGCAACAGCACCCACCGGGCCAGATGAGGGGAGGTCCACAGCTTCATGGCCCCTTTAGTCCTTCCAGGCGCCGGCGCACTTCTGCGGCCACCTTGGGATCCTCGCGCCACCAGCGCAGGAAGGAGGTGTACGCCTCGGCGGCCTCCTGCCGCCGGCCCTGGCCCTCGTAGAGCAGGCCCAGGTGGTAGTAGGGCTTGGCGTACTGCGGGTCCAGGCGCAGGGCCTCCTGGTACAGGGCCAGGGCCTCCTCTATACGGCCCTGGCGCTCCACCGCGTCCCCCAGCCCAAAATACACCCCGGCCTCGGGCCGCAGCGAGGCGGCTCGGCGCAGGGAGGCCTCGGCCTCGGCCCAGCGGCCCAGGGCGGCCTGGGCCAGGGCGAGGTTGGCGTACAGCTCCGGGCGCTCCCCGCTCACTTCCAGGGCCCGGCCGTACAGCTCCAGGGCCAGGGCAGGCCGGCCCTGCCGGGTGTACAGGGCTGCCAGGTTGATCAGGGCCTCGGGGTAGCGGGGGAGGGTTTCGAGGGCCAGCAGGTATTCCCTCTCAGCCTCGGCCAGGCGCCCCTGGTCGCGCCAGAGGTTGCCCAGGTTGTTGTGGGCCGGGGCATTGTGCGGGTCCAGCTCCAGGGCACGGCGGTACGCGGCCTCGGCCATGCCCAACTCGCCCCGCTGCCGGTACACTACCCCTAAGCGCAGGTGCGGGCGCACCAGTTGCGGCCCCTTGTCCCTGGCATCGGCCCACAGGGTCCCTTCGTCGGCCCAGACCTGGTTGCGCTGAAGGGTCAACAGCAGCAGGCCCGCCCACGCCGCCCCCAACAAGCCCCTGCCGGCCAGGGGCTGCCGGCCGAGCAGCCAGAGCACAAAACCCAGGGCCCCGGCCAGGGGGAGGTAGAGCCGGCGCTCGGCCACCAGCAGGTTGAGGGGCACCACCAGGGTGGGCAGGAGGGCCAGCCCCACCCAGGCCAGCCAGAACAACCCCTGGCGTCCCAGGCTGCGCCACCAGACCCAGCCCAGGACGGCCAGGAGCAGCAGGCTGGCCAGCACCGCCCCCTCGAAGGGCGAACTGGAGACTGCAAAGGGGTGCTCGGCGCTGAGGGGATGGGGCAGGACCAGCAGCCGCAGGTAGTAGACCAGGGCCTTGGCCTGGGTACACAACTGGGCGGCCCACTCGCGCACCGGCGCCTCGTACAGGGCCTCGGCCGCCAGCCTGCCCGTCAGGAGCAGGTACAGGCCCAGGAACCCCCAGTAAGGGGCGTGGCGCCCCACCCTGAGCCCGGCGGGTCGGAAGGCCCAGTCGCAGGCCAGCAGCAGGGCCGGGGCCACCGCGGCGCTCTCCTTGCTCAGCAGGCCCCCGGCCACACAGGCCAGGGCCGCCGGCGACCACCGCCCCGGCGCCCGCAGGTGCAGGAGCAGGGCACCCAGCACAAAGACCGCGGCCAGGGACTCGGAGCGGCTGCTGATATAGTTGACCGGCTCGGCGGCCAGGGGGTGGACTACGAAGAGCAGGCCCCCGGCCAGAGCGCTCCCCCCGCTCAGCCCCAGGGCACCAAGCAGCCCCCACAGCAGGCAGGCGGCCAGGGCGTGCAGGCCGATATTGACCAGGTGGTACCCCTGCACCGCGTACCCGCCGGCCCTGTAGTTGAGCGCGTAGCTGACCAGCACCAGGGGCCGGTACATCTGGCTGCCCGGGTTGCGGGAGAAGAGTTGCGGATCGACGAAGAAGGCGGGGACATTCCCCAAAGAGCGCACGTGGGGGTTTTCGACCAGGGAGTGTTCGTCGTCGAAGTGGAAACCGTTATCCAGGGAATTGGCAAAGGCCAGGGCCGCGGCCAGGAGGATGGCCAGACAGGGCCCTGCCACACGCAGGCTCATGTCGTTAGCGCCTGTCGAAATAGGCGCGGAACCACAGCTCCAGGGAGAGCAGGCCCCAGACCGTGCGGCCGATGGGCTGCTCGCCGCGTATGCACTGCTCCACCCCTTTCATGTCGTACAGCCCGCGCTGGCGGGCGGTCTGACCCAGCAGCACCTCCTCGACGAAGGGCCGCAGTTCGCCCCGGAACCACTCGAAGATGGGCACCGGGAAACCCATCTTGTCGCGCCGGTCGAGGATGGGCTGGGGCACGATCCCCTCCAGGGCTCGGCGGAGCAGGTACTTGGGCCGCCCCCCGGCAAAGCGGTGGCGGGCCGGCACCGCAAAGACCTGGTCCACCAGGCGGTGGTCCAGAAGCGGCAGCCGGGACTCCAGGGAGACGGCCATGCTGGTGCGGTCCTCCAGTTGCAGCAGGGACTGGAGGTGGTTCTTGAGGTCCATGTAGAGCATGCGATCGATGAGCGCCCCGGTGCGGGGGGCCAAGAATTCGGCCCGGAACTGTTCCCTCGTCGAGTAACCCCCCGCCCGCCAATCCCCCACCAGCACCCCCTCCAGGTCCTGGGAGCGCTTGAGCAACAGGTAGTAGCGGTCCGCCGGATCGCCGAAGAGGTCCTGGCCGAAGTACTTCATGATGGTCGGCTCGTACCCGCGCAGGTAGCTGAGGCTGGAAGCCAGTTCGGCCAGGGACACCTCCTCCGCGCCTGGCCCGTAGATGGCCTGCTCTAGGCCGGCCTCGAGGTAGGCCACCAGGTAGCGGGCGTAGCCACCAAAAAGCTCGTCCCCCCCCTGCCCGCCCAGCACCACCTTGACGTGGCGGCTGGCCAGTTCGGAGAGGAAGTACTGCGGGAAAACCGCGGCCCCGGCAATGGGCTCGTCCAGATAGTACACCAGCTTGGCAAAGGTGTCGGCCAGGTCCGCGGCGCGGGGAAAGACCTCGCGGTACACTGCGCCCAGTTCATCAGCTACCAGCCGGGCATAGGCCGACTCGTCGTACTTGGCGTGGTCGCGGAACCCCCCGGTGAAAACCTGCAAAGGGCTTTGCATCTGCCCGGCGGCCAGGCAGGCGATGGCGCTGGAGTCCAACCCCCCACTCAGGTGGGCGCCCAGGGGCACATCGCTGCGCAGTTGCAGGCGCACGGCGTCGGCCAGGAGTTCGGCCAGGTGGGGGACAAACTCGGCCTCCCGGTACTGCGCCTCGGGGGTGAAATCCACGTCCCAGTACCGCCCCACCCGCACCCGCCCCTCCTCCCAGACCAGGAAATGGCCGGGCAGGAGGCGTCTGATCCCCTTGAATAGGGTCTTGTCTCCCAGGCAGTACTGCAGATCGAGGTAGTCCTGCAAGGCCTCCGGGTCGAGACTGGCCTCCACCTGGGGGTGTTCCAGCAGGCTTTTGATCTCAGAGGCGAAGAGGAAGACCTCCTCGCCGGCGTAGTAGTAGAAGGGTTTGATGCCCAGATGGTCGCGGGCGGCCAGCAGGCGCCGGCGGGCGCGGTCCCACAGCCCAAAGGCAAACATCCCGTTGAGCTGGGGCAGGCCCTCCTCTCCGAGGGCTTCGCAGAGCTGGAGCAGGACCTCGGTGTCGCTCTGGGTGGCGAAGGCACGGCCCTGGGCCCGCAGTTCGGCGCGCAGTTCGAGGTAGTTATAGATCTCGCCGTTGTAGGTGAGCCAGTACCGCCCCCCTGCCCCGGACATGGGCTGGTGGCCCGTCACCAGGTCGATGATGCTCAGCCGCCGGTGACCCAGGCCCACCCCCGGCTCCCGCCAGATGCCCCGGTCATCGGGCCCCCGGTGTTGCAGGAGGTCGGTCATGCGGTCGAGGACCTGGGGGTCCACCTCCCGCCCGGGCTCGCGGTAGACGATGCCAGCGATTCCACACATGGGTCCTCAGTTCCCCTCCAACCGCGCTGCCGCCTCCAGGGAGCGGCGGGCAAAGTTCTGGTACTGGGGGTTGGTTTGGTACTCGGGATCGGCCAGGAGAAGTTGTCGGCAGCGCCGGTAGGCCGCCGCTGCCTCGGCCCCCTGCCCCTGGCGCTCCAGGTACGCGGCCAGGTTGTACCAGGCCGGGGCCAGTTCGGGGTTGAGGGACAGGGACCAGCGGTACTGCTCCAGCCCCAGCTCCGGTCGGCCCAGGGCCTCGTACACCTGGCCCAGATTGTTGCGGGCCTCGGCAAAGCCGGGGTGCAGGCGCAGGGCCGCAAGGTAGTAGTCCGCCGCCGCCTGCCACTGGCCGCCGGCCTGGGCCAGGTTGCCCAGGTTGTAGTGGGCCCCCTCCTGGGAGGGGTTCAGGCGCAGGGCCCGGTGGTACGCCTCGGCGGCGTCCCGGACCTCCCCCTGGTCATTGAGCAGGTTGCCCAACTCGACCCAGGCGTCGGCGTAGTCCGGATTGATCTCCAGGGCCAGGCGCATCTGGCGCAGGGCCTCCTCGTCGCGGCCGGCGTGTTTGTAGGCCAGCCCCAGGTTGGCCCTCGCCCGGAACATCCCCGGCCCATTGGCCACCGCGTCCTCCCACAGCCCCACCTCCGAGGCCCACACCGGGTTGCGCCCCAGGCTCAGCGCCGCCAGCAGCGCCAGCAGGGCAGGGCCGGCCCAACGCGCCCGCCCCAGGCGGGGCCAGCACCAGGCCAGTATCAGGCAGAGGCCGGCGCTGGCCAGGTACATGCGGCGCTCGCTGACCAGGATATTGAGCGGGACCATTGAGGCCGGGGCCAGGGCCAGGGCGAACCAGGCCCAGCCCAGGGCGGGCAGCTGTCCCCGGCTCCGCCAGGCCAGCCAGCAGACCGAGCCCAGGAGCAGGGCCGCGGCCGCCACGGCGGCGTCCAGCCCCGAAGATACAAAGAACTGGTGCTCCACGCTCAGGTGGGCGGGCATGATGAAAAGCCACAGATAATACACGTACGCCTTCACCTGGGTGAGGGCCTGCACCCCCCAGCCTCGCGGGGCCTTGGCCAGGGAGCCGGGCAGGAAGGTGTTGAGGCTGATCAGGGCCAGGTACCCCAAGCCCACCAGCCCCATCAGCAGCAGCGGTCGCCAGGCGGCCCGGGTGCGGACCCAGCCCTGCTGCAGGCCCACCAGCAGGGGCAGGGTGATGGCCACCTCCTTGGAGAGCAGCCCCCCGGCGTAGGCCCCGGCGGCGGCGGCCCAGCGGCTGCGGGCCGCCCACAGCAGGCCCCCCAGGTACCAGCAACTGACCATCAGGTCCGAACGGCTGCTCAGGTAGATCACCGGCTCGGCGTGGGTGGGATGGGCGGCGAAGATCAGGCCCGCGGCCCAGGCCCCGGCCGGAGGGCCCCGGCGGTACAACCAGGCGAAAAGGAGTACCGCGCAGACCAGGTGCAGGCCCAGGTTCACCAGCCGGTACCCTACCACCCCCTGCCCGCCCGCCGCGTAGTTGAGGGCGTAGCTGAGCAGCACCAGGGGCCGGAACATGGTGCCCCGACTGTCGCTGGAGAAGGTGTGCAGGTCAGTGAAATAGGCCGGGATCTTGTCCAGGGAGCGCAGGTGTGGGTTGTACTGGATGGAATGGCGGTCGTCGTACTGGAAGGGATGGGACAGGGCGCCCAGGTACAGGGCGAAGACCAGGAGGCCGGCCAGCAGCCCAAAGGCCGCCAGGGGGCGTGCCCGGACCAGCACCAGGGCCCGCCTCTGGCTCATTCCAGGTAGCCCAGGGCCCGCAGCCTTTGGGCCAGGGCCTTTTCCGCCGCCTCGCGTTGCGCCTTGAGCTCCTTTTCCACGCAGTGGTGGACAAAGGCTTCGGCGCTGGCAAAACCAGCGCTTTCCCGGATGGCCTCGATCTGGGCCAGGAGCGCCGTATCGAGCGGCACCCTAGCGGTTTTCGGCTCTCCCTCGCTCACTTGCTCCCCTCCAGTTCTCTGAGTTTTGCCGCGGCGGCGCGACCAAAGGGACTCTCCGGCGCCAGCGCCACGAGGGTGGCGTACACCCGCCGCTCTTCATCGACCTGCCCCAGTTGCTCGTAGGCCATGCCCAGGGCGCGGTAGGTTTCGAGGCGGACCTGCCGCGCCAGCGAGGCTTCGAGCGCCTCCGCCGCCTGGGCCGGCCGGTTTTCGATCAGGAGCATCAGCCCCTTCTTGTGGAGCAGTTGGGCGGTCGGTTCCCATTCCAACTCCTGCAAGGCGACCAGGGCTTCGAGCGCCTCCCTGGCCTTGGTGTAAATCGGATCGATGGCCAGGGCCTGGCGGTAGGACGCCATCGCTTCGTTTCGGTGCCCCAAGGCGAGATGTGCGGCGCCCTGGTTGTTAAAGAGGGCCACCTGGTCCCCGGCGCTGAGCACCTCTGGGTACACCGCGTGGGCCAGGGCGTATTCGCGCAGGGCCTCCTCGTGCCGGCCCGCCTGCTGGTGCCCGTCTCCCACAAACAGATGGGGCCGGGGCATGTAGGACCCCTTGCGCAGGGCGTCCTGCCACAGCGATTCGGGGCTTTGCCAGACCTGGGAGCGCTGCCAGGCCAGGGCCCCGTAACTGCCCAACCACACTGCCACGAGGGTGCCCCCCAGCCTGCCCTGTGCTTCGACCAATTTTGCCAGTAGGCCGGCCAGCAGTACCGAAAAAGCCACCGCTGGCAGATAGAGGCGATGCTCGTTGACCAGCACGTTGAGGGGCACGGCGCTGCTGGGCAAAAGCGCCAGCACTGCCCACAGCCCCCAGAACAACACCTGCCTGCCCGAGTGCAGGAGCAACAGGGCGCCGGCAGTGCCCATCACCAGGAACACGGCGAGCACTGGTCCATCCCCGATGCCCCGCGCCAGGGTGAAGGGGTGCTCCACACTCAACCCCCAGGGCATACACCACAGCTTGAGATAGTAGACCACTGCCTTGATCTGGGTGAACCCCTGGACGCTCAGGGAGCGCACCGGGTGCGAGACCAGGGCGGTATCGAGGGCTCCCCGAATCCCCACCAGATAGACCAGACCGACCAGCCAGAGGGGTCCGTGCCGTTTCAACAGCGACTTCCAGGCCAAATCCGCCCTCCTGAAAATCAGCTCGTAGGCCAGCGCGACGGGCAGGAAGGCAATGGCCACGGACTTGGCCAGGAGCGCCGCGCCAAAGGAGGCCAGACTTACCCCGAACCATTTCCGGCCGCCGCGCACGTGTCCCAGAAAAGCCAGCAGAAAGAAGAAGGCGCAGAGCGATTCGGAGCGGCTGCTGATGTAGTTGACCGGTTCACTGGCCACCGGGTGGAGGGCGAAGATCAGCCCCGCCATTAGCCCCTGGCGCCAGCCCCCCCCCAGTTGGCAAACCAGGGCATAGACCAAGCTGCCGACCCCCAGATGAATCCCCAGATTGAACAGATGATAGGACCAGACTTCGTAGCCGCTGATGGCGTGGTTCAGGGCATAACTCACCAGCACCACGGGCCGGTACATGGCGTTTCGGGGGTCAGCAGAAAAGAGCGCTGGGTCTACAAAGAAGGCGGGGATCTTGGCCGGGGAACGGATATGGGGATTGTCGACAATAGAATGGATATCGTCGTACTGAAAGGCGTTGTTGAGGCTTCCGGCGTACACCAGGGCCGTCAAGCCCCAGATCAGCGCCCCGCGCCAGAGATGGCCCTTTGCCCAGGTGGAGCACATCGCCGGCTCCTTCCCCTGATCAGGCGACGTAACGCCGGGCATCGGCACACAGCAGTTCGAGGGCGGCCCGATCTTTGGCGATCAGGACCTGGTAGAGTTCGGCCTCCCTGTCCTCCATCCTGCGGCCGTCCAGGGATGCCGCCCGCTCCCTGGCCGCTGCTCCCAGCCTGGATCGCCGCTCCGGATCAGCGGCCAACTCCGCAAAAGCCCTGGTGAAGGCCTCGGGGCGGTGCTCCACCAGCAAGCCGGCCCCGCCGAGGATCTCGGGGATGGGGGGGGTTTGGCTGGCCACCACCGGCAAGCCGGCGGCCATGGCTTCGAGGACGGGGATGCAGAAGCCCTCATAGTGGGTGGCCATGGCGAAGATGTCCGCCCCCAGGTAATGGGTGTGGATCTGGCTGTTGGGGACCATCGGGATCAACTCTACCCTGTCCTCCACCCCCAGTTCGCGCACCAGCCTTTTGAGGCGCCCCTCCAACTCCCCCTTTCCCACCAGTTTTAGCCTCAGCTTGAGGGGAGCTACTGCCCGGATCAAGCACTCCGGGTCCTTTTGGGGGTCCAGGCGCATGACCGCCAGCACCTGCAGCGGTGCTGCCTCGGAGCCGGCCTGCCCCGCAAACTGGTCCGGGTAGACCTTGTTGTAAACCGTGATCATTCGCTGGGCCCCGTACCTGCTGGCGTATTCGTGGAGGTAATTGCTGACGCAGAGCACCGCCGAGGCATGGCGAAGGGTGTAGTATTCGAGGGGCCGGACCAGCCGCAAGAGCAGGCGCCGGTCGAAGCTCCTGGTGGCGTCCATCTCGTTGTGGATGGAGACCAGGCAGGGTACCCCCAGACGCCGGCCGGCGTGGACCCCCAGACTGCCGCTGTGCCAGGGGCCGTGGGCGCGGATCACCGAGGGGGCCAAGTTGCCGATCAGACGGCTGACCTTCCGGTAGTACCAGGCCAGCGTCATCGGCGTGGGCCGGCCCACTGGGTGGATGTAGAGCTTGGCCCGGCCGGCCAGGGCCTGGACCTGTTCGGGAGCAACCTCATCGGCACAAAGCGAGACCACGTGGATTTCGTCGAAGAACTCACCGGGATTCCAGTAGCGCGGCTTGAGCTCTCCTTTGGCCACGTATTTGTACAGGGGATCGGCGGGGATCACGGCCAGCCTTTTCATTTTAGTGGCCCTGCCTCTGCTGCGAGGACCAGAACTGGGGATCGTGGTACCCGGCCAGGGCTTCCTGCACCATGGTCTCTCCCTGGTACAAAGTAGGTGCCATGGCCAGGGACTGCCCCGGTTGCAGCCCCCCTTCCGCCCCCCCGCGCAGGTGGGCGAGGCGTTCCTGCGAGGGGTTGTTTTCGGGAAAGAGCTTCAGGGATTTCTCGTAGTTCTTCCGCGCCTCTTCGTTCTTGCCCTGGCGTTCCTGCGTCAGCCCCAGGTAGTAGTACACCCCCGAATCGTCTGGCTTCACCCGGGAACTCAGCCCTCCTGCTTTACCCTTGTTCATGTAGGACCACGCCAGCGGGGTCGATAAACCGCCCAGTTCAGCAGCCAGGTAGCCATCTACCTGGGCAAGAGTCTGGGTGATCTGGGGGTTGCCGGCGCTGACCGCCAGCTGTTTTTGGACGAAATCCCGGTAGTTGCGGTGGGCCTGATAGTTGAGGTCCAGGTAGCGCAGGTAATGCTCCTCGGCGAGGCTATAGTCCAGGCGAAAATCCAGGAACAGGGCGGCGAGCATGAAGTGGCAGGGCGGATAATCGGGCCGGCGCTCGACACAGCGCTGACAGGTTTCGTAGGCCGCGCCGTACTCCTCCTCCTTGAGCTGAACAGCAGCCAGCAGTGCCTGCGCCTCTGCATAAAAAGGGGCCACTCTCAACGACTGGACCAGCTGTAGTTTGGCTTCTTCGCTCTTCCCTGCCCCCAGAACCAGCAACGCCAACCCCATGTGCGCCGGCCCGTACTCTGGGGCCAGGGCCAGGACCTGATCAAAAGCATCCCTGGCCCTCTTTTGTTCTCCGGCCACCTGCAGGCGCATTCCCAGCGCGACCAGTTGGTCTAGATCTTTGGAGGGCTGCGACTCCTTGTGGTCCTTTCGGTCTTCGGCAGCGCTGCGGGAGGTCTGGGGATGTTCCCCGAATCCGGTCTGCCCCCCCAGGTTCACCGCCAAGAAATACCCCCCCAGCACCGCGCCCAGGCCTGGCAGCAGCCAGGGCCTGCCGCTGGCCCATCGTCGCAGTTGCCCGGCACCCCAGGCCGCACCCAGGGCTGCGCACATCGCCGCAAAGGGCAAAACCGGCACCAGCAGGCGGGGGGTATAACTCGAATGCGAATGGGGTTCGGCCAAGAGGCAGAATGGGAGGGCCGCGGCAAGGAAGAGGGCTGGCAGAGGGCGGAAGCGGGCGTCCCGCAGGCCGACTGACAAACCCGCCAGGACCAGCAGGGCCCAGGGCCATCCCCCCACCATCTCGGTGAGTATACGCCCTACCAGCAGGGTGCTCTTGCCGATGATCTGGGCGACCTCCACGGGCGTGTGGTATTTGAAGAGCCAGTCCGCATTGCTGATCTGGAAATACTCGTTGCGCAGATCGCGCATGTACCCCCAGGGCAGCTTGCCGGCCAGGAACTCGGCGTGGAAAAGGGCATTGCCGGTGCGCATGTCCATGGTGGGTATGCCCAGGACCTGGCTGCTGTAATATTTGTATCCCCAGTACGCCGCCAGCGGCAGGGCCAGCAGAACCAGGCTGCGCCCCAGCGCCGGGGCCATGCCTGGGCGCTGCTGGCGCCATAGGCCATACAGGTAGAAGGCGGCGAACACGCCAAAAACCAGCCCCCCCTCCTGTTTGATCACCACCAGCCAGGTGCCCAGGACAAGGGCCAGCAGGAACCAGCCCCGGCGGTGCTCCTCCCGCAGGCGCAGCAGGCAGGCCAGCAGCAGCACCGAAACAACACCGTAGAGTTGCTCTGTTCCCGACAGGGCGCTGCAGCGCACCAGTTCTCCGTTCAGCGCTACTAGAAAGGCCGCCACCAGGGCCGGCCAGGTCCCACACATCCCCCGCCCCACCCACCAGACCAGCAGGATCAGCAGGCTGTCGAAGACCAAGCCCAGGCTAGCCTGGAGCGCGGCGCTTTTTCCCTGCTGGCTGACCACCGAATAGAGCAGGCCCAGCAAAAGGGGAAAGCCCGGCGGCCGGTCCGCATGAGGCTCAATCGTCGAGCGCCCTACCAGGTAGTCCCCATAGTCCTTGTATTCCAGCGCATCGGCGGTGAGGTCGGGGTACTTGGCCAGGTAGGAGGAGAGATGATGCCACCGCATCCCCGCCCCCAGCATCAGCAGAGCCATCAGGCAGAGCAACACCGGATTTCTGCTCATTTCCGCCCCTTACCCTTGGCCAAGTCCTTCACCCACTGCATGGCCGCCTCGCGCCGGGGGCCGTAGACCTTGTCGTAGACCCCGTAGCGGATGACCCGGCCGCCCCATTTGCCCTTGAAGGTGTTGATGCCCCGCTCCTTGTCGGTGGTGGGATCGGGGGTGTAACCCGACCAATCCACGCTGCGCTTGCCGCTTTCGCGGCCCCATCGGATGAGGTGCCACTGCATCAGGTCATTGGCGGGCAGGCCTTGTTCCCAGGCGTAGTCCGAAAGGCAGATGCCGGCCAGCTGCACGTAGCCGTTGAAGTGGACCAGCATCTGCCCGGACAGGACGCGGCCCTCGTATTCGGTCAGGAAAACTTTGCCCATGTCATGGGCGAGATACACGGGGCCGGCGGCGAGGATTCCCTTCAGGTGCGGGCAGCGCACCCCATTGCGGCGCGAGTTTTCCCGCCGCACGGAGTAATACCGGCGTATCCCCTCCTCGGTATGGGCCTCGACGACCCGTATCCCCAGGCGCTCGGCCTTCTGCACCTTCTGCCTGGCGTCCCGGCTCAACCCCCGCCAGAGACTGTCCAGGTCGGGTCCCAGGTCCAGCACCATCGTGGCCTGTTCCCGCCGAGTGAATCCCAGGTCCGCGAAGATGGCGGCCTCTTCCTCTGCGGCCAGATGAGGGCTATGGAATCCAGGGGTGGCGTCGCAGATGGCCAGGATGCCTTCGTCCCTGGCGCGCAGGTCGAGGTAGTGGAGCATCTGCCGCAGCACCGCAGGGTAGGCATCCTCCTCGGCTACCAGGGGTCCGCCGATCCAGCGGTACACTCCCCACCAGTTCCGGCACAGGCGGGTCCGCAAGAGCGGCTCGCACCACTGCAAGAGATCGGGGTGGACGAAGCCCTGACTCAACAGGAGCTGCCCCACTACCTGCTGGTCCAGATGGGCGGTGAGGAAGAGGGGCCTGATCCCCTCAGCGCCGTGCCGGATGGCCGCCCCCTGAAAACTCTGCTGCACCCGCGCCTGGCGGTCTCGCAGGGCCGCATCGTTCCACTGCCCCGCATCAATCTGGGGAAATTCCCTGGCGCGGATCTGGGGCACCGCCATTCGCGCTTTGGCCGAAGCACTCATCACCCCCCCCTCAAATACTGAGAAAGGCCCGCAGAGTGAACTTGCTGCTCGGCTCGCGCAGCCTTTCGAGCAGGCGCAGGCGAAAGCCAGCCCGTTCGCCCAGGGCGGCCAGTGAGGCGGCGCTGAACACGTGCAGGTGCTCGATGAAAAACTCCTCCCGGCCGGGGCCTTCGGCCGCGGCGGCCTCGCCGTCGGGCACCTCGACGTAGACGAAGCCCCCCGGGGCCAGGCACTCCTTGGCCCGCAGGAGCATCAACTGCGGTTCGGGCACGTGTTCGAGCACCTTGTTGAAGGACACCGCATCGAACCCCCCCGGCAGGTCCACTGCCATAAAGTCGCCGCAGATCGCCCGCACCCCCACGTTTTCCTCGGCGTGACGCGCGGCCCTGGGGTCAGGGTCCAGAGCGGTGCCCTCCCAGCCGGCCGCCTTCATCCGGGTGAGGAAGACGCATAGTCCCGACCCCACGTCGAGGATGCGGGGCGTGCGGCGCGGCCCCCAGTAGTGGGCGGCGAACTCTATGAGGCGCTGCACCCGCCCAGCATTGTCAGAGCGCTCGGGGGGCAGGCCCATCACCCTGGCGTGGGCGCGGCAAATGCCCTCGTAGTCCCCATAGGTGGAGTCGACGTACTGCCCGCCGTAGAGGGCCCCCTCGTCGAGATGGTGCCTGGAGACGAAGTGACCGCATGCCCCGCAACGGCAGACCTCGCGCCAGTAGGGCTGGCCATCGGCGAAGGTGTAACGGGTCTCGCCCGCCGGCGGCGCGTGGTACTCGAATGCCCGCACTAGCAGGCTGCCCGCGCAGGGACAGCCCATCGGCCCCTGGCCCACGCTCAGTCCCTATCCCTCGGTGCCAGCGCCGCCAGCCCCTCGTCGTTGTCCATCCAGCAGACGACCTCCTGCTCCTCTTCGCTTAGGTAGCGGTGGAATTCCTCCTCGTGCCCTTCCTCCACCAGCAGCAGGTAGTACCGCCCCTGCCGGTTGCGGACCAGCGCCGCGCGCAGGCCCTGGTCGCGCAGCCTGCCGTTGAGGGAGGGGGTGGCGTAGAACCCCCAGGACTTGCGCGCCACGTCGTACTGCCCCCCCATTTCGGTGACCAGCGTCACCTGCTCGTCAGCCTCCAGGAGCAACTGCCCGCAATCCTTCATGGCGATGTGGCCCTGGCGGCCCACGGCGAAGATCCTCGGGGTGTCGCGTAGCGCCGGCTTCATCCCCAGGCCCAATCTGAAACGAGGAAGCCGGGGATCACCCACTTGCCCGCTTCCCGGCGCCAGACCTGGGGGTTGCGGAAGCGCTCGATCAGCGCGAGGAATTCCTGCCGGCTCATGCCGAGGAAGGCGCCGAGTTTGTCGATGTCCTCCCAGGGGGTCTCGTCCCCCCGCGCCCTGAGGATCTCGATGGCCTGGTTCCGGCCCATCCGGCCGTTACGGATCTCCAGGGAGAGGTTGTCGAAGAGCCGGGTGAAACCAAATTTGTACCATTTGAGCCAGTGGTGAATGGAGATGAAGTCGTCGTCGATGTCGGCGTAGTTATAGTAGCCGGTCTTGGGGCCTTCGGCGCGCACGGAAAAGCCGTGGGCCAGCGCCACCTCCAGGCTGATCTCTGGGTCCCAGCGGAAATAATACCCCAGGAACACCGCCAGGACCCCGGCCTCCGCCAACTCCTCCTCATCCGGGCCGAAGTAGGGGGTCAGGTCCCGAGCGCTCAGTTCCGCTCCGATCCAGTCCGCCGCAGTGGTCCCCTGAGTGACCCCGTAGCGCCGCAGCCACTGGGCGTCCATCCTGAACCCCCGCCGCTCTTCCTCAGGACCGCCGTACTCGAAGGCCGAGTTCTCCCCCCAAACCACCAGGGGGATCCGCAGGCGGGTGGCGATGGTGAGGGGGATGTTGAAGAGGGCCATGTGCATGGGGATGGCCGTGGAGCCGCAGCGCTCCAGGGCGAGTTGCATGAAGCGCCGCTCCACCTTGGGGTTGACCTGGTAATCGACGTGATCGACCCCCAGGTCCACCAGGTTGGCAAGGTTGCGGGCCCCCAGTTCGGTGCGGCCAGGGGATTTCCAGGTCAAGGCCAGGGGGTTCATCCGGTATTCCAGGCATTTGACCACCTGCCAGGTGCTGTCTTTGCCGCCGCTGACCGGCACCAGGCAGTCGTAACCCCTTCCCTTGGCCTTGGCGTGGGCCACCACCTCGGCAAAGGCCCCCGCCCTGGCGTCCCAGTCGATCCAGGGTTTTTCGCCGTGAGCGGCGCAGGCGTTGCACACCCCCGCCGCATCGAGGCTGAGGTTGGGCCGGGTGTCAGGCAGGATGCAGCGGGCGCAGTACCTCATCCCCCCGCCTCCTCGAGGAAGAGCTTGGCGTTGAGGAAGTAGAAGAGGAACTTGCTCTCGCTGTTGGGAAGTTGTGCGCGCTCCAACAGCGCGGCGATCCGCTCCCGTCGGACCAGCTCGAATACCGGACTGGGGGCCAGCAATTCGGCCCGCACCCCGGGGTCCTGCAAATCGAGGAAGTCGAGGATGGGCGCGTTGAAACCCACCTTGCGCCGGCTGTTGAGGGCCGCCTCGGGCGCCAGGCCCCGCACCGCGTCGCGGAGCACGACCTTGGTGAAGGCGTCGCGCATCAACAAAGGGGTGGGGATACGGCAGCAAAACTCAAACAAGGGGCGGTCGAGAAAGGGCGAGCGGTTCTCTATGGAAAAGTACATCGCGTTGAGATCGTCCTCGTGCAGGATGACTGGCACCGCCTCGTGGCGCAGTTCGTTGAGCATGCGGTTGCGCAACAGGTCGCCGCAGTACGCCGTTTCATCAAAGGGCTCGAACCACGGCTCGCAAAGGTACCCGGCGAACTCCTCGGCGTTCAAGTAGATGTGGTCCCGCCGGCCGGGATCGTCGGAGAAGTACTGGGCGTCGCCCAGGTACGGGTTGCGCACTAGGGGCTGGATGTGCTCCCGCCACGCCGCCAGGGACCGCTCGTGCAGCCCCCGATCCCCCCGCACCTCGCGCAAGTAGGCCAGGTGGTGGTCGTAGTACCCGGTGAAGAGTTCGTCGGCCCCGGTACCGCTGACGCTGATCCGGTAGCCGTGGGCGGCGACCTGCTCCATCAGCAGCCAATGGGCGTAGTAGGAGATGGTATACACCGGCGCGTCGTGCTGCCGCACCAGGGTGCGCAGGCGGGGCAGAAAATCCCGGGTCTCCAGGGCCAGGGAGGTGTGGCGGATGCCCAACTCCCCCACTGCCCCCGCCACCGCAGCCTGCTCCTCGTAGCGGTGGTCGGCGTTGACCACCGTGAAACCGTGGACGTCGTAGGCGCAGTGCCGCTTGGCGATCCCAATCAGGGCGTTGGAATCCACCCCCCCACTCATGCAGAAGGCCAGGGGCACGTCGGCCCGCAGCCGCAGTTCCACCGAGCGCAGCAGGCGTTGGCGGACCCCGGCGACCGCCTGCTGGTACTCCATACCCTCCTCGGGCTCCAGGGCGGGACACCAGTACTGGTGGCGCTGCTCCGCTCCCCCTGGCTCCAGGACCAACACCTCGGCCTGCCCCAGCTCTTCAAGGCCGGCGTAGAACTGCTCCCTGGTCTTGTACAGGGACTTGTAACCGTTGACCAGGTAGCGGCACAGGTGCTGGTGGTTCACCAGCAGGGGACGGCCCCGCAGCGCGGCGATGAATTTCACCTCCGACGCGAAGAAGAGGCCGGCATCGTCCCGCCACAGGTACAGGGGTTTCTCGCCGAAGCGGTCGCGGGCAAGGACCAGTCGGCCGGACCCGCCCTCGTACCAGGCCAGGCCCCACATCCCCTCGCAGCGCTCCAGCCCCTGCCACCCCGAGGTGATCAGGGTCTGCAAGAGCACCTCCGTGTCGGAGGTGGTGGTGAAAGGGCAACCTCTGGCGCTGAGTTCCTGCCGCAGTTCGGGGTAGTTGTACAATTCGCCGTTGAAGGCCAACCAGTTCCCCTCGCACCCGAAAGGCTGATTGGCCCGCGGGTCCAGGTCGATAATGCTCAGCCGGGAATGCAACAGGACCACCTGCCTCTCCCCAAAGCTGAACCGGGCGCTGCCGGAGTGGTCGGGCCCGCGCCGCCGCATCAGGGCCAGGGCCGTCTCCACCCTGGCGGCCGGCAGGTGTTCCCCGCCGTAGTACCCGGCTATGCCGCACACGACACGCCCTCAGCCACCCCTTGCCCCCTCGCAGTCCTCCAGGGCGATGGGTTCACCCTCGGCCAGATCGCGGCGCAAAGCCTTGCCCAGCACCTCCTCCTCGCGGCCGGGCGCCAGGCCCCCGCTCGGCCGCACCCAGGCCAGATCCTCCCGCCGCAGGACGGCGCCTTTCTCGAGCGGTCGGCCGGCGGCCAGGGAGCGCCGAACCCGGCCTTCGATGTCGCGTTCGTTGGCACCCAATTCTTTGCGCCCCTCCCCCAGCAGCACCCCCGCCTCGCCCACCCGCGCCACCAGTTGGCCCAACTCGGACGGGTCAGCGGAGAGCTGGTGGTCGCGGAACTCGGATTGGGTCTTGGAGAGGGTGAAGTGTTTCTCGATGATGCGGGCCCCCAGGGCCACCGCCAGCACCGCCGCCTCGATGCCCAGGGTGTGGTCCGAGTAACCCACCGTGCAGCCCAGGCTCTGGAGGGTGCGTATCGCCAGCAGATTGGCGTGTTCGGGGGCTGTGGGGTAGTTGACCACGCAGTGGAGCAGGGCCAGGTCCTGCACGAGCCCCTGCCGGCGCCACTGCCCGGCGATGAAATCGCGCACCCCGGCGACCTGCTCCAGGCCCAGCAGCCCGGTGGACAGGATGAGGGGCTTGCCGGTGCCTGCCACCACCTCGAGCAGGGGCAGGAAGGTATTGTCCCCCGAGGCGATCTTGTAGGCTGGCACCAGGGGCTCCAGAAACCGCGCGCTGTCTAGGTCAAAGGGGGTGGAGAGGAAAAGCACCCCCTCCCGCGCGGCCATCTTGCTGAGGCGGGTGAACTGCTCATAGCTCAACTGGAAGCGCTCCAACTGACGGATGCGATCCGCCTGGTCGGCGGCCACCAGCCGGCGCGGCACGATGGTCTGGAACTTCACCGCCCCCGCGCCGGCGCGGGCGGCCTGGCCCACCAACTCCTCTGCCAGGGCGTAGCTGCCCTCGTGGTTGTTGCCGATCTCCGCGATCACCAGGACCTTTTGGTCGAGGTCGAAACCCCCGATCTTCATCTCGCCTTTCCCTCTCGCAGGTGGGCGTGAAGTACGTACGCGGCCCCAGCGGGGCGAAACCCGCAGGAGGCGTACAACCCCATCGAAGGGGTATTGGCCACCTGGGTGCCCACCCCCATCACCTCGGCCTGCCCACAGGCCAGGTGGCTGAACCAGCGCACCAGGCTGGCGCCGACCCCCCGCCGCTGCGCCCCCCGGTCCACCCCCATCAGGTCGATTACCCAGCCTGGCCGGCCGCCCACCGGGGCCACCAGGCCCGCCAGGAAACCCGCCGGCCGCCCGTCGAGCTCGGCCACCAGGAGCAGGTCGCCCCGCTTCTTGTCGAAGTAGCTCTCCACCCAGGCCCGCTTGATCCTGTCGGCCAGCCCCGGGGCGACGAGTGGATCGAGGTGGAAGCGCGAATACTCGAAACAGGACTCGGCGATGGCCAGCACCCCATCCCGATCCCCGGCTTCGGCCCGGCGCACCGCCGGCCCCTTTGGCGGGGGCCCGGCCGGAGGGCCTTCAAAGGAAATATTGATGTCGACCACCTTGAAACCCAGCCCGGTCAGTTGGCCCACCCCCTCCACCTCTCTCACCGGCAGCTTGGCGTAGACAAAAGCGGTGCCCTCCCCGACGACCCGGCGCAGGGCCTCCGGGCTGGGGGCCTTGGTGGACCAGTGGGCCCGGTAAACCGCGCAGCCGAAGAGGCCCCCCAGCCAGGGATCGGGGTCGAGCCGCATCACCCCTCCCTTGCCTGGCCCTCGCCGACCTGCCGCATCAGCTCCAGGTACCACCGGATGTACTTGGGGAAGCCTACCTCCACGGGGTTCTGAGGCGCGTAGCCCAGCAGTTCTCTGGCCCGCTGCACGCTGAGGGTGCCCCGGAAGGGCATAAGTTTGTCCCTCTCGACGTTCTCGAGCTGGAGGTCCGGGAAGTGCTCCCTGAGGATGGCCAGTAGGTCGCCGATGGATCGCGAGCTGCCGTAGGTGAGGTTGAAAACCTGGTTGCGCGCCTCGGGCTTCTTGATCACCAGGCCGATGCCGTAGACCAGGTCGTCCACATAGGTGAAGTCCAGGCGCTCGCTGCCGTCCCCGTCCACCCGCAGCTTCTGTCCGTGGAGGGCGTTCTCGATGAAGATCTGCCCCACCCGCCGGCTCACGCAGCGCGGCCCGTAGAGGGCCGAGGGCCGGATGATGGTGTAGGGCAGGTTGAAAACCTGCTGGTAGGCGATGACGATCTTCTCCCCGGCGACCTTGAGCGCCCCGTAGATGCCGATGGGATTGAGCGGATGCTCCTCGTCCACCTCCTCCTTGAGGAAGTTGCCATACACCATGCTCGAAGAGAGGAAGATGAAGTGCTCCACCTTGCCTCGGGCATAGTCCAGGGCGTTTTCCAGGGTGCGCAGGGAGTGGTCAAAGGTGCTGTAGGGGTCCTTGTTCGAGCGCCCGGCATGGGAAACCGCCGCCAGATGGATCACCACCTGGGGGTCGAGCTGCCCCAGCAGGTGGGAAAGCCCGTGGTAGTCGCGCGAATCCTGGATGTGCAGGGGGATGTTGGCCGCGCTCACCAGGGAGAGCCTTTCACTGATGATGCGCAGGTACAGGTCCCGGTCGAGCTGCTCCTCGTTGCGGGTGGTGAAGGAGAGCAGATTGTTCACCTGGAGGCCGTCGATGATGTCCACCCGCGCCCCTTCGGCCGCCAGGGCCAGGGCCAGGTTGTGGCCGATGAAACCGGCCCCCCCGATGAGCACGATGCGCTTGCCGGCAAGTTCGCCCTTCATCTCACTGCTCCTCCCGGATAACCTGCGCGAAAACCGCGCCGATGTACTCGACCTCCTCCTCGCCCAGGTGCGGTCCCACGGGGAGTGAGATGGATTGGTCGCTGATCCTCTCGGCTCCAGGAAAGGCGCCCTGGGCATAGCCGTATTTCTGGCGGTAGTACTTCAGCCTGGGGACCGGGTGGGGGTAGTAGATGCTGGTGCCCACCCCGCGCCGGTTCAGGCCGGCGATCACCCGGTCGCGCCGCCCGGCCAGGTCGCCCTCCAGCACCGCGCACAGGCAGTAATGGCTGTTGGAACCCCGCTCGTCCCTGGCCCCCAGGGTGGACACCCCGGGCAGGCCCGCCAGGAGCCCGCTCAGGTGGTCGAAGTTCCGCCGGCGGCGGGCCAGGACCTCCCCCACCCGCCGCAACTGGGAGCGGCCCAGGGCGGCGTTGATGTCGCTCATGCGGTAGTTCAGGCCGAGGGTAGGCACGTCGTACATGCCCGGCACGCTGCGCTCGGCGAAGGTGCGGTCCACCCCGAAGCCGCGGGCCTTGTGCACTTGCGCGGCCAGTTCGGCGCGGTGGGTGATGAACATGCCCCCGTCTCCGGTGGTGAGGTGTTTCACCGGGTAGAAGGAGAAACAACCCGCATCGCCGTAGAGGCCCACGTGGGTGCCGCCGAAGCGGCTGCCCACGGCCAGGGCACAGTCCTCGATGACCCGCAGGTCGCGCCGCCGGGCCAGATCCATGATACCCTCCATGTCGCAGGGCACCCCCAGGAAATGGACTAGGCCGATGGCCCGGGTCCGCGGGGTGAGGGCGGCCTCCAACCCCTCGGGAGTGAGGTTGCCGGTGGCCGGATCGCAGTCCACGAACACCGGCCGCGCCCCCACCACCTCCACCGCGTGGGCCGTGGCGGTGTGGGTCTGGGCAGCGACCAGGACCTCGTCCCCCGGCCCGATGCCCAACTGCCAGTAGCTCAGGTGCAGGGCGGCCATGCCCGAGCTGGTGGAAACGCAGTGGGCCCCGCCGCCGAGAAAGGCCGCAAACTCCTCCTCCAGGGCCTTGCCCTGGGGGCCGTGGGTAAGCACGTCCCCCTTTAGCACCGCCATCACCGCCTGGCGGTCCCCTTCCTCGACCCAGGGCCGGGCAAAGGGGATGGTGCGCGCTTCGCTCATAGGTAGACGATGTCCTTCCAGGTGCGGGTCTGGCGGGCAGCGTCGCTCGCAAAAACCGCGCTGAGGGTGTCGAAACAGGCCCGGGTCTCCGCGCCCAGGTCTCTCCCGCCGCGGACGGCGGCCACGAAGCAGGGCAGCAGTTGGCCTTTGGTTTCGGGCCGCGGCGACAGGTCCAGGGGCTGGGCGCCCGCCTGCGGATCCCGCGAGCGATGCCAGCGCGCTCCGGCGTCGTCATAAACAAAGGTAGCTTCAGTGCCGAAAACGCGCACCACGTGCTGGTGGGGATGGACGCAGCCGAAATTGGCGGCGATGCGGGCAACCACTCCAGAGGGGCACTCAAAGGTGGCGGCGGCGAAATCGTCATAGCGGAAGCCGGTGCCCTCGGTGGCGATGTGATTCCCCGCCGCGCATACCCGCCCCGGCCGCTCCCCGGTCAGCCAGAGGAAGAGGTCCAGAAGATGGATGCCCCCCCCGGCCATCACCGAGTACCCCTCGACCTGGCCGCGCCAGCCTTCGGTGATCTTGTGCAGCCGCCCGTAGAGGTACTCCCCGTCGAAGGCGTAGAGCCGGCCAAAGTCCCCGGCACGGACCCGCTCCCGCAGCCACAGGTACAGGGGCGCGGAGCGCAACACTAGGTTGGCGGCCAGTTGCAGACGCCCTCCGGCCCCCTCCCAGGCCCGGCGGATCTGGGCCAGTTCAGCGGGGTCGCAGCACAGGGGTTTCTCGACAAAGACGTGTTTGCCCCGCTCCAATGCTCCCACCACCAGGGGCGCGTGGGTGTCGTCGTAGGTGGCGATGGAGACCAGGTCCACGTCCGCCGCCGCCAACACCTCCCCGGCCTCCCGCGTCAGGCGGGCGCCGGGAAACTGGCCGCCCACCTTTTGGAGGGTGGCGGCCGACAGGTCGCAGAGCACCTGCACCCGGCACCCCGGGATGCGGGCAAAGCCCGCCGCGTGCTCCCGCCCCACCCCCAGGCCGATGACCCCTACCCGCACCTGGCTCATCGGACCACTTCCGGGTTGGGCGCCATCTGGCGATAGAGCCCAACCACCTCGGCAAGGCCGTACTGCCAGTGGGGTCGCTCCATCCGCCCGACCAGCGCGGCGAAGCGCTCCAGGTCCTCTGGGGTGTCCACCGTCAGGCGCACCCCGGTCAGATCCTCCGGGGCGGCCAGGTTGGTGATGGCGTACTCATCGGGGTGGCGGTAGAGGAAGGAGGTAACGTGTTCGCGGTCGGCCGCCTCGCTGATCCGGGCATAGGCCCGCCGGTACGCTTCGCAGCGCACCACCTCGACCGACTGTCCTGTGGGGAAGGTCCGGGGAAAGACGTTGGTCGCCAGATCGAAGCCGCCGGCGCGGAAACACCCGACCCGTTCCTCGACCAGGGCGGTGTCGAGCAGGGGGCTGTCGCCGCTGAGGCGCACAAAGGCGTCGAGCCCCCGGTCCTGGGAGATCGCCACGAAACGGCTGGCTACGTCGTCGAGGTCCCCGCGAAAGCAGGCGACCCCGCCTTCTTCACAGAAGCGGGCCACGGGCTGGTCCTCCTCCTGGCGGGAGGTGGCGACAACCAACTCCGCCGCCGCCTCGCAGCGCCGCAACCGTTCCAGCAGGTATGCGAGGAGGGGTTTGCCGGCGACCTGGCGCAGCACTTTGCCGGGCAGGCGATGCGAACCCATGCGGGCCTGGACGATCACCCCAATCCGCGGGCGCATCAGGCTTTTTCCAGGGCCACCATCCGGTAGGTAGGCTTGCACCCCAGGTCGGTGTACATCCACTTGGGCTCGCAGAACTGGGCCAGCACCTCGGCCAGGGTGTCTACCCAGACCCGCTTCACCTCACCCCGGTCGGTCGGGGCCAGGCGCCGGTACATCTCCATGAAGGCGGGAAAGAGCGGGCGCAAGCCGATATCCCACATCACATGTACCAGGTCCGGGCGCAGGTCTACCTCTTGGACGACCTTCAGGCCGGCGACGCGGATCTTCTCGTCCCAGTAGCTCCGCTCGTGGCGGTGGTAGGCCGGATAGGTGGTGGCGTACTTGTTTCGGTCGATGAGCCGGGCCCACTCCCAGCCGTGTTTGGCGTGGAGGTGGTAGATCATCACCTCCTCGGCCCTTTTCTCCGGCAACTGCAGGACGATGCGCCCCCCATCCTGCAGAACCCTGCGCATCTCGGCCAGCAGGCGGTCCAGGTTTTCGAGGATGTAGATGATGTTGCAGAAGACGGTGCGCAGGCTGTTCTCGGGAAGGGGGATGCCATGGTTGGCGTCGGCGACGATGGTGTTCTGGTAGAGGCGCAAGGGCTTGGCCTTCTCCAGCAGGGTCGCCTTGTGGTCTATGCCGTAGGTGATCTGCCGGGTGGGGTAGGCGGTGATCTCCATGCGAAAGCGCTCGGGGTCGAAGTGGTCGAACACGTCGACCCCCTGGAAGAAGCGCTCGGTGAAGGCCACGTTCTGGTACATGTCGAAACCAGGCCCAAAGCGCCCGCCGGCGGCGATGAAGCTGAAGATGCCGTCCCCACAGCCCACGTCGGCGCTGGGCTCGTCGAGGGCGAACTGCTGCAAGGCCAGGTACTCGTGGGTTTTGATGAGCGCCACCTCCGGCCGCAGCCAGAAGGCGCTGAGAAACTCCTTCAGGATCTCCAAGAACAGACTCCTCCGTTAGGCCCCGGTGGCCGCGCCTATGGACAAGAGATCTTCGTACTCCCCGTCCCGACTCTCCTTGCACTCCTTGCAGATCGGCTCCTGGGCAAAGCGCCCCTCCCGGTGCAACTGCCGCAGGTCGCGCCACTGCCGGCTCTGCCAGATCTCCTTGAGGCTTTGCTCAAAGATATTGCCCAGTTCGAACTTCATGCCCATGAAAGCGCAACAGGGCACCACCCTGCCGTCGTTGCGCACCAGGGCGCGCACCCAGGGCTGGGGGCAGCGGAAGTACTCCTCGAACTGGAAGTCGAGAGCCTGGGCCCGCAGGGCCTCCTTCTCGCCCTTGCCCTGCCCCTGGAAGGGGTTGCCGTACTGCTGCACCGAGATGAAGTCCACCCGCTCGACCCAGTGGTCGAGGAAGGCGGGCAGTTCGTGCTCGTTGATGCTCATCTTGACGAAACTGACGCGGACCAGGGGCAGGATCGAGCCTTTCTCGCGTTTGAGGCGCAGGAAGGTGTCGATGTTGGCCATCACCTTGTGGAAGTCCGAACCGATGCGGATCTGGTCGTAGGTCTGGGGGGTCACCGCGTCCAGCGAGAACATGATCCGCGTCAGCCCCGAGTCGAGCAGGCGCCGGCTGAGTTCCTCGGTCAGCAGCGAGGCGTTCGAGTTGAACATGATGTCGAGCATGCCCTGGGACTTGGCGTACTCGATGATCTCAGCCAGGTACGGGGTGAGCAGGGGCTCGTTGGTGCCATTGAGGCCCAGGCTGGCCTGGCCCTGGCGCACCCCCTCGTCGATGATGCGCTTGGCCGTCTCCAGGGTCATCTTCACCCGCGGGTCCCCCCAGCGCCGCAACTCCTGCCGGGGCAGGGACATAATACACATGGGGCAGCGCAGATTGCAGGCAAAGCTCAGCTCCAGGTCCACGTGGAGGGGGTAGGGCAACTCCTCCTCGAAGCGCTGAGCCCGGTCCCAGCGCTGGCGGTAACGGGCAAACTGTGGCCCGATCAGGTCGGTCAGCACCTCGTGGATGTCCCGACGGGCCAGCAGCTGGGACACCCGGGTCTGGTCGGTGCGGGAGTAGAGGGAGGATTCGCCCTTCATCTTGTCCTCATGCGCTTGCCGCCGTGGCGCGGTTCCTTGCCGGGAACCTGGGGCGGTCCACCAGTTCCTCGACCACTCCCATCACCCGCAGCGCGGCCTTGCCGTCGGGTTGGTGGTTTTCTGCCTCGAGCAGTTCGTTCATTTTTTCCGGCGAAAGCTGGCTGAAGCCCCCCATCCCCAGCGCCCCCTGGATGGCCGCGGCCAACTCGGCGGGGTCGTGAACCGGGATCACCGCCTGGAGCTGGGTGAGGTGGGGGAAATAGTCCTCGGCGTCGGCGAAGACTACGTAAACCACGGGTTTGCCGACGATCAGCGCCTCGATGGCGATGCTGGAGGGCGGTGTCACCACCACCTCGGCGGCCACCAGCAGCGGGTAGAGGTCTTCCTCGGTCAGCACCATGCCCGGGCTGCCGGCCTGGCGGAGCATTTCCTGGTAATACCCTTTGCTGTCGGCGCCGGGCTTGAGCTTGACCACCCACTGGCAATCCCCCAATGCCCCCTGGGCGGTGAGGGCTGCGGCAAAGAAGCGCTCCTTGGCCAGGTGCCGGGTGCGGCCGATGGTCTCGGTGGGGGCCACCAGCACCAGGCGGCGCCCAGGGTCCAGCCCGTACTTGCGACAGAGCACCTCCTTGTCAAGCAAAGAGCGTGCCCTGAACAGGAAGTCCATGCGCGGGTTTCCCGTCACCACCACCTCCTCCTCCCGGTAGGCGCTTTCCCCCAGCATCACCTGGCGAAAACGCTCGCCCCAGACCGCGGTCAGGTCCGGGGTGAAACAGGCCAGGTGGTTGTGGGGCGCCTTCACGTAATCGTCGGTGGCGGCGGAGAAGGCCCCGTGTTGCAGCCCCAGCGTGGGGACCCCCGCCACCCGGCAGGCGTGGACGAGGGCCCGGCTGAGGGTGCCGGTTTCGTAGGTGAGGACCAGGGCGGCAGGACGCCGCGCCCCGACCAGGCGCTGGGCCGCCTCCAGCCAGCAGGCGCTCTTCCACAGATAGTCGCGGATGATGAACTCCAGGCGCGGCAGGAAAAATCTGCCCAACTCCATGCCCTGCCAGGAAAATACCCCACCCAACTCCGAGCCTCTTTCCAGCACTTTCTCCGCCTCCCTCAGGGCCCTTTTGCAGACCCCCAGGCGGGACAGGGGATACCAGGAATCGAAAACCCGCCAGCAGACCTGCCGGTCGCCAAAGAGCTTGCCCAGCAGCCTCCAGGGCCCGCCCAGGAGGCTGTAGTTTCCGTCCACTGCCTCGACGCGGAAACGCCCCGCCTCAAGGAAACGCTGCACCACCGGGTAGATCGCCGTGTCAGTGAAGGCCGTCCGGTTCAGGATGGGGTTGTAGTCCCGCCGCCAGTACTTGAGATGGGAAAAGAATAGGACCAGAGGGCGATCATCGACCGCCCGGCGGCTGGGCCGCCGCAGATCGGCCAGCTGCGCCAGGCCCCGCCGCAGCAGGGTTGCCGTCACCATCAGGCCCATGCCGCCCCGGAGCGCGGCGACGCCTTTGGCCAGGAGAAAGCCGAGCCGATGCCGCAGCCGCAACCGCAGCCTCGGACGGACCTGGAGCCAGGTGATTCCCTGATGCTGGGACAGCAGCCTTGCGAGGCGGTCGATCAGCACCGGCTCCTTGGCCACCCCCCGCAGGTAGTTCAACCAGGGGGGCAGGCTATCGGTGGCCAGCCCCACCAGGGCGGTGGGCTGGGTGCGGCTGAGGATCTTCCCGAGGATGGTGATGGATTTGAGCAGGGTATTGACGTCGGCGAAGAGATTGGGGGAGACAAAGCCCCACAGCGGGATGCCCCGGTAGCTGAGCCACTCGGCCAGGAGTTTGCCCCCTACCTGCCGCTGCGAGTAATCGTTGAGTTCGCGGATGGCCGCCCCGGTCAGGTCGAACTCGTCCGGGCTGTCGGCGAAATCCACCACCTGCCGGAAGGGCACCCCGCAGCGCTGCAACAACTGGCGCCCCTCGGGGCTGAAGGCGACCACCGCGACCTCCCCCCTGGCCTCCAGATCCTTGAGGCAGTTGCGGAGGCGACGGGCCGTCCAGCCGGCCGTCACCAGCAGCAGGTACCGCTCGCTAGCCATGACTGGCCCCCTGGTGCCGGTAGCCCAGCCGGCGCCCCTCGTCGAAGTCGGGCTCCCGGGACCGGAGTTTTTCGTAGTAGTAATTCACCACCGCCTGCCGCTTCCCCACCCGCAGCGGCCAACCCCGGTGGATGGCCTGCTGAATGGAGAGCACCACGCTGCCCCGCCGGACCCTGAACTTGACCAGGGTCCCCAACTCGGCCGGGGTCAGATCCTCCACCGAGGTGACCGGGTGCAACTCCCGCAGGCCCCGCGCCAGGTAGTTGGCCAGCCGGCGCCACCGCCAGCGGTGGGAGCCGCGCAGCACCGCATACGGGCCGTGCTGGTCCTCGGTCACATCGGTGAGGAAGAGAAAAGCTTTGAACTCCCGGGGGGCGTACATGTCGAGATGGAAATCGCGGGTCTCGGTGCCCACGGGCAGGTTCTCCTGCACCAGGGTGGCGGCGCAGCGCAGGCGGGTGTGGAAGGCGCGCTCAATGATCTCGATGAGCCGGGGGTCCTCGCGGAAACGCCGCGCCAGCGGGTGCAGGGCGTGGGCGCCGAAGAGGCGGAACACCCCGCCGTCGTCCACCTGGTCCGGCAGGGGACGACGGAAATAGGAGACCTTGTTGACGTGGTCGTAGTCCCCGTAGTCCTCGCCCAGGTACTCCCCCACCGCCGCTGCCACCTGCCCCACCTCCTCCGGCCGGAGGTAGTCCTCGATGATCACGAAGCCGTCGCGGCGCAGCCGGCCGGCCAGGTCCTCCACCTCCGGGGGCGAGGCGCCCCGCCGCGCCCGCAGCGCCAGGCCGCGGGCCCCGGTATAGGCATCCAAGGCCAGGATATAGGCGAAGGTCGCCAGGGTTTTGGCCTGCGCGGCTACGGACATATCACCTCTTCTGCCTTCTGTTCAGGTTTGCCGGCGGCCTTGGTGGCCTGCAACATGAAGGTGATGCCCAGGCGCCGCAGCAGGGGGAGGCGGGCCAGGAGGTCCTCGCCCAGGCACAAAAGCCGCGCCAGCCAGGGGTGCCGCCGCTGCCAGGCAAAGGTGAAGCGGCTGTGGTAATTGAGGTAGCGGATTCCCCCCTGGCCCTGGAGTCCACAGCCATGTACCATGCCCAGAGCCTGGCCAGGGGTGGAGGGCCAGACCGGTAGGTTCGCCGTCTCGTAGACCTGGCGGGACCGCCTGCCGCGCAGCCACTGGCCCAGGGCCAGCCGCACCGGGTTGTGCAGGGTCAGCCATACCTCGCCGCCCTCGCGCACCACCCGCCCGATCTCCGCCAGGGCCCGGCCCCTATCCGGCGGAGCCAGGTGGCTCAGCATCTCCACCGAAACCACCAGGCCAAAGGACTCCGGCCTGAAGGGCAGGTGGGCGGCGTCCCCGCGGACCCAGAACAGCTTCCTACCCTGAGCCTCCTTCCTCGCCCCGGCGATATGGCCCAGTTCCAGGTCCACCCCCACCACCCAGGCGTCCTGGCGGGCCAGGGCGGCCGAGTAGAGGCCCAGGCCGGCCCCCAGGTCCAAAGCGCGAATCCCTTTGGTCACCTTCCACAGGCGGGGGATGGTGCGGAAATCCTGGTTTTGCGCCCCTGCAAGCTGGGTTTCCATCCGGCCTTGCCCTGTGGCCTATTAAAACTACCTTAATACCCGTTGCCCAACCCATTATCCCCGACGCCCATGCCCACCAGCCGCGCCAAATTCGGTCGAGACGTGGTCATCGCCGGCCTCGCCGCCGCGCTCAAAAGCACGCGCAATCTGCTGATGTTGCCCCTGCTGACCCACAGCCTCTCCCTGGCCGAGTACGGGATCTGGGAGCAGATCATGGCGGGCGTCGCCCTGCTGCTCCCCTGGGTGTCCCTCCAGCTTTCCGGGGCGCTGATGCAGTTCCTCCCCGGCCAGTCGGATCGGGCCCAGGCCCAGGAGACCTTTTACTCGGCCTTCTCTTTGGCTGCCGGCTTCAGCCTCTTTTGCGGCCTGCTGCTCTGGCTCTGCGCCCCGCTGCTGGAGCCCTATCCCTACTTCGCCCTGTTCATGGCCAACGCCAGCCCGGTGGCGGCGCTGATCCCCCTCAGCGTCATGGTCGGCATGGTGGTCTCGTACTTCCGGGCCTCGCGGCTCATGGTCCGGCACTCGCTTTTGACCCTGGTCCAGAACTTCGGGGAGATCGGCCTGATCGCCTCCGTACTGGTCTCCGGGGAGGGATTGCGCGAGGCCCTGGTCTCCCTGGCGGCCGCCCGGGGCCTACTGCTGGCCTTCGGCGGGACGATGCTGATCCTTCACCTGGGCTGGCGCTGGCCCCATTTCCGCCAGTTGCGCGCCTACCTCGCCTTCAGCATCCCCCAGATCCCCCACTCCTCCTTCTACCGCATCTTCGACCTGGCCGACCGCTACATCCTCAACTACTGGCTGGGGCCCGCCGCGGTGGGGCTCTACTCCATCGCCTACACCTCGGCCGGCTTTTTCATCACCGTGCTTTACCCCATCCACCTGGTGCTGCTGCCGGCCCTGGCGGAACTGTGGAACACCAGGCAGTTGGGGGAGATGGGCGCCTACGCCACCCATGCCCTCCGGTATAGCTGCCTGATTGGTTTCCCCTGTCTTGCCGGGCTCTGCGCCTTTCCCCTGCCCATCCTGGATCTGCTCGTACCCCGGTCCTATGCCGGGGCCGCCCTCTACCTGCCGGCCCTGGCGGCCGGCTTCCTGCTCTACGGCATCGCCATCCCCGCCGAGCACGTGGTGCTCATCTCGGGCCGGACCAAACTGCTGCTCCTGCTCAACGGCATCCTGGCCGGCGCTAACGTCCTATGCAACCTGGTGCTGGTGCCTCTGATCGGCCTCTGGGGGGCGGTGCTGGCCACCCTGATCGGACAAATCTATTACGCCGTCGCGGTGCTGGTGTTCGCCCGCCGCGCTCTGCCCTTTCGCCTGCCCTGGAAGGAAGCGCTGCGCTACGGGGCCTGCGCCCTGGTCATGGCCTTGTTGCTGGTCCGGCTCAACGCCTTCGTCCCCGTGCCCATCCTGCTGCTCGTCCTGGCTGGAGGGGCGCTCTACCTGGCCCTGCTCCTGCTCAGCAGAAGCATCTCGCCCGCCGAGATCCGCTATTTCGCGGGCCTCATGACCGGGCGCGGCTATGGGCGAGCAGGGTAAGAGGTTCAAGCCAGTGCCGGCCCCAATAACTCCCGTAGTACATCCGCCATCCCCCCTCGACGCGCACCACGCTTGGGCAGAATACCCCGTGCACCCCGTCCTCGGCCTGGGGCAGGAGCCTGGCCCCGGGCTCGCGCTGCCAGACCCGGCCCTCCGCTGAGCGGGCGCTGACCAGCCTGGAGCCGCGCGCCGTACCTGGTGGATGCTCGGAGAAGTACATCCGCCATCCTCCCCCTTCCAGGCTCACCACGCAGGGGTCGCGGGGCACCATGCCCTCAGTTTCGTACCCGGAACAGGCGACCGGGGTGCTCCATGCCACTCCATCAGCCGAAAACACCCGCCAAAACCGGCTTTCCCCACCGCCAACACCCAGAAAATACAGCGCCAGCCCTTCGCCTTCGACCACCACCGAGGGGTCGAAGGTGTTGAACTGCTCCCGACTCAGATCGAGACAGCACAGCTCCTCCCCCCAGGAGACCAGGTCCGGCGACTCCCGAGTGTAGATCCGCCACCACTGCCCGTCGGTTCCAGCGTAGTAGATTCGCCAGCTCGCCGCCCGCCCCACCACCCGGGCCCCGTCGAGGCGCCGTAGGTGATGCTTGCCCCCCGCCTCAAAGCGCGGGATGGGGACCTCGTTCCAGTCCAGGCCGTCGGCCGAGACCGCAGAGCCGATGCAGGATCGGGCGCCCCCGGCGCGGTAGAACATGCGCCCCCCCGCCGCCGACCACACCACCTCGGGGTGGTAGACCATGGCGCTGCGGTGCAGGCCGCCCACGTCCAGGCGCACCCCCGGTTCGGGGCTCCACTCCAGGCCGTCGGCCGAAAAAGCACTCAGGATGCGGTCGTAGGGGAAGATGGGCCGCTTGAGGACGCCCAGGTTGAGCGCCACCCCGGCGCCGCAGCACAGGGCCAGGGCCAAGAGCAATGCCTTTGCCGGGGGTGCCAGCCACCAGGCGCCACCGGCAACCAAGGCGCAGACACCCAGCGCCGAAACCAGCAGCGCCTTGTCGCGTGGGGGGAGAGGATTGCGTTTCTCAGCCATACAGCTAAGGAGAGCGGCTGAGGGACCAAATATACCCAAGGGGCGCTTCAAGCGCCAATCTCGTCCCGCTCAACCAGGGGCGAGAGGTTCGGCGGCCGGTGAAGGGCGGGCCGGGAAATAGGCGGCCTTCAGCCGCCGCAGGAAGATGGCCAGGGTCATCTCCATCCGCGACTCGTGCTGGTTCCGCCACAGGTTCCTCAAGGTGCGGAAGAGACGCAGGGGATTGGAGAGGTAACTGCACAGGTAGAACAGGAAGAGGCCGAGCACGCGGTAGAGCTTCAGGGTGCGGGCAGGCAGTTTTTCGTCCCACGACACCACGTTCTTGAGATCGGCGTAGGAGAGCAGCGAAGAGAAATAAGCGTCGTCGAACTCCCCAATCCTGCCCGCCGCCTTGAGTTCGGCGTACAGCTCTGTCCCCGGGTAGGGAGAATAAGTCCAGATCGAAATGTCGTTGACCCCCTTGAGCGCCATCCGGAGGATGAAGCCATAGCTGGCCAGGATGTCCCGGTGCGTCTCCCCGGGGAAGCCAAAGATGATGTTCGCCTTGACGTTGATCCCCTCCTGGACACAGCTATGCATCGAGGCCAGCATCCGCGCCGGATCGATCTTCTTCTTGATCTGCCTGAGCACGCGCAGCGAACCGCTCTCGGGGGCGTAGGAGAGATTGCGGCAACCCGAAGCATAGAGCGCCGGCAGCACCTCCCCGTCGAGGGCCTCGGAGCGGGTACCGCTGGGCAGTTGCCAGGTGAGGCGCAACTTTTTGTCGATCAGCAGGCGGGTGAAGTCGGCGATCCACTCCTTCTTCACCACCGCGGTCAGGTCGTAAAAGTCGATGTTGGTCACATCGTACCGGGCCATGTACTGCTCGATCTCCGCTACCACCAACTCCGGGCGGCGCGCTACCCAGCGGGTGGTCCACATGTTGGGGCTCGAGCAGAAGGTGCACTGGTACGGGCAGCCCCGGGTGGCCAGCATCGGGATGGTCCGGCCCCGGTTTACGCCAAAACTATATCCTTTGTCTAGATAGGCGGCGATGGGGGTCAGATCCCAGCGCGGCAGGGGGATGGTGTCGATGTCTCGGATGCGTTTTCGCGGAGCGCTGAGCACCAGTTCCCCGCCGGGCCCCCGGAAGCCGATCCCCGCCACCTCCTCCACCTCGCGGCCCCGGTCGAGAGCGTCGGCCAGTTCTAAGAGAGTCTCCTCCCCTTCGCCCAGAGCCGCGTAGTCGAGGGCCGGGCAGTCGGCCAGGGAGTAGCCCGGCTCGGCGGTGATGTGCTCTCCCCCCGCCACGATCACCGCTCCGGGAAAGGCCCGCCGAAGGGCGCCCAGGAGCCGCCTGATCTCCGGCCATTCCGAGGTGAACAGGCAGGAGATGCCGATCAGGTCCACCCCGGGATCGACCCGCTCGACGATCTCCTCGTGCCGCAGCCCATTGGCGACCATCGGATAGATGGGGCAGGGGTACACCTGGTCGAGGGCCTCCCCCACCGCGTCGATCACCGCCACCTGGTGGCCGCCGGCCGCCAGGCTGCCGGCCAGGTAGGCCAGTGAAAGGGGCGGGGTCGCGTTCAGAGTGATCGCCGACCGCGAGAAGATGCTTGGGGGCCGAACCAGGGTTACGCGGGCCATCGCTCAGTCCACGAAGCGGTATTTGACCAGGGTATAAATCGCCTCGAAACCGTCCTGCCAGTGGATCTTTTTTCCGTCGGCAAACTCGCGGGGGCGGTAGTTCACTGGCAACTCGAGGATGCGCAGGCGCTGTTTGGCGAGTTTGGCGGTAATCTCGGGCTCAAAGTCGAAGCGGTCCGCCTTCAACTCAAAGCGTGCAAGGTGCTCCCTGCGTATGACCTTGTAACAGGCCTCCATGTCGCGGACCCTGGTCCCGTACAGCAGGTTGGTCAACCCCGAAAGGAACCAGTTGGCAACGGCGTTCAAAGCACTCCGGTGTTTCCACCCGTGCATGAAGCGGGAGCCGAAAACCACATCCGTGCGCCCCTCCAGCACCGGTTGAATTAGGCGGGGAATCTCGATCGGGTTCAACTCCAGGTCAGCGTCCTGGATGATGGTCAGCACTCCTTTGGCGTGCTGGTACCCGGTTCTGACCGCCGCGCCCTTGCCGCGGTTCCGGGGTTGGAACACCACCTTGACTCGTTCATGGCTGAATTCTGCCAGCAGGGCCCGGGTCCCGTCCTTCGAGCCATCGTCGACCACGATCAGTTCGAGATCCAGCTCCAGGGCCAGCACCCGGTCGATGACCTGCAGCACCGTGTCCTTCTCGTTGTAGACCGGCATGATCACCGAAAGCAGCACCTGCCGCTCGACCAGGTCGTTCTCCCTCATCGGCAGGTCCAGCGCCGGCCGCGCGGATAGCTGTTCAGCCGTTTCCATCTTTCATTACTCTCCATGAATTGCTCGTCATCCGAGCGCGGTTTCTACCAACCTGGCCAGCGCCGGCGTTGCCGGCTGCCGCCCCGTGTGCCTGGCGCAGAACCAATGATGGGTGCGGCAAAGGCCCGAGCGCAAGGGTGTCTCGGGTGCATACCCGAGCAATTCCCGTGCCCGGGTGATGTCGGCGCGCCGCCGGTTCACGTGATCCCACTCTCTCCTGGGGCGATACTCGACCCCGGCCAGGTTGCCGCAGAGTTGGTTGATCTCCTCGGCCAGCTCGCGGATGGTGGTCTCGCGCCCGGTGCCCAGGTTCAGGATCTGTCCCGCCGCCCCAGGGGTGATCCCCGCCAGCAAGGTCCCGCGCACGATGTCGCCGACAAAGGTGAAGTCTCTGGTCTCCTCGCCGGTGCCGGTGATCACCAGGGGCCGACCGATCATGGCCTGGGCGAAAAAATTGGGGATCACGTTGCGGTACCGCCCCGGGTATTCCCCCGGCCCGTAGGAGTTGAAATAGCGCACGATGGCCCAGGACAATCCGGCATGGCAGCCGAAAAACTCGCAGTACTGCTCGCCAAGGATCTTGGTGATCCCATAGGGGGTTTCCGGCTGCAGCGGACTTCCCTCCCCCAACGCCCCTCCCTGGCTGCCGTACACGCAGGAAGAGGAGGCGAAGACAAAGCGTTCTACCCCCAGCGCCGCGGCGCGCTGGACCAGGCTCAGGGTCGCCTGGCCGTTGGTGCGCAGATCCGCGTGGGGGTGATCGACCGAGTTCTGGTTGGCGAAAAAGGCAGCCAGGTGGAAGATCAGCGCCACGGGCTTGGCAAACGCTTCCGCGAGGGTGGCCTCCTCAGCCAGATCCCCCTCCACCAGCCTGATCCGGCCGGCCAGGGCTTCGAGATTGGCCCGGTATCCGGAGCTGAAGTCGTCCACCACCACCACCTCGCAGCCCGCCCCGCAGAGGGCGGCGCTCAGGTTGCTGCCGATGGCGCCGGCTCCCCCAGTCACTACCACCCGCTTGCCGGCCAGGGCGCCTCGCAGCGCCACCCCGGTCCCCAAAAGGGTTTCAGAATCGTTCGGCATACCACTGGCTCCGGGCGGCGGTGAAGGGGAAAACTCCCCGCTGAATCGCTGAAGGGGCCGACCCATCGTTCAGGTCGGCCTGCCTGAGATCGTAGATCTCGATGGCGCAAAGGCGGTTGCGGCGCAGCACCTCCTCCCGCATGGCGCTGATCCGCCCGCCCAGCCCAGGGAGCGCTGCAAGCCCGCTCAGCAGCCAACTGTCGCGCACCCACTGCACTTCCAATTGCTTGGTGGGCCGTCGGTGCTCGCTGCGGAAAACCGGTGCCAGTCCTTTGGCCTCGACCCGGCGCAGCAGTTCCTGTTCTTCGGCTTTGAGGTACCGGCGGTACAGGGCCCAGTACGGGGTCTGGGACTGGGCCTCCGGGGTCGGGGTAACGACGGCGATCCGGCTGAGGCGCCACAACTGCATCCCGGCCGAACTTAGCACGGCGCCCTGCCCGCGCTCATGCAGCCACCGGCTGCCCGAAGCCCAGGCCGAGTTGGCGGTGTAGACCGGCAGGACCTGGACCAGGTTGTAACCCACCAGCAGCAGTCCGCCGACCGAAAGGGCGGCCTGCCTCGACACGCCGCTTCGGTCAGCCAGCCAGGCGCTGACCCGGTCCAGACCCCAGGCGGCCAAGAGCAGCGCCGGCACCACCAGGCCCGCGGCGTACCGGTACACCGCCTGGTTCCGGCTGAGGATGAAAAAGACCAGGGGGACCCAGAAGAGGACCAGCAGCGCCAGCAAGCCCCCGCTGCGGCGGGAGGGCGAGGCCAGGAAGGCCCCGGTGGCGGCGAGGACCAGCGCGAAGACCGGCGCTCCCTCGTGGGCCCAGAACACCAGGATGTAGGTGTAAAGTTTCTCCGCCAGCGGGACCTGGCCGTCGATCACTGCCCTGGTGTGGGCGGCCAGTTGCTCGGAATAGGTCATGAAGGGCGCCGGCGAGGGGGGCAGGGCCGCCAGCACCCCGCCAAACAAGTGCTGCGCGCCCAGGTAGATCAACTGGATTCCACCCAGCGCCGCCACCGCTCCTCCCCCCACCCAGCCCAGGCGGAGGGCCAGGTCTGCCCGCTCGCCACCCCGCAGGCGGAAAAGCCCTTCCTGCGCCGCCAACAGGGCCAGGAAAGGGAGGAGATTGGGGTGGGTCGCCAGGGCCAGGCCGCCCAAAACCCCGGCAACGCCTAGCTCCCCCTTCCCGGCGCGCGAGGCAGACTGCGCCCTGCAGTAGAGCAGCACCCCGGCCAGGGCCAGGGCAATGGAGGCCATATTCGCCAAGCCGCTGCGCGAATAGATCAGGGCGCTGCCCGATACCGACAGCAGGGCCGCGGCGACCACCCCGGCGGTCTCGCCGAAGAGGTGACGGCCCAACAAGCCGATCAGCACCACCCCCGTTACCCCAAAGAGGGTGTTCATCCACAACATCGCGTCGGGGCGGGGTCCAAAAAGAGCCAGCGCCCCCACACTGAGGAAATCGTAAACGGGTTTGCTGTAGTAGGGAAAGCGCATCTCGACGCCTTCCGCCGCGAACGCGGCGGCCAACTTCCCTGGATCGGCCTGGCCGGCGACCAGGGCCAGGGCATTCTCCCATCCCCATCCCAGCATCACGCTCAAAGAACGGGCGGTCAGGTAATAGGTGGCGTCATCCCCTTCGACAAACTCCTCCGGCGTGAGGTGGAAGAGGCGCAGACCCAGGGCGGCTAGCGCCACCGCGGCCATCCAGGTCCAGAACCAGCGGGCTGGTTTCATCTCAGCCTGTCTTCACCCCCACCAGGAAATAGTTGGAGCAGGCCGCCGAAAGGCCCGGCGTTCCCTCCACCAGCCGCTCGACAGGGCGGAAAAACGCCAGCCCCTTGGCCGAGAGGAACTGCGGGACGAACCCCATGTACCGCGAGGCCACCACCTCGAAGCCGCGCTCCTCCAGCGTCCGCTTGAGGAAGGGGCGGCGCATCAGGCGGGCGTTGTCCTCGCCGATCTTGCGCATGTAATAGTACCAGTACAGGTTCAGCGGATTGGCCTCGTAGATGACGATCCGGCCGCCGGACCGCAACACTCGGCGCACCTCGTCCAAGGTCTGGCGCAGCCGGTCCAGTCCCTCAAAGGCGATATGGTGCAGCACGTCGACGCTGAACGCCAGGTCGAAACTGCCGTCTTTGAAGGGCAGGGAGATGCCGTTCCCCTGGAGGAACCCCGCCTCGTAGGGCCGCGGTTTGCCCCTAGCGATGCGGACCATCGGCCTGGCGTAATCCATGCCCACTGCGCGGGTGGTAGTCCGCGCCAGGGCCGCCGCGAAGATCGTCCCTGTGCCCACCCCCAGGTCCAGCCAGCGATCCCCTTCGGTGAGCCAGTTGCGCACCAGATCGGCCCGGCGCCCGGTGATGTACTCTTTGACGCAGCCGGTGATGTCCATGGTCTCGTAATACTTCCCCGCCCGATCCTCCCACCACTGCTGCTGGTGCTCCATTCTCGGACCCACCTCCTGCGGCAGGGGTGCAGCTGCCCGTTGTGCGGTCATCTTGTCTGCCTCCGTTGGCGGAGGTAAACCGTTGTGGCCTTTAATATATGGCCCTGATTTTGAGATCCGCCAGCTGGGACCCGGCGCAGCGGGGCACCGCTTTCCCCCCGGGGCGGCTGGAAGAGGCCGGCCCCTGCCCGGCCCCACCACAGCGCCACCATCACCCCCAGTGCGGAGCAGAGCCGGGCTACCTGTTCGTACCTGGGGGTCTGGTAGCGGTAGTGTACAGTCCGGACGCCGGCAGGAACCCACAGGGCCGTCAGTCCCGCCCCGGCCTTAAATGCCGGTAGCGGAGCGCCATACTCGTCGTGGGCCTGCCAGTCGGCAAAGCGCTGGATGGCTAGCGAGGCGAAGCGGGGCTGGGGCGCTGCCTCCATCTCCAGCCGGAGCGCCTGCTCCCCCTCGATGGTTGCCCTGGCCGCGGCCAGTTCCGGGCAAGGGCTCAAATACAGGGAGCCCAAGGTGTCCAGACTCCACTGTGCCAGCCCGGTGGGCGCCCTTCCCGCGCTCAGGGGGATGCAGCCGGAGAAACTCGCCAGGGCGCGGGGGTCCAAGTTCTGCGCCTCTTCGGCCAGCACGTACAGGACGCGGTCGAAGCGGTACCCCGGTAGGTGCGTCACCCCTTCGAAGAAGCGCTCCCCTTCCCGGGTGTTCCCCAGGAGCAGGACCGCGTGTTCAGGTACAAAGCCCAGCCGATGGCGCTGGTTGGCAAATACCACCTGGGCGAGTTGGCCGTCCCCGGCCCCGGCCGTGGCGATCTGCTCTAACCGGAGCTGGGGATCGTACGCATCGTAGATGCGGTCCTCCGGGGCAGTGTTTCGCCGGTAGACCCCTTCGAGATGAGGGTCGGCCTCCAACTGTTGCGCGGCACGCGGGTAGAGATCGGGATCATTGCCCCGCAAGGCAAAGAGCTTGGCAGGCAGATCCACCACCGCGACATCGAGCAGGCCCAGGGATTCGGCGGCCTGGTAGCTCGGGTCGGCCGTGCGCATGGCCTTGAGCTGGTGGGCCAGATAGGAGTCGTACTCCCAGGTCCGGGCCCTCAGGTCGATCACGTTGGCCGTGGGGCGTCCGGTCATCGCCGGCAGCAGGTAGTGGGTGTGGTCGGGGTTAAAGGTAAACCATCGTCCACTGGGCTTTGACCGCCCTGACTCCACCTCCCGCCAGACTTGCACCTCGGGCAGGTCTTCGAGGCGGGTGTGGGTGATGGCGAGGCGGTTAAGGAAAAAGCTGACCCCACCCAGATCCGCCACCACCAGCCCGCAGGCCAGGCCCGCCACCTGCCAGGCCCTCAGCCGGAGGCGCCCGATCAGCCAGGAGGTGCCGTAGGAGCACAGCAGCGACAGCACCAGGGTGGGCAGCAGGGCCCAGTTGTGGGTGCGCCCCACCCAGGAAGATGCCTGCAGGAAGGGCACAATCCCAAAAAAGATCGCCCAATAGCCGGCCAGCATTAGCCCCAGGCCGATGAGCCGGCGGTCCCGGTGGACCCGGTAATACCCCCAGGCGCACAAGGCCAGGGCCAGCACCGAGAGGCCCACGTAGTCGGAGAAGATCACCCAGGCCAGCACCTCGCGGTCGAGGAAAGGCCCCCCCCCCATTCTGTACCACAGGAAATTGAGCCCGAAGAGCGGAACCCAGAACAGCATCAGCCAGGGCGGGATAAAGGCATTGCCGCGCAGTTCCCCCGGCACCACCACCTCCCGGCTGATCTCCAGGGCCGGGGCAATAAGGAAGAGGGACCACCAGAGGGCGAAGCCGACCACCAGCCCGCTGGCAAGCATCCACCCCTTCAGAGCCCTGGGGTGCCCGACAGCGCCGTAGACCAGGCCCAGGGGCAGGACAAAGAGCATCACCTTGAGACCCACCTGGGCGTTGGCGAGGATGCTGAGGCCAAGCACCGCCGCCGCCCCCAGCAGAGCCCGGCGCTCCCCGGTGCGCACTGCCCGGACAAAAAGCAGCGCCCCCCAGGGCAGCAGCGCGTAGCAGAAGAGGTTGTTCAGATACGCCTGGTAATAGGCGGTGTAGGTCATGAACCACGAAAACACATAGGCCGCGGCAGCCACCGCCGCTCCCGGCGCCGAGCGCACCAGACTATGCGCCAGGGTGAACATCCCGGCTCCGGCCACCGCGTACAGGCCCACGGTCATCACCTGGGTCGCCGTCGAAGGGCTAAAGAGCGCCCCGAGGGCCCCCAGCACCAGCGCATCGGCAATTCCCGATATTTTGAAAACCGGTTGGCCGGCCCCTGCAGACAGGGTCCAGGCGGGCCAAACCCCTCCGGCGATTCCCTCCCTGGCCAGCCAAGCATTGTGGACCCAGAGGAAGAAATCGTACCCCCGCGAGTAGCACAGCCCGACGAGCCAATAGCCGCCGGCCAAGACCGAGAGCAGAATTGCTGAAATTAGGTATCGTGTGGATGACTTCACGATTCAATTAAGGCAGCAAAGACAAGACCAGAACTGAAAAGTGGATTAGGCACGGGTGATCGGCTCATTCATTACTGCTTTTATCGGCAGCGCGGAAATTTTTTCCAGCCCCCGCTGGCATCTGCACCGGGGCCTCAAGTGCCGGAAAAAAGATGTCGGGTAGGATCGGCCAGTATCCGCTCCAGCAGGTCGGCGTAGTTGAGCACCACCAGGCCGCTGTGGCGTAGGTAGTCGAGGATGCGGCGCAACTCTCCCGAATCGAGGGCGTCGCGCGGGTCGAGATAGATGTTCACGTACCCCCCGCGGCCCTGCACCTGCTCGCCGAGGCGGACGAAGAGGGACGTCAATTCTCCGGGCCGGCCGTGGGCCGGGTCGCGCTTGCTGAGACTGTGCCAGGAATCCAGCACGCCGAAGGGATGGGCCGGGCAGGGGCTGAGGGGGAACTCCCAGACGCCGCCACCCGCCTGGTAGGGAATGCCACCTCTGGGGCTGGCCCCAGCCATCACTGAGGACGAGAAGCGGTACTTGAGTTCGCTGAGGATGGGGTAGACCTCAGGGGTGTGCAGGGTGCCGAAGTGGGGGGTGCGGAAACCGTAGGCCGCATAGCCGAGCACCTCGACAAAGGTGGCGTGGGCCTCTTCGATCTCGGCGCGTTTCTCACGGGGCACCAACAGGTCGAAGCGCTTGCGGCTTAGGTCCGCTCCCCGCGCATAGGCGTAATCGGGGTGGTAGAGATTGGGATGGGTCTGAGTGTGGTTGAGCAGCTCAAACCCCGCCTCTACCAGGCAGCGGTGTTCAGCCGGGTAGCGTTGCACCCATTGCCCGATGCAGGCGAAACTGGCCGCCACCCCGTACTGCTCCAAGAGCGAGCAGACCTCGGGCAGAGCCTCCACGTCGCGGGGAAAATCGCAATCGAAGGACAGGGTGCAAAAAGGCCCGAAGCCCTGCTGCGCCTCCATGATGGCCATGAAGCTCGCCTCGGGGAAACACACCCCGGCCGCCTGCCGCAGGCGCGACCATCGCCCCCTTCCCAGGTAGCGGAGCAACCTCTTGACCATCGCGGCCCTCGGCTCAGCGCGCCAGGGTTAGCTCGGCCCGCCGAGCCCTCTTGTGCCCCCGGACCCCCTTGCTCTCCTCCCCGACAATCCGCGCCAGCCCCTTCTTCTCGAACCAGGAGACCACCTCCTCCATCGGGAAGTGGAACTGGTACTGGGGGTGGTACCAGTCGAAGGTGTCGATGTGGGCGATGCGCCAGTTGGGGTCCACCTTTACTACCCCCAAAATCAGCTGGCGCACCCCGGGGAGGTGGCGGCCCAGCTTCCAGTAGAACCAGTTCACCGGCACACACAGGTAAGACAGGTTGTAGAGGGTCTTCAGGGGCAGGCGCAGGGTCACCTTGCGAATCAGGCTCTCCGCCAGTCGGGCCGGGGCCGGCCGCTTGCGGTAGATCTTTACCGAGATGTCCCCACCCTCCTTGACGAAATCCAACAGCCCTTCAAAGGCCCGGCGCGGGTCCGGTGTGTGGTGCAGCACCCCCCAACTATAGACCAGGTCGAAGGTCTCGCGCGGGAAGGGCGGCGAGAAGAGGTCGCCCTGCACGATGTGAATCCTGGGGTTGTCCCTGGTCAGGCGGCGGGCGTTGCGCACCGCCACGCTCAGGTCCAGGCCTACCACCTCGGCCCCAAACTCCTCTACCGCCCGGGCATGGCGGCCGTAGCCACAGCCGGCGTCGAGGACCAGCCTGCCGCGGAAGAACTCCGGGGTCAGCCCTCCCTCTAATGCATAGCCCCGGTCCCGCTCCTCGTATACCGCCGAATAGATGGTCCACTCAAAACCAAAGCTGTCCTGGGTTTTCTTCTTTTCCCGCTCGAACTGGGCGATCTCCCCGGCGGAGAACTGCCAGGACGGCAGCCGGTCGCGGTAGCGCTCGGCGAACTGGCTGTAGATGTTGAGCGCGTTGGGCAGGATCACAGGTATTCCGTCCACAATCGGGTACCAGGCCCCGCAGGAGGACTTGAGCAGGCCCTGCTCCACCAACTCCTCCCCGCTCTGATCCCGGCTGTGCTCGAAGACCTCCATGACAAAGGGCTGCCGGCAGCGCGGGCAGGCCAGCAGTTCCAACAAGCGGTATCTCATCTCCTCTCACTCCAATTCTGGTTTGGTGTTGCCCTTTGCATCGCTGCCCACCAGGTTGGGCTGGGCCGCGGGCAGGGGCCACAGCGCCTCCTGGCCAGCGGCCGCCGCCAGGGCGGCCCGCCACTTCTGCACCTGGGCCTCGGGGCGGAACAGGAGCCTGACCCGCGCCAGGTTCTCGCGCAGCCCCTGGCGAAATTCGGGTTGGCAGCAGAGTTGTTCCAGGCATCCGGCCAGCCCTTCGACGTCCCCCGCCCCGGCCACCAGGCCCAGGCCGTGGCGGAGGATCAGGTCGCGGGAAGCCCCAGGCGGCAGGGCGCCGAGCATGGGAATGCCGTGTTCGATGTACTCGAAGAGCTTGGTCGGGGTGGCATAGGCGTAGACCGGGTCCCCCAGGGAGAGGAAACCCAGGTCGGCCCGGCGCAGGTGGGCGGCCACCTGATCGTGGGGCACAAAACCGTGGAAGGTGGCCCCAGGAACCAGATGGGGCTGCACCCGCAAGCGGTAATAGTGGCTGGCCGGCCCGAAGAGGTCGAGCTGCACCTGCTCCCCTACGTCCGGACGCCGTTGCCGCAGCAGGGCATAGGCTTGTAAGAGGATCTCGGGCCGCTGCACCGCGGACATGGCCCCGGCGTAAACCAGGCGCAGGGGTTGGTTCTCCACCGGATTCCGGGGCGCCCCCTCGGTGGGCACGATGTTGTAGACCACCCTGATCTTGTCAGGGTCCACCTGGTGGCGCCGGGCCAGGTCGGCCTTGAGCGCCTCGGTCGTCACCGTCACCTGGGCTGCCCGCCGCAGCAACCCGCCCTCCATCCAGTGGTACACCGGGCGCAGCACCCGCCGCCAGCCCCGGCTCATCACCCCGGAGAAGTCGTCGCGGAAATCCACCACTAGCGGATGGCCATAGCGGCGCTGGACCGCATAGGCGAGGGCCAGATCGGAGAACACCGGGTACACCGCAAAGAGCACCCCGGGCTCGGCAAAGAGCCGATGGCGCTGCCGCCATGCCTTCCAGGCCCAGTTCAGATAATAGCAGGGAAGCAGTCCCAGGGCATAGAGCACCTCGTTGAGCCCGGCCCAGCGCGCCGCCCGCACCCGATGGATCTTCAGATTTGGGTGCAGCCCCGCCTCCAGGCTGGGGTCCTGTTGGTAGGAAAGCAGCAATCCCGCCTCCTGTTCCATGCAGACCACCTCTACCGGCAGCTCCTCCGCCAGGCCATTGGCCGCGCAGGCGTTGGTCAGGGAGTTGCCCCGCCCAAAGGGCGGGAAGCAGCAGGCGATGAAATAGACCTTGGGACCAGGCTTCATCTCGTCCTCAGGGCACCGCCCCAGGCGGGGAAGAGTAGATCACCTCGAACAGCACAAAGGAATCGTCCTTATAGAGCAAGCGCAGGTACTGCTTCCTGAAATCCTCGTGGAACGGATCGGCAAAGTATTGGGGATACCCCACCCCCTGGGTCCTGACGGGCGGGATGTAGATCATGCGCACCACATGGGTGATGCCCAGTTCCCTCATGCGGGCGATCAACTTCTCCGGGGTGTCGTACTGGCGGTAGTTGATCACCATCTGATAGGGGTGGTCCCAGAGATACTCCCGATCGCAGTAATACCCCTTGACGTCACCCTGGATCAGGATCTTGGCCGACGCCGGCAAGGTGGTGTTCACCTGCCGGTACACCCTGGCGTTGGCCTCGTTTTCCAACAGAAACTGCTCGCGCGAATTGGCCGAGAACAGGAACCGGAGCGAGGACTCGGCCAGGGCATAAGCCACAACCCCGTTGACGGCGAGCGAGATGCAGAAGCCCAACTGCAACAGGTGCCTGATCCAGTGCAGGGGGCTGGCGCACAACCGCTGGGCCGCACAGCCGGCGACGACGCTCAGGAAAGCAAACAGGAAGAGGCTGTATCTCGGATTTCCATCCACGTACACGACAGCGATCAGGTAATACCCCCCGCAGAAAGCCGCCAGCAGGAGCAGGGCGCGCCGGCGGGCCACCATCGCCAGGGCCGGCAGGAAGGCCAAGAAGTGGGGGCCGATCGAGCGCTGCCAGTCCCCTGTGTTCCACGTCCAGGACCACAGAGCCACGGCGCAGCCCTTTACCAGGGCCTGCAAGCGCTCCAGGGAGGGCACCCAATCGGCTCCTCCCCCAGAACTGGCCCCGGAGCCGACGTTGAACGTGCCCCGGTACGGGAAGCCCTGGAAGTACTCGTTGGCCAGGGGCCATACCGGGTTTCCCGAAGCCAGCCAACTGCGCAGGTACCAAGGAAGGAGCAGGCCCAGGGAGACGGCTCCGAAAATCGCCCAGAGGCGGGCCGCCTGGGGGGGAGCCAGTCGCCGCCGGTACGCATCCACCCCAATCATTACCATGCAGACCACCCACATGGGCAGGGCCGGGTGTTTAGCCCCCAGCGCCAGCCCCGTCAGCACCGCGGCCAGCAAGAGCACCTTCTCGTCCTTCTCTTCGAGCCAAATGAAAAACCCCCAGAGGGCGAGGAATTGGAAGAAGCAAAGCCCCACGTCGATATAGCCCAGGGGCATGAAGAAGGCCAGCACGGGCATCGACATAAAGATCGCCGCGGCCCAGATCCCGGTCCTCAGGTCGAAGTAGCGCCGGCAGAAGGCCAGCACGGCAAAAAGGGTGCCCACCCCCATCATCCAGTGGATCATCTGCGCCAGGATCTCGCCGCGCAGGCCGATGCCCAGCGCGTATAGCATCCCGATGTTGGAGGGATACAGGGCGCCAGTGATGGTCGGCTCGAAACTAAGGTAGTGTTTGAGGAGAAAAATCTTGGGCAGGGCCAGATGGTAGGCCAAAGGGTCCACCGCCCCAACCGCGGGGGTCAGGGCGCGGACCATGCTGAAGAGCACCAGGACCGCCGTGCCCAGCCCCACCGCGTAGTAGAAGGCTTCGAGCCGCCGCCCTCCCCCCCAGATCCGGCCGCTCAGCCGGCCTCGCAGCCCCAGAAGCTCCTTAGCCCCAACAAAACCCGCCGCCAGCAGCAACAAATAGAACAGCTCGGCGTAGAGCAGATGGGCCAGACCCAGGGCCATGACCCCCAGCGCCATCGCCCCGAGCCCCAGGCCCAACCCGAAGGCTAGTTCCTCGGCCATCGAAAACCTGGAGACGCCCATGATGCGCAGGAGGAAACGGCCCAGCCCCAGGGCGATCAGCCCGAGAAACAGGGTGTAGATCAGCTCAACCAAAGAGAGAGGCCCACACTTGGCTAATCAGCGGCAGAAAACCGTGGCTGACGTAATAGTATCCAAGCAATCCTAAGGCCCACAGCACCGCCAGCGCCTGGCCGGCCAGGCGGAGCGGGGATGATTCTGTTGGCTTAGGCTCCCCCACGCTCAACCTGCCACCAGTTCAGCAGCGGCGGCGCCGCAGCCCCTCGCCTGATAGGTAATCCCGGTCTTGGCCTTAAGGAAGCAGCAGCCCATGCAGGCTGGCAGCAACTGGCCCTCCAGGCTGGCGCGGAACTGGTCGAGGGCCTCCCCCCGCCAGATCTGCAGCAGCCCCTGCTCGCGGATATTGCCCATGCGGTAGGCCAGGCAGGGATAGACGTCGCCGTTGGGCGCCACCCGGATATTGGTCCAGGGGGCGCGGCACAACTCGTAGTCCTCCAGGGTCCCCTCGTTGGCGTAGTACTTGATGATCCCGGGGATCTCGCGGTAGTCTGGGTAGAAGCGCAGGGCCGGCTTGCCCTCCCCCGCCAGGCGTTGGAGTTCTTCGAGCTGGGCCTGGAGGAGGTCCAGGTCCACCGGCTCGCTCAAGCGGGGCGGAACCTGGCGCCAGGCCCCGTCGGCCAGCGAGGCCCGGCAGGGCAGGGCAAAGAGCAGTTCGGAGGTGCGCAAGCAGGAGAGGGTCAGGTAATCGGCGCCCAGGTCCCGGGCCAGCAGGTAGATCTCCCCGAGCTGATCGAGGTTCTGGGCGGTGATCACGGTCTTGACGTCCATCACGGGGAAGCGCCGGCCCTGTTTCCGGCGGTATGCCCCCAAGCCGCGCAGGTTCTCCACCGTGCGGGCAAAGGCCCCGGGCAGGCGGCGGATCTGGTCATGGGTCTCGCCGATGCCGTCGATGGAGACCCCGGCGCTGAGCACACGGGTCTGGTCCACAAGCAGGGCGGCCTTGTCGGCGAAGAGCATGGTGCCGTTGGTGACGATGTTGCAGCGCCGGCCCCGGTTCTTGATCGCCCGCAGCAGCTCGGGAAAGTCCTTGCGAACAAAGACCTCGCCGCCGTTGAAGGTGATTAGGGTGTGGGACGGCAGCTCGTCGACCACCCCCAGGATCTCCTCGTTGCTCAGCTCGAAGTTCTTCTTGAAGTCCGGCGACTGCTCCCGGGCGAACTCCTGAAAACAGAAAGGGCAGCTCAGGTTGCAGCGGTAGGTGATCTCAAAGGTCACCCGCAGGGGGGGCAGGGTCAGCACCGGGTGCAGGCCCTTAGCCAGGCTGCCGTAGGCCCCCTTGACGCGGTTGAAGATCCCGGAGATATCGGCCATGGCTCAGGGGCGCTCCATCTTTTCGGCCAACAGACTCTGGGCACGGCGGTGGTGTTCGAGTTCGGTGCGCATGCGGGCGTTCTGGTCCGCCAGCAGCCCAAAGAAGAAGGTCAGCAGTCCGGCGATAGTGACCAGCATGCTCGACTCGTACACGTCGCCACGGACCACCCCGTGGATCAGGGTGCCGGTGCCCAGGGCCAGCAGGAGGATGCTGGCCGGCATGAAGACCTTGAGGGGGTTGAAATAGGTGACCGTCCGCACCACGGTGAGAAAGTAGTTGTAGGTGTCGCGTATGGGGTGGAAGCTGGACTTGCCCTGGCGAAGCCGGTAGTTGACCGGCACGAAATCCACCCGCAGGTCGTTGGTCAGGGCGGACAGAGTGATGGTGCTGACCCAGGAGTGCCCGTTCGGCAACAAATAGGAAAAGCGCAGGGCCAGGTCGCGGCGGACCAGGCGCAGCCCGGAGTTCAGGTCAGGGATGTCGGTGCTGGCCAGGAAACAGGCCAGACGGCGGATCAGCCACTTGGCGATCCAGCGCACGGGTTTGAAGGTGCCCTTCTCGGCGACGCGGGCCCCCACCACCATGTGGGCGTAGCGCAAGCGGTCGATGATCTCGCCCAGGGCGTCGGCCGGGTAGGTGCCGTCCCCGTCGGTGATCAGCACCGCGTCCCAGCACGCCGCCTTGATCCCGGTCTTGCGGGCCGCCCCCCCGCCCCGGTTGCGCGGGTGCCGGATGACCCGGGCCCCGGCCTTCATCGCCAGTTCCGCGGTGCGGTCGGGAGAGGCGTCGTCCACCACGATGATCTCGTAGGGATACCCCAGGCTTTCGAGCTTCTGGCGGTACTCCTCGATCACCCCGGCGATGGCCAATTCCTCGCGGTAGGCCGGAATCACCAGGCTGATCCCCTCGACCTTGAATTCCTCGGTGCTGTCGCCGCTCATCTCTTTGTTCCCCATATCATGGTCCACGGAAAGGGCGAACTCACCTTCTCCACGGTGAAAAACTCCGCCGCCAGTTCGACAAAGCCCCGGCGGCCCCACTGTTGCACGTGGCCGGGGGTGTTCCCCAGCCGCCCCAGGTACTTGCCCCTGGCCAGGTTGGCCAGGCTCCAGAAAGGCTCGCGGGGCACACTCAACAGGCAGCCCCGGCGGCACACCCTGGCCAGTTCGGCCAGAGCCTGGCGCGGCTGATCCAGATGCTCCAGGACCTCGCAGGCCACCACCACCTCCCAGCTCTGGTCCCCTATGGGCAGTTGGCAGGCAGACGCCTGCAGGAGGGGGGTGCCCGGACAGACCTGGCGGAAGGCCAGCCGCACGATCTCCCGCGACAGATCCAGTCCCGCCAGCCGCGCCTTTGGATTGCGGCGGCGCAGCCTTTCCAGCAGGTACCCCTCGCCGCAGCCCACCTCCAACACCCCTTCCCCCGGCCGCAGGTCTAGCAGTTGGTCAAAGGAGCCGAGAAAACCGGCCATCAGCCGGCGGGCCACCGGATTGCGGGTGTGGTACTTGTCGTAAAGGTTGCCGGCGATCAGGGGGGCCCTCTCCAGAGCCGCACTGCTCATAGAGCTGCCTCCAGCACCAGGGTCTCCCGCTCCGGGGCGGCGGCTTTCTCCACCACCCCCAGGACGATCAGGCTGTGCCCATTGCACCAACGGCCCAGGAGCAATTCCTCTGCCCGACCCAGGCCCCAGAACACCGGGAAGAGCAGGCGTCGATACAGGCGATAGGCCCAGGTGTGGGTGACCCCGAGCAGATCCCCCTGGGTCTGGTAGCGCACCTTTTTGCGGGAAAGATACCATTTGGTCATCTGGAGGAAAAACTCCCCCAGGAAAATCAAGGTCTGCCGCTGGCCCTGCACCCGTATCCCCGCCGCTTCGAGCAGGCGGCACAACCCCTCGGGGGTGTACCCGGCGCGCTGGTCGAACTCGGGGGTGCCCTCCTCGTCGTGGAAGAGCCGCCGCCAGGGGGTGCGGGAGAGGGCGCCGCGCACCCCGGGGGTCACTAGGGCCAGGCGGGCGCCCGGCCGGGCCACCCGCACCAACTCGCGCAGGGCGGCCCGGTCGTCGGCCACATGCTCGATCACGTCGGTGCAGATGATCCGGTCAAAGGAACTGTCGCGGTACGGCAGCACTTGGGCGTCGCCCAGGGCGAAATGGCCCGAGCACAGGCGACGGGCCAGGACCAGGGATTTGTGCGAGTAGTCCATGCCCCATCCCCGCACCCCGCCCCGGGCCAGGCGGTTGAGGAAGTAGCCCAGCCCGCAGCCCACGTCCAGCAGGTTCTCCCCTGGCCGGGGCCGCAGAAAATCCAGCACATGCACGGCCTTGAAGCGGGTGGTCAGCGAGCAGTCAAACGGATGCTCGGCGGCAAAACGCAGATTACTCACCCGTCTTCCTCCCCGGCCCTGACCTCGACCTGCCCCAGCAGAAAGTCCACGTGGGTCCGCACCTGCAGGCACCCCCCGCCGTTGAGCAAGGCTATTTCCGCGGGGCCGGCTTCCCAGTCCCCGGCCACCCCTTGGTCGGCCGGCTGCCAGTAGCGGGAGGAAGCCACGTGCAGGGCTGTGGCCAGGGGGCTGCGCCGCAGGTGCCGCAGGGGCGGTCCCCCCTCGCGGCGGATCAGGTCAGTCACACAAAGCTGATGATCGTCCAGCATCAGGTGGCGGTGGACCCGCAGGGGCAGGGTGTGCTGGGCCTGGATCATCCGGCCTTTGACCCACGCGCCGAACCATTCCATCAGTCCCCCATGCCAGCCGAAGGCGTGCAAAAAGAGCCGGAAGGGCGCCAGGAACCGGACCAGAGGCAGGGCGGTGTTCATCCGCGCCAGGTGGTAGTCGAGTTCCGCTTGGAGGCGGCCCGGAGCTTCGACCACCTTTTGCTCCCCTTCCAGTTCCAGCCATTGGGAGGTAGCGACCCCCCCGTCGGCCAGGGCGGCGAAATAGCCGGCATCGCTGAACAGGGCCCTCGACTCGGGGCCCTGGGTGAAGCACTTGATCACCCCGTGTTTGCTCAGCCCCAGCACCGTGTGGGCCAGCGGCCCGGCACAGACCGCCAGCCCGGCCCCCGGGAAAAGGCGGGTTCCCGGCGCCTGGGCAGGTGGTTCGGCAGGGGGGGCGCCCCACTCCTGGGCATCGGCCCAGGCCTCGGCGTACTTGGCGAGGAAGAACCCAGCGTAGCGATCGTCCATCAGGGCCGGCGAGACCACTGCCCCACTGGCAAGGGCCCGGTGCAGGGCTCCACGCAGCACCCGTGCCGCCCCCGACTCGGCGGCCATCAACTCCAGCCCGTGCGGCATCAGGTACTTGGCGTTTCGACTTCCGTACTCCCCCCCGTAACTGCCGTCGGGGTGCAGGAAGCAGACCATAAAATCCAGGGCCCGGCCGATGGCCGCCCCTACCCGCTCCTCGCGGGAGTGGCGGTAGTCCTTGGCCAGGTAATCGACAGCCAGGCCCAGGTACGCCGGGTCCGCCCCCCCGTACTCGTAGAACCAGCCCTCGGGGTGCTGGTAGGCCAGCAACTCCTCCACCTTGGCGCTGCGGTATTTGGCAAAACAGCCCTCCCCGCTCAGGCGGTGTATGTTCTGGAGGGCGGCGATGGCCCCGGCGGTGTGGTTGACCACCAACACGTCCTGGTGCCGGCCCAGCCAGTGCCCCGCCCGGGCCAGGGTCTCGATGGCCCGCCGGCGCAGTTCCGCCTCCACCCCGGCCCCCAGGCGGAGCAGGGTCTCGCTCAGGGCATAGGCGGTGAAGGCCGTGGCGACAAAACTGCGCTCGTAAGGGTAGAATTCGTCGAAAGACCCGTCCCGCCGCTGCAGGCCGCACCAGAAAGCGAGGGCAGCGATGGCCAGGTCGCGCAACTCCCCGGCCCCAGGGTCCCCGGGCGCCTGTGCGGCGGCGATGGCCAAGGTCAGGGCGTTTTCCTGGTGCAGCGGGGCGGGGTAGTCGATCAGGGTCCGGTAATGCCAGTACCCCCGGTCGAAGCAGCCGTAGGTTGGGGAGCAGGGGTTGCGGTCCACCAGCGACAGGAGCCGGGGCAGGCAGGTGCGGACCAGGCCGCCATAGGGGAGGCGGGTCCCCCCCTCGGTGTCCGGTGCTTCCTGCACGAGCCAGTCCATCGTCATCGCCTTTGCTTGAGCTCCGCCAGTGGCAGGGGCTCCTTCAGCCAGCAAAGGGCGCCCACGGCGGCGGGGAAGACAAAACAGGATAGGAAAAAGAGCAGCGAGTAGAGCACCCCGGCCTCGGTGTTTTCTGGCACCCCCCGGCAGCCCAGGAGAAAGATCAGAATCCCCTCCCGGGTGCCCAGGCCGGCGACCGAAACCGGTAGGAAGGAGGCCAGCCCGACCAGGACCAGGGCCGCGCTGACATCCGCGGCCGAAAGGGGCAGCCCCTGGGCCCGTGCCAGCAGGAAGGTCTGGGCAAAGTATAGGGCATAGGCCAGCAGGGTCAGCCCCAAAGCCCAGGCCCCGACCCGACCCTTAAGCCCGCGCATCTCCGAACCCATCCCCTCGGCAAAGCGCCAGGGCCGCTGCCGGCGGAGCCAGGCAGACCAGCCCCCACCCAAACCCTTCCCCCCTTTTACAGCAAAAAGCCAACCACCCAGCCCCAACCCCGCCCCCGCCCATCCCATCCACGGCTGCCATCGGCACAACTCAAAGTGGAACAAGGCCCAAAGGGCGAGGAGGAGCATCACCCCCAGGTCGAAAAGCCGGTCGGCTAGGACCCCGGCTGCGGCCCTTTCCCAAGAAACCCCCTGCTCGCGGCGCAGGTACAGGGTCTTGGCCAGGTCTCCCAGCCTGCCCGGGGTCAGGCTGCCCAGGAAGATGCCGCTCCCGTACAAGACCCCGGCCCGCCACAGGGACATCTCTAGTTTTTGCAGGTCCAACAACAGCTTCCAGCGCCACGCCCGCACCCCCATCATCAGCACTCCCAGCAGCGGCACCCCCCACAATCCGGTCCAATCGACCTTGTCCAGCAGGGCGCCCAGGGTCGGGCCATCGACCCTTGTCAGAATCCAGGCCAGCAGGAGCAGTCCCGCGCCCCGGACGAGGGCCGGCGCCCACCTTCTCACCGCGCCGTCCGCTGCAACCACAACTCCAGTACCAGCAAAGCCCAGAGCTGCTGGCTGTAGTCCCGCCGCCCCTCCTGGTGGTCGCGGACCATGCGCTCGAGGTGGGCGGGGGCAAAAAGCCCGCGTTGGCGGCAGGGCCCGGAAAGGAGCACCTCCTCCAGCCAGGGCCGCAACTCCCGCTGCAGCCAGCCGGCCAGGGGCACGGCGAAGCCCTGTTTGGGGCGCTGCAAGACCCCGGCCGGCAGGTAGCGGCGGGCCAGGGTCCGTAACAGGCGTTTCCCTTGGGTCATACTGTATTTATAGTACCGGGGCAGACCGGCCGCAAACTGCACCACCTCCTGATCGAGGAGGGGGGACCGGACCTCCAGGGAGCAGGCCATGCTCATGCGGTCCACCTTGGCCAGGATATCGTCGGGAAGGTAGGTCATCAGATCCAGCCAGAGCAGTTCCTGACCGGGGGCGCACTCCTGGGCCAGGGCGTAATGGGCCGCTAGGTTGCCCGGATCTGCGTTGAATATATCGGCAAAATTTTCCCCGTAAAGGTCCTTTCTTTCCGCCTGGGTAAAAAAAAACCCCAACTGGTTTGCGGGGCCTCGCGCAGGGCCGCGGCGTACTCGAGGAAGCGCTTGAACTGTTTGCGCCGGCTGTGTCCGTAATAAGTGGCCGGCTCGCGCAGCACCCGGCCCAGGCCCTCCACCCCGCCCCGTCCCAGCCAGGCGGGCCAGCGGTTGAAAAGCTCGGCCCAGCGCCGGGCCAGGTAGCGGCGGTACCCCCCAAAGACCTCGTCCCCCCCGTCCCCGCTGAGGGCCACGGTCACCTGCTGGCGGGTCAGGCGCGACAGGTGGTAGGTGGGGATGGCCGAGGAATCGGCAAAGGGCTCGCCAAAGTGATCCAGCAGGCCGGGCAGAAGCTCCTGCACCTGGTAGTCCACCACGTACTCCTGGTGCTGGGTGCCCAGGGCCCGGGCTACCTGGCGGGCCTGGTCCAGCTCGCTGAAGCTGGCCTCGCGGAAACCGATGGAGAAGGTCCGCACCTGCCCCTGTCCCACCTGCTGCATCAGCGCCACCACCAGGCTGGAATCCAGGCCGCCGCTGAGGAAGGCCCCCACCGGCACATCGGCCAACAGGCGCAGTTCCACGGCCCGGCGCAGCACCTGGTCCAGCTCTTCGGCGCATTCGGCCAGGGAGCGCTCCCGCACCTGGTCGTAGCGGATCTGCCAGTACGGGTAGAGCTCAAGGCGGCCCGCCCGGTACAGGGCGTAGGTGGCCGGGGGCAGTTTGCGGACTTGCTCGTAGATGGTGCGGGGCTGGGGGACAAACAGGAAACTCAGGTACTCGTCGATGGCCCGCCGGTCCACGCTGCGGTCCACCTGAGGGTCGCACAAGAGGGCGTTCAGTTCGGAGGCGAAGCTCAGCCCCTCGGGCCGGTGGGCGTAGTACAAGGGCTTCTTGCCCAGCCGGTCCCTGGCCAGCATCAGGGTCTGCTGATCCCGGTCCCATAGCGCCAAGGCGAACATCCCGCGCAGGCGGCGGACCCCGGCGGGACCTTCGCGCTGGTACAGGTGCAGGATGGTCTCGGTGTCCGAGTGGGTGCGGAAGCGGCATCCCTCCCCCTCCAACTCCCGACGCAGTTCCAGATAGTTGTAGATCTCCCCGTTGAAGACCACCCACAAGGTGCCTGCCTCGTTGCTCATGGGCTGGCGGCCCCCCTCCAGGTCGATGACCTTAAGCCGGCGCATGCCCAGCCCCGCCGGCCCCTGCCGGTAGATCCCCTCGTCGTCGGGCCCCCGGTGGGCAATGGCGGCGCACATGGCCCGCAGGAGTTCCTCCTCCACCGGCCGCCCCGCCTCGGCCCAGACCTTGCCAGCAATCCCGCACATCAGCCCCGCCCTCCCAGTACTTGCTCGTACAGCCCCTTCACCTGCCGGGCGCTGGCCTGCCAGGTGAAGGAGGAAGCCCGGCGCCTGCCTTCCTCCCCCAGGCGCTGGCGCTCGGCCCCGTCCTGGCGCAGGCGGGTGATGGCTCGGGCCAGTTGGCCGGGATCGCCGCTGTCCACCAGCAAGCCGCTGACCCCGTCCTCCACCAGTTCCGGGGTGCCCCCCACCCGGGTGGCGACCACTGCCAGGCCGCTGGCCTGGGCCTCCAGCACCACGTTGGGCCGCCCCTCCGAGAAGCTGGGCAGCACCAGCAGGTCGGCGGCCTGCATCCACTGAGGGATTTCCGCCGTCGGCCGGGCCCCGGAAAAAACCACCTGGGCCTCCAGCCCCAGACCCCCGGCCCTGGCCTGGAGGGTTTCCCGCAGCGGGCCGGCCCCCACCAGGACGCAGCACACCTGCGGGTCCGCCAATGCCGACACTGCCTCCAGCAGCACCTCCAGTCCCTTGACCGGCACCAGCAGGCCCACGAAGAGCAGGACAAAGGCCCCCGGCGGCAGGCCCAGCCGGGCCCGGGCGCTGCGCTGGTCCCCCGGCCGGAAGCGGCTGTCCACGCCGTTGTAGACCACGCGGATCTTCGCGGCCGGCACCCCGGCCCGCTCCAGCTTGGCGGCCACGTCCTGGCTCACCCCCAGCACCAGGTCCATGCGGCGGTAGATCCAGCGGTTGATCCGGCCCACCCAGCCCCCCTCCAGAAGATTGATGTCGCTGCCGCGCACGCTGAGCACCACCGGCTTGCTCCCCCGGGCCGCCAGGTACCCCACCAGGCCGCAGATGGTCCAGTGGCAGTGGATCAGCGCCACCCGGCGGCTGCACTGCCAGGCCCGCCACCAGAACCCGGCCAGGAAGAAGGGCACCTGCAGGCGGGCGGCCCAGCTCTGTTTGAGGTTGGTGGGGATACCCCCCCCGTAGGCGAGGCGCTGCCAGGAGGCTGGCAGGATATAGGTGAAGCGGTGCACCTCCACCCCCTCCAGCACCTCGCGGCGGGGCAATTCTCCCTGGTGAGGGGCCACCACCTGGGATTCCACCCCCTCGGCAAGTAGGTGCCGGCACAGGTCCAGCACAAAACCGCCGAAGAGGTCCCCGCCGAAGCGGGGGAACCCCGTGGTCAGCACGCAGACCTTCATTCACTCTCCTGCATGTCGTAGAGCATGGCGAAGAGCAGGAACTGGATGCCCATCATAATCATGAGGGCGCAGACCACCGACCGGGGGCCCGTCACTCCCTCGCCGGTCCACTGCTGGTAGGAGAGAAAGACCCCGTACAACACCCCCAGCGGGAAAAGGATGAGACCAAAGAGATAGAAAAAGAAAAGGGGATGGAAGTCGCGGACCAGGTAGCGGGTGAAGAGCCGCCAGAAGAAGCCCCGGACCAGCATGGGGGCCACCCGCATGGCGTAGCGGAAGCCCTTGATCTGGGACTGGCGCTCCCCGGCCAGGTAGATGGCCCGCCGCGGCACGTCCCGGGCCTTCAGGCCGTAGGCGTTGAGGCGTACCAGGAAATCCATCGGGTATCCATACCCTTTCCAGGCGTGCCCCCAGTCCACCAAGTCGACGGCCCGCTTGGTGATGGCGGTAAACCCGTCCACCACGTCGAAGAGCTTGTAATAGCCCGAGGCCACCTTGGTCATGATCGAGATCAGGGCATTGCCCACAAAGCGCGATAGGGGCATATCCTCCAGCCCTACCTCGGGCATGAGGAAGCGGTTCCCCTTGGTGTAGTCCACCCCGGCGTCCAGCAGCGGGTCGAGCAGGTCCTCAACCTGGTCCAGGGGCATCTGGTTATCCCCCCCCACCACCACGCACAGGTCATAATTCTGGGCGCTGGAGCGCCAGTACCCGGTGATGATGGCCTGGCCCACCCCCTGGTTCCCCTGATGCTGCACCAGTTCGATGCGCGAGTCGCCCTCAGCCCGCTGGCGCACCACCTCCGCAGTCCGGTCCGTGCTGCCGTCGTCTACCACAAAGACCCGGTCGATGAGCGGGGGCACCCCGTCCAGGGTGGGGCCGATAAGCCGCTCCTCGTTGTGCGCCGGGATCACCAGGGATACCCGCTTGGTCCTGTACACTGCAGCCCCTTTCCTCGATTAAGCCCGCCGGGCGCACAACACCATGCCCCGCCCCCAGGGCCAGCGCCAGAACAACTCGTCCATCCGCAAGAGCCCGGCCCCCAGTTCGACCAACCCCTGCCGGCCGGCGGCGCGGGTGTCCAGCCGCTGCTGGCGGACCTGGGCCTGCTGGCCGGCGGCTCTGCGCAGCCAGGGGGCAAAGAGGAGCCGGTGGTAGATTCGGCCCAGGGGGAAACCCCAGACCCGCACCTGCTCCACCCGGAAACCGTTGTGGGAGAACAGCTCGATGAATTGCTCGCGGGTGTAGCGTTTGACGTGCCCGGCCCACTCGTCGCTGTGATCCCACAGCGCCGGGTTGAGCGGCACACTCGCCACGCAGGGGGCCCCTGGCCTGAGCACCCGGTGGAACTCCCGCACCGCCGCTTCGTCCCCCCCCAGCTCAGGGGGCAGGTGTTCGAGAACCTCGCCGCAGACCAGGCCGTCAAAGCTCCCCCCCGGGTAGGCCAGGGCGGTGGCCGAGCCGCGACTGATATTCAGCCTTCCCAAAAGTCCCTGGATCATAATCTTGTGCTGCAACATTTTAGTAAACTCTTCTGCATGCTCAAAAGCTGTCACCTGATACCCGGCGCGGCAAAGGTTTAGGGCCAGGCTACCGCTGCCGCAGCCGGCGTCGAGGACTCTGGCGCCGGGCTGCATCCGGGAAAAGAGCCGCAGCAGCAGCCGCTCGCGAAAGAGGTGGACCGGCCCTCGTATCTCGCTCTCCCCCCACTGGTTGCGGGTGATGCCCTCAGGCGCGTTTTTCACCGTGCTGCTCCAGGGAACCCACCAGCGCCCTGGCAATGGCCTCAGGGGTGGCACGGGCGGCGAAACAGGCCCGCCCCTCCCGGGCCAGGGCCGCGCGCAGTTGAGGGGCCTCCTTCAACCGCAGGATGGCCGCGGCCAGAGCCCGCCCATCCCCCGCCGGGCAGAAGAGGGCGCTTTTCCCGTCTTCGAGCAACTCCCGTATCGCCGGCGAATCCCGGGTGATCAGGGGCCGGCCCAGGGCCAGGGTGTCGAAGACCTTGAGGGGGATCACCCGGCCGGCCTTGGCGGTCTGGCCGAAGATCCCCAGACAGACATCGGCCCCGGCCACCTGCTCGCGCAGCGCCTCGGGGCTGAGCCACTGGTCCACAAAGCGCAGGTTGGGTAGACCGAGCCGGTCGGCCCGCTGCCGTATCGCTGGATAGAGTTGCCCGTTGCCCACCAGCACCAACTCCACCCCCTCCACCCCCCGCAGGTGATCGGCGGCGGCCACCACGGTCTCCACCCCGTGCAGGGGCACGTAGGTACCAAAGAAGAGCACTCGGAAGACCGGCGAAGCCGCCGGGGGCGGCAGAGGTCTGAACAACTCGTCGTCCTCCCCCACAAAACTGCGCTGGAACTTGGCCGGGGGCAGGCCGTGCAGTTCGGCCAGGTACTTCCCGTGCTCCGCGGTGTCCACCACCACCAGGTCCGCCCAGCTAAACCCCAGGCGCTCGAATGATTTAACTGCTCTGGCCGTCCACGAGTTTTCCGCCAGCTGACCCCGGTCGCGGACGATGGTGTCATACAGAGAGATAAAGGCCACCAGCGCTACCGGGCGCCGCCGCCGGACCAGTAGCCGGGCCAGCAGGACATCGAGGTACCCGGCATATCCCACGATTACCCACTGGTGCTCCCCCATCCGTCGGTACCTGCACATCAGGCGCGCGTAACACCGGCACAGGCGCCAGCCCAGGCGCCAGTAGGTGGACCAGCGGCGCTGGCTGAAGGTCTGGTGCAGGAACCCCTCCCACAACTCCTCCCGGCACTGGACCACCTCGACCCCAATCCTCTGTAACCCATTGAGCAGGACGCGATTGACCGGATAACCTTCTGCTAAGGTATAGGTACCGAAGAAGCAGATCCTCATGGATTCAGGGCGCTTCGACCCGCTCGTGGCGCATCTGGGCGATCTGCTCGGCCACCAGGCCCATCATGAACACCGTGGCCGAGGTGGTGAAGAGCAGCATGGACATATTGGTGAAGCGGTGTTCGGTGAAAAAGGTGTACCCGTAATAGCCCACCCCCATCAAAAAGAAATAAGCGCTGACCGGCAGGAAGATTTTCAGGGGCGAGAACAGCATGCTGATCTTCATGATCACCAGCAGGAACTTGGCCCCGTCCGAGAGCAGCCGGATCTTGCTCTTGCCCTGGCGGCGGGGGGCTTGAATGGGGATGTAGACGACGCTGAAGCCGGCGCGCATCAGGCTGAGGGTGATGGTGGTCGGGTAGGAGAAGCCGTTGGGGAGCAGCCCCAGGTATCGGCGGGCCAGGTCGCGCCTGAAGGCGCGGAACCCGGAGGTGAGATCGGCCACCGGGCGACCGGTGACGTAGCTGGCCAGGTGGTTGTACAGACTGTTGGCCAGCCAGCGGTGCCAGCCGGCCTGCGAACCCCGGCCCCTGGCCCCCACCACCATGTCGAAGCGGCGGCACCCTTCAACGAAGCGCGGGATATCCGCCGGGTCGTGCTGGCCGTCGGCGTCCATGAAGACCAGCAGGGCCCCCCGGGCCTGGCGGATGCCGGTCTTCACCGCCGCGCCGTTGCCCATGTTGTAGGGGTGTTCCACCACCCGCACCTGGGGCCCCAGCCCGCGCACCTGGTCGGCAGTGCCATCCCTGGAGCCATCGTCCACCACCAGGATCTCGTAGCTGGAGTGCCCCTGCCCCTCAAGGTTGCGGGCCAGGGCCTCGACTACCCTGGCGATGGAATGGGCTTCGTTGTAGGCGGGGATCACCACGCTCAACTCAAGCTCGGGCGGCTGCATCACACATCCCCCGGCCAGGGGTTGGGCTGGATCAGGGCTGGCGGAACAGCGGCAACTCCCGGCGCAGGCGGGCCTCCAGCCGGTTGTGGCAGGAGGGGCAAACGCCGACGAGGTTTTCGAGTTGGTTGGCGTCGACGCTGGACCTGAAACTGGAGAAAGGGATCAGGTGATGTACGTCCAGTTGCCGGCCCAACTCCTCCTCGCTGATCCCGCATTCCCGGCAGCGGAATCCGTCCCGCTGCCGCGCCAGGGCGGACTGTAGCTCCCAATTCGCCCCCCGGCGCCCGAGCCGGCCGTCGAGGCACACCCTTAGAGAGGGTGTCTGTTCGGCCCAGGCCCGGCGGCATTCCGGGCGGCAGAAAAGCAGGTTTACGGCTTGAGGATCGACCCACGATGGTAAATCTATCTCAATGTGGCAGAACCGACAGTGAGCAGTGCGCTGAGAGCGGGTCTCAATGGGCGGGGGGTTTTCGCCAAGGGGCAGACCCAATTGTTCGCTGGCGATTCGACGGGAGGACATCAGGGAGCCGACCTGCCGGCGGCCTTCGCGGGGAGCAAAACCGAAACGCAGGGGCCAGCAACGCCCGGAATACTAGGGAGGGAAGTGTTGCCAATATACTGCTCTGGTTCGGCCTATGTCAAGGATTTATAACCCCTGAACCGCTAATTAGACTCGAAAAAGACCAGGTCCACCGCCAGGGTATCGCGGACCGTCAGCACCTGGGCGATCACCTCGCCGGTGCGGGGCCGGCTGTCCCCCGGCCCGGTCAGGAGCGCCACGGCCAGCCCGTCCCGGGTCAGGCTGGTGGCGGTGATGGTGCCCACGGTGGTGGCAAAGGCCACCACTGTGCTGTCCTTGATGGGCCGGGTCCCCAGTTTGACCGTGGCCCAGATCTCCGCCGTGGCCAGACTGTCCTCGACGGAAAGCCGGTCAGGAAAGGCGGAGAGTTCCAGACTGATCTGACGGTCCTCCGATTCGGTGGGCGCCACCGAGAAGGCGCAGCCGGCCACCATCATCCCGCCCAGCAGGGCCATCCAGGTACCGTGGGGTTTGCCCTTCATGGCAGAAATTCCGGCGGAATCCAGGGGAATTTGGCGGCCATGCCCGCTAGCACCTGCCTGGCCAGGTCGTCCAGGGCCGCCTCCTGGGCCGCTTCCAACTCCACGGCGGAGGCCGATATGGTGATGTTCCGCTTGTCCGAGGGCAGCAGGCGCGGCCGCTCGCCGATCCGGGCCTGGCCCCCGGCCTCCTGGGTGAAGGTCTCCACCCGGCTGGGATCGGCCCCGGCAAAGGACAACACCCGGTAGCGCAGGGCCACGTCTACCTTGGTCTGGGGGGTCTCGAAGACATAGGGCACCTGCCGGCCCGCAAAGCGGTCGATGCGGTAGTTCGAGATGCTCCCAGTCACCACCGCGTCCACCCCCAGCTTGCGGCCCAGTTCGGCGGCCTGCTCGGCACTGAAGACCCCCGGTTTGGGTATATCGGCATAACGGCCCAGGTCCACCACCACCAGGCTGTCGTGGGGTTCGAGGCGGGTCCTGATCTTCTCGACCAGGCGTTTGCCGGCCTGGTATTCCTCAAAGCCGGCAAAGTCCACCACCGCCAGGCGGGTGACCTTTTTAGGGCGGTAGGCGGGTTTGGCTTTGGCTACCGGCTGGTACAGGGCGTAGCGGGATTCGAGCCGGCGCCGCCCCGTGGCCATGCCATGCACCCGCAGGCCAAAGGTGAGGGCCGAGTTAAAGGGATAGTCGAAGAATCCGAATTCCCGGTTCAGTTCCAGCTCCACCCCCCGGAGGATCTCCACCCGGGCCCCGGCCTTGAGCACCCCGGCAGCCTGGGTCTGGCGCGAGAAGGCCACCCTGGACTGGTACTCGGCGTTGAGGCGCAGGCGGCGATGCCGGCGGCTGCTCTCCACCCCCAAGCCGTAGACGAGCTGGGGCAGGATCTGGGGGTTGCCGGAACGGAAAATCCCGCCGTTGATCAAGAGCGAGGCGTAGCGGAAATGCAGGTCCATTTGCACCTGCAGTCCCAGGTCCAGGGCCTGGCTGCTGTAGGGGCGCACCCCCCCGTCGAATTTGTCGATGCCGGTCTCGCCCTTAAAGCCTAAGGGGAGGCCCAGGAGCAGGTTGATCGAGCTGTAGCTGCGGGCGGGCAGGGTCTTGGGCCGCGCCCACTTGACCCCCAGCACTGGATCGCCGGTGCCATACTTGTTGAGTCCGCCCACCGAGTCCATCATGAAAGGCACCAGCAGGCTCAGGTCCAGCTCCGGGCGCAGGCCATAGGCAAAGCCGTAGAGCCCGGTGTAGGCGCTGCCCCGCCCCAGTTCGGGGATTACCACGGCATGGGTCCGGTTGCTCAGGCGCAGCCGGAACCTCCCCTTGCCCAGGGGCTCGGCCCCGTGGATCAGGTCCAGGCCCTGCCCCAGGGGGAGCGAGATGGCCGCGTTGGTGGCCTGGCGAAAGAGCCCCAGATCGGTGCGGGCTCCCCCCGGCAAAGCCCACCCGCACAGGGCCAGGGCCGCGAGGTAGATGCGGAAGCGCATGGAATCAGGGCTCGCTGTTGCCTTCCTGCAGCAGCCGGGCCTGCAGGGCAATGCCTTCGAGAAGTTGTCCGGGGTCGCGGAAGCGGAAACCGGCGGCCACCCGCTGCAACTGGGCCGCGGCGTTGTTGGGGTCCGGCCGGTCCTGCGCGCTGTAGCGGCCCAATTGGAAGTAGGATGCAGCCAACAGCAGGCGCACATGGCGCTGGTCGTACTGGTCGTGGGCCAGGTTGCGGCTCTGCTCGTCCTGGCGGTCGGCCGTCGAGTAGTTGGGGTCGATCTCCAGGGCCTGGCTGGCGTATTGGATGGCCTCACCGTAGCGCCGCTGCGCCAGGGCCACCCCCGCCCAGCCCACCCAGGCATCGACGGTGCGCCGGTCCAACTGGGTGGCCTGCCGGAAGGACGCAAGGGAGTTGTCTAGGTCCTGCATGCGGAAGAAAGCCCAGCCGATGCCGTTCTGGGCCTCGGCCTTGATCTGGTTCCTGGTGCCGTCCACCGATTCAAGTTGGTCGGCCTTGTCCAGGGTTTGGGTAAAGGCGTCGATGGCGGCCTGGTAGTTGCCACTCTGGTAATGGCTCCAAGCCACGGGCAGGGTATCCTTGACCTTGTCCTCCCTTTTCCGCGCCTCCCCCGGTCCCAGGCCATTGCCGCCGCCGCACCCGGCCACCCACAGGGCCAGGCCCAGCGCCATCCAGTACCTCGCCATACGCTTTCCTCCTTATTTGAGCAGACTCATCCTTCGGCTTTGTACCTGGCCGCCGACCTCCAGGCGGTAGA